>Ga0126306_10000005_pt1 | contig 49942 bp, 40 predicted proteins | sample Plot27_FD_92592 | JGI IMG/M metagenome (GOLD analysis project Ga0126306, IMG submission 92592) | Serpentine soil microbial communities from UC McLaughlin Reserve, CA, USA - Plot27 | ecosystem: Environmental > Terrestrial > Soil > Grasslands | place: USA: UC McLaughlin Reserve, Lake County... | reverse complement strand
GATCGCCGACGACGCCGGCGTGCGCCTCAGCGCGACGCTCGCGGTCGACGCCGGCCAGATCACGGCCTCCGGGCCGGTCGACGAGACGGCGGTCGTCATGAGCCGCGAGGAGCTGCACGCCACGCGGCGCCCGATCCGGCGCGACGGGATCCACTTCTACAACTACTACTCCATGGCGGGGGCCAGCGGCCGCGTGTCGCCCGTGGTTCTGGACATCCTGTGTCCACAGGGCCGGCTCCCGGCGCTCAACAACGGCCATCTGGAGCCGGCGATCACGATCAACCTCGGTCCCGGCGACATCCACGGTCGCTGGGGCGAGGAGCTCGGCGAGGCCACCTGGCAGCCGCTGCACTCGAACCGCGGCGACGAGCCCTGGATCGTCGGCGACTCCTACGTCGAGCCCGCCTACTGCCCGCACACCTATTCGCTGGCGTCCGATCGCCCCGCCCGCATCATCTCCTACACCGCGGCTTCGAACCTCACGGCGCTGGTCGAGGAGGCAAACAAGTGGTCTGACGATGCGTTCGCCGCGATGCGGCGAGAGCTCGACGACGCCCGTCCGGCGGCCCTGCTCGGCGCCGCGCTCAGCCGGCGCGGGTACGAGGGCGCGGATGCGGCGACCGCCGCCGGGCTGCCCACGGCCGGGGTGGCCGCGTTCCTGGACGGGGATCGCGGCGCGCTGTCGATCGACGACCTTCGCACGCTCGGGACCACCCTGGGGTTCGACTACCGGCTGCTCGTGCCCGCGGCACGGCGCCACGACGCCGTCGGCAAGACGGCCTGCTCGGTCGACGAAAGCCGCGCGACGGTCAGGCGGTTCCGCGGCTACACGGTCGCTTCGATGGCCTCGGCGCCGCACCTTCCCGATCTCTCGGGCCTGTTCATGCACGTCCGCAGGCCAGGCCGCCCGGAGCTCGATCTCCGCGACGGCCGGGAGACCCACTACATGGTGGTCTCGGGAACGCCGTCGCTCACGTGGCGCGACGCCGACGGCAGCATCGCCGAGCGGCGGCTCACCGCTGACGCCACCGCCTGGCTCGCCCCGTACGTCGCCCACGGCTGGTCCGGCGACGGGGCCGTGATCCGGCTCAGCAGCGGCCCCCGCCTGGGGTATCTCGATCAGTTCGAACTGACGAACACCTTCGCGGCCGACGCCACGCTGGCGCGTGGCCGTCGTTCCACGACGAGCTGGGGCTACGACGGCCCTCAGGGAGGCTGACCATGCGCGTCGCTTACACCGATCCCGCCTGGGCGCTCGACGGCGGCGGCGCCGTCGACCGCGCGCTGGCGGAGTTGGAGGTCGACATCTTCGGCACGGACGTCGAGATCGACCTCGGCGTGGTCGCCGAAGGCCGCTTCGTCACGGCCGGCCGGCCCCTGCTCGACTACGTGGCGGGCGCGGACGCGGTCGTCGTCTACCGCTGCCACGTCACGCCCGAGGTGCTCGAGGCCGCCGGCGCGGGCTGCAAAGTCGTCGCCCGCCAGGGCGTCGGGCTCGACAACCTCAACGCCGAGCTGCTGCGCCGGCGCGGCGTCTACGGCTTCCACGTGCCCGACTACTGCGGGGACGAGGTCAGCACACACGCGCTGGGGCTGCTGCTGGCGCTGGAGCGCGGCGTCTGCGCCCAAGACCGGCTCGTGAAGGCCGACCGCTGGAACATCCGCGGCGGCGGCGTACCGCGGCGGACTTCGCGGCTCACCGCCGGCATCGTCGGTTACGGGCGAATCGGGCGTGCGAGCAGCCGCAAGCTGCAGCCGTTCTACGATCGCGTCCTCGCTTACGACCCCTACGTGACGGCGGACCTCATGGCCAGCTACGGGGTCGGCCGCTGCGCGACGCTCGAGGAGCTGCTCGCGGCCTGCGACGTAATCCTGCTCCACGCCGGGCTGACGCCGGAGTCGGCCGGGATGGTCGGCGCCGCGGCGCTCGAGCACGTCCGGCCCGGGGCGCTGCTGGTCAACACCGCCCGCGGCGCGCTGGTCGATCACGGTGCGGTGCTCGACGCCCTGCGCGACGGGCGGCTCGGCGGCTTCGCGTCCGACGTCTTCACGCCGGAGGACCCGAACCGCGCGCCGGAGACGCGCCTGCTGCTCGAGCGCGACGACGTCGTCGTCTCCGCGCACCGCGCGTTCTTGTCCCGGGAGTCCGAGCGCAGCCAGCGCCGGCGCGTCGCCGAGGGCGTCGCGCAGGTGCTCACGCACGGCGTTCCTCCGACCCATGGGAGGGTGGCATGAGCTCATCCGGCCAGCCGCGGCCCAGCCTGGCGGCGGCACCCCGCGGCGCCGACTCGCCCGCGACCCGCCTGCGCGCGATGCTGCATGCGCCGGAGCTGGCGTTCCTGATGGAGGCGCACGACGGGCTCTCGGCGCGAATCGCCGAGGTCGAGGGGTTCGAGGCGATCTGGGCCTCCGGGTTCTCGATTTCGACCGCGCTCGGCGTGCGCGATAGCGACGAGGCGTCATGGACGCAGCTGCTCGCCGTCGTCGAGTGCATGACGGAGGTCGCCTCGGTGCCGGTGGTGGTGGACGGCGACACCGGTCACGGCGACTTCAACACCGCGCGCCGCTTCGTGCGCAGGGCCGAGCGGCTCGGCGCTGCGGCGGTCTGCTACGAGGACAAGCAGTTCCCGAAGATGAACTCGTTCGTCGGCGACAGCCACGCACTCGCCGATGCCGACGAGTTCTGCGGCAAGCTGCGCGCCTGCAAGGAGGCCCAGGTGGACCCTGGCTTCTGCCTGATCGCGCGGACCGAGGCGCTGATCGCCGGTCGCGGCGTCGCGGACGCCCTCAGGCGGGCCGAGGCGTACCGCCAGGCCGGCGCGGACGCCGTTTTCGTGCACTCGCGGAAGAGCGACGCGGGCGAGATCAAGGCGTTCATGCGCGCCTGGGAGGACCGGCTGCCGGTGGTCATCGCCCCGACGACGTATGCCCCGAGCACGCCGACGGACGATTTCCGCCGGGCGGGGATCTCCGCGGTGATCTGGGCCAACCACAGCATGCGGGCCTCGCTCGCCGCCATGCGGCACGTCTGCCGCGCCATCCGCGCGAAGGAGAGCGTGGTCGACCTCGGGCTGGAGCTCGCCTCGCTCGCCGACGTCTTCGCGCTGATGCGCTACGAGGAGCTGGAGGCGTCTGAGCAGCGCTTCTCCGGCGCCGCGCTCTTGGCGGAGGTCGCCGATGCTCGCCGGTGATCGGATAATCGACGCCCTGCGCGCGCAGGGCGCGACGCTCATCACGGGCGTTCCCTGCTCCTTCCTGTCGCCCGTGATCGACGCGGCGATCAGCCACCCCGAAGCGCGGTACGCGGGCGCGACAAGCGAGGGCGAGGCGACCGCGATCGCCGCCGGCGCGTGGCTGGCCGGCGGCTTCGGCGTCGTCCTGTCCCAGAACGCGGGCCTGGGCAACATGATCAATCCGCTCGTCTCGCTCGCGCATCCGAGCCGCATCCCGGTGCTGATCTTCTGCACCTGGCGCGGCGAGCCCGGGCATCCCGACGAGCCGCAGCACGAGCTGATGGGACGGGCGATGCTGCCGCTCCTGGATGTCGTCGAGGTTCCGCACGCCCGGCTGCCCGCCGCGCCGGAGGAGCTCGACGGCGCTCTGGCACAGGCCTGGACCCGGATGCGCACGCAGCGCCGGCCCTTCTGCTTCGTGATCGGCAAGGGAACCGTCGCCGCCGGGCCGCTCGACGAGCCCGCTCCGCCGCAGCCGCCGTACGGAGAGACGATCCGCCTCGGCGGCGCCCGCCGGCTGCGCCGGATCCGGCTGCTGGAGCGGCTGCTGGAGATCCTGCCGCCGGAGGCGGCCGTGATCGCGACGACGGGCAAGACCGGACGCGAGCTGTTCACGCTGGCCGACCGCGAGCAGCACTTCTACCAGGTAGGCGCGATGGGCTGCGCGAGCGCGCTGGGGCTGGGGGCTGCGCTGCACACGACGCGCCAGGTGGTCGTCATCGACGGCGACGGCGCCGCGCTCATGAAACTCGGCAACCTGGCCACGATCGGCGTCCAGGCTCCGCCGAACCTCACCCACGTGCTGCTGGACAACGGCGTGCACGACTCGACGGGTGGGCAGCGGACGGCGGCCTCGACGATCCGCTTCCCCGACGTCGCCCGCGCCTGCGGCTATCGCCGCGTGGTGTCGTGCGACGCGCTGGCCGACTTCGAGGCCGCGATGCGGCAGTCGCTCGCGCAGCCCGGGCCGCAGCTCATCCATGTGCGGCTGCGACCCGGGTCGCTCCCGCAGCTCGTTCGGCCCGACGTCCATCCGGACGAGGTCGCCGCGCGGTTCCGCAGGTTCATGACCTCGCAGGAGTCGCGCGGCGTGACCCTCATGCCGGCGGTGGCGGCATGACCCGCGTGCCCGTCGCCGTCATCCACGGCCGGTTCCAGCCGCTGCACCTCGGGCACCTCGAGTACCTGCTGGCAGGGGCCCGGACGTGCGACGTGCTGGTCGTCGGGATCACGAACCCTGACCCGACGCTGACTGAGTTCGAGCCCTCCGATCCGCGGCGTGGGTCGGCGGAGGCCAACCCGTTCACGTTCTACGAGCGCTACCTGATGGTGGAGGGCGCACTGCGCGAGGCGGGTGTCGCGGCGGAGTCGCTGCGGATCGTCCCTTTCCCCCACGGCACGCCGGAGCGACTGCACCACTATGCCCCGCGTGACGCGCTGCACCTGCTGACCGTCTACGACGACTGGGGCGAGGTCAAGCTGCACCGCTTCAAGCAGATCGGGTGCCCGGTCCGGGTGCTCTGGCGCCGTTCTGAGAAAGTGACGAGCGGCTCGGAGGTGCGTCGCCGGATCCGCTCCGGCGAGGCGTGGGAGCACCTCGTGCCCCCTGCTGTCGCCGGCGTCGTCGGCCGGCCCGAGATCCAGGAGCGCCTTGCGTGACGGCCGCGGCCGACACGCTCGCCCGGCACCCGGGCGAACCCGCGCCCGCGGCCCCGGGGCGCGTCTACGTCGTGATCCTCTGCGGCGCGGGCGACCGGCCGATCGCAAGGCTCGGCGGCCTGACCCCGCTCGCCCACGCGAGCTGCCCGAGCCTCGATCGCCTGGCCGCGCGCGGGACCCTCGGGCGGCTCACCGTGATCGACGGCGAGATCGTGCCGGAGTCCGACTCGGGCGCGATGGCGCTGCTCGGGTATGACCCGCTGGTCCACTACACCGGGCGCGGCCCGCTGGAGGGGCTGGGCTGCGGGTTCTGGCAGCCGTCCGGCTCGTCGGTCGCCTTCCGGATCAACTTCGGCAGCCGCGACCCCGCGTCCGGACGGCTCGACCGCCGTACGGCCCGGGACGTCAACGACGCGGAGCTCGAGGCGCTCGCCGACGAGCTGCGCGCCGGGGTCGCGCTCCGCGGCTCCCCCGGAGTCGAGTTCGAGCTGACCGCCTTCGGCCGCCACCGCGGGATCCTGTGCTTCACGAGCCGCAGCGTGGCGCTCAGCGGCGACGTCTCGAACACCGACCCCGGGTTCCGCAAGGTGGGCGCCTTCGGGGTCCCGAACGCGCACGACGGCGGCCCGCCGGAGCGCTGCCTGCCGCTGGATGGGAGCGCCGCGACGGCGGCGACGGCGGACGCCGTCAACGCCTTCGTGGCGGAGAGCGGCCGCATCCTCGCCGCCAGCGGCGTCAACGCCCGGCGCATCGCGGCCGGCAAGCTGCCCGCGAACGTCGTGCTCTTCCGCGACGGCGGCCATCGGCTGCCCGACCTCCCGGACTTCCGCGCGCGTGCGGGCATGACCCTGTCGTTCTACGGCCAGGTGCCGGCCGAGCGGGGCCTGTGCCGGCTGATCGGCGGCAAGTTCGTCGACTCGCGTCCGGCGCCCGGGCAGCCCGAGCAGCAGTTCCTCGGCGAGCTCGCGGAGACCCTGCCCACGGACGAGTCGCGGCTCGTGCTCGTGCACCTGAAGGGCGCCGACGAGCCCGGCCATGACGATCAGCCGCTCGCCAAGGCGGCGGCGCTCGAGCGGATCGACGGGTTCTTCGTCGCCCCGCTCGTCGCGCGCTTGCGCACCGAGGACGTGCTCGTCGTCACCGGCGACCACTGCACCCCGTGCGAGCTCGGGATCCATTCGGCCGATCCCGTGCCAACGCTCGTCTGCGGCGCGGGCGTCGCGCCCGACGGGACGGGCGCCTTCACGGAGGCGGAGGCCGCGCGCGGCGGGCTGCCAGTCACGCGCGCGACCGAGCTGCTCCCGTTCCTGACGCGCCTGGCGGCGGTGCGATGAGTGCCTCCAGGATCCGGGAGCTGCGGCTGCGGGCGATCCTCGACTCGCGCGGCGAGCGCACGGTGGAAGCGGTGGTCGCGCTCGCCGGCGGGGCGGAGGGCACCGGGTCGTGCCCCGTCGCGATCGCGCCCGGGCGGCGGGAGCGGCGCCGGGCCGCGGTGGGGGCGCTCGGCGCGCGCGATGCGGGCGCGGCGGGCCGGCGGGCGCGCCGCGCCCTTGAGGGCGCCACGGTCGCCTCGCAGGACGAGCTCGACGCGCACCTGCGTAGCCTCGGCGGCCGGGCCGCGAACGTGACGCTGGCGGTCTCGATCGCCTTCTGCCGGGCACGCGCCGCGGAGGCCGGCCTTCCGCTCCACCGCCACCTCGCGCGGCTCGCCGCGACGACCGCGGCGATGCCGCACCTGCTGGTGAACGTCTTCAGCGGCGGCGTGCACGGCGACCGGCCGGCGCGCAGCTTCCAGCAGGTGATGCTCGCCCCGGAGCTCGCCTCCGTCGCCGAGGAGATCGAGGCGGGGCTTGCGGTGTTCGCAGCGGCCGAGGACGCCGTCGCCCGCCGCGGGCTCGACCACCGCCTGTCGGCCTCGAGCGGCATCGTGCGCCGCGACGCCTCCCCGGAACGCCTGCTCGGAGAGCTGCGCGAGCACGCGGAGCGACTGGGACTGCCCGCGCAGGCCGCGCAGCTCGGCGTCGACGTCGCCGCCGAGCACCTCGCCATCCCAGGCGGCGGCTACCGCCTCGGCAGCGACGAGCTGGGCGGCGAGCGGCTGCTCGACCGCCTCGAGGCCATGGCCTCGGAAGCCCCGCTCGCCTACCTCGAGGACCCGTTCGCGCCGGCCGACGAGCACCTGTGGCGCGACCTGCGCGCTCGTCTCGGGCCGGAGACGTGCCTGGTCGGCGATGACCTCTTCGCCACCGATTCCGCCCGCGTCGACCCCGCGCTGGCCGACGCCATCCTGCTCAAGCCGAGCCAGGCGGGAAGCGTGAGCGAGACGCTCGCCGCCGCACGCCGCGCGCGCGCCGCGGGAATGGCTCTCTGCGTCTCGCACCGCTCGGGCGAGACCGAAGACACCTTCATCTGCGATCTCGCCGTCGCGCTCGGCGCGCGCTGGATCAAGACGGGCGGCCCGCGCCGGGGCGACCGCATATCGAAGCTCAACCAACTCCTGCGGCTGAGCGAGGACCGGACTTCCGCCGGCCTCGCCGCAGGCCAACCGCGACCGCTCCAAACCGTGGAGGAAGCATGAACAAGACCACCCAGCTCAAGGAGATGATCCTCGAGCCGGACATCCTCGTCGTGCCCAGCGCGTACGACGCGCTGTCGGCGAAGGTCATCGAGAAGGCGGGCTTCCGCGCCGTCCACATGACGGGATCCGGAACCTCCGCCAGCCTGCTCGGCTACCCCGACCTCGGCTTCACGACGATCTCAGAGATGGCGACGCACGCCAAGAACCTGTCGCTTGCCATCGACGTGCCGCTCGTCGTCGACGCCGACTCGGCGTACGGCAACGCGCTCAACACCATGCGCACCGTACGCGAGTTCGAGCGCGCGGGGGTGGCCGGGATCCACATCGAGGACCAGGTGACGCCGAAGCGGTGCGGTCACCTGCAGGGCAAGCGCGTGATCTCGATGGACGAGATGGTTGGCAAGCTCGAGGCGGCGGTCGCGGCGCGCGAGGACGAGGACTTCCAGATCATCGCCCGCACCGACGCGCGCGAATGCGTGAGCATGCCCGAGGCGATCCGGCGCGCGAACGCCTACGTCGAGGCGGGCGCCGACTGCATCTTCCTCGAGGCGCCGCTGTCGATCGACGAGATGCGCGAGATCCGCGCGGCGATCGACGCTCCGCTGCTCGCGAACATGGTCGAGGGCGGCAAGACCCCGTGGTTGACGGCGGACGAGCTCGGCAACATCGGCTTCGACCTCGTCATCTACCCGCTCTCCGGCTGGATGGCCGCCGCGGTGGTCCTGCGCGAGCTGATGAGCGAGCTGCGCGAGACCGGGACGACGCAGGGCTTCTGGGACCGGATCGGGATGCGGATGACGTTCGAGGAGCTGTTCGACGTCTTCGACTACCCGCGCATCCAGTCGTTCGAGGACCGCTACGTGACGCGATGAGCAGCGCGGCGGTCGCCCAGCTCCGGCGCGAGCCGGCGGAGAGCATCCTCGTCCGCAGCCCCTTCACCGGCGAGGTCGTCGGCGCGGTCCCGCGCGGCGGCGGCGCCGACGTGGCGCGCGCCGCCGCCGCGGCCAAGGCCGCCGCGCGGCTCGCGCCCGAGGAGCGCGGCGAGGTGCTGCGCGCCGGCGCCCGGGCGCTGGACGCGCGGCGCGACGAGTTCGCCGTGCTGATCACGCGGGAGTCGGGCGTCTGCCTCAAGGACAGCCGCCGCGAGGTGGAGCGAGCGCGCCTCAACCTGGTCACCGCCGCCGAGGAGGCAAGCCGCATCCACGGCGAGGCGCTGACGGTCCCGGACGGGGGCGGGCGCAAGCTCGCGCTCACGCTGCGCGAGCCGGTCGGGGTCGTCGGCGCCATCACGCCCTTCAACCGTCCGCTGAACCAAGTCGTCGTGAAGGTCGCTCCTGCCGTCGCCGCCGGCAACGCCGTCGTTGTCAAGCCGTCCGAGAAGACGCCGCTCAGCGCGCTCGCGCTCGCCGAGCTGCTGCACGAGTGCGGCCTGCCGCGCGCCGCCCTCGGCGTCGTCGTCGGGGATGGCGCCGAGGTCGGCCAGGCGCTGGCCCGAGATCGGCTGGTCGACATGGTGACGTTCACGGGCAGCGCCGCCACCGGGGAGCTGGTGGCCCGCGCCGCCGCGGGGAAGAAGCTGACGCTCGAGCTTGGCGGCAACGACCCGCTGATCGTGCTCGACGACGGCGACCTCGAGGTGGCGGCGCGGCTCGCCGCCCGGCAGGCCTACGCGTCCGCCGGCCAGAGCTGCCGCGGCGTCAAGCGGATCATCGCCGCCGAGACGGTCGCGGGCGAGCTCGTGGCCCGGCTCGCGGACGAGACCGAGCGCTTCCGCTGCGGCAATCCGCTCGATCCCCAGACCGACGTCGGCCCGCTGATCGACGAGCCGGCCGCTGCGCGCGTCGAGGCGCGCTGCGCGCAGGCGGTGCGGGACGGCGCCCGCATCGTCCGCGGCGGCGACCGCGTCGGCGCGCTGCACAGCCCGACGGTGCTCGACCGCGTGTCCCCGACGACCGCTCTGGTCGTGCGCGAGACGTTCGGGCCCGTGGCGCCGGTGATCTCCGTGCGCGACGACGAGATGGCGATCGCGATCGCGAACTCGACTCCCTACGGGCTCCAGGCCGGTGTCGTCACCGCCGACTTCGAGCGCTTCATGCGGATCGCGATGCGCCTCCAGGTGGGCGCCGTGAACCTGATGGACGGGCCCGCGTTCGATTCGCCCCACATCCCGTTCGGCGGCGTCAAGCGCAGCGGCTTCGGGCGCGAGGGCATCCGCTACGCGATCCAGGAAATGACCCAGATCAAGACGATCACCCTGCCGCAGCCGGGGCTCTGAAAGGAAGCGAGACGGATGGATCTATTCGCCAAGCTGGAGGCGAGCCGCGGGCCGCTCGGCGAGCTCGCCGGGCGGTCGCACGGCGTGTTCGCCTATCCGACGCTCGAAGGCGACATCGCGAACCGGATGACGTACCGCGGTCGTCGCTGTGTCGTCTGGAGCCTCAACAACTACCTCGGGCTCGCCAACCACCCCGAGATCCGGCGCGTGGACGCGGAGTCCAGCGCGCGTTACGGGCTGGCGGCGCCGATGGGATCGCGGATGATGTCCGGCGAGACCGGCGAGCACGCCCTGCTCGAGCGCGAGCTGGCCGAGTACGCCCGCAAGCCGGACGCGCTCTTCCTCAACTACGGCTATCAGGGCATGGCGTCGCTCGTAGACGCGCTCATGAGCCGCCACGATTGGGTGCTCTACGACGCCCACTCGCATGCGTGCATCATCGACGGCGTGCGGCTGCAGACCGGCCGCCACTTCGCCTTCGCGCACAACGACGTCGACCACCTCGAGGCGCTGCTGCGGCGCGTCGAAGAGCGCCGCGCGCCATCCGGCGCCGTGCTCGTCGTGACCGAGGGCGTGTTCGGCATGTCGGGCGAGCAGGGGCGGCTGACCGAGATCGCCGCGCTGAAGGAGCGCCACGGGTTCCGGCTCCTGGTCGACGACGCGCACGGCTTCGGGATAATGGGGCCCGGCGGCGGCGGGACCGGCGAGGAGCAGTCCGTCCAGGACGGCATCGACCTCTACTTCGGCACCTTCGCCAAGGCGGGCGCGAGCATCGGCGCATTCGTCGCCGGGCCGCAGGGCGTCATCGACCACCTGCGCTACACGCTGCGCTCGCAGATCTTCTCCAAGGGCCTCCCGCTGCCGATCGTGAGCGGGAATCGCAAACGGCTCGAGCTGATCCGGACGCGCCCGGAGCTGCGCCGGGCGATGTGGCGGATCGCCCATGCGCTGCAGTCGGCGCTGCGCGAACGAGGCTTCGACCTCGGCGCGACGACCACGCCGATCACGCCGGTCTTCCTCGAGGCGGCGCCCGAGCGCGCGGCCCGCTTTCTCACGGTGCTGCGCGACCAGTTCGGGATCTTCTGCTCGCCCGTCGTCTATCCGGTGGTCCCGCGCGGCGTGCTGATGCTCCGGCTGATCCCGACGTGCGAGCACACGCTCGAGGACGTCGCGGAGACGGCCGCGGCCTTCTCGCGCGCAGCCGAGGAGCTCGGCGGCCCCGCTGAGCTGGCGGTGGCGTCATGAGCGCCCGCGCGGCCGCCCCGCCGGCGCTCGGGAGCATGCCCGCCGACGTCATACGCGCCCGCGCGCGCGAGCTCGTCGCGCGCCCGCCGCGCCGTCCGAGCGCCGCGCGGGTGGAGCGCGAGGTCGAGGCGTTCCGCCGCCGCACGCGCCGCTCCGCGGAGCTGCACCAGCGCGCGTGCGGCCTGCTCGCGCGCGGGACCGAGCACGTCGACCCGCTCGCCGATCCCTACCCGCTGTTCATGGAGCGCGGCAATGGCAGCCGCGTCGTCGACGTCGACGGCAACAGGTACGTCGATTACATCCTCGCGGGCGGGGCGATCCTGCTCGGCCACAACGACGCCGAGCTCAACGAGCGGATCGTCGCGCTGATCCGCGACAAGACGAACTTCCACGGCCATCTCGACGAGTACGAGCTCGAGGCCGCCGCCGCGCTCTGCGACGTCTTCCCGTCGATCGAGGCGGTTCGCTTCACCGCGTCGGGAGCCGAGGCCAACCTCGCCGCCGCCCGCATCGCCCGCGCGTTCAGCGGCCGCCGCAAGATCGTCAAGTTCCGCGGCGCCTACCACGGCTGGGGCGACCAGTTCATGACCGACATCGAGGTCCCCGGCTCGGGCCCGTTCATGGCGGGCGGGATCCCCGAGGCATTCCTCAGCGAGACCGTGCTGGTCGACCAAGACGATCTCGAAGGCCTGAAGCGGACTTTGGTCGAGCACGAGCGGGACGGCGGCGTCGCGGCGGTCATCTGCGAGCCCGTCGGCGCGGAGTCCGGTCTCGTCCCCTTCGCGGCGGGATTCCACCGCGACGCGATCGAGCTCGCGCACCGGTTCGGCGCCCTGTACGTCTTCGACGAGATCGTCACGGGCTTCCGGCTCGGCCTCGGCGGCGCCCAGGCGCGGCTGGGCGTGCAGCCGGACCTCACCACGCTGGGCAAGGGGCTGATGAACGGCTATCCGGCGTGCGGTGTGGTCGGCGGTCGCAAGGAGATCGTCGACGCCGCGACGACCGGCCCGCCGCGCGACGGTGCGTCGGCCTACATCGGCGGCACCCTGTCTGGCAACGTGCTGTCGGTCGCCGCGTGCCTGCACACCGTCTCGCAGGCACGCCGCCCGGGGGTGCTCGACCGCGCCAGCGGCGCCGCCGCAGACCTCGTCGCCAAGCTCAACGGGCTGTTCGAGTCGCGCGGCGCGGACTTCTTCGCCTACCACTACGGCTCGATCGTCAAGGTCGAGCTGACCGCGCCGCACGCGCTCAGACCGGACAGCGCGGAGCGCGCCACGGAGATCCTCGAGCGGCGCGCGCTGCTCGGCACGTACATGCTGCCGGTCCAGAACGCCGGCGTGCTCTCCCGCATGGGCCGCGACATGGTCTCGTGCGCGCACACCCCGGCGGACAACGACGAGGCGGTGACGGCGTATGACGCGCTGCTCGACTTCCTCGGCTGACGGCGGCGCGCCACCGGTCGCCCTCGTGACGGGGGCGTCGCGGGGCATCGGCCGCGAGATCGCGGCGCTGTTCGTGGCGCGCGGCTATCGCGTCGTGGGCACCTCGCGCTCGCCGGAGACGCTGGCGGAATCCGACCGCGTGCCGGGCGTCGAGTACGTCGCGCTCGAACTCGGCGACGAGCAGAGCATGGTCGCCTGCGCGGCGCAGGCCGGCCCGGTCGACGTGCTCGTCAACAACGCCGGCCAGAGCCAGCTCGGGGCGCTCGAGGACGTCGACCCCGAGCTGCTGCAGCGGATGTTCGCGATCAACGTGTTCGGCCAAGTCCGGATGATCCAGCTGTGCCTGCCGGCGATGCGCTCGCGGCGTCGTGGCACCGTCGTGGTGATCGGCTCGCTGATGGCCGACTTCCCCGTCCCGTTCCAATCCACCTATGCGGCCACGAAGCTGGCGATGCGCGGCTTCGTGCAGTCCGTCAGGCGCGAGGTCCGGCCGTTCGGGATCAGGATCGTGCTCATCCAGCCGGGCTACTACGCGACCGAGATCCGTCACGCCCGCGAGCACGTCGTGCCGGCCGGGTCGGCCTATGCGCGCGCGACGGCCGAGCTCGGCGAGCGCATCGACCGCTCGGGCGCCAACGGCGCGCACCCCGGCGAGGTCGCGGAGAAGGTCTGGGACGTCGTGTCGGCGTCCAACCCGGCGCCGGTCCACACGCTGGGAAGCCATGGGCCGGCGATGGTGTTCGCAAAGCGCTTCGTCTCGACCCGGTTCGTCGAGCGGCTGGTGGCAAGGAGATACGGACTATGACGGTGACACGAACGATCGAAGAGCAGGTCAAGGCGCAGCTGGCGGCGGCGTTCGCGACCGACGCCGATGCGCTGGCGCCGGAGGCGTCGCTGCGCGACGACCTCGGCGCGGACTCGCTCGCGCTCATGGAGGCGCTGCACGGGCTCGAGGAGCGGCTGGGCATCCTGCTGCCCGACGCGGACTCGTTCCTGCTGGACCTGGCGACGGTCGGCGACGTCGTGTGCGCGTTCGCCGCGCGCGCGGCAGAGGAGCCGGCGCGATGACCGCGCCGACGCTGAAGCCGCGGGCCGGCCTCCGGTCCGCCGGTGGCCCGGAGACGTTCGTCGACGTCCTCGACCTGCGCGCCGCGGAGCCCGATCGCGAGGCAGTCAGCTTCTTGCGCGACGACGACACGATCGACCGCTACGCCAACCGCCGGCTCGACGAGCGCGTGCGGCAGGTCGCGGCGCTGCTGCGCGAGCGTCTGCCCCCGGGCGCGCGTGCCGTGCTCCTGTACCCGCCGGGCCCGGAGTACCTCGTCGCGCTGCTGGGCTGTATGCGCGCCGGTGTGGTGGCCGTGCCGGCCTACCCGCCGGACCCCAACCGGCTGCAGCGTACGCTGCCGCGGCTGCTCGCGATCGTGCGCGACGCGCAGGCCGCCGCCCTGCTCACCCTGGCGCCGCTCCGCGACGGTATGGAGGAGTTCCTGCGCGACTCCGGTGACGGCGGTCAGGTGCGGGTGCTCGCGACCGACGTGCAGATGGGCGCCGCGGCGCCCGACTGGCGCTGCCCCGGCATCGGCCCCGACTCGATCGCGATCCTGCAGTACACCTCCGGATCGACGGCGACGCCCCGCGGCGTGCGCCTCACGCACCGCAACCTGCTCGCCAACTCCGAGGCGATCCGGATCGCGTTCGGTCACACGATCGCGACGCGCGGGGTGAGCTGGCTGCCCACCTACCACGACATGGGCCTGATCGGCTCGCTGCTGCAGCCGCTCTACGTGTCATTCCCGGTGCTGAAGATGTCCCCGATCGCGTTCCTGCGTCGGCCCCTGCGCTGGTTGCAGGCGATCTCGGACTATCGCGCGACCGGCAGCGGCGGGCCGAATTTCGCCTACGCGCTGGCCGTGCGCCGCACGACGCCGGAGCAGCGCGCCAAGCTCGACTTGTCGTGCTGGGAGACCGCGTTCAACGGCGCCGAGCCGATCCGCGCGGAGACGCTCGACTCCTTCGTCGAGGCCTTCGGGCCCTGCGGCTTCCGGCGCGAGGCGTTCCTGCCGTGCTACGGCCTCGCCGAGAGCACGCTGATCGTGACCGGGAAACCTCCGGAGACGTCCCCCCGCTCGGTCACCGTGGACCGCCATGCGCTCGCGGAGGGCCGGGTGAGGATCGTCGCCTCCGAGCATGACGGCGGGCGATCGCTCGTCAGCTGCGGGCGGCCGGTGCAGGGCGCCCACGTGCTGATCGCGGACCCCGTCGACCCGCTTCCGCGCGAGCCGTTGCACGTGGGCGAGATCCTCGTCGCCGGCGCGAGCGTGGCCTCGGGCTACTGGCAGCAGCCCGAGGCCAACGCGGCCACGTTCGGGGCGCTGCCGGCCTATGACGGCGACCGCGGCTTCGTGCGCAGCGGCGATCTCGGCTTCCTGCTCGACGGCGAGCTGTACGTGACCGGCCGAATCCGGGACCTGATCATCTTGCGCGGACGCAACTACGACCCGGCGGAGGTCGAGCTGGCGTGCGAGGACGCCGCGCCCGAGCTGCGTCGCCACTGCGGGGCGGCCTTCGGAGTGCAGCCCGACGGCGGCGACGGAACCGAGGACCAGCGCCTCGTCGTGGTGTACGAGGTCGGCGACGACCCGCAACGCCCGTACGAGGCGGTGATCCAGGCGATGCGCCAGGCGGTCGCACGCCGGCTCGAGCTGCAGCTCGGCGCGGTCGTGCTCGTCAGGCCCCGCACGATCCCGAAGACCTCCAGCGGCAAGCTCCAGCGCGGGGCATGCCGCCTGCAGTACCTGAGCGGCGATCTGGACGCCGTCGGGGAATGGACGCTGCTCGACGGCGACGACACGAAAGCGAGGACGGACTGATGGCCCAAGAGACAGAGGTGAGCGCCGCGCCGGCGGTCGCCGAGATCGCCGAGCCGGTGATCGACGCGGACGTCCACGAGATGATCGGCAACCCGTTCGAGGTGCTGCCCTACATCGACGAGCCCTGGCGCAGCCGCATCCACATCGACAACTGGATGGGGCACTCGATCCCGTACTCGTGGCCGACGACCGGCGGGCTGGCGAAGCCCGACGCGCGGCCCCCGAGCGGGATGCGCGCCGGCTCGGACCCGGAGTTCATGCGCAAGCAGCTGTTCGATCCGTGGCCGATCGAGAAGGCCGTGCTGACGGGCCTGCTCTACCCGACCGAGTTCAAGGTCCAGCCGGAGTTCGCCGCCGGCATCGCGAAGGGCTACAACGACTGGATCGTCAACCACTGGCTCCCGACGGACGACCGGTTCCTGGGCTCGATCCACGTCGCCGCCCAGCTGCCCGAGGAGGCCGTGCGGGAGATCGAGCGCCTGGCCGGCCACCCGCAGATGGTGCAGGTGCTGCTGCCGGTGATCTCGCACGACGTGCTGGGCCGCTCGTACTACCACTCGATCTACGAGGCGGCGCATCGCAACGGGCTCGCCGTGGCGTTCCACCAGGGCGCCTCGATCGAGACGGCGGTCGGGCTGCCGCAGTACTACATCGAGTGGCACACGGCGATCTCGCAGGCCTGGCAGTCGCAGCTCATCGGCCTCGTGGTGCACGGCGTCTTCGACAAGTTCCCCGATCTTCGCGTGCTGATGATCGAGTCGAGCTGGACATGGCTGCCGCACCTGATGTGGCGCTTCGACAACAACTTCCGCTCGCTCCGCCGCGAGGTGCCTTGGGTCCGCCGGATGCCGAGCGAGTACATCCGCGAGCAGGTGCGCTTCACGACACAGCCGATGGAGTTCGTCGAGAACCCCGACCACCTGCTCCAGATGTTCGAGATGGTGGGCAACGACGAGTTCCTGCTGTTCTCGACGGACTACCCGCACTGGGACTTCGACGCGCCGGACCGGTCGCTGCCGCGCAGCTTCCCCAAGGAGCTCAAGCGCAAGATCCTGTACGACAACGCGGCCAAGTTCTATGGGCTCTAGGCCGATGCGCGAAACGAGCGAACAGCCGGTGCCGCGTCCCAGGGGGCGCCCGCGCGCCCGCCACGTCGTGTGCCCGACCGACGAGCTGCCGCGCGGCGGCACGCGCCTGGTCGCGATCGGACGGCGTCGGATCCTCGTCGTGCGCACCGACGAGGACGAGTACCTGGCGCTGGCCAGCCACTGCCCGCATCAGGGCGGTCCCCTCGACAAGGGGACGCTCGAGCGGATGTGGGTCTCCGACGAGGTCGGCACGTACTCCACATCGCGCAAGCGCTTCGTCGTGGTGTGCCCGTGGCACAACTTCGAGATCGAGGCTCGCCGCGGCTGCTCGCCGATCGAGCCCGCGCGCCTGCGCGTCGCGACCTACACGGTCCAGGTCGAGGACGACCACGTCGTCGTCTACGCCTAGCTGAGCGTCAGGGAGGCGATCAGGGGTGGAGACGTTCGAGCGCCGGCACGGCCGGCGCCGCGTGCCCGCGACGGTCGACGGGCTCGGCGAGCGCCGGCCCGCGGCGCGCCAGCGCGAGGGCCGCGACGCTCGCCGCGACCCCGGCCAGCCCGGTGAACAGCCAGCCGGAGTGCAACTCGGCGAGGCTGGGGGCGACCGTCGCGCTGCCCAGGATCGCCACCACGGCGGCGACGCCGACGACCGCGCCGAGCTGCCGGGCGGTGGCGTTCAGCGCGCTGCCGGTCGCATAGCGGTCGAACGGCAGGCCCATGACGGCCGCGCCCGTCAGCGTCGGGAACGCCAGCGCGTTGCCCACACCGGTCAGGACCGAGGTCGGCAGGAAGTCGGCGACGTAGGCATGGTCCGAGCCGGCGCGCAGCACGAGCCAGAGCGAGCCCGCAGCGTAGAGCGTGGTGCCGCAGCACGCCGCCAGGCGGGCCCCGTAGCGATCCGCGAGGCGCCCCGCGGGCGCGGCGCAGGCGGCGGTCACGAGCGGGCCCACGGCGAGCGCGAGGCCGACGATCGGCATCGGATAGCGCCAGATCCAGGCGAGGAAGAGGACGTCGCAAAGGATCTTGCCGTGCAGCGAAGCCGACAGACAGAGCGTGGCGGCGTTGGCGCTACCGACCGACGGCATCCGCAGCAGCGCCAGCTCGATGACCGGGCTCCGGTGGCGCCGTGAGCGCACGATCGCCAGGAACGACAGCAGCGCTCCCGCGCCGAGGGCCGACAGCGTCGCTGCGCTCACCCAGCCCCACTCGTTGCCCTGCACCAAGCCGAGCACGAACGCGCCCAGGCCGACCACGAGCAGCGCGATCCCGAGCGGATCGGGCATCCGCCCGCGCTCCGGATCGCGCGACTCGCGCAGCACGCGCGCCGCGAGCAGAGCCACCACGCATCCGATCGGAACGTTGATGACGAAGACGACCCGCCAGTCCGCAGCATCGATCAGCAGCCCGCCCAGCGGCGGCCCCGCGCCGGCGGCAACCGCGGCCCCGGCCCCGAGCAGCGCCACCGCGCCGATCCTGCGTTCCGGTGGGAACTCCGGCAGCAGCAGGGCGACGACCGTCGGGATCAGCGTGGCAGCGCCGACGGCCTGCGCGAGCCGGCAGGCCACGAGCGCCAAAGCGGACGGAGCCAGGGCACAGAGCGCCGACGCGGCGGTGAACCAGATGAGCCCAAGCAGGAACAGCCGCCGGCGGCCGACGAGGTCGGCGAGGCGCCCGGCGGGGATCAGCAGCGCCGCGAAGACGACGTTGTAGCCGGTGAGGACCCAGGAGAGCTCTGCGCGTGTCGAGCCGGGAAAGGATCGCTGGATGTCCGGGAAGGCGACGTTGACGATCGTCACGTCGAGGAACGCCATGAACGCGGCCAGGCCGGTGACGAGCAGCACCTTGAGGTGCCGCCGGTCGCCGGTCGCGCTCGCGCGCTCAGCCACCGGGCTCCACGGGCACGCCGAGGTGTGCGGCGATCGCGACGCAGACGTCGACCCACGCCGCGAGGAACCGCTCGTCCTCGATGTCGAGCGGCTTCTCGCCGTAGACGGACTCGAGCGAGCGGAAATGCCCCATCGAGCCGGCGATGATCAGCGCGAGCGCCTCGCAGTCCGGCTCCGGTGCTCCCGCGGCCGCGACCGTGCGCCTGATCCAGTCCGCGAGGCGCTGATGCGGGACGTCGTGGACGGCCTCGCGGACGCGATCGCGAAGCTCCGGGAACTGCGCGCCCTCCTTGCGGACGAGGCGCTCCAGCGGCTCGCGCCGCGTCAGATCCTGAAGCGTCCAGCGACCGAGCAGCACGAGCTCCGACCGCAGGTCGCCCAGCGGCATCAGCTCCATCGCGCTCTGCATCGACTCCAGCTCGCGGACGTGCTGCTCGAGCGCCGCCTTGAGGACCTCCTCCTTGCCAGCGAAGTGCTGGTAGAGCGCGCCCGAGCGCGGGGCGAGGCCGGCCGCGGACTCGATGTCGCCGACGGTCGTCCCGCGGTAGCCGCGGTCGGCGAACAGCCGCAGCGCCGCGTCGATGATCCGCTCGCGCGTCGCGGTCGCGCGGCCCGCGGCCGCCCGCTGGGAGCGCTTCTCCTCCATCGCCACTGTCGCCTCCGTCATAACGTTCGTTATGATAACATGATTGCTCGTAGTGAGTAAGCGCATGCTCTGGTCACGGATCGCCGACACGCAGACATGCCGGGCCACGCTCATTGTTCTGGCGGCTGCCGTCGTCGGCGTCCTTGCGATCGTCGTCGGCAGCCCGGTGGCCGGGCAGCTCAAGGACCGCAACGACTTCGAGGACCCCGGGTCCGCGAGTGTGCGGGCGCGCGAGGCGCTCACGCGGGCATCCGGGGTGTCGCCCGAGGTCGGCTTCGTCGCGGTCGTCGCGCCCGAGCTCGGCGCGAGCTCCCCGGCCGGACGCCGGCTGATCGCGCGGGTCGCGCGGGTCGTCGCCGAGGATCCTGCGGTCGGCCGCGTCGAGGGCGCGGGCGCCGACGCGCGCTTCCTCTCGCGCGACGGCCGCCGCGCGTTCGTCGCCGCATCCTTCAAGAGCGGCGTCGGCGCGGAGGATGACGAGGTCGCGGGGCGGCTGGCGCGGAGGCTGGCGGCCTTCCCCGAGGTGCTGCCCGGCGGGCGCCCACTGGCCGGCCTGGAGATCTCGGAGCGCGTGCGCCACGACCTCGCGCGCGCCGAGCTCTTGGTCTTCCCGGCGCTGTTCCTGCTCTCGCTGTGGCTGTTCCGAGGCCTCGTCGCGGCGCTGCTCACCCCGCTCGTCGGGCTCCTGGCCATCCTGGTCACCTTGCTGGCGCTGCGAGCGGTGGACGCCGCGCTCCCGGTGTCGGTGTACGCGCTCAACCTGGTGACCGGCCTCGGCCTGGGCCTCGCGATCGACTACAGCCTGCTGATGATCTGGCGCTACCGCGAGGAGCTCGCGCGCAGCGGTCCCGGGCGCGAGGCGATTCTCGCCACGCTGAAGACGGCGGGACGCACGATCGTCTTCGGCGCGCTCACGATCGCGGCGGCGATGGCGTCGCTGACCGTGTTCCCGCAGCGATTCCTCTACTCGATGGGCATCGGCGGCGCCGTCGTGGCGGTGGTGGCGGCGGTGGCCGCCGTCGGGGTCCTGCCCGCTGTGCTGGCGCTGCTCGGGAACCGCGTCGACGCGCTCGCCCCGCGCCGCCGGCGGCGCGCCGGGGCGGCCGGGCCGGCCCGCGGATGGACGCGCGTCGCACGCTGGGTCACCCGCCGCCCGAGGCTCGCGGTTGTCATCGCCGTCGCGTTCCTGGCCGCGCTGGCGCTTCCGATCGCCTCCGTCCGGTTCACCGGCGTCGACGGGCACGCGCTGCCGGCCGGGGCTGACGCGCGCCGGGCCGCCGAGACCCTCGAACGCGACTTCCGCGGCGCCGGCGCGTCGGCTTACATCGCGATCACGGGGCCTCGCGCGGTCGCCCCGGAGCTGGACGCGTACGCGGGGCGGCTGGAGCGCGTCCCGGGCGTGGTGTCGGTGGCGGCGCCGCGCCCGGTCGCGCGGGACACCTGGCGCATCGACGTCAACCTTCGCGGCGAGCCGCTGGGAGAGCCGGCGCGCGGGGCCGTGCACGCGATCCGTGCGGAGCCGCTTCCTCATGCGCATCTCGTCGGTGGCCAGACCGCGGCGTTCGTCGACCAGCAGCGGAGCCTCGCCTCGCACCTGCCGCTCGGACTCCTGATCATCGCCGTCACGACACAGCTCATGGTTCTGCACATGACGCGCTCGGTGGTGCTCTCGATCAAGGCCTTCATCACGAACCTCCTGTCCGCGGCCGCCGCGTTCGGCGTGCTGGTCCTCGTTTTCCAGCACGGGCGGCTCACGGGCGTGCTCGGGTACACGAGCGCCGGCGCGCTCGACGCGACGCAGCCGATCCTGCTGTTCGCGCTCGCGTTCGCGCTGTCGACCGACTACGGGCTGTTCTTGCTCGCGCGCATCAAGGAGGGACACGACAGCGGCCTGTCGGATCCGGATGCTGTCGCGAACGGCCTCGTGCGGACCGGCCGCACGATCACCGGCTCGGCGCTGCTGTTCTGCGTGGCGATCGGTGCGCTCACGTCGTCGAGCATCGTCTTCATCAAGGAGCTGGGCGTGGGCGTCGTCGCGGCCGTCGCCATCGACGCGACGGTGATCCGCATCCTGCTGGTCCCCGGCCTCATGTGCCTACTCGGCCGCGCGAACTGGTGGGTCCCAGGTGCGCTGCGACGCCTGTACGACCGCCGCGGCGCGGCGCCTGGGACGGACGGACGCCATCGGCCGGCGCGAGCGAGCGCCGGCTCATGACCGTCACACGCCGACGGCGCAGGCTGTGCGCGGCATGCGCACGCGGGCGATCAGCGCGGTGCCGACAGCCAGGCAGCCGGCGAGCGCGAGCAGCCCGGGCGTCAGCGAGCCCGAGCTGTCCTTCAGCGCGCCGACGAGGACCGGACCGAGCAGTCCGCCGAGTTGGCCGACGCTGCTGACGAGCGCGATTCCGGCGGCCGCCGCACGCCCGCTCAGCAGGGCGGTCGGAAGTGTCCAGAACGCCGCCAGGCCGCCCAGCCCGACGAAGGTGGCGACGCAGAGCGGGGCGATCGCCAGGACCGGCGGCAGAACGGCCGTCGCGATGAGGCTCAGCACGCCAACCGTCATTCCCGCCGCGACGGCCCGCTTTCGATCCGTCGCGCGATCCGCCGCCGCGCCGATCACCAGGAGGCCTGCGGCGCCGAAGGTGAACGGGATCGCCGCGATCAGACCGACCGAGACGTCGCTCATCTCACCCGCGCGCTCGATGATGTCGGCGAGCCAGAACGTCACGCCGCTGGCCGCGGCGGTCATGCACGGGTAGGCGGCCGCGAGCAGCAGCGTGCGTCTGTCGGTGAACACCTCGCGCAGTGCGAGCGGCGCGCGCGCCTGCAGCGCCGTGGCCTCCGCGCTGACCCGGCGCTCGAGCGCTTGCGCTTCCTCGGCGGGCATCCAGCGCGCCTCGCTCGGGCGCCCCGGGAGAGCGCGTAGAGCGTAGAGGCCGACGAGCACCGCCGGCAGGCCCTCGCCCAGGAACATCCAGCGCCAGCCGGCCAACCCGGCCACGCCGTCGAGCTCGAGCAACGCGCCTGAGAGCGGGCCGCCGACAATCGCGGCGATCGCCACCCCGGAGAAGAAGACGCCCGTGGCGCGCCCGCGCTCGTCGTTCGGGAACCACTGCGAGAGGAGGTAGATGGCGCCGGGGAAGAAGCCGGCCTCCCCGATCCCGAGCAGGAACCTCAGCACGCTCAGCGAGGCGGCGTCCCACGCGAGCGCGTTCGCGGCGGCCAGCACTCCCCAGGTGATCATGATCCGCCCGAGCCAGATCCGCGGTCCGAAGCGGACGAGCAGCAGGTTGCTCGGCACTTCGAAGAGCGCGTAGCCGAGGAAGAAGATCCCGGCCGCCAGGCCGAAGGCCGAGTCGCTGAGCGCGAGGTCCCGGGCGAGCTGGTCCTGCGCGAAGGTGAGGTTGATGCGGTCGAGATACGAGATCGCGTACATCAGCACCAGCAGCGGCAGCAGCCGCCGCAGCGCCAGGGCGATTCCGCGGTCGCTCTGCACGTTCGAGAGAGGCGCGCGCGCCCCGGGCTGATACGCGCCCCGCGATCGCCCGACCAGGTATCACCGCGCTCGGCTCGCGGCTCTCCATGGCATGCACCGCACGCCAGAGCCGGCGCTGAGGACGAGGCGCAGGTCGCGATGATCGACGCGGCCGTCACCCGGCTCCTGCCGCGCGCCTTCCTGCCCCCGATCTGGCGCGAGCTGCGCGCGCTCGAGCGCTGGCTGCTGCCGTCGGATGGCGCCGCTGCTCCGGTCGCGCCACTCGGGACCGCTCGACCCGTCATGCTGATCCCGGGCTTCCTGGCCGCCGATTCGTCGCTCGGCTACGCCGCCTCGTATCTGCGCGCCGCCGGTTACGAGCCGTATGGATCGGACCTGCGGTGGAACGTGGACTGCTCCGAGGCGGCGGTCGCGCGCCTGGTCGCGCGCGCGGAGGGGCTCGCCGAACGGGCCGGCGGCCGGATCGTGCTGGTCGGTCACAGCCGCGGCGGGCTGTTCGCCCGCGTGCTCGCACGGCGGCGGCCTGAGCTCGTCTCGCTGGTCGTCACGCTCGCGGCGCCGCATCGCGACCCGCTCGCCATCCATCCCCTGCTGTGGGCGAACGCCGCCACGCTGGCCACGATCGGCACGCTCGGCGTGCCCGGGGTCATGCGCTGGGGATGCAGGGTGGCGCGCTGCTGCGAGCCGTTCTGGCGCGACCTCGCGGCACCGTTCCCGCGCGGCGTCGGGCTGCTCAGCGTCTACTCCCGCACGGACGGAGTGGTCGACTGGCGCGCCTGCGTCGACCCGGGCGGTCGCTGCCTCGAGACGCCGGCGTCACACTGCGGGATGGTCGCGCATCAGCCCACGCTCTGGTCGGTGGCGCAGGCGATCGAGGAGCTCGGGGAAGGCGCGCGGCGGCGGAGCGCCGTCGAACCGTCCGTCGTCGCGCAGGCCGCGTGAACGTCAGCGGGTCGCCAGGTCATGCTCGCTGACCACGCCCGAGCTGAGCGCCCTCCAGGCGAGCTGCGCACGCTTCTGGTTCTGGGGGAGATGTGCAACGTCGAGGACCTCCGACACCCGCCGCAGGTGAGTCTTGACCGCATCGACGCTCAGTGATAGCTCGGCGGCGATCTGCTTGTTGGTCGCCGGCGACCCGAAGGGAGCGTCCCGCAGCGGGCGGCAGAGCGCCACGAGCACCCGCCGCTGCGCCGGTGACAGCCCGTGTGAAGCCGGACCGGCTGTCGGCGCGTTGAGCGTCTCGTCGAGCGCTGCGCGGCCGGGATCGCGGAACTCCAGCACCACGCCGGCGCAGCGCACGGAGTCGCGGTTGGCAAGCCGCCGCCGACCCAGGACCCGGGCGCCGTTGACGAACGTGCCGTTGCGCGACAGGCCGTCGTCGACGATCGTCCACACCCCGCCCACGCGCTGCAGCAACGCATGGATGCGGGATACCTCGGCGTCCCAGTCCAGCCGGATGCCGCGATCCGGGCGGCGCCCGATCACGACCTCGTCCTCGTCCAGAGGCAGCGCGACGATCTGCTGGCGGCCCGTGCCGTCGCGGAACAGGACGAACGGCCTTCCGTGGCGCTCCGCGTGCACCCGAGCCTCGACTTCAGCCACCGATTGCACCTGGAACAGCGAGGCTTCCATCTCGGCTCATCGTACGCCCGTACGCCCGCCAGATGGGAGAGAGTGAGCCCTTTTCACCCCTAGCTCACCCCTGGGGGGATCGGGCGCCACCCCGATCAGCCCAAGGGAGCCCCGATGCGAGCCCGAGGGGGCCTAGGCGGCGACTGCCCGCTCAGGGGATGGTCGCGTATCCCCCCACGCTTTACACATCGCAGGAGCACGCCATGAATGGCCAACTCACGCACCACTTGGCGCAGTCGCTCATGGAGGACCGGCTGCGCACCGCACCAGACCACCGGCACGCCGCCTCCGACCGCCCGGCGGACCGGCGCCGTACGGTCCGGCTCCAGCGCCGCGAGCTGCAGCCCTCCGTCAGCGGACGCGAAGGGTGAGCGCGGTGCTGCACCACGACAAGGCGTTCATCGAGTCGCTGCAGCGCGACCGGAGGCGGGCGGCGGCGCACAGGCGCCCGCCGGCGGACGCCGGCGACCTCGAGCGCATGGTGATCGCCGCGGCCGACGGCGACGAGGCGGCGTGGGCGTCGCTGTGCCACCAGTTCAGCCAGCGTGTCCGCGCCGTCGCGCGCGCGTGCCGGCTCGGGCCGCACGATGTCGACGACGTGGTCCAGAGCACATGGCTCATGCTCGTCCAGCACATCGGACGCCTGCGACAGCCGGCGGCGGTCGGCGCCTGGCTGAACACCACCGCCAAGCGCGAGAGCCTAAGGATCTTGGCGGGCGCCGCGCGCGAGTGCCCGACCGACGAGGAGTTGCTGCCCGACGAGCGCCTTTCAGAGGGCCTCGACCACCGCTTGATCGCAGCCGAGCGCGAGGCTGTACTGGCGCACGCGCTCGAGAGGTTGGCCGGCCGCGAGCGCGCCCTGCTCGCCATGCTGTTCGCTGACGCGGAGCCGAGCTACGCCGAGATCTCGGCGGCCCTCGGCGTGCCGATCGGGAGCATCGGACCGACGCGGGGGCGGCTGCTCGCGCGGCTGCAGCGTGATCGCAAGCTGGCGAGCGCGATCGAGTCGTAGCAGGACGGGAGCTCGATGGCGGCGACCGTCATCAGCGCCTCCAACGCCACCTCATCGGTCGGCGCCGCTCTCGGCGAACAGACGGAGCGCCTCGGCGCCGTTTGGATCTGGCCCGCTTGACGGCCATCTCGCGCGCTCGATGCCCGCTGTCGCTCTCCCGCGGTGGATGCGAGCCAAGGGGGACACATGCACCACACGCCGGATCGTCACCAGCAGGTGGGCGAGTCTTCGCCGCCAACGACGGCAATCTCCACCGCGCCGTCGCGCGCCACATCACCGCGTCTCGCGCACTGATCGACGATGCCTGCGCCAACGCCTGGGTGATCCTGCTCCCGCGCCCCGACATCACGCTCGACCCGCGCGGCTTCTCCGCGGCGCCGAAACCGCGTGTATCACGGGCGGCGGCGCCCGCCTCGCTAATCGTGTGATCGGAAGTCTCGACGGACGGGAGAGCTCGTGGGCGCGTATTTAGCGGTCCTGCGCATCGCCGACTACCGACGGCTGTCGGCGGGGCTGATGCTGAACCTGCTCGGGGACGGCGCCTCGTTCGTCGCCCTCGCCTGGATTGCGGCGGACCTGGGCGGCGCGAGTGCGCTGAGCGCGCTGGGAATCGCCTACACGCTGCCCGTGATCCTCGGCGGGGTCGTCGTGGGCCCGCTGCTCGACCGCTTCTCGCGCCGTCGCATCCTCGTCGTTGACTCCGTCTTCCGCGCGCTCGTGGTCGCGGCGGTTCCCGCCCTCCACGCCGTCGGCGCACTGGCGGACTGGCACATCTACGTTGTCGCCGCGGTCTACGGCCTCCTGAAGATCATCCCGCTCGGCGCCGTGCCGACGGTCGTGCCTGAGCTGGTCCCGGCCGAGCGGCTGCAGGCGGCCTCCGCGCTCGAGGCGATCGCCGTCGGTATCGGCGGCATCGCGGGTCCCGCCATCGGTGCCGTCCTCATCGCCGTCGTCGGCGTCCACAACGTGCTGTGGCTGGACGCGGCGACGTACCTGGTGTTCGCGCTGCTCATCCTCCGGATCCGGGCGCCGCTGGGCCGGCCTCAGCGGGTCGAAGGGCCCGTCCGCGACTGTGGGGGCTGGGTCCCCGTCGTCCGGCTCGTGATGCGGGACCGGTTCCTGCTGTTCATCATCTTGTCCTTCACGGCGTTCAACGTCTCGGCCGGCGTGCTGCTCGTCGCGCTGCCGTGGCTCGTCCGGTTCGAGTTCGCCGCCGGCCCGGGGATCCTCGGTCTGCTGCTGGCCGCGACTGCGTGCGCGGAGCTCATCGGCGCCCTGATCTCGGGCGGCATCAAGACGTCCGATCGCCAGATGCTCCGCATCGGCCTGCTGCAGTTCGGCGCGGGCGCGGCCTACCTGCTGTTGTTCAGCCCGCACCTGTCGCTCCTCCTCGCGGGACTCGTGATCAGCGGCGTACTCGCCGGCCCGATGACCGTGCTCTCGGGGGTCGTGCGGATGACGCGCATCCCCGACCGCCTGCGCGGCCGGACTATGACGCTGTCGCGGACGATGATGACCGGCGCGATGCCGCTCGGCTCCGCCCTCGCGGGCGCGCTGCTTGCGGCGGACCTCTACGGGCTCCTGATCGTGGCGATCGCGGTCCTCGCGGCCGCCCCCGGGCTGTTGATGGCCGCCACCTTCCGCACGGCATCGTTCCGGCAGGGCCTGCTCGACCAGGACGTAGCCGGCAGCGCCCCTGCCACGGCGCAGCAGGCGGCCGCCTGAGCCATGTGCCTCGAGTTGCCGCCGCGGATCACGCTTCGGCTCGACCCGGTCGGACAAGACGTGCTGCTCGCGGCGCTGAGCGTGGTGCTCTATAAGCACACCTGGCAGGGGGAGGTGGCGCTCGGCGTGGTGCACGAAGGTGCCGAGGGCGTGCGGCCTGTGCGGCTGCGAGTGTTCGGCGATGCGCGCGCCGGCGACCTCGTCGCGCAGGCCGCGGCGGCGCTGCGCGCCTCGCCGGCCGAGCTCGACGGCACGCCCGACGTGAGGCTCGCCGTCGCGCCCTTCACGGGCGAGGTGACGGTCGACTGCGACGCGAGGATGTTCGACGGCGCGACCATCGAGCGGCTGGGCGAGCACCTCCGACGGGTCCTGCACACGGTGGTCGCAGAGCCGGATCGACGTGTCATCGACATCGATCCACTGAGCGACGCCGAGCGGGACGAGGTCCTCCGGACGTTCAACGACACGGCGACGGACTACCCGCGCGACATTCCGATCCATTGGCTGTTCGAGCAGCAGGTCGAGGCGAGTCCCGACGCGCCCGCGGTCGTCTGCGGCGAACGCGTCCTGACATATCGGCGGCTCAACACGGCCGCGAACCGGCTCGCGAGGCGCCTGCGCGTTCTCGGCGTCGGCGCGGACGAGCCGGTCGGCCTGCTCGTCCCGCGCGGCGTCGAGACGGTCGTCGGTGCGCTGGCGATCCTCAAGGCGGGCGGCGCGTACCTGCCCGTCGATGAGTTCAATCCCGACGAGCGGGTCCGGTATCTGCTGGACGACAGCGGCTGTCGCGTGCTCGTCACGAGTCGCGCGGCCAGCCGCCCTAGCTTCGGCCGAGCCGTGGCTGCCGTCGACGCCGACGTCGTCGACGCGCCCGATGACGCGCCGAACCTCGCGATCGAGAGCGCCCCAACCGACCTCGCGTACGTGATGTACACGTCCGGGACCACGGGCCGGCCGAAGGGCGTGCTCGTGACCCACCGCAACGTCGTCCGGCTCGTACGGAGCACGGACTACGTGTCGCTGTCGGCGTCGACCCGCATCCTTCAGACGGGCGCGATCGGCTTCGACGCGAGCACCTTCGAGATCTGGGGCGCGCTGCTCAACGGCGGCGTCCTCTGCCTCGCCGAGAACGACCGCCTTCTGGACGCCGGGGAGCTGTCCCGGCTTCTCGCCGAGCGGCGGATCACGACGATGTGGCTCACCGCGCCGCTGTTCAACCGGCTCGTCGACCAGGATCCTGCCGTGTTCGGCTCCCTCGAGGAGCTGCTCGTGGGCGGCGACGCGCTGTCGCCCGCGCACGTCTCCCGCGCGCTGGAGGCGAGCCCGCGGCTGACGCTCGTCAACGGCTACGGGCCGACCGAGAACACCACGTTCTCCACGACGCACGCCGTGCGAGCGCCGGGGCCAGGACCGATCCCGATCGGCCGGCCGATCGCGAACTCGACCGCCCATCTGCTCGGGCCCGACGGCCAGCTCGTTACGGTGGGTGCGATCGGCGAGCTGTACGTTGGTGGCGACGGCCTCGCCCGCGGCTACCTCAACCGCCCCGAGCTCACGGCGCGCGCGTTCATCCCGAGCCCGTTCGATCCCAGCCAACGGCTCTACCGCACAGGCGATCTCGCACGCCGGCGGCCCGACGGGACGCTCGAGTTCCTGGGCCGCCGCGACCACCAGGTCAAGGTGCGGGGGTTTCGCATCGAGCCGGGCGAGATCGAAGCGGCGCTGCTTGCGCACGCCGCCGTCCGCGAGGCGGTCGTCGTCGCGCGCAAGCGACACAACGGCGCCGACAAGGTCCTCTGCGCGTACTACGTCGCCGTCGGCGACGTGCAGCCGGGCGCGCTGCGCGCCGACCTCGCGCGCGCGCTGCCCGACCACATGGTGCCCGCCTTCCTGATGGAGCTGCCCGCGCTGCCGCTCAACGGGAACGGCAAGGTCGATCGCGGCGCCCTGCCGGAACCAACCGAGACCGTCGGCGACCACGTGGCCGCACGCACCGACGCCGAGCGGCGGCTGCTCGACCTCGTCGAGCGCACGTTGCGGATCCGTGACGTCGGCGTCAGGCGGGACCTGCGCGACATCGGGGTGGACTCCCTTTCCGCGACCGTGCTCGCGGCCGAGATCGAGCGGGCGACGGGCATCCGGCTCGCCGTGAGCGAGATCCTGCGCGCGGGCACCATCGAGGCTCTCGCCCAGCGCCTAGCCGCCGGGCCGCGCATCGCGCACGCCGAGGCGCCCTGCCCCGTCGCCCCGGAGGCGACGGTCCCGCTCGCGCCCCAGCAGTGGCGCCTGTTCGTCGAGCAGGTGAGGGACCCCGACGCGACCCACTACAACATCCCCGTCGCGGTCGACCTCCCGGGCGACACGGACGTGTCGCGCCTCGTCGACGCCCTCGGCCGGCTGGCGGAGCGCCACGAGGTGCTGCGCACCGGCTTTGACTTCGTCGACGGCGAGGTCCGCCAGCGGGTCGCGCCGAGCATCGTCTGCGAGATCGAGGTCCATGACGCTGCGCCGCCGGCCGTGCGCGCCTTCGTGCGGCCGTTCGAGCTCACGCGCGCGCCGCTGTGGCGGGCGGCGATCGCCCCGAGCCGCGAGCGCGTGCGGCTGATGCTCGACCTGCACCACATCGTGATCGACGGGTTCTCGCTCGCGGTGCTGTTCGAGGAGCTCTTCGCGCTCTACGACGGCTTCGCGCTTCCCGACGTCGCGCTCCAATACCGGGACTACGCCCACTGGTCGACGCTGGGCGCGGGCGTGAAGCGGCGCCACGCTCAGCGGGAATTCTGGTCGGGCGTGTTCGCCAAGCCGCTCCCCGACTCGGACCTGCCGATCGATTTCCCGCGCACGGCGACGCGACCGCGGGACGGCGGGGCGGTCGAGTTCCGCCTCGACGCCGCGCGGGCGCTCGGGCTGCGGCAGCTCGCGCGCCGCGAGGGCGCCACGCTGTTCGCGGTCCTCGCCGCGATCCACGCAGCGGTGCTGGCGCGCGTGACCGGCGAGGCGGACGTCATCGCCGGCACGCCCGTCTCAGGCCGTGACGTGCCAGGCGTCGACCGTGCGCTCGGCATGTTCGCCAACACGGTCTGCCTGCGCACGCGGGTGGATCCCGAGCTCCCGTTCACGGAGCTCCTGCGCACCGTGAGCCGCACCGCGAGCGACGCGGCGCGCCACCAGGACTACCCCTTCGAGGATCTCGTCGAGGACGTCGGCGGGCGCCGTCACCCGGGCCGCAACCCGCTGTTCGACGCGCTCATCGCGCTGCAGAGCAGCCGGTACCTCGAGGTCGAGTTCCGCGGACCGCGCCCGCTGGAGCTCGACTGGACGGGGCCCACTCCGTTCGACCTCAACCTGCAGATCCACGAGCTGGGCGACACGCTGCGGCTCGGCTGGCAGTTCGCCACGGGGCTGTTTCGCCGGGAGACCGTCGAGGCGTTGCGAGATCTGTTCCTGCACGTCGTTCGCGGCCTCCTCGCCGAGCCGCGCGCGCCCGTGGGCCGCCTCACCGTCGCCGGCAGGCCTCTCGCCCCGAGCCTCCACTTCACCTTCTGACCCAGCTGGAGATAGACATGTTCCAACCCGACACACCGCAGGAGCCCATGCCCACCGCCGCGCAGCGGCTGGCGTCGGCGGCCCACTGGCGCAAGCGCCTGAGCGCCCTGGGCGAGAAGACGTGCTTCCCGTGCGACGTCCTGGCGGACGCCGGCGCGACCGCGATGCCCGCGACCACGACCATCCGACTCGGGCCGAGCGTGGTCGACCGGCTGGACCGCATGAGCCGGGGCCGGGCCGCGACGCTCAACGTCATCCTCACCGCGGCGCTCGTCGCGCTGCTGCGCCGCGCCACCGGCGCCGACGCGGTTGTCGTCGGGCAGCCCACGGTGACCGGGCAGCCGGCCGGTGCGAACACGATGCTCGCGTTGCGCGCGGAATGCGGGGACGACCTCACATTCCGGGAGCTGCTCCTCCAGCTCCGGGGCACGGTGGTCGAGGCGGTAGAGCACCAGGACTTCCCGCTCGCGACGCTCGCCGCCGAGTTTGGTCGATCGACCCAGGACGGGGAGAACCCGTACTTCGACGTCGCGCTCGCGCTCGCCGGCCTGCACGACCCGGACTTCGCCCGGACGGTCCCGACGCGCATGCTGTGGGCGGTCGCGCGGGACGACGCGGGCATCGACGTGTCCGTGCGCTACGACGCGTCGCGCTTCGAGGCGGCGAGCGTCCGCTCCATCGCCGAGCACTACGGGGCGCTGCTCGAGCGCGCGGTCGCCCAGCCCGACGCCCGGCTAGGGGATCTCGACATCACCACCGCCGAGGACGCGCGGGTGACGGCTGCAAGCAACGCCACCCGCGCCGACTTCGACGACGAGGCGACGATCCACGGACTGTTCGAGCGGCAGGCGCGGGCCACGCCCGACGCCGTCGCCCTCGTCGGCGATCGCGGGACCCTCAGCTACGCGGAGCTCGACGGCCGCGCGAACCGGCTCGCCCGGACGCTGCGAGCGCGCGGCGTGGCCGCGGACGACCTCGTGGGGGTGCTCGCGGAGCGCTCAGTGGAGATGCTGGTCGCGGTCCTCGCGATCCTCAAGGCCGGCGGGGCGTACCTGCCGCTCGATCCCGGCCATCCGCCGGCTCGGCTCCGGCAGCTGGTCGCCGACAGCGGCGCGCGACTGGTCCTCGGCCGAGCCGGGACGCCTGAGCCAGCCGGCGGCGTCGAGCTCATCGACCTCGACGCGCCCGAGTCCTACGCGGGCCTTGCGACGCCCTTGGCGCCGGCGGCCCGCTCGGGCGATCTCGCCTACGTGATCTACACGTCCGGGTCCACCGGCAAGCCGAAGGGCGTGATGGTGGAGCACCGGTCGGTGATCAACCGGATCGGCTGGATGCAGCGGGCGTACCCGATCGGGCCGGGCGATGTCCTCCTGCAGAAGACTCCGATCTCGTTCGACGTCTCCGTCTGGGAGCTGTTCTGGTGGGGCTTCCAGGGGGCGACGCTGGCGCTCCTCGCGCCAGGCGGGGAGAAGGACCCCGACGCGATCATGGCGGCGGCCGCGAGCCACCAGGTCACGACGATGCACTTCGTGCCGTCGATGCTCGCCGCATTCCTCGCCTACGTCGAGCAGTTCGGCGCCGCGCGGCGCCTGGCGAGCCTGCGCCAGGTCTTCTCGAGCGGCGAGGAGCTGCCCCGCCTCCAGGCGCGGCGGTTCGCGGCGTTGCTGCCGGGCGCCGATCTGATCAACCTGTACGGCCCCACCGAGGCGACTGTCGACGTCTCCCACCACGCGTGCGACCCCGACGACCGCCGGGCCCGCGTGCCGATCGGCCGCCCGATCGACAACACCCGGCTCCACGTCGTCGACGCCGCGTTTCGGCCGCTCGGCGTCGGGATCCCGGGCGAGTTGTGCATCGCCGGGGTCGGCGTCGCCCGTGGGTACTTGAACCGGCCGGAGCTCACCGCGGAGCGCTTCGCCTCCGGCGCACTCGACGGCGAGGATCGCGTCTACCGGACCGGGGACCTCGCTCGCTGGCTGCCCAACGGCGAGATCGAGTACCTCGGCCGAATGGACCAGCAGGTCAAGGTCCGCGGCTTCCGCGTCGAGCCGGGCGAGATCGAGGAGTGCCTGCGCGCGCACCCGACGGTGCGCGACGCGGCCGTCGTCGCGCTCGACGACGGGCGCCAGACGTACCTGCGCGGCCACGTCGTGACCACCACGCCCGTTCCCGAGCAGGAGCTCAAGGAGCACCTGCGTGCGGCGCTCCCCGAGTACATGCTCCCGGCGCGGATCGTGGCGCTCGACGCGCTCCCAATGACCGCCAACGGCAAGCTCGACCGCGCCGCACTGCGCGCGCACACCGCGGCACGGGAGACCAGGGAGTCCCGGCCCACGCCGCCGCGCGACGAGCGCGAGGCCGTGCTCACCCGCATCTGGGCCGACGTACTCGGGATCGAGCGGGTCGGCGTCGACGACGATCTCGTCGCGCTCGGCGCCAACTCCATCCACTTCGTGTCGGTGCTCGCGAAGGCGCGCTCGGCCGGGTTGAGCTTCACCTTCCAGCAGCTCTTCCGGCACCAGACCGTCGCCGCCCTGGCCCGCGTCACGGCGATCGAGGGCCCCGTCACGCGGCCCGACGACCACGAGCCGTTCGCTCTGCTCGCCCCCGAGGACCGCGCGCGGATCCCGGCGGGGATAGATGACGCCTATCCGCTCTCCATGCTGCAGGCCGGCTTGATCTACCAGACCGAGATCACGGGCGCCGAGGGGCAGTACCACGACGTCTTCAGTTACCTGATTGAGGGCCGGCTCGATGTCGGAGCGCTCGAGGAAGCCGTCCGTTGCCTCGTGCTGCGCCACCCCATCCTGCGCACGAGCTTCCACCTTACGGGCTTCGGCGAGTTCGTCCAGATGGTGCATCGCGACGTGCCGCCGCCGCTGGAGGTCGAGGACCTGCGCGGCCGGAGCCCCGAGGACCAGGAGCGCCGGCACGGCGAGTGGCGCGCGCAGGAAAAGCTCCGGCGCTTCAGCTGGAGCGAGCCGGGCCTCGTCCGCCTGCGCGTCGAGATCCTGCGCGACGACCTCTACCGCTACACCGTCAGCCAGCACAACTCGGCGCTCGACGGCTGGAGCATCAGCCTCGTGCACACGCAGCTGTTTGACCTCTACTTCCGACTGTGCGAGGGCGCCCCGATCGCCGGCGACCCCCCCGACGGCCACCTGCGCGACTTCGTCGCCCTCGAGCGCGAGGCGGTCGAGTCGCGCGAGTCGCGAAGCTTCTGGACGAGCGTCCTCGAGCAGGGCGCGCCGACGGAGCTGCCGCGGCTCGTGGACGCCGGCGGCGACGAGGCCTTCGACGTGATCATGCACGACGTCCGGCTGCCGGAGGGCCTGTCGGACCGCATCCTTGCGCTGGCACGGGACCTGGCCGTGCCGGTCAAGAACGTCCTGCTGGCCGCGCACGTCAAGGCGCTGTCGGTGGCCTGCGGCGCGCCGGACGTGCTCACCGGCTACGAGCATGCCGGGCGGCCCGAGCTCCCCGGCGCCGAGCGCGCGCTCGGCCTGTTCCTGAACACCGTGCCGCTGCGGATCGCGGCCAGGGACGGCTCCTGGCGGGACGTCGTGAGGCAGGTCCACGAGGCCGAGACGGAGCTGCTGCCCCACCGGCGCTATCCGATGGCGCGGATGAAGCACGACCTCGAGGCCCAACGGCCGCTGTTCGAGACGGTCTTCAACTACACGCACTTCTACCTGATGAAGGAGCTCCGCGAGCGGCCGGAGCTGGCGCTCCTCGACATGCGCGTGGACTCGCAGACGGAGTTCGTCTTCCGCGCCGAGTTCTCGCGGCACTTCTTCCACGACGACGTCCGGCTGTCGCTGCATTATCACCCGCACCTGTTCCCGAGGCACCAGATCGAGCGCATCGCGGGCTACTACGTGCGGGCCCTGGAGGCGATGACGTTCGACCCGCTGGCGCCGCACGGCCACGGCTCGCTGCTGTCGGAGGACGAGCTGCGGGCCGTGCGGGCGTTCGGCGAGCGCGAGGACAACGGCGCGCGCTACCGTCACCGGGTGGTCGGGAAGGACGGCGTCCGCGTGCACGTGCTCGACGCCGCGGGGCTCCCGGCGCCCATCGGAGCGCCGGGGGAAGTGGCGCTGGGGTTGGACGCCGCCGGCCCGCTCGTCCTGACCGGCGATCGCGGGCGCTGGCTGCTCGACGGCCGGCTGGAGGTCCTCTCGACCGCGGCGATCCCGGCCGCTCCCGCGACGAGCGCTCTCCGGCCGGTCCCCGCGCCGGAGGACCCGGCCGAGGCCTCGACCCTGGAGATGGTCGCCGAGGTCTGGGCGCTGGCGCTGGACCTCCCGCGCGAGCGCATTCGGCCGGACGACCGGTTCTTCGAGCTGGGCGGCAACTCGCTGTCAGCGCTGCGCGTCGTCGTCGAGCTCGACGGGCTCGTCACACTCACCGACCTCAACCGCGAACTCCGACTCAACGAGCTCGCCCGGCTCGTCGAGGATCGCGAGGACGAGGAGGAGGACGAGGTCCTGCTGCATCCGCTCTCGCCCGAAGACACCGGGGCGGCCTGCACGCTGATCTGCTTCCCGTATCCGTCCGGGCATCCGATCAACTTCCGCCCGCTCGCCGACGCGCTTTCCGGGCCGGCGCCGGAGATCGCGGTCTGCGGCGTCGAGCGGAGCGGCCACGAGTCGAGCGACGACGACGAGGCGGACGTCCGCGGGACCGCGGCGCTGCTCGCGGAGGAGATCGCCGCCTCGGTGGCGACGCCGGTGATGCTGTGGGGGCATTGCGGCGGAGCGGCGCTGACGCTCGAGGTCGCACGGCTCCTCGAGGAGGGCGGCCACGACGTGCGCCACGTCTTCATCGGGTCGAAGCTCCTTCCCGTACCGGACGAGATGCGGGCTAGCATCGCGCTCGTCGAGGGCATGGCCGACGATGACATCGTCCGCTTCATGGTCGACGAGACGGGCTACACAGAGATGGACGGGCTCGACGTGGAGCACGTCGACGCGATCGCCCGGGTGTTCCGGCGCGACGTGCTGGCGGGTTACCGGTACCTCATCGAGGTGTCGGAGCGGCCGGGCCGGCCGCTTGCGGCGCAGTGCACGTGCGTCGTGTCGGCCGGCGACCGCCAGGTGGCGGGCCACGAGACCGAGCACCGGCGGTGGTCGCGGCTCGCTCCGAACCTCCGGCTCGCCGTGATCGACGGGTCCGACCATTACTTCGCGCGGACCCGGCCCGTCGAGACGGCTCGCCTGATACGCGACGCCTGGGACGAGGCCCGCACCGACCTCGGGACGGAGGCCGCGGCATGACCACGAGCCCGTCCGCGGACTGCCCGCTCCTGGTCCTCGTCCGCAGCTCGCCGGCCCGGGCCTATCGTGAGTACTTGCTGCGGACGATCGCGCCGCGCTTCCGGCTCTGGCTGCTGCATGACCAGGAGCCCACCTGGGAGCGCCGCTATCTCGTCGGCCACACCGTCGTCGACACGACGGACAGCGCCGCGATGGCGGCCGCCGGGCGCTCGGTCGGTCCCGCCGGCGTCCTATGCTGGGACGAGCCCCGGATCGTGGCGGCCGCCGAGGTCGCGCAGGCGCTCGGTCTCCCGGGGAACCCCCCCGACGTCATCCGGCGCTGTCGCGACAAGCAGCAGACGCGCTCCGCCCTGGCGGCGGCAGGCGTTCCGCAGCCCGCGTCGATCCCCGCGCGCACCCTGACGGAGGTGCGCGCCGCGGCGGGCCGAATTGGGTACCCGCTCGTGATCAAGCCGCGCGCGCTCAACGGGAGCCGCGGGGTCGCGAGGATCGACCGGCCCGCGGACCTGGAGCGCGGGCTGCGCAACGCCACGGGGGCCGCCACGCCCGACGTCGTCGACGAGGAGCGGGCCGGCGTCCTCGTCGAGGAGTACGTCGACGGGCCCGAGGTGAGCGTCGACACCGCAATCTGGGACGGGGACGCCGCCGTCGGCTTCGTCGCGCGCAAGGAGCTCGGCTTTCCGCCGTACTTCGAGGAGGTCGGCCACGTCGTCGACGGGCGCGACGCGCTTCTGGCGGACACCGCCCTGCGCGACATGGTGCAGGCCGTGCACGCCGCGGTCGGGTTTCGGACTGGGTGGACGCACAGCGAGTTCCGCCTGACGAGCGCCGGCCCCAGGCTGATCGAGATCAACGCCCGGCTCGGCGGCGATCGGATCCCCTACCTCGCGCAGCTCGCACTGGGCATCGAGCCGGGCACGATCGCGGCGACCATCGCCTGCGGGTCGCTCCCCTCGATCGCGCCCAGCCGCCGCCGGGTGGCCGGGGTCCGGTTCGTCTACCCGGCCGAGGACACCCTCGTCCGATCGGTACACGTCGACGACGCGCTCCTGCCGCCGGAGGTCGACAGCGTCGAGACGCTCGTGCTTCCGGGCCAGGAGGCCAGGCTGCCGCCGAGCGGGCACGTCACCGGCCGCCTTGCGCTGATCACCGCGGTCGCGGACTCCGGGGCCAGGTGCTCCGAGGTCTTGGACGCCGCGGGGCGCGCGATCACCGTCGAGCCGTTGGGTCGCCGCGGGCGCCGCGATCGCGAGGCAGCGCGATCGCAGTCACGATCAACCCGTCGCGAACCAGCCAGCGGCCGCTGAACTCGGCCACCAACGCCGGCCCGCCGACCCGCAGGCGCCCGCGGAACGCCGCCTCGTCGGGGTCGAAGGTGACGAGGACGTCGCCGAAGTCGAGCCATCGCTGTGCGAGCGGGAACCACGCCTTGTAGACGCACTCCTTTGCGCTAAACAGGAGCCGGTCCCACGCCACATTCTCCCGCCGACCGGTCAGCGCCGCGAGCTCCTCGGGAAGGGCGACGACGTCGAGCACGCCGGCGGGCAGCGGATCGTTCGGTTCGGCATCCACACCGATGGTGACCACGCTGTCCTCGCGCGCCACCGCGGCGGCTCGGTAGCCCACGCAATGCGTCAGGCTCCCGACGATCCCGACCGGCCAGCGCGGAGCACCGCCCGGTCCGCGCGGGATCGGCGCGGGATCCACGCCGAGCCGTCCGAGGGCGGTCCGGGCGCACGCCCGCGCGGTGGCGAACTCCCGCCGTCGCGGCTCGACGGCCCGGGCGACCACATCGCGCTCCTCGGGGAATAGCGCCGCGCCGTGATCCTCGAACGCCTCGGCTGCGGCGACCCCGGCGCAAGTGAGCTCCTCGATCATCGGCCGTGGGACAGGCGCACCCTTCATCACGAGATGAGAGGCCGACGCGCCGAGGACTGATACGCGTGCCGGTCGAGGACCGGCACAAACGATTCCCGGGCGCGGGATCCAACGCTTAGTGTTTGTCGCCGCTGACGCGGGGCACGTGCGGCGGAACCTCCGGCAAGCGGGGGTGGCGGCTTGGGCGCGGCCGCACTAGGAGCGTGCGCGGCGGGCTCAGGCGCGGTCGCCGCGGCGACCGTCTCGCCCGCAGCCTGGCTCGCGGTGGCCGCGGAAGCGGGCAACTCGGCCAACGCCGAAGCCGCGCCCCACGCCTCAGACCACGAGCCGGGCCAGCGGCGCGACGATGATGCTCCGCCGCGGCCCGGCGGCCCCAACGCGCCGAGTTGGCCCTGTGCTCCCCGAAGCTGGCCCAGGTGACAAGTAGGCTCGCACCCCGGTGGCAGGCCACGCGCTTGGGGTCGGTGGCCCGAGTCGCCAGTAGGGCGCTCGGACCATCCACGTCAGATCGCAAACGCAAGCTCGCCGCCGTGAGCGAGTGCCGCGGCGATCGTCAGCGCAGGTCCCGTCACCCAGCGCCTTGGCTGCGCTCGAAGCAGCTTCGGCCGACTCGGGCGCCAGGTGCCCGGTGCTCGGGCCGGCACAGCCCAAAGAGCTTCAGGTATGGCAGGGACGTCAAGGCAGGACCCGCCTCTTGTATCCGCCGCGCCCGCCGGTCCCTCTTACTGGCATGAGACTGTACGCGGACTTCGACCTGCTGACCTCGGAGTCGCGCCCCTCGGGCGTGGCGTACGCGCTGTTGCGGCAGGCTGGTTACCGCCCAAGCGTGGAATACGTGGCCGGCGGCGGTGTCCGGCTGTCGCAGCTCGCGGGGCGCCCGCGACCGCCGGTCCTCGTCACGGATACGGGCGACGTGCTTTCGAGCCTGCCCGACATCCGCGATTGGATCGCCCGGACCGCGGGGCCGCGCTGAGGCGGGCCGTGGGCGTCCGGGGGTTGGACAGAACCCACGTTGCGCTTCTAACCGCCAGCCGCCGGCGCCACCGGCGTTGGGCATCGGGCAGGCCGGCGGCTGGATGCGCGTAGTCGGCGAGCACGTCGGCCGCGGCGTTGCCGATGCTGCTTTGCCCCGATTGGCGGCAGTTCGGCCTGACTCCCGCGAGCCGCTACCGGGTCCGACGACGCAGTTAGGAGGAGCAGCCAGGGGCGCTCAGCGTCGCCGTCCCGCGGCGTAGTGATCGGCAATGCGCCCGAGGATGTGCAGCGCCGTGGCGTGTGTGGCGCCGTCGACGTCCCGGCTCGGCGTGTAGGTCGTCAGCGCGACGGCGCGCAGGGCGAGCGTGCCGGTGACCGCGTCGAGCATTTCGTCGAGTTGTGCAAGCGAGAGGCCTTGCGGAACGGGCGCGTCGACGATCCCGGGAGCGATCGACGGGTCGAGCGCGTCGAGGTCGATGTGCAGGTACACCTGGTCGACGTGGTGGACCAGCGTGGCGACCGTCACGTCCATGTCGCCGGGCTGGCAGACGATCAAAGCGCCGCACAGATCCAACCGAGCGCCCGCACATGGGACCAGCCCGGCGCCGAACGCGCCCGTGCCGCATCGCGCTCGCGCTGCGGCTCGCAGCGTGCGCCGGCGCGATTTCCGCCCGTCCGGCACGCCGCTCGAATGAGGTTGCGTCGCTCCAGCCCCACGAACGGCGCTTCTGCAATGCGCGCGATTGCGGAAGCGAGGGCCGTGTCACGCGAGACGCCTGCCCTCGTCCATAGTGCCCGCACGGAGGTCGGCGTCCGGAGCGCGCTCACAACCATACGGCGTTGGACAGCAACACCAGCACCGATCACGACGAGATCCCGCGATGCGTCGGAGCACCACGGCAAGCCAGCGAGCGCGTCGCACCGGGGCGACGACGAGGCCGACGTGCTCCTGATCGACCCCTGCGGCGCGGGGCAGGACCGGCCCGAGCACATCTCCAGGGACGAGTGGCGGGACTCGGGACCGCAGGCACTGGACTTAGCCCGGATCGTTCACGAGGAAGTTGCGGCCGGATGGTCGGGCCGGCAACTTGTGTCTGAAGCTGATGCCCGGCCGGCTTTGCCGACCGGGCGCCGGTTGAGCGCCTGTCCCCGATCGGTCGGGCACTTCTCGCGCCCGGACTCGGCTGTCCTTGTTCAGGCGGCGACCGTGGCGGAGGTCATGGACAGCTCGCGATAGGCGGCGGCGTAGCGAGCAGCGACGGCCTGCGGCGTGAAGCCGCGCGCGCACAGGCGCGCCGCGCGCACGCCCGTGCGCAGGCGCCCGCTCAGAACGCCCTCGATCGCGTCGGCCAGCGCGGCCGGATCCTCTGGAGCCACCAGCACGCCGCGCCCGTCGCCGAGCACGCCCGGCGGGCCCTCCACGGCGGTCCCGACCACCGGCACACCGAGGCTCATCGCGAGCGCGGCGGTCTGCGACCAGGCGTCGCAGCGCGACGGGACGACACCAACGGAAGCGCCCGCGATCCAGGTCGCGGGATCATTGCGCCAGCCCTCGAAGTGCACGCGCTCCTCGATGCCCAGGCGCGCCGCGCGGCGCCGCAGCTCGGGCTCCATTACTCCGGCCCCGAGCAGGAACGCGGGCGCCGGCTCCGCCAGCCGCGCGAGTGCGTCGAGCAGCAGATCGGGGCCCTTCTCGGTAGCGCGCGAGCGCCTCGTGGAGCGCACGAGCCGGTGCGCCACTGCAGCGCATCGTGTTCACTCGCCGCGCGCAGCATCCCGTCCGGTACGGCACGCGCCGCCGGCCACCAGGCGCCGAACATGTGCGCGTGCACGACATCCTCGTCGCGGAGTGCGACGGCCAGACGCTCGGCGAACGCGCGCCGGCGCGCGTACTGAAGCGCCGGGCCCCCGCCGAGCACCTCGACGTCGACCCCGCGCGCGCGAAACAAGGCGAGCCCGTCGCGCGTCGCGTGGCCGGCGAGCCAGCGCGCCGAGCTGGGCACCGCCCAGCTCGAGCACCGCGATCACGCGCGCCACTCGCATCGAACCCGCAAACTAGCGGCCGCCGACCCGCAGGTTGTGAAAGACATGTGCTCGACACTCGCGCATCGCGCGGGTCGTATCAGCGGCGGAAGTCGGGCACGCCAGCCGGACTACGGCCGTGGCCCGGTCTCATACCGCGCGCGGCAACCGAACACGCGGCAGCTAATCGCGCGTCATGTCCGCTCGTTAACGTCCCCACGAACGAGCTAGCTACACGGGGTCCTGACGGTTGTCGCCGGGCTCGCGTGCGCTCTCGGCCGAGAGCGAGCCGTCACCCTCATGGTGGCGGAGCGGCTCATTCAGCAACGTGATTCGAGGGACCGCCCGCTTCAGCTGGTCCGCCTGCTCGTCGGCGGAACGCCGCCGCTCCTCAAGCTCCTTTGGGTCCACGCTGGACCTCCCATCCACACTGTTTATGGAGACCAGGTGGCGCTAGCCGACGTCAGGAGGACTCCCGATGCGCCAGACCCTACTCGCCGGCGACGACGATCGCATCTCCGTTGACCACCACTCCCCGCCGCAGGCAAGCCGGTCAGCACAGCTGCCGGGCGAGCTGTCAGAGCTCAGATGGTGCGCACGTTGGTGGCGTTCGGGCCCTTGGGGCCCTGCTCCTCCTCGTATTCGACCTTCGCGCCCTCGGCAAGCGACTTGAAGCCGCTTTAGGCGCAATTCTGGGAGCGAGCCAGCGCGAAGCCTGCCGGCTTTGCGCGTCGTACTCGCCGGGAGCTTTGTACTCTCGACCGAGTCGGCCGCTCCACGTTTGCGACCGCACCCGCCCGCCGTCAGCGGCGGCCCCCGCTCGCGCAGCTGCTCGGCGAGAGCGCCGCATCTCAACCTCCACCGGGTCCTTGTCCGGCGCAGCTGCCAGCTTCGTAGCGACCGCGACGGCGGCTTCACGCCGCGACGGTGCTGGCGGACTTCCGTGTTGACCGCGCCCGGAGTCCCGCTACCACCAGCGCCGCGACGAAGAGGGATCGACAAGGCGCCGACACGAAGCCCACCACGAGCCCGACGACGAGCCTGATCGCTACGACCGCGACCATTACGAACACGAGAATCGCCAGCACGGGTCTAGCCAACGTGGGCTTGACGGCATCCATGCCGCCTCCATTACACCACCCGACGTCGCCGGGCCTGCCCGCGGCGGACGACGGCTCAGACGCCCGCCCGCCCGGTAGACCCGTTGTCGCTGCAGTGGCGCGGCGTGCAATTCCAGAGGTCGCTCGGAAGCCCCACGGCCGGGGCGAGTAACCGGTCAGGAGGCGGGGTCGGTCGTCCCCGGAACTCCTCCGGCGGACGCCTCCGTCGATCGGCCGACGTGCGCACGGGTGCCTGTCGGCTGAGAGTGGCTCCGCGGGCTGCCGACCCTCAGTGGGCGCCCGGGCCTACTGGCCGACGCGGCGCCGCAGATCCGGCGTGGCTACGGCAGCGGACTCGCGCCCGCTGCGGGCGGACTGCGCGAGGCGGTCGGCCTCGCGGCGCCGGCGGTCGGCGTAGATCTGCAGCTGCACGTCGGCCTCCTCGCGCAGCCGCTCGGCGGTCTCGGCGGCCTCGGTGCGCGCCGCCGCTACCAGTCGCTCGCCGGCGCTGCGGGCTTCGGCGTGGATTCGTTCGGCTTCGGCGGCCGCCTCGGCGACGATTGTGCTCGCGCGCTCGTGTGCCGCCCGGATGACCTCCGCGGCCGCGGCCTCGGTGCGCGCATGGTCGAGCATCTCCGCGCGCTGCGCTTCCGCGTCCGCGCCGATCGCGGCCGCTTCCTTGTGTGCCTCGGCCAGCGTCCCTTCGGCCGCTTCCACGTCGGCATCGGCGCGGCGTCGGGCGCCCTCGAGCGTTGCCTCGGCCTCCAGCCGCGCGCCCTCGATCACACGCGCCATCTCGGCTTCCTTGCTGGTTACGGCGCGCTCGCGTGCCTGCAGCTGCGTGCGTTCGCGCGTGAATGCCCGGCCGGCATCGGTGCTCGTGAACCAGCGGCTGACCAGTTCGAGGTGCCGGTCGACCTCGTCGGGGTCATAGCCGCGACGGACCCGGCCGAAGCTGCGCTGGACCACGAACATCGACAGCGACTGCGCTCTGGCGGACATACGACCCAGTTTCGCATCCGGGCGCGCGAGTCCTTGTCTTGAACGAGGCAAGCCTGCCCGACGCGGCCGGTGACAGCACTGTCGCTGCCGTACCTGGCGCTTGTCTCCCGGCCGTCGGTCAGGCCGGAGTGAGCGTGATGGTGCGGCGCCCACCGGCGACCGAACGCGCTCGCCACGACGCGCGGAATCGGCGCGATCGCGGTACGGGGCGTGGAGCCGTCCGCGGCGTGCGGCGCGTCGCCGGGCCCGGTCACGCTCCCGCGGACCGGGCCGGACGTGCCGCTGCCCGTCGAGGAAACCGCGATCGTGACCGTCGCGACGCAGACGCGTTGGTGCCGTCGGTGGGCTTGGACGTGACCGCATCGGCGCCGGACGCTCCCGACGCCGCGCTGTTCGAGACGGTGGCCGACGCGTCGTCACCGGCCCCGGCGACCCCCGAGCGGGGCCCCGCGACGATCGCGCGTGCGACCGGGTCGGTGCGGGCGAGCGGCAGCGCGACCGTGCCGCCTGCAGGCACCGACACCGCGGCCGAGACCGGCACCAGCGGGCGTGTCGGGCGCTCTGCGTGGCACGGCGGCGGCGGCCAAGCAGGCTATCCGGCTGGCGAACAAGGGCGAGACCGTCGACTTTCGTCGCGTGCGTGCCGCCGGTGTCGTCGACTTCAGCCGTCGGTGTTGGCGTCTTGAGAGCGGATCCTGGCCGGCGCGTGCGCGGACGGCTCGTGCCGCGTGGACGGCCGGACGGTGCCGTTTTCGCTCCACAACCCGGTCTGGACTGATCGCGCTACGCACAGCGGTCGCGCTCGACGCGACTCGTCCTCGTCGACCTGATCGCCGCTTCGGACCTGCACGCGCGGGACCTGCCGCTGCTCGCCGCGGGCGGCGTCGGCGCCCTGCGCAGCTACGCGCTGCATGTCATCTGGGCTGACTCGCGGGCGGCGCGCGTTGGGCGCGAGTTGCCCGCGACGACCGACCGCGGTCACACCGCCATGAGGTCGGCTACAGCGACCATGGGATCGCACTGGCCAGGCGTAGGGCGAGGTCCCCGGCGCAGACGTCGATGCCGGCCATGTAGTGCGCATCCGTCAAGCCCCGCCGCCGCTCCCGCCGCTCGGCTTCTCGGCCCTGTCGGGCGGGGCTTGACGGGACGCGTCATCAGCAGGTGCTGGGGGCGGGCTCTCTGTTCAGACGGGCGGTGATGTAGTCGATGACATCGTTCTGAGACGCTGCCAGCACATCGACGTGACCGGCGCCCGGGTACTCCGTCAGCTGAACCGCTTGGTCAAAGCCACAGAGCTGGCTGTGGAGGTACTGAGTGAGATCAACCGGGATGGTGTCGTCATCCACGCCCTGCACGAGTAGAACTGGCGAGTTACCAGCCACCTGGCCCGGGTTGCTCTCGGCGAATTTGGCTATCAGTCCGTCGGAGAGTTGACCACCAGAGAGCAGCTCGTCGGCCGTCAGGTCAGCAAACGCCGCGTGGATCTCGGCAAAGCAACCAGTCTCGAGCGCGCTGATGCGATCAAGGGCTGGCTGAGCAAGAACCTCCTCCGGATGCACGCTCGCATCCACCGCTGATAGACCGAAGATGGCCATCACCAAGTAGCCCTGGAGGGGTGTCCCGACCAGGCCTTGAGCGACGAGGTCAAGATTGGAGGCAGGCGCCAGGGCAACGGTGCCTCGAAGCTGGAGACCCTTGCCGTATGTCCCGCCTAGCTCACTGGCGAAGAGGGCGGCCTGACCACCCTGCGAGTGCCCGCTGACGACCCATTTGTCGGACAGACCCGGATCGAGCTTGCGGGCCGCCCGGACGGAGTCGATAACGGAGCGTCCCTGGCTGTCGCCGACGACGTACGGGTGCAGGCCAGGTGTCCCGAGCCCGGGATAGTCGGTGGCAGTGACCGTCCAGCCCTGGCTCACGTAACTCGCCACCGTGGCTGAGTAATCGTCAAAGCCCGGCAGGTCCAGATGGTCAGTCCGGGAAGGCGCACATTGGTCGGCCAAGCCCATGGTGCCGTGTGCCCAAGCCACAACTCTACTGGCATTCTTAGGATGCGATTGAGCGACATGAGGCCGCGGACTCAGTACCGCACCGGACACCACGATGCTGGTACCGCTCGGGTCAGTTGACGTATATGTAATCCGCCTGCCGGTGGCGACCGCATCCAAATTGGTCGCGAGCGCCATCGGTTCGCTGCTCACGACGGTACCGAGCTTCGGATCGTCAGCGGCAAGGGTCGTGGCGGGAAGCGAAAGCGCCACGAGCGTGCCGATGAACGCGAAGACGCTTGCCAGGGACGTCCTTTGCCGGCGTGTTGAGGGACGTGTAAGTCTGCTCTTGAAGTGGGCTCGTAGTTTGCTGAGAGCTGTTGTCATCTGGCGTTCCTTTTCGTCTTGCGGGAGGGCGGCCGCGGCCGCGGACCGTGTTCGGAGAGGGGCGAGCTGCTAGTTGAAGTGGATGTAGAACATGTAGTCGGGGGTAGTCCCGGTGACCGGGTCCACGAGGATCACACGGGCCTGCCTGAAGTCGATAGGGCAACCGGTGTCAACGTCGAGCGCGACCTTTGCGATGGGATTGCCCCCGTCAGGGCTTTGCCATCCGAGCGTCACGACCGCGGTCTCGGGCGTAAAGCCCAGGTTCCCGAAGCAGTACCTTCCCGGCCCGTTCTTGTAGACGTTCGCGCTCATCAGGCTTCCACCCTGGACCGACCCGTTGTACCCGACCTGCGCGTGGCCGAGAGCCGTGCCCAGGGCGCCCTGGGGGCCGGCCGGTCCCTGCTGGTTCCAGGTGAGGAGCTGCTGGCCGTCGGGGCAGGACGGGCCGGCCTCGGCGTCGATCACCTTCAGCGCGCCCTTGCTGTTCTTGCAGGCGCTGATCGCCCCGTCCGCCGACGGGATGGCGCGTAGCCCACCCGGCCGACACCGCCACCAGCCCGACCGCGGCGGCCAGCACCTTGATCTTGATGCGCGACATGCGTTTCTCCTTGTGTCGTTCTCGCGTGTCGCAAGCGACCGTACGAGCCGCGGAGCGCGGGCGTACCGGCGTTTTCCCTAGCGTCGGCCGGCTAGGGTCGGGCGGCCTGCGCAGCGAGGTAGAGCCCGGTCAGCGCCGAGCGTGACCTGATGCCGAGCTTTCGGTAGATCGAGCGCAGGTGGTATTCGACCGTCTTGTGCGTGACGAAGAGACGCGAGGCGATCTCCTGGTTCGTCGCCCCCGAGGCGACGATGGAGGCGACGCGGAGCTCATGCGGCGTCAGCTCCGCGAGCGCCGGCGGCCCGGAGGATTCGACCGTCATGCCGGTCGCCTCGAGCTCGGCTGCGGCGCGGGCCGCCCACGGCTCGGCGCCGAGCCGCTCGAAGATGAGATGGGCCTCACGGAGGTGGGGCCGTGCCTGCGCCCGCCGGCGCGCACGGCGGAGTCGCTCGCCGTAGCAGAGCTCCGTGCGCGCCCGCTCGAACGGGTTGTGCATCCGAGCGTGGAGCTCGAGGGCGCGATCGAAGCACGCTGCGAACTGGTCTGCATCCGCGAGAAGACCACGGCACCGTGCTTCGGCGGCAGCCCCCCAGGTCAGCGCGTCGCGCGGTCGCCACTCGGGGACGCCGGCGAGCAGCGCCTCCGCCTCATCGTGGCGTCCGTCCCGGAGATATGCCTCGGCGAGGTCGGGGAGCCATGCTCCCCCATACGACTGGTTGTGCCCGTGCTGACGGGCGAACTGCCTGACCCGCTCGAACGAGTCCACCGCCGCCGCTGCGTTCCCGGCGCCGAGCGCCAGCAGCCCGAGCGAGGTGCTCGTCACGGTCGTGAGCTCGAGCGAGTCGACAGCCAGGGCGGCGGCGTCGGCCCTGCCGGCGAGCTCCCGACACGTCTCCTCGCGACCCTGGGCGGCGGCGACGAAGGACAGCACGCCTTCCGACCAGGCGGCATCGATGACGGACCCGATCTCCTCGTTGAGCGCGACCCCCTCCGTTCCCAGGGCCCAGGCCTCGAGCCAACGTCCTGTCACCGTGGCCAGCCAACACGCGGCCTGAAGGGCGTAGCCGAGGATGCCGAGCGCCGTCACCTGCCGAGCTCTCGCGATGACGGAGTCGAGCAACAGCTCCGCGTCGTCGAGGCGCTCCGCGACGATCTCCACCACGCCGAGCTCGGTCAGCAGAATCGGCTCCTCGGCGAACGCCCGCAGCCACTCGTCCGCGGTTCGCGACGCGGCAACGTCCGCTGCGTCGGCGCTGCGGCCGCTGAACGCCAACGCGATCGCTACGCCTGCGGAGGACGCCTCGGATTCGGGATCGTGCAGCTGGACCGCCCTCTCGGTCAGCCGAAGGGCCCTGTGGTAACGCCCGGCGGGCCCGAGACACGCGACCGCGTTGCCTAGCATGAGGATCGCACGACCGCGGTCGATCGGCTCCAGGAGCTCCGCGGCGGCGAGGTACGAGTCGGTGGCGCGCGACGGCACGCGGCTGTACTCAGCGTCTCCGCGGATCGAGGGGCGCCGGGCGGCGCCAACACCTCGCGTGGCCAGGCGATGTTCACGGTCTCGAATGCGAGCCAAGCCACCGCGAGCACGTTCACTGCGAGCCCTGCGCGGCCGAGCCGCGACCTGGCGGGCGTCCAGCTGCCGCGGAGACGGGCCCAGAGCGCGGCCGACGCGACGAGCAGAAACGAGACGAAGATGCCCGCCGTTCCGAAGGTGATGAGGCTCCCGATCGCCGCCGTCTCGAGCCCGAGCAGGAGACCTAGACACCCGATTACGGTCACGAGCGCAAGCGCGCCGGCCGGTACGCCGCGGGCGTCGACGCGGCGGAGGACGCTCGAACCGGGCAGCACGCCGTCGCGTGCGGCCGAGTAGATCGCGCGGGCGGTGACGCCCTGCGCGGCGATGCTGCAGGCGAGGAAGGCGGCTAGGACGAACGCCGAGAAGGGCTTGCTCGACCATGACCCGAACGACGTGACGACGGCTGTGGCGATCGGGTCGAGGTCGCGTCCGGTGACCACGTCGGCAGGGTTGGGGTGGGCTAGCGTGACCGCCACCGCGGTGACGCTGACGACGCCGGCCACGCTCACGAGCGCGATCCACAGCGCCCACGGGACGCGCCGTGCGGCGCTTCTCGTCTCCTCGGCCGTGCCGATGCATGCGTCGAAGCCGATGAACACCCAGCCGGCCACGGCCAACGCCGCGAGGAGCGCCGCGGCCGTCGAGTCGCCGGAGGATGCCTCGGCGCCCAGCGTGTCGAGCAGGAGCGACCAGTCCTGCTCCCGAAACGCGAGGAGAAGGGCCAGGCCGACCCCGACCGAGGCGACCGCCTCCGTCGCGACCCCGGCCCGCACGACTCGCTTGAGCGTCTGGATGCCGAACACGTTGACGGTCGACGCGACGAGCACGACGGCTGCGGCGGTCGCGACGACGCGCTCGGGGGTCGGTCTGATGCCGGCCAGCGCCAGAGCCCAGGGGGCGGCGAGGTACGCGATCGTGGTGTTCGCGACCGCGTAGGCGCAGAGGGGCGACCCAGCCGTTGAACCACCCGTACGCCGGGCTGGCGACCCGTCGGCTCCATTGGTAGGCGCCGTTTGCCAATGGGAACTCTTCTGCGAGCTCCGAGTAGACCGCGAGCAGGAGGCACTGCCCCGCCAGCGCGACGGGGAGCATCCAGATCCAGGCCGGTCCGGCCAGCGTCATGCCGACAAAGGCCACGGCGAAGAGGCCCACCACCGGCGAGATCGTCGCGAAGCCGATGGCCGCGTTGTCGAGGACGTGCAGCGTGCGGTTGAGCTCCTGCTCGTAGCCGAGCTCGTGCAGACGCTGGGCGTCGGCGTCCACGGACGCGTCGCGCTGGATCGCCGCCTCGGAAATCGCACCGTCCATTGCTTCGAGCGGAGGCTAATCCCTGCTCTCGCGGAATACGATTCCCCCCATGCTCGTGGGGCGCGAGTCCGAGATCGCCGCGCTGGCACGACTGATCGCCGACGCGCAGGCCGGCCGGGGCGGCGCTCTCGTCGTGCGCGGCGAGGCCGGGATCGGGAAGAGCGCGCTGCTCGACGTCGCGGCTTCTCGGGCGGCGGGAATGCGGCTGGCGCGCGCCGTCGGCGTCGACGCCGAGTCAGAGATCGCCTTCGCCGGTCTCGACCAGGCGCTTCGGGCCCTTCGCCTGCGACTGCCGCCGGCGGCGGCAGTCGCAGACGAAGGCTCCCCGAGCGAACGCTTCAGCGTCGCCCTCTCGGCGCTCGAGCTCCTGTCCGAGACTGCCGATGCGGAGCCGCTGCTTGTCCTGGTCGACGATGCCCAGTGGCTGGACCGGCCCTCGGCGGACGGTGTCCAGTTCATCGGGCGCCGTCTCGCCGCCGAGCCAATCGCGCTCGTCGTCGCAACACGGGAGCCGCTGTTCGGAAGCGGGTCGCACGGCCTGCCGGAGCTGGTTCTCACCGGTCTCAACGAGCGGGCGTCGTTTGGATTGCTCGCGGCATCGGGGCGCGAGGTCGCGAGGCCGGTCGCGAGCGAGCTCTTCCGGACCACGGGTGGGAATCCGCTGGCGCTCGATGTTGCCTCACGCGCGCTCACGACGGCGCAGCTCCAAGGCGCCGAGCCGCTGCCGCCCCTGCTCCCGGGAGCCAAGTCGGTGGAGGCGGCGTACGGCCGAACGCTCGAGCGGCTCGACGCCGAGGCTCGTCGCGCGCTCGTCATGGCGGCCGCGAACGAGACACGCGATCTCGGCGTTTTGACTGCGGCGTTGACGGCCGCCGGAATCGCGCGGCAGGCGCTTGAGGCGGCCGGGGGGCTCGTGCGCTGGATCGACGGGTCGGTCGAGTTCTCGCACCCACTCGCGCGTTCCGCGATCTACGAGGCCGCTTCGGTGCAGGACCGCCGGGCGGCCCATCGCGCGCTCGCGCAGGCGTTCGTCGACCCGGCCGATTCCGACCGCCGCGTCTGGCATCTGGCGTTGGCGGCCGATGGCCCCGACGAGGAGATCGCGGCGGCGCTCGAGCGGATGGCACGGCAGGCGATTCGACGCGGCGGTCTCGGTGCGGCGGCGACGGCCCTAAGGCGCGCCGCGGCCCTCATGCCGCGAACGACCGATCGGGTCGAGCGGCTTACCGCGGCAGCGCACTCGGCCCGGAGCGCGGGCCGTATCGACGAGGCGATCGCGCTCGTCGAGCAGGGGCTTCGCCTGACCGATGACGCGCAGCATCGCGCCAGGCTGTACTCCCCTGGTACCAGGTCTGGGCTGCACCGCTCGTTCTCGCGCTGATCACCGCCGTCGGGCTCAGCTATTTCGCCGCGGCGCGGCCGCATCGACGCCTCCCAGAGCGCTGACCCGTTTGTATGACCTCGGAGCACAGCGACGGGACGTTGTCCCCACT
>Ga0126306_10000004_pt1 | contig 55337 bp, 60 predicted proteins | sample Plot27_FD_92592 | JGI IMG/M metagenome (GOLD analysis project Ga0126306, IMG submission 92592) | Serpentine soil microbial communities from UC McLaughlin Reserve, CA, USA - Plot27 | ecosystem: Environmental > Terrestrial > Soil > Grasslands | place: USA: UC McLaughlin Reserve, Lake County... | reverse complement strand
TGAAATTTAAAAAAAATATAATAATAGATTAACGCAATATAATAAATAACAATAATGAACAACAATAAAAAACTTATTGGAGGGGAACTCATCGGAATAGGTAGTGATTTTATCGTTATCTCTAAAGAAGGAAAAAGATTTTTAATTGAAGTGAATTTTGAATCTTTAAAAGAACTTAAATTTTCAACTACGCCCTATGGATCACAAATATAATAAATGCTAAAGGTTAATTTTTTTAATCCTAAAAGATAAATTTAGTTATTTTATAAAAGTCATATCCTGTTGAAAATAAATTCGAAATTAGAACTGAAATATCAAAAGAAAGATTCAGATACTAATTCTCCTCATCATCTTCACAAAAGTCCTAAAGTAAAATATAATAAGAAAGCTGAATCAGAGTTTTTTGTAGATAATTCTGCTTTAGCTGGATTTACGGGGGAACGTATTTTGTACATGGCAATAAGAGAATTGATAGAGAATTCACTAGATTCTTGTGAGGTTCATCATATTCTTCCGAGTATTTCTGTATCAATAAAACAAACTGATGAAGGCAATAACCTTTGGACGATCTCTTGTCAAGACAATGGGATAGGTATCAATTCAGAAAAGGTACCAGTGGCTGTCTGTTCTTTTCTCACCTCTGGTAAATATGTTGAAAAACAACAAAGAGGATTATTTGGAGTAGGCCTTAAAATGATTGCAGCATTTTCTACAAAGGATACAGACAAACCTATAAAAGTATGGTCAAAATCTATTGATGAAGATTCAGAATATTATTATGAATTGCGAACAGATATTACAACAAATAAACCTATAGTCTTAAACAAAAAAATTGTACCAAAAATGGAAAATATTATCAAAGGCAAACATGGTTTTAAAATTGTTGCTACATTAAGAGCAAGATTATCTCCTATAACTAAAAATAAGATATATGATTATATTTCTCAAACTAGTATTGTAAATCCCTATTCAAACTTAATTTTTGAAAATGACGATGGCAAAATAATCTTTGAAAGGAGAACGGATATAATGCCTGATCCTGCAAAAGAAGTACTTCCTCATCCTGCTGATATGGATTTACAAACGTTGAAAAAGGCAATATTAAATTTCTCCAATCAAAAAGCTTCTCTTCAAACTATTTTATCTAGTTCATTTCAAAAACTTTCTATTGAAAAGGCACGTGAAATTATACGTTCCTCTGAAATAGATAATAAATTAGTTAATCTATTTTCAGAAAGTGATCTCATCAAAGTAGTGAACGTTTGTAAACAGATGAAATTTCAGACACCTCATATTGACCATTTAAGTCCAATAGGTGAAAAGATATTAACGACAGGGATGATGTCAGAATACGTTATTATTCACAACCGAGATCACCTTAAATCTGTCAATCCTCGAGAAGAAGGAAACAATCACAATGTTAGAGTTTTAAAACCAGCTCTTACTTCTTATTCTTCACGATCTATTGTAATTAATAATAGGCCAACAATTATAGAATGTGGAATTGCCTATGGTGGAGATATAAATTCTTTCAAGTTATACAGATTTGCAAATAAGATTCCCTTACTCTATGATGAGGGTTCAGATGTTGCAAGAGAAGTAGTAACCGAAGTTGGAATTAATAAAATGGGTATTACTAAAAAGGAGGCAAAAGAGCAATTTGCAAATGATCAAAGTAGCAGATCCGATAGAGCGGTGGAACTTCTTCCTCTGCATATATTTTTCCATATATGTTCTACAAAAATACCTTATAAAAGTGCAGGAAAGGAAAGTATTGCATCTGAAGGTGAAATGAAAAAATACATGAAATTCTGTCTATCAGACCTTTATAGAAAAGTTAGTGCACAGATACGACGCGATTTAAAAATTAAAGATGCTGAAAATAGATTAAAATTGTACAAATATTATATTCCATTAATTGTAGATGCTGTATCTGATTCAATAAGGGTTGATCGTACTAAGCTTTCAGAACTATTTGTTGAAATAGCTGAAAAACACGTCAAAAAAGAGATAACCCCGGTAGAGACAATCCTCAAGGAAAGTGATGAAATAAATAATAAATCAAAAAAAATAATAACAGTTAAAGAAAAGTATGATAAAACAGAAAAGAAAAATATGAAGATCAATGAAAAAGACGCTGCTAAGAATTTATCCAAAAGGAAAGTTTTTCCAGGAAAGAAAAGAGAAAAATTAACCCTTGATGACTTTAATAGGAGATAAAGTTATTGTCCACTAAAAATAAAAGACACAAAGAAATCATCAAAAAAATTCAAAATATAATGAAAGAAATTTCTAATGATGTATTGATTGGAAAAAAAATGCCGTCTTTAGAAATTTCCAAAGTCGGATATGATAATACTTTTTGGTCAGAAAAAAAGAAGATGTTAACACTAGGGGAAAAAAAGGTTATAGTAAGTCCTAATTCTACAAAAAAAATACCAACATTTTCTCAATATTTAGTTATGGCTAATGCAATTCGAAAGTTAGTTGATGAAGAAATGGAAAGTACTATTCGAGGTATGTATTATGCAACTTTAAGTACTGTAGGAGATGAAAAAAATAAAGAAAAGTTTTGGAGAAGTCAAGAGGATTCTGATGACGCTATTAAAGCAGTAGAATTAATTACTGGAATTCCTAGAGAGGAATTTTCAGTCACGTCTAAACCAAAAGGAATGATTTCTGGTCCAATTACGTTAAGTGTTGGTGGAGATATTATTGATTGTAATCTTGGAAGCAGGGCAACATCACAGTTAATTCCAACCAATATTTCTGATGTTGAAATAGTAGACGTTAAAGCAGACCTTGTCATGGTGGTAGAAAAAGATACTGTATTAAATAATATAAGAAAATCCGGATTCATTCAAAAATATAATGCAATACTTATGACTGGTTCAGGAGAGCCTGATAGAGCAACAAGAATGATGGTAAAGACATTAAATGAGAAATGGAAAAAACCTGTAGTAATATTTGCAGATGCCGACCCTTGGGGTTTAGGTATAGCTTTACGCTATAAAATTGGGAGTGAATCATTAAGTTATGATAGCGACAGATTGGTTGCACCGAATGCAAAAGTACTAGGAATGATGTTTTCAGACATATATGATTACAATATTCCGGAAGTAGCCCGTTTATCCGTCACAGCAGAAGATATCAATAGAGCAAATGATATGAAGAAGAAGCCATGGTTGCAAGGTAAACAATGGCAAAAAGAATTAAATTTATTTCTGAAAAAAAAGGAAAAGTGCGAATTAGATGCATTTTTTAAGCATGGGTTTAAGTATTTGGCGGAACAATACCTGCCAAAGAAACTTAGAGAAGCAGGCATAATCTAACTTCTTAATCTTTATGAAATGTGTGATGTTTAATATCCATCCTTGATACCAATTCAATGAAAAAATCTTTAAAAACATTTTTATGAAATTAATTCACTTTTCCTAATATGCTGGAGGCTAAGTGTCCTAAATGTGATAAAACTGCGTTAGTTAACGATGAAATGACTGAAGTTCATTGTTCTTATTGTTTAACAAAAATTCCATATGAAGAATATATAGAAATAATGAAAGAAAAGGCACTTAATATGGGTATAGAATTCCAGAATAGTTGGGATAAAAATCCTTACTCTATGTAGCTATTATAAGAAAAAATTTGTACGATGAAAAATTATTTCGTTATCCCTGAGCCAATTAGACGCCATCTTTCTCCAATCTTTCTGCTTAAAGCAACTCTGCTACTCTGTATAATACAAACTGGTTTTTTTAGGTTAATTTCTATTTTATTTTCTTTGGTATTTGTTACTAAAGCAGTGGTAGCTAAAGTCCCAATATTTATTCGAAGATGTTCATTCTTTTTAATGGGGTCAACTTTGACTGGTTCCTGTGTTCCAACTGCGGTATCGAAAAGATATGTATCTATTGAAACATCATAGATGTCTTGAGGCAATGTTCCAGGTTTACCTACTACAGAACCAATAAGTGAATCACTTTTTACTAAAGACGGATCCAAAATCGTGCCGATAGATACTAATCCTCCTGGCTTGACATTACTAACTAACCCAGCACCTGTTCCTAAACTCGAAATTTTGGAATAAATAGGAGAATATTTCCCTTTGCTATTAAGAGTTCCAGGTCTCATTTCAATCTCATCATTTAAGTTAAATTCACCCTGAATTAAAGCTCCACCAATCGCTCCACCATGAATTGAAGCAACAGGCATTCCTGGCTTGTTAATATCAAAGGAACGTAAAACATGCATTATAGGAAACGTTTGTCTATTTCTCTGCGGAGTGTGGATGTTTTTTTCTAGGGCTTCAATTAAAGTGTCAATATTTAAATTGTGTTGAGCAGAAACAGGTATAATAGGAGCATTTTTTGCTACACTCTCATCAACAAAATCTTTTATTTGATCATAATTTTTCAATGCTTCTTCTTTTTCTGTCAGGTCTACCTTGTTTTGGACAATTACAATTTGTTTAATACCCAGTACGTCTAAAGCCAGCATATGTTCTGTGGTTTGTGGACGAGGTACGGATTCATTGGCAGCTACAACAAGAATTGCGCCATCCATAAGAGCAGCGCCTGATAACATATTAGCCATTAAACTTTCATGACCTGGAGAATCAACAAAACTGGCTATTCGCAAAAGTTCACTATCTTGTCCACAGTTATTACATTGTGGCTTGGTTGAATAACACTCAGGTGATGAACAGGATTTACATTTATAAAAAGCAGCGTCAGCGTATCCTACTTTTATAGTAATACCCCTCCTTAGTTCTTCGCTATGGGCACTAGTCCAAATTCCAGTTATAGCTTCAATTAACGTAGTTTTTCCATGATCAACATGTCCTGCTGTACCAATATTTACATTAGGTTGGTAACCGTATTCACGAACATACCAATCAGGAAGAGTATCTTTCCAATGCAATAGCGAATTAAGATTTATGGAGGGATATTAAGGTAATTGATAAATATTTTAGAGGAACTTTAATTTACTTTGTAGGTTGAACATGAGGAGATTCAATATTTTCGGGTTTGGATGTAACAATATTAACTCCGTCTAAAATACAATTTAATTGATAAATTTCCTCTGTAACCATATTTCCTCTCAATAATTTTCTAACTCTTTTTCCTGCAGTAGAGTCACGCATACCCACACCAGTATGCAACAAAACATATTTTTTTACTCCACCATGAAGGTCAGACCGCATAGGTGTTCCAGACTTATCACTACCTCCAGTTATTTGTAATTTGCCTCCTGTTAGTCCCACAAGAGAGGAATCAAATGAATCTCCTATTTTAGAACCTAAAAATGGTTGAGCATCTTTATCCTTAAGCTCATGTGATAAACTTTTACCAGTTTTATCCGATATAACAATTTTAAAATTAACCAATAAATAATCTAAAAGTAATATTATTAATTAACCTTTTGCAAAAAAGTTAAAATCGGGTCTAGCACTATATCTAAAAATGAACAAAGAACAAGAAAAAGAATTTCCAATTTGTCCTATTTGTGAAAATAAGATGATTGCGATTCAATCTTGCCATCTTCGGTGTAATAATTGTGGAGCAGAACTAACTTGTTCAGATAAGGGGAATTTTTGGTGAAGATTTTCTGATATTAATTAAATTCCAATCCTCTTTTAATCCAAGAATAGTTTTTGCAGTCACTTAGATAAATATTATTAATGTTTGTTTCAAATATTCAACCATTTTATATTATCTTTACGTGATATACCTTGTAACAATTGCAATAAACAATTACAATTAGTTGTAAATTAATCATTTGGTCAAAGCTTAAAATAATTAAATAAATGTCCTAATTGTCTTTGATAATATCTTATCATTAAAATAATATCTATGTATTATCATAAAATTTTTAAAAAATCATCAGATAATTTGTGGTATTTTTACTATAAATTGATAATAATTGATCAGACCTCATAACTATGGCCATGGAGTTATCCTGTCGATATTTTGTAAACAATACAAAGTATTAAGAGTACAATAAACCAGTGATTCATTATTATATAGGGATTGTTGCTGAATCTTTATAGCAGTACTACATTATGATATTTATAGAAAAGATTATTAGATAACATTTTACTGTAATAAAAGATACAAATATTGAACAAATTATTTAAAATATATGGAATTAGCTTATAAAAATAAATAACTTATACTGTTAATTACATTTTACTCCTAGAAAATGGATAGGAAACAAAATGATTAAATATTTGTATTTTGTAAGGTCACATCGGTAGTAAAATGTCAGCAAGAAGAAACTCTAAAACAAAAAAAGAAACTGCTAAGGAACCAAAAGAAATCAAACCAAATAAGGAAATAAAAGAAACAAAATCTGTTCCTATAACCGTCGAATTAAATATACTTAAAGTTCTGATAAATGAACGTCCTCTCATTCCCTTATTGAGAGTACTAAAAAAGAATAAAGAATTACACACACGAGAATTACTTATAACGATGGGAAGTTGGGGATATGGACAATCATTAATGAAAAGAGCCACTAATTTAGGTTTGATCGAACGAAAGGTCAAAAAAGAAAAATCCAGGGGACGAGGTAAGCCAAGGATCTATAATGCTCTGACAAATAAAGGCAGAGAAGTGGTAAAATTAGCAGATAGAATAGGATACGAAAAATAAATTTTTACTTAAAATCCCCTTTTTTTATCATTTAAACGTTTCTCAAATTGCTACAAATTATAGTAATAATCTTATAAAGGAAATTCCAATGAATATACTTTGCGATACTAGTTTCTTAATGGTTCTAGTCACAAAACCTATCAAGCTATTTGATAGCATTGTGATACAATACGGAAAAATTAATTTTCTTATTCCAGATGTAGTAATAGAAGAACTCAAAAGTTTGGTACATAATCCCTCATATAAAAGCTCTATAAGTGCAAAAACTGTCCTTGAAATAACAAAAAGATTTGAAATTATTAATACAAAAAAATTAAACTATACAGATGATAGTATTATAGATTATGCAATTAATTATAAATGTGCAGTTGCGACTATGGATAAAAATTTAATTCAAAGATTGATATCGTCAAAGGTAATGGTTTTTTCATTACGAAATAATAAATTACTAATTATGAATCCCTAATTAAATAAACAACTTTAAATTCTTATACAAACTAAAACATTTATGGAAATAAATAATATAAAACTTCACTGGTTGGGACATGATGGTTTTAGTTTAATTACACAAGATAATACAGTGATATACATTGATCCTTATAAAATATCTGAAGTACATCATAAAAAAAATGATGCAGAATTAGTATTGATTTCTCATAATCATTTTGATCATCTGAGTATTGAAGATTTAAGACATATAATAAATGAGAATACAAAGATAATTGCAGCTTCTGAGTGTATAGAAAAATTAAACCAAGAGGGATTTAAAAGTGTAAAAGGTGTAGAACCTGGAGAGACAATTGAGGAAAGAGGAATTAGTATTGAAATTGTTCCAGCCTATAATATCAATAAAAATTTTCATCCTAAAGACGATAGAAAAGTGGGGTTTATTCTCACCTTCGAAAAAGATTTTCGAATATATCATTCAGGTGATACTGATAAGATTCCTGAAATGAGTGAATATAAATCGGATGTTGCACTTGTTCCAGTTTCTGGAGTATACGTGATGACAGCAGAAGAGGCAGCCGATGCCGTTAATAATCTTTTAAAACCTTCCAAATTGACTATTCCTATGCATTATGGATCGATTGTAGGTAGCCTACAGGATGCACAAAAATTTAAAAAGTTAGTAAAAAATTGCCCAGTTGAAATTTTAGCACAAGAATAGGAAAATTGAGTTGAAAAATACTAATATCTCTTATAAATAAATCATAAGCTACCAATACATATATTGGTCTTAATTATTCTTATCTTTTCGGTATCCTGGTTTATAAAGATTAGAAATAAAATATAGGAAGCAGTTATGGGCATTTAATGATGAAGTTTGATAATATATGTTTCTACTTTTAATAGTCAATTATTAATGATACATTAAAAAGCCACTTATCAAGGTCTAGACTTGCATTGCAATTATATAATACGTAATTATATTCACCTTTTTGCCAAACGGTAGGATGATTTGATTAAATTTTTTTGCCAAAAACATGGCAATTTATATCTGATTGTTTGGTCGGGGCATATCACATAGTAAAAACCGAAGATTTATGTAAGAGTATAAAAATGGAATGAACATGGTAAAAACTGAATCTTCCCAAAAATTGAAAACAGGCCAAAAAGCTCCAGATTTCAATTTAATAGGTATTGACGGAAAATCATATTCTTTAAATGATTTTAATAGTAAAGCTTTATTGATAATATTTATTTGTAATCATTGCCCATTTGTAAAGGCAAGAATTAAGGATATTATAGATTTACAGTCTCATTTCAACAAGGATGAACTTCGAATTGTAGGAATTAATAGTAATGATCCCAACTATGAAGAAGAAGGTTTTGAGAATATGAAGAAATTTTCTAAAGAATACAAAGTTGATTTTCCATATTTGATTGATGAAACGCAAGAAATAGCCAAAACATATGGAGCAGTCTGTACACCAGATCCCTATCTGTTTAATGGGGAAAAACGGCTTGTCTTTCATGGAAAAATAAATGATGCTAACAATCCAGATAGTAAACCAACTCTAGATATAATGAAAGAAAATATTCAAAAAGTTCTAAGAGATGAAAAAATTGTAAAAGATTTTGATCCCTCTATTGGTTGTTCTATAAAGTGGAAGGGTTAAAATTAAATCATCTTCTATTTATTTCTTTTAAGGTTATCATTAGTGAATAAAAAAGATTTGTTTGAATTTCCATTGAAATCGGCTTATTCTCCTAATGGAGATCAGCCTTACGCAATTGATCAATTAACTGAGGGCATCATGAGAAACAAAAAGTCGATTCAAACTTTGCTTGGTGTTACTGGTAGTGGTAAAACTTTTACAATTGCAAATCTCATTTCTAGAATTAAAAAAAATACTCTTATAATCTCTCACAATAAAACACTAGCAGCTCAACTTTATTCGGAATTTAAGGATTTTTTTCCATCTATAAATGTAGGATATTTCGTTAGTTTTTATGATTATTATCAGCCTGAAAGTTATATCCCACAAACAGATACATATATTGAAAAGGACACAGCAGTAAATGAAACCATTGAAAAAATGAGGTTAGAAGCAACAGCAATGTTAATGTCCGGTGAGCCAACAATAATTATTTCTACAGTATCGTGTATTTACTCTTTAGGGTCACCCTCAGAATGGGAAAGAAATGCGCTAACAATAACACAAGGAGATTTAATGAATAGAAAGGAAATAATTAAGAGACTAATTGAATCACGATACGAAAGAAACGATTCCTCGCTTTCTTCAGGAAATTTTCGTGTGAAAGGTGATATTATAGATTTAATTCCAGGACATTCTAACGATATTGTTAGAATAGCACTTTTTGATGAAGAGATTGAAAAAATTAGTATTCATGATGCTTTGACGTTAAAAAAAATTAGGGATGTAAATAGGATTACCATATTTCCAGCTAAGCACTACATTACGGACAAAAGAATTAGAGAAAATGCAATTAGAATGATAAAAAAGGAACTAAAAGAATGGCTTCCTAAATTAGAAGGAGAATTGGAAAAGGAGAGATTGGCTTCAAGAACTAAATACGATATTGAAATGATAAATGAATTAGGCTATTGTTCGGGTATAGAAAATTATTCTCGTCATTTTGATGGCAGAAAAGAAGGAGAACCACCCTACTGTTTATTAGATTTTTTCGGAGACGATTTTTTACTAGTCATAGATGAATCTCATGTTACACTTCCTCAGTTGAGAGGAATGTATAACGGAGATCATACGAGAAAAGAAATGCTAGTGGCATATGGATTTCGACTTCCTAGTTCTTTTGATAATCGTCCACTAAAATTTGAAGAGTTTGAAAGATATTTGAGAAAAGTAATTTTTGTATCCGCAACCCCTGGTCTTTATGAATTAAATTCTAGTCTCCAAGTTGTAGAACAATTAGTTAGACCAACCGGATTAGTTGATCCTATGATAGAAATTAGATCCTCGAAAAATCAAATTGACGAATTAATTTTTGAAATTCAAAAAAGAGTTAGCAAGAACCAAAGAACACTAGTAACAACATTAACGAAAAGAATGGCTGAAGATTTAGCTGAATTCTTATCAAAAAAAAATATTAGGGTAAGATATTTACATGCAGAAATTGAAGGATTAGAACGTACTGAATTAATTCGTCAGTTAAGATTGGGTGACTTCGATGTTCTAATTGGCATCAACTTATTAAGAGAAGGATTGGATATCCCAGAGGTTTCTCTTGTTGTTATATTAGACTCAGATAAAGAAGGTTTTTTAAGAAATGATACCAGCCTTATACAAACATTTGGAAGGGCTGCTAGAAATATTGATGGAACAGTAATAATGTATGGAGATAGAGTTACAAAATCCATGGAAAATGCTTTAGCAGAAACTAATAGAAGGCGAAAAAAACAAATAGAATTTAACACATTACATAAAATAACTCCTATTTCAATATTAAAACCAATAATTACGGATAAAAATTCCCAAAGTCAGCGTGAAACCTTTAAATCTATGAGTAAAAATGACTTGAGAAAGCTGTCTGTGGAAACCGAGGCATTGATGAATAAATTTGCTGAACAACTTGAATTTGAGAAAGCGATACAACTACGAGATAAATTAAAGAAAATAAATCAAGAAATTGGAATAGTAGAGGTCAGCAGGACATGATAGATAAGTTAATTGTTAGAGGTGCGAAACAACACAACTTGAACAATATAAATGTTGATATACCCAAGAATAAGATTGTAGTATTTACTGGTCTCTCTGGGTCCGGTAAATCCACACTAGCATTTGATACTATTTATGCAGAAGGTCAGAGAAGATATGTAGAGTCACTATCCGCTTATGCCAGACAATTTCTTGAACTTATGGAAAAACCTGAAGTAGATTCTATCGAAGGATTATCTCCTGCCATTTCAATACAGCAAAAAACAACAAATAAGAATCCCCGCTCAACAGTAGGAACAGTAACTGAGATTTATGATTATCTAAGATTGTTGTTTGCAAAAATTGGACAACCTCATTGTCCAAATTGTAATAAAAAGATAAAGAGTCAAACATTAGAATCAATTACAGAATCAGTATTAAGATTTTCTAATCAAAAATCACGCTTAATTATTCTTGCTCCATTAATTCAAGGAAAAAAAGGTACTTTTGATAGATTATTTCAAGAATTATATGAAAAAGGATTTTCGAGATTAAGAATTGATGGACAACTTGTTAATTTAGAAGAATTGCTTAATACGTCTCATGACGTACAATCCAATGATAAAAATAATCTACGACCCTCAGAATACAAAGATCTTAATCTACACAAACAAAGGAAACATAATATAGATGTTATAATAGATAGACTAAAACCATCATTAAATGAAAAAAGTAGAATTTTTGAGTCGGTTCAAAATGCAGCAAACTTAACTAATGGAATAATTCTTACACTCATCGATGATAAAGAGTTTTTCTTTTCCAGACACAATGCTTGTCCATTCTGTAAAATAAGTATAGGAAATATTGAACCCAGATCTTTCTCGTTTAACTCCCCCTTTGGAGCATGTGAGGAATGTAATGGTCTCGGGATCAAAATAGAATTCGATCCCGATCTAATAATTCCAGATAAAAATAAAAGTATTATCGAAGGAGCAATTAAACCTTGGCAAGGAAGTTTTGCTACTTTTAGATCATCCATGTTAAAATATGTTGGAAAGAAATTTGGATTTAACTTAAATACCCCAATAGAAAAAATGAGCTCTGAACAAATAAATGTTATATTATATGGAACAAATCAAAATATTTACTATAAATATGAATCAAAATACTCTCAAAGCAAGTGGGAATATGAAAGTAATTTTGAAGGAGTCATCCCCAATTTACAAAGGTTGTATAATAGTACTGACTCAGAAAACAAAAGAGAAATGCTTGCACGGTTTATGAAAGAACATGTTTGTGATAAATGTTCCGGAAAGAGACTAAAGAAGGATTCATTGTTTATTAAATTAGCGGAGAAATCAATAATGGACGTAGGAGATTTACCTATTGATGAATGCTATAATTTTTTCAATAGCTTAAAGCTTGATGATACAAAAAAATATATTGCAAAAAATGTGTTGAAGGAAATTAGATCTCGACTTGAATTTTTAATTAATGTAGGATTAAATTATTTGACATTAAATAGATCAACATCTTCACTTTCGGGAGGAGAATCTCAAAGGATTAGACTTGCGACTCAAATTGGCTCAAACTTAACTGGCGTACTATACGTTTTAGATGAACCAACAATAGGATTACATCAACGTGATAATGATAGATTAATTAAAACTCTAAAAAAACTACGAGATTTGGGCAATTCTCTTATAATTGTTGAACATGACGAAGATGTAATAAGGAATTCTGATTGGATTATTGACATTGGTCCAGGAGCCGGAATACACGGTGGAAGAATAGTAGCTCAAGGAAATTTGAACGAAATTATACAGAATGAAAATTCTTTAACAGGGAAATATTTAAAAGGAGAGAAAACAGCTACTCTGAGTTCAAAAAAAAATCAAAGCACCCATTTAATTACTATTCATGGTGCAAAAGAGAATAATCTAAAATCAATAGATGTAGATATACCTCTTGGATGTATGACAATAGTGACCGGAGTTTCAGGGTCAGGAAAATCTACACTTATAAATGAAATTCTTTTTAAGTCCATAGCTAGTTATTTTGGAACAAATGACATCCCTGGGAAACATGATTCCATAAGTGGTATGGACAATATTGATAAAGTTATTGAAATTGATCAATCTCCTATTGGCAGAACTCCTAGATCCAATGCAGCTACCTATGTTAATGCTTTTACTCCCATAAGAGAGATTTTTTCTAAAACTATAACTGCGAAAGAAATGGGTTATAACCCTGGCCGATTTTCCTTTAATGTAAAAAGTGGAAGATGTGAGTCATGTGAAGGATGTGGAGTAAAGCGAATTGAAATGCAGTTTTTACCTGATGTGTATGTAAAATGCAATGAATGTATGGGAAAGCGTTATAATTCTGAAACATTGTTAGTAAAATATAAGGGTAAGACTATAGATGATATATTAAATTTAACAGTAGAAGAGGCTATGTACTTTTTTCAAAATATACCTATTATCTACAAAAAATTAAATACCTTATTTGACGTAGGTTTGGGATACATTAAATTGGGTCAACCCGCTACGACTTTTTCAGGTGGAGAGGCACAAAGAATTAAACTTGCTTCCGAACTTTCTAAAAGGGACACTGGAAGGACACTTTATATTTTAGACGAACCAACCACTGGGCTTCATTTTGAGGACGTTAAGAAATTGCTTAAAATTTTAAACAGATTAACCAAGTTGGGAAATACAGTTGTTGTCATTGAACATAATTTAGATGTTATTGCGAGTGCAGATTGGGTAATTGATTTAGGGCCAGAAGGTGGAAGTGATGGAGGGCAATTAGTAATTGAAGGTCCTCCAGAAAAAATAATAAACTATGATGACATAAGCCATACAGCCAAATTTTTAAAGAAGAAGATATTAAATTCTAAGCTCATTGAGATAAATAGTTAGAAAATTCGCAATGCTCTCATTTAACCTTAACAAAGAGGAAAAAAAAATTCCGAGCAATCCCGGAATTTATTTAATGAAAGATAAATCAGGTAAAATAATTTATATAGGAAAAGCAAAAAATTTAAAAAATCGAATTAAAAGTTATTGCAGTCTGAATTCAAAAAGTAATTTGAAATATAAAGACAAAAATTTTTGGAAAACTCGAGTATTAATAAATAGAGTAAATGATATCGAATACATCCTAACTGATAATGAAATTGAAGCATTCCTTCTTGAATCAAATTTGATTAAAAGGTATAGACCAGTTTTTAATATCGAGTTAAAAGATCAACAAAGATACACTTATTTAAAAATTACAGCTGAAAAATTTCCTAGATTATTAGTTGCAAGAAGAAATAGAAATGGAGATTTTCAAGGGCCCAGTGGAGATATTTTTGGTCCCTTTGTTTATGGAAGTTCAAGATTTCTATCTATAGGAATATTGAGAAAAATATTCAAGATTAGAATATGTAATCGACTGCCCACAAAACCTTGTTTAGAATATTTTATTCATAATTGTGATGCACCATGTATAAAAAAGATTAATGAAGAAGAATATTTAAAAAATATAAAAAACTTAAAAAAGATTCTAAAGGAAAAAAATGGACTTGAAAACTTTATTTCAAATTTAAAAATAGAAATGGATGTTGAATCAAAGAAACAAAATTATGAAAGAGCAAAAGAAATTCGTGATACAGTAAAAACTATAGAAAGTTTATTAATTCATCAAAAAATGGATTTAAAAAATAATAATAATGAAGAATACATCGGTACAAAAACAGATACTTTATCAGGAGTTTCTCATATTCTTATTTTTAAAAGAGTTAATGGAGTTATAAGTGACCAAAGGAAATATGATTATGAATTAGTTGGTGATAATAATTTTTCGACATTTTTACTCCAATATTACACCACTGCAGCGCAAATTCCTCATGAGATATATGTAAATGAAATTCCTGCATCAAAAAAAATTTTAGAATTAGCTCTAGAAAAATTAGCCAATCATAATGTCAGAATTATTAAGGTTACAGATTCTACTAACAATGAGAAAAAAGATTTAATGAATTTAATACTTAAGAATTTATCAATTCAAATTGAAAGAAAATATAATCCATCTGTCATAGAACTTAAAAATATTCTCAATTTACAAGAATTTCCTTTCATCATTGACTGTTTTGATATATCAAATTTGGGAATAACTTATGCAGTTGGTGCATGCGTAAGGTTTGTTAATGGATATCCCTACAAAAGTGGGTACAGGAAATTCAAAATTAGGACTTTACAATTCAAACAGGATGATTATTCAATGATCAAAGAAATAGTACATAGAAAGTATTCTTTCCATAAAGTTTCTGACGAAGATGACAAACCTACTAATAAAAATAACAATATTACCTTGATAAATAATAATAAATTAGATAATTCGGTTCCGCATCTTATAGTTATTGATGGAGGAAAAGGTCAACTGGCTTCCGCACACGTGGTATTAAAAAAGATGGATTTGGATATACCTCTTATTTCTTTAGCCAAGGAAAATGAAGATATATATACCACTTTCTCACCTGAACCTTTGCAAATTTCAAAGAAGAATCCTGCATTGCATTTACTTCAATTTGTACGAGATGAAGCACATAGATTTGGTTTAGCCTATAATATAAAATTGAGAGCAATAAATTTAAAATAATAGGCATTATTTCATTACAAAAAATTCACCGTATATTTATAAGCTGTAGTAATCATATGAAACTAGAATTTAATAGTATAGAATTAACTCTTTTAATCAAGAAAAGATAATTATCCATTTATTTATATTCTTATTTTAATGCTGATTCCTAGAATAATAATTGCTGGTACTACAAGTGGTGTAGGAAAAACTTCTATAACTTTAGGAATTCTTTATCTACTAAGGAATCTTGGTTTTAAAATTCAAGCTTTTAAAGTAGGCCCAGATTTCATTGATCCCTCATATCATCATTTTGTTACTAATAATCCTTCTTATAATCTCGATTCATGGTTAATGGGAAAAAAAGGAATAATCAATACTTTTGAGAAGTATACAATAGGAAAAGACATAGCAGTTATTGAAGGAGTGATGGGGTTATTTGACGGTATTGGTGGTAAAAATGATTTCGCAAGTACTGCCCACATAGCGAAAATATTAAATTCTCCAATCATTTTAGTAATAGATGCAAGTAAAGCTGCACGATCCATAGCTGCTATTGCTTATGGATTTTTGAATTTTGAGAAAGAAATACACATAAAGGGAATTATCCTTAATAAAATATCCAGTAAGAGGCACTTTCATTTTATCAGAGATGCTTTCGCCAACAAAATAAAGATTCCAATTGTGGGCGTTGTCTATAAGAATAAGGATATTATTTTTTCCGAAAGACATTTAGGCCTAATTCCAAGAGCGGAATTAGATTCTAAAAAAAGAAATGAGATCCTAAATTCAGCTAAGGTTCTTTCAGAATCTTTAGATCCGGAAAAAATTATGAATTTAATTGGACCCATACAAAATGAAAAGATTACAAAGAAAAAAATTGATAACATTAGAGATCAAAATATCCCAACTATCAAAATTGCCGTTGCGTTAGATGAGTCTTTTAACTTTTATTACCAACAAAATCTTGATATTTTACAGAAAAAAGGGGCTCACCTTATTTTCTTTAGTCCTTTAAATGACAACAGATTACCAGACGAAATTGATGGTATTATGATAGGAGGTGGATTCCCAGAAATATTAGCTAGCGATTTAAGTAAAAATATTTCTATGATGAGAGCTATTAAAAAAATAGCTGAAAACGAGATTCCAGTATATGCAGAATGTGGTGGGTTGATGTACCTTTCTAGATCGATAAAGGAAGGAATTCCTAAATATGGAAATGGCAAAATACCTGAACCTAAATCAAAAGTAAATTTTAATAAAACTTACAAAATGATAGGCTTAATAGATGCTATAACAAAAATGACAGATAAATTAACGCTTAATTATACACAGGGCAAAGTAATAAATCAATCAGTTTTTGGTAATATAAGTAGTATTAAAGGTCATGAATTTCATTTTTCTGAAATGGAAAATATTCCAGTTGATTCTAAATTCTCATATTATTTAAATAAAGGAAAAGGAATAATTAATCAAAAAGATGGTATGGTAGTTTATAATACTCTCGCTTCATATACTCATCTTCATTTTTCCAATACTAAATTGCCCCAACAATTTATTTTCAATTGTAAAAAGTTTTCAAGAAAATAAAAATCATCCTTGGGCCAAAATTTATTTAGTGATAAATTTAAATTTATTTAATCTTCACAATAGAGAAATAGTTCATGAAAGCCCTAAAATTATCATCAGATAAAACAATATCATTAGTTGAGATTGATGAGCCAATTATCAAAGATAAAGAAATTTTAATTAATTTAGGTTCGTGTGGCATTTGTGGATCTGATCTTCGAAATGTTTTTGCTGATTCTTGCAAACCTACCTCCAAATTAGGACATGAGATAACTGGAACAATCGTTAAAGTTGGAAAAAGTTTTAATGGGAAAAATTACGAAGGAAAGAGGGTTTTTGTAAATCATCATGCCCCTTGTAATAGTTGTCATTATTGTATCCATGGCAATGAAACAATGTGTGATAAATTTACAGATAATATTTTTCCTTGTGGGATCTCAGAAAAAATAATACTTTCAGAATGGATTGTAAATAATCAGAGTATTTTTGAACTTCCTGAATCACTGAGTTTTGAAGAAGGATCCATGATTGAACCTCTTGCTTGTTGTATTCGGGGATGGAAGAAAATACCATTTGTAAAAGGTGATTCAGTATTAATATTTGGCATCGGACCGATCGGTATTCTTCATGCCATGTTGGCTAAAATTTATGGGGCTTCAGCCATTTATTGTATAGACATCAATCACAATAGAGTTAATTTTTGTAAAAACATGAATCTCGGAATATGTCTAGATGGAAGGACATCTGAAATTGAGAGTCTAATTGATTTGAATGATAGACTTCGTCCTGATTTAATCATTATTGCCACCTCTGATATGAGTGTTTTACGTAAATCAGTGGATATCATAAGAAAAGGTGGAACTATCTTAATTTTTGGAGAACCTCAAAAAGAGGTTAATGTAAATGTAGATATAAATAAAATTTACTCAAAAGAAGTCAGAATTAAAACAACATACGCTGCTACTAATAAGGAAATTCATGAAGCATTACATATGATAACAAAAATGGAAATTGATGTTAATAAAATAATAACACATAGATATAGTATATTAGAATCCAAGGATGCCTTTAAAAAGGTACATGATAGGACTGATGTAATAAAAGCCATCATAATCAATAAGTGATGATCTAGGTCTCCATATAGCGAAAGTGAATATAAAAATAATATAGTTTATTCTTCTACTTTTATGCCCTTCCAGAAAGCCACATAATTTTTGATATGTCTAGCTTTGTCTAAAGGTTCTGGATAATACCAGGCTGAATCTTGATTAACGTCATCTTTAATATTAATTGTATAATAGTTAGCAATCCCTTTCCATCCACATCTTGTATGGGTAGTACTATCGCTAAAAAATTGTCTATTAATAGATTCAGGAGGAAAGTAATGATTTCCTTCAATTACAACTGTCGATTTACTATCAGCCAAAATTACATCTTTCCAAATTGCTTTCATATTTAAATTAAAGATTATTCTCCTTTAAAACATTACTTTACTAAACCTTTAAAATATAGCATTCTTGTATAAGAATTACATATCCCATTAATCACGGTTAAGTAATAAATATGAACTTAGTTTTAGAAGATTTATGTATTGTTTTATGTTCGCTCTATAGTTTTTTTTAATGCTTCGTTCATTTTTTTAAAACTTGCTACAATATCATCTTCCATTTTTTGAGAAGTAAACCTAACGCCTATTCCCGAAAATATTTCCTTGTTCACAAAATTGACTTTGTTTTCAGAAAGTTTTTCAATTACGAAAATTCGTTCACCTGAAAATATTTGTGAGAAAAATAATGTACCCTTCCATCTTAATTCGTGGTTAGGAGTAATTTTAATAACTTTTGGGTGATATACTCTATTCTTACCTCCTACCGTACTTAGATGAATTTCTAATTGATTTCCAATTAAAGGTTTTCCTTTAATTTTTTGAAGTATAGGATTCCATTGATAATAATTTTTAAAATCAGTAATTACCTTCCATAAAATTTCAGGGCTAGAATTTATTTGTATTTCAGTAGTAAGTTCTTTCAATGATTAATTAATATGAGCATCATTTTTAAGATTTACTTACCTTTCAAATTCAAGGAAGGAATTATTATTATTTCATTTTATGTAGGTACAATAACATTAATGCATTCGTTATTGAAGAAGCTACAGAACTTCCGCCTTTTCTACCTATATTTGTGATATGAGGAATATCACTTTTAGAGAGTTCTATTTTTGATTCCAGTGCAGAAACAAATCCGACTGGTACACCAACTACTAAAGAAGGAATTGTAATCTTCTCATTAATCATTCGAATGACTTCATGTAATGCAGTTGGGGCATTCCCTATTACAACTATTCCGCCATTCATTTGCTGTGCCAAATTACGCATAGCCGTTTCAGCACGTGTTTTATTAAGTCTCTTAGATTCATTAATGAGGTTACTATCAGAGATGTTGCAAATACACTTTAAATTAAGTTTAGTGAGTGAATTTTTTGAAATTCCTGCTCTTACCATTTCTACATCAGTAATGATATTACATTTATTTTCAATTGCTTGAAACCCAGAGGTAATAGCATCATTGTTAAACAACAGTTTTTCTTTGCGAGCAAAGTCAAAATCTGCAGTAGCATGGATTACTCGTCTAACAATATTCCATTCTAATTCTTTATTGTACGTATGTTTTCCAATTTCGCGTTCTATTATGTCAAAGCTATTTTTTTCAATATCAAAGGATTTAATAGACATAGATCTATTATTAGGATTCTCTGTGATTTCTTTCTCAAACAATTTTTTTCTCAACTTCATTTGCTCGCTGCAAAATAAGATTTACCATTCTGTCATCAACTCCAATATGATCTGCAATAAGAATATTAGAAAAAGAATGGCTTTTTAATGCATTTTTAACTTCTTTAATTACATCATGTTTTATATGTATACCTTTGTGTAAAAAATAAGGCATTATCAATACAATTCGTGGATTTTTTTTTATAACAGAGTTAATACCTTCTTGTATAGTCGGTTCTGCTAATTCGAGAAAACAATAATCAACATTTCTATAAGAACTTTTTATAGCACTAATGGTAAAAATAAAAGCCTCTGTTGCTCTTCTATCAGAGCTTCCATGACCAATAACAAGAACATCGCACTCTTTATCTTTAAGTTGAATGTCATTATCAAACTTTAATTTGGTTAGTCTATCCCTTATTACAAATGTTAGAACTTCAGAATAACAAAGAGGTTTTGTAATAACTAATTTTACTCCTTTTTCTTTAGAAAGTGCTGCAGTTCTCTGAACTGCATCTTTTAATTTCATTCCTGGATACAGAAAATAAGGCATAACAGTGATCAAATCAACATTTTCCTTGATACAGTTTCTAATTCCTTCATCAATATATGGCGGAATCACTTCCAGAAAACAGAAATTTGAATAAATATACCCTCCTTTTTGTTTAGCTTGATTTGATATTTTGAATAATTCATCCTGTACTTCTAATTCTTTACTTCCTCTATCTATTATCAAAAGGGCCTTTCTCATTGAAAATTCACTCTACTTACAGCTATAGTTAAATTAGGAGGAAATTTTTGTTTTGGGATAAGTAATTTACCATGAGAATGTAATATTGATGATGCTTCAGAAACACTAGCAATTCCCTCAAATTTCTTAACTGTATCAGAAGGATTAGGGACTGAGATTTGCTCTAATTCTTGTTTTTCAAAAAGATATAAAGGAAGATGAAATTCTTTAGAGAATTCTTCCAATCCCTTGACGGGGATTTTCTTTTTGATAGAAGAAAGACTTTTGATCGAGGCAAAGCTCAAACCGTTTTTCTCGAAAATAGCCTTAATGCCATTTAGGATCTCTTCTTTTGTTGTATCCCAATGTATGCCTATACCAATTACAAAAGTTTTAGGTCGATATATTACTGATTTCGAAAGAATTGTATTATCTGTAATTATTTTGTCTGTAATAACTATTCCTCCTTTATATAAATTGTCTTTGATATTTTCAATTTCTTTAATCATAACAACATTAGATGGAAGGTTTTCCGTATTCCACCATGTACGCTCCCCTACATCTTGGAAGATTGCTATTTTTTCTTCATTAACCATATGTGCACTTACTTTTGTGACATTCTCATAGTTATCGATACTCCAACCTAATTCGTTACCAATTAAATCTACACTAATGGTTTTATTTACATCGGCAGCAGTAGTAATAACAGGTGTTGAATTTAGAAAAGCAGCAACATATCTTGATAATGCATTGGCTCCTCCTAAATGTCCAGAAAGAGTGCTAATAACAAATGTTGCTTTATCATCGATAACCAAAACAGCAGGGTCAGTTTTTTTATCCTTAAGAAGTTGTGAAATTAACCTTATTACTGCTCCTAAAGAAAAAATACAAATCAAAGCATCGTATGATTTAAAAAGGTCTGAGATTTTTTTCTGAGTGGTTTCCTCAAACCAAATAATAGTAGTATCTTCATTGTAAAACTTTTGAGGAACATAAATCTCGGCATTAATAATATTTTTTTTGATAACTCCAGCTATTCTTATACCGTTTTTTGTTATGGCGATAACTGCAATTTTCTCTTTCAACTGTTTTGGTTATTAATTAGTCAAAATTAATTCTTTGCATATTTAATAAATAAATTTCTGATTAACCAATAAAACATCCTAAATCTTCTAACCTAAAATAAGTAAATCTTTAATAAGTTATCTATTTTTGGGTTTTCATATTTAAATTCAATTATCATGGATATTTGCCTAATATTTTACCGTCAAATCCAAACATAACAACCTCAATTTCAATCGATTTGTTTGAATGATTAGACATTTCTAAATAAACTTGCTTGCAGAGTAAATCGAAAAATTTTTTGACATTGTGTTGAATTATTATTTCAGATACGTGTCTTGCGGTATTGGCTTTTCTTATGTCGTTGAGAATATTTTTGGAATTAATACACAATGATGCTAAATTAGCCATATATTCCATACTAACGTGGGAACCACGTACATGCGTTTGTTTTATCCCCATAGCCATTTTAGTTAGTTTTCCAATAAATCCTGCTATAATAATTTTTTTTATGTTTCGATTTGCACACTGTTTAATTGTATATCCAGAGAAATCACCCATTTGGACAAAGGCATAATCAGGAAGATATTTATGAATATTTTTAATATAATCTTCACTTCTTCCCCCTGTTGTCAATACTACTACATCAGTTCCTAGTGAAATCGCTACATCTAGACTTTGTCTAATTGATGCTGCGAACGAAGCAGTCGAATAAGGAAATACTATTCCTGTAGTTCCCAAAATAGATATTCCTCCTAGTATACCTAATCTTGGGTTATCTGTTTTTTTTGCTAATTCGATGCCTTTAGGCACAGATATAATAACCTTAACGCCTTTGTCTGTTAGTATAGATTTTGCTGTATCGCGAACCACTTGTTCTATCATTTTTTTTGGAACAGGATTAATTGCAGCATGACCTATATCCAATCCAAGTCCTGGCCTAGTAACTCTTCCCACACCTACTCCACCGTCAATCTCAACGCAACCTCTATCACTAGTCAAAGATACGGTAGAGCATATTTCAGCTCCATGTGTTACGTCAGGATCATCACCAGCATCTTTTATTACGGCACTGGTTACTGATTGAGTATTTGGAGAATATCTTGTCCAAGCAATTTGGAGTTTTACAATTTTACCTTTTGGGAGAGCAATCTCTAATGTATTATATATTTGAGAGGAGATTAGTGCTAATAATGCTGCTTTAGTCGCTGCAGTAGCAGATGTACCGGTAGTAAATCCAGTTCTTAAGAGTCCTTTTTTACGTTTTTCTATAATTTCTGATGAAAGTTCTCCCTCGGCTTCCATTTCTGCCAATTTAAGATCATGGTCCTCATCATCGTCAACGCTATTGTTATGGACTTTAAGATCAGATTCATTACTCATATTATTCCCAAGATTCCTTATCATTATTTTATATATAATCTATAAATTTTATCTGTTATGATATGTAGAGTTTCTTTAGTAAAAATATAGTCCAGATCGTCAACAATGAAAATAATTTGAAATCTTTATATAAAGAAGCTGAAATTTTACAGATAATTAAAATATTGTGAAAAGACTTGCCTTCACTAAAAGATACTGCACGTATAGTAAAACAATTAGAGAACCTGGAATATAGAGTTCTGAAAGTATTTGTTTCTTCTATAAAACATCATGAAATTATAAATTCTCATAACATTTTTTCGTATTCGAATTTACACAAAGATCGAATAGATTATGCAGTAAACAGTTTATTAAAATTAAAATTAATAACTAAAACAGAAAAAGGTTTTAAATTGCTTACAGCAGGATTAGACGTTTATGCTTTGAAACTCTTGGTTGATTCAGGAATAATACTAGGAATCGGAAATTCGCTAGGAATTGGAAAAGAATCTGATGTAGTAGAAGCCATATCCGAAATTCATCAACGAAGAGCTGTTAAATTCTTTAGAATAGGTAGAATAAGTTTTACAGATACGAAGCGAAAAAGATCTCTTGAAAAAAATAAAAATGTTAACAGCTGGTTGTTAATAAATATTGAAGCCGCAAAAAGAGAATATGATTTTCTAGTCAAATTAAAATCAACAAAAATGAATATTGCTACCCCTTATTTCCGATCTATGCATTCCATAGTAATGGATAGGATAAATGGATTACCTTTAATAGAAATTAGGAATTTACATAACCCTATAGAGATTTTTTATAAGGTATTTGAACAAATGAGAATCGCCTATAAGGAAAATATAATTAATGGTGATTTAAGTGAATATAATATTCTTTTAGACGAAAATAATGATATTTGGATAATTGACTGGCCGCAAGCAGTTACTTTAGAACATCCAAATGCGGAATTCCTAATTAGAAGAGATTTATATAATGTAATAAGATATTTTAGACGAAAATATGACCTGAATATAGATGAAAATTCATATTATAAGAGTCTAGTAAAAGACAATTAAATGTCTATTCTATCGCATTGTTCTCTATTCTTCAATGTAAAAAATTATTAAATTTCTTTATTTAACAAATGGGCTTTATCAGTTTTTTCCCAAGAAAAAGAGGGATCGTTCCTTCCAAAATGACCATATACAGCAGTTTTTTTGTAAATAGGTCTTTTTAATGATAACGTTTCTATTATTTTAGAGGGACGCATATCAAAGTTCTTTTTCACTTTATTCTCAATTTGCTCTTGTTCAATTCTACCCGTGCCAAATGTATCAACCATAACTGAAACAGGTTCGGCCATTCCTATAGCATAAGCGATTTGAACTTCACATTTTCGAGCTAATTCTGCGGCAACAATATTTTTTGCGATATATCTTGCCATATAACATGCAGATCGATCGACCTTTGAAGGGTCTTTGCCGGAAAAAGCACCTCCTCCGTGTCTTCCCATACCACCATAGGTATCTATAATTATTTTTCTTCCGGTAAGCCCAGTATCGGCAGAGGGGCCTCCTAAAACAAATCTTCCTGTTGGATTAATTATAAATCTGGTTTGACTATCAATCCATTCAGCACAGGTGGGTCTAATGACCTTGTTAATTATTTCTTCCCGTAACTGATCAAGTTCTATATCAGGAGAATGTTGAGTAGAGAGAACGACTGTATCAATTCGTTTAGGTATAAAGTCTTCATACACTACAGAAACCTGCGATTTTCCATCGGGTCGCACCCAATCTAATTCTTTTCTTTTCCTTACCTCACTTAATTTCATACAAAGTTTGTGAGCCATGATTATAGGTAATGGCATAAGTTCTGGAGTTTCCTCGGTGGCATAGCCAAAGACCAATCCTTGATCACCTGCCCCTTGATCTTTTAATTCAGTAGCAGTTACTCCAAGAGAAATATCATCACTCTGTTCATGGATAGAGGTAAAAACGGCACAGGTATTACAGTCAAATCCAAAATCCGCTCGATTATAACCTATTTCCCTTATTGTGTTTCTAACTACTTTTTGGACATCTACCGAAGCATTAGATGTAACTTCTCCTGCAACAATAACAGTTCCAGTGGTTGTTAATGATTCAATTGCAACTCTAGAATTAATATCATGAGACAAAAATTCATCTAGTATTGAATCAGAAATCTGATCACACATTTTATCAGGGTGACCCTCTGTTACACTTTCAGAGCTAAATAAATATTTAGAAACCATTTCTTAAAGACTTTAACTTTAGATTAAAAATCTTTTATGAGTCTTATAAAAAGTACATTATTTCCACGAATAACAACCTTTCCATAATTTGCCAGCAAATCTGAACCTAAATATTCCTCAGCATTAACAAGAATCAGATTCATATATGAATCTACATTACTCATAACTCCTTTGTATTCAATTTCACTTTTTAATCTCACTGCTACACGCTGGTTAAGAGATTTCTGCAATAAAGTTAAAGGTCTCTTTGGTTGTTGAGAACTAGAATTAGCTGACAATGTCAATATATCACTTAGCAATTCATTTTCACATCTAGCAGAATAAAAAGGTTCCTTTATGGTTAAATAATTATAACAATAATTTTTAATATCTTTTGTTGGATTTTTTATCTTCAGGGTCTTCTAATCTTGACAGATTTCTTCGTGGAGGAATTCGTATAGGACTCATAACTAATATCTTTGGAGCAAGCGGTTCAGGCAAATCTCAATTTTGTTTTAGTCTTTGTGCAAATTTGATTAAAAAAAATAAAGATGTAAAAGTAATTTTTATCGATACGTCTGGAAATTTTAGACCAGAAAGAATTCTTGATATAACTGATAATCCTAATATACAGGGAATTCTACATAATATACATTACATTAGACCTTATTCTATTAAAGATCAATTTGAAGCACTTAAAAAAATTTATGAGATAAAACCAAAATTAGTAATTATTGATACTATTACTTCACTCATATCCATGGAAAGTAAAAATATCGCTCGACATTTAATCTTGATGAAATTTATACACGAATTAGCCCATACTGCAATAAATAATAATTGTGCTATAGTGACCACTAATATGGTTAGAAATATAATTAACAAAAATAGTGTTTATAAAACAATAAATAACACTGACGAACCTCAAAAAAAAATAAAATTGCAAAGAGAATTTATGGGAAAATCCGTATCGCTTTCAATTCATATTAAATTAAAATTTGAGATTATAAGTATATCCGACAATTTGTACAAGGTCTCCTTTCTTCAACCCTTTATTAATGATAGCACTATATTTCGAATAACTAAGACAGGCGTGTTATAAAAAATATTATATTTGTAAGCCTTTATATAAATTCCAGAATTTATCACCAACATAATGCATATTATTAATTATATGACCCTTAGATAACTCAATGGCTTTTTCACTATCATATAGTGAGGTACCTACTGCTAGCGGTTTTTGATGCTGTCTATCTCTTACAATCACAATTTTATCTTTTGAAAATGATTCAAATTTTACAATGCCAGGACGTGCAATATTTGCACCATTACAGATGTATTTTACTGCTCCCATATCTATAAGAACATAAGGAAATAATTCAACTAAATTATTGTTTCCTAAATAAGGAAGTATTATTTCGTTGATTTGAACAGCAGTAAAATTATCTTCATGTATTAATAATTTTCTATCTTTTTCAATTTCGTAAGCTTTTATATTTTTAAATTTTGGGATAGTTTTTTCTGGCCAATTTGTATGTAGTTTTTCCAGGGTCATCGATGTTTCTTTTTTAGATAACATATTGATTTTCACACTATATCTTTATTCTCTTAATGATAATTTATCTTTAATTTTCCTATTAATTACTAAGACAGACGGTGATATACAAATAAAAAAAGATGGTTATGGTTTCCTATTTTTCAATGGGGTATATTCGCAACCCATCGGCCCACAATATTTTCCAACATAAACTGCTTTGGGGCGATATAAAGCTGGTTTTGGTGCGGCTTCTGCAAATTTTTCTTCGATAACATGTGCTGCCCATCCAGAAATTCGTGAGATTGCAAAAATAGGAGTATTAAGATCAACTGGAAAACCCATACAATAATAAAGTGATGCACTATATAGATCAACATTAGGATAGATTGGTTGTTTTCTAATATCTGTGATGTATTTTTTTGTATATTGTTCTACCTGTCGAGTGATTTCATACCATTTATAATTCTCATTTTTACACACAGATTTTGAAAGTCGTTCTAGAATGTCTGCTCGTGGATCTGTAGTACGATAAACTGCATGTCCCATTCCCATAATTCTTTTCCCCTCCTTTAGTTTATCTTGTATCCATTTTTCGATATTTTTAGAATCATGTATATCAAAAAGCATTTTCATTACCTCTACGTTAGCTCCTCCATGTAATTCACCTGATAAGGCCCCTAAAGCACCACAAATGCATGAATACATATGAGCACGAGTAGAAGCAATTTCTCTAGCTGCAAAAGTGGACGCATTAAAGCTATGTTCTGCATGTAATATCAAACAAATATCAAAAACTTTTACTTCTTCAAAAGTAGGTTTCCGTCCAAACACCATATAAAGAAAATTTGCAGAATGTTTTAATTCCTCGTCTGGTTCAATAATCTCTTTCCCGTTTCTTATCCTATTCCATGCACAAACTATTGAAGGAATTTTCGATATAAGAGATATAGCTCTTTTTATATTGTCTTCTTTGGTATCTGAATAAATATTTTCATCGAAATCTGCAAGAGAAGGAACAGTTGATTGTAGTACGTCCATAGGACGAGCTGTTTTTGGTTTATTTTCTAAATTGGCAATTAAGGAATGCGGTAATTTTCTAGATTGTTTTAGTTTATATGAAAAATCATCTAATTCTGTTTTGTCAGGAAGTTCTCCAAATAGTAAAAGATACGCTGTTTCTTCAAATGTAGAATGATTTACTAAATCAAGAATGTCATACCCACGATAAATTAATTTACCATTTTCGCCATCGATAGATGAAATTTTTGTATCTGCCACTTCAATATTTCGTAAACCTATATTTCTTGCATCCAAATTTAATATATCATAACCTCTGAGATTTATATATTAAAAGAATATGCTGAAGATAGCAATGGGTAGGCATCGAAGTGAAGTAATTATACCTTTAGAGATTCTTCATTCTTTCCTCTATTACTTATAGTAAGAATATCGATCCCATCTCCACTTGATGCATCTCTTTGAATAGCAGCTCTTATCGATTTAATAGCGAGGTTTTTAGCATCATCTTCATTCATTTGTGAATTATATTGTGCATCCAATATACCTAGAGCCATTTCTGCACCACTTCCTACCGCGGCATATTCATCGGGTAGTAGCGATCCTAGGGGATCAAGAGTATATATACGTGGTTTATCATCATATCCACCGACTATAACTTGAGTCAACAAAGGAAAGTATCGCCTTTCAAACATAATTACAGACATTAGTTTGGCAACTGAATTTGTAGGAACTTTACGTCTTATTTCCATTTTACGGATTTTTGATAATGCAGCAACCTGCCGAGCAAGTACATTCATATCGGCAACCATACCGGCACAAGCTGCTCCTACATTCTCAGTCAAGACAAAAGTTTTTTTAGTATTCTTATTAACAAGGAAATTCCCAAAAGAAACTCGTTGTTCAGATGCCAATAAAACACCATTATTAAAAGAGATTCCTACGGCTGTTGCGCCAGGAAAGTATTGGAACGCCATTTGTGGTATATGAAATAAGAGCCAGATTTAGTCTTTTCTATTAAATGTTAATCAGGTTTCTTATTTTTTTCTACTATGAAGGTTATGAATCTTAATTGCTTCCCCAATTAAACGATTTTGTAATTCTAAGGCATCCTTTCCTTCTGGATGTTTCTCTTCCGCTATAGCTTCGGCTACTAATCTAATAATGTGTCTCAAGAGAAATTCATCCCCTCTTTCGGATTCAGCTTTATATGCTGAATTTGCTTTATTTACAAAAACTACATTTTCATTAGTAAAGCCATATCTCGAGTCACTTTCATCCTCATAGGGTATTACTTTATATCCAATCTTTTTTAATGCAAAGGTTCTTTTAAGAGTTTTTATTTTTTTTATCTGCATATTATCTAAATTACTCGATGTTTGCAAATTAGGAAAAGTTTGTGTCCTTTCATTAGCGTTGTAATAATGAGGTTCATTCTCACTATGGAGAGTCTGATGTTCTAGTATACTAGTATGAGCTTGTTCCTTATTTTTGGAGATTTGAACAGATGAATTTTCATAACTCTCAGCTGTTGAAAATTTATTATCTTGGTCCTTAAATTTTGTAAGAGATGCATTTTCAGTTAACCTATCTTGATTGGGGATAGTTACTTTATCTTCAACAGTTTCATATTCCTCTTCTTCTACTTCTACAGACTCCAAATTCTCAATGACTGCTTGACCAAGAACTTTATCTATTTCACGATATATTCGCGACTCTTCCTTTGTTATTAATACATCTTCATATTCAGTCAATTTTGGTATTACCTCATCAACAATAAATTCTTTGACGTATTTGTTAAAATTATAATATGCATCGTCCTCTATTAATGCAGATTTATCTGCAAATCTGGAAGTTAAAGCATCACATCTTAATAATCCAGTTATTCGATTCAGCTTAGCATCAAATCCAAAATTAGTTCTTACAACAATATGATTCCCAATCATTACACCTATTCCTTTCTCCTCTTCTGTTAATGGACGTCTTGCGACTACAATTTCACCACTAATTTGGCCATTATCAAGATTTACTGGGATTCGATAGCCTTGTATCTCTTGGGCCTTTACCATATCAGCATTATGCAGATCCCATTCATTGAAGCTATCTGATTGTTTAATAAATATTTGAAACATGGGTTGTCTAAGAATGGCTAATTTACGTATTTCCTTATATAATTTCAAAGGGTCAATATTCATCTTTGCGTTACTTAAAGTTAATTCTGTTCCATTTCTACCTAGTGGTTTTTCTTTTATCTCATTTAATAAAGAATTCCCGGAAAATAAATGATTTAAAGAGTTTTCATCTATAATAAGACATTTGCTATAAGTATTTTTTTTGGTTTTAATTTTCATGCTCTTAAATGACGTAAGAAAAGATAGTCGTCCTGTTCCATATCGGCCTGTTCGACTTCTCTTTAATTTTGGAGAAATCGATTCTATCTTTTTATGTGGCGATCCCAATAATAAAAATTTTTCAATTCCTTCTTCGTCCATGCCCGCATCATCTTCTATTACTATAGATCCGGTATTGAGTATGGTAATTAGTAGCTGTGTAGCATCTTCATCAAAAGCATTTTCTATCAATTCTTTAACTATTTCATATGGTGAAACCCAAGTCTTTGTAGCAAACTCCTTAAAAAATGATGGATGAACTTTTAATTGTATTGACATTATATAATAGTAGAATGACTTTCTTGCCTTTATTTATTGTGTTCGTATATATACGAAAGAAGATAATCCTTTTAAAAATTGATAAAAAATTAGAAAATTATTGGGGGACATAGCCTTTCATTTTTAAGGCTTCGCTTAAACCATGTACATTTGCTTGTGCGGTACTAAGTATTATCTCTGCAGTATCTTTGGAAACATATCCAGCTTTAGAAGCCACGTTAACTGAGTGTTGATATGCTAAAGATATAATAGAAGAAATCGTCTCAGGTGCAAAATAAACTAATTCTATTGCCAAGTTCAAAGCAGAAGAATAAGATTGTTGTAATTCTTTTACATATTCTTTAACGTCAAGCTGTAAATCTTTTTCTCTAAATTGAAGACCTTCTGAAATTGCATAATTAACTAGTACACCTGCTTCAATTGGTTTTATGTCCAATTTAGAAATCAGCGATGCAAGTTTTTGAGATATGACCTCTCCTGATTTAACTACTAATGTATCTTTTGTTACAGCAATACTTCCTTGATCGATCTTAGTTTGAACTTTTGCTTCTTTAAACTCAGAGAGGACAGGGCCAGGTGGAATTCCAGTATTACCTGCTGGGACTATAATATCTGTGGGTGCAATATCTCCTCCTTTGGCTGGTAAAAAAACTTTATTTTCGCTGAAAATCAAATTAAGCTTAAAAGGACTTAGATTAGTAAACATCAATGCACATTGACCTTCTAATTCTTTGCTTAAATCCTCAATGCCTGAAACTTTATTCACTTTTTCAAAAGCTCTCTGTGCAACTTTATTTTTGATTATTTTAATAATAATTTCACCATGAAATTTTTTTCTTAAAGTCATTAACTGAGTAGCCCTAACTTTATTCATTTTTGATAATGCTATAACATTATATTTTTTTGGAAGCTCCTGTAATTCTTGATACATTAATTGCTTCTTTTGAGGATATTTCTTAATTTTTTCATCTGAACTCATATTCTAAGCACCTTTTGTTTTGTCAGATAATGATGATAAACTTATACTATTACCCATTGTAAATTTGACTGAGGTATTACGAATGTTCTTATCGCCTTGAGGCAATTTTTTTTCTAAAAGAGACAATATAGTATTTGCATTTTGAATAAGTTGTTTATCATCCATTTTTTCATCTCCTATTTTAGTAGAGATATTTAGTTGATTGCGACTTCTAATTCTTACGGAACCCCTTAACCTTGTCAATATACTTTCAATAGGTGCACCATATGGTATAGGCGTTGGCATTTTACCCTTAGGACCCAGAAATTGACCGAGAGATCGCCCAACTGTCGCCATTAATGCGGTATCAGATAAAAAGAAATCATATGCCTTTGCTAGCTTTTTAGCTTCTTTTTTATTAGTACCAAGTCTATCAAGTTCATCAACTTCTACTATTCTATCTGCTTCTGCTCTCCTTGCTCTCGAACCCATTTCACCTGATGCTACAACACAAACCGTGGCTTGGCGGCTTGGTTTATTTGGTAAATGTACTACTTCATTGAAACTAAATCCTTTTTTTACATCAATATCTTTTAATATAATAGTGAGATCTATAGACTGATCGAAGTTTCGCTTTTTATAATCTCTTCTAGCATGCTCTATAAGATCTTTAAGTTCAACATCACTTGTCATGGTAAATGTGTAAAGATAGAATATTGAGCCATTTAAAATCGTTTAGAATGAATAAAAAGTTTTTGTATTATAATAGTATAATATTGTTTGATTATTTTTTTTCTATGAAAGCAATTTAACTTAAAAAATTTATATACCTAAACGTAAATTTATTTTTTGTATATGGCGGAAAAAATGACTGCTCTTTGGTTAATCTTATTGACTATGATTACTTGTGCCGCAGTTCCAGTTTTCTTGGTAATTTTAACCGCACCTCATCCTACTCAATTCATTACTGTTGTTGATGAAAAATTCTTAGACCTTCAACCATATAATGTGATCAGTAAATTCCCATTTATCTAACGTTGATGGATTAATGGGAAAAGATTTCTTTTTTATAAAATCTCATTGGAGAAAGTATTTTCAAAAAAATGTCTATAATAAAAAAATGATAATTTATACTAACAATCCTTATCCCAAAAATGGCAGAAAATAATCTCTTTAATATGCTTTTTTGGTTGGGAGAACTCACGCTTGCCAGTTGGATACTATCCTCTGGGGCTGAACATCTTTCTGAAAAATTTGGTGCTAAATTCGTAGGAAGAGTCTTATTAAGTATAGCAACTACTTTGCCAGAAATCGCTATAGTTATTTATGCTGCAGCGCAAGGGTCATTTGGTATCGCTATTGGTTCTGGACTAGGAAGTAACTTGTTAATGATGACATTAGGGTTAGCCATTATGTTAATTATAGCAACAACAAGATTATCAAAGGCACCGCTTAAACAAATTGACGTTAGTACCTTTAAAAATGATATGATTTTTTTGATATTAGCTGCAATAATAAGCTTTGTGCTATTTTTAGATGGATTTAATTATATTGATGGTTTCATCTTTATGGGTCTATTTGCAGGATATATAATATTATCACTATATGAAATGAGGATTGAAAATAGAGAGAAAATCTCTAATAAAAATATCGATAAGAATAACAATAATAATAATCAGAATAATAAGGAATTAATAGTTGAGGAAGATATTTCAAATGATACTAATGATGATAAAAAGAAATTTCTCAAAGCAATAGGAACGTTTTTTCTAGGTGCTATAGGGATCCTTTTTGGTGCAGAACCATTTATTCATTCTTTAGAGGGGCTTTCAGTAGAAATTGGAATATCCTCTGTAGTACTGGCGGTAATCATTAGTCCAATTGCTGGCGAAATGCCAGAAAAGATTTCAATGATGATACTGGCGAGGAAAGGAGCTGCAGGAGCATCGATAGCTATTGCAAATGTATTAGGTTCTAAAATACTTAATAACACATTATTATTGGCTGTAGCAGTCTTTGCAGCAATGTATTCGTTTGGATTTGATAAAGTAATTGAAATGACAGAGATTTTATATTATCAAATTATTCTCGTTACAATAGTCACGATATTAGCTGTTCTTCCAATGTTTAGAAAAAAAATAGGACTAAGATTTGGTTTTGTTCTATTATTTATGTATATAATATGTATCTTTATACAATTTCTATTTCCGCAAGACATGCATTAAATTATTATTAGCTATTACAAACCGAATTATAGTATTTAATATTTTATTTACCAAATTACCTCTACAATTTTCCATACTAATGAGACATTCATCACATTATAAAAACTTCACAGTCAATTGACCATATAGGTTGTTAACGACTGAAATATACCTCCGCCCTTCCATTATTAATTACTAGGCATCATTCAAGATTTTTAATAATTTTGATGGCATAAAATGTAATTAGTTATATAATATTAATAATAAAAAATCAAAGATAAAATAATGAAAGTTTATCCAAATAAAGAGGATAATCCTTCTAGTGCTTCTTCTTCTTTCTTTTCGCTTTTCTCTTCTTCTTCCGCTTCCTTCTTTGTAGCTGTCTCAGGTGCAGTAGCCCCGGTTGCGGAGGGTGCTGCCGCTGTTGTTGCCACAGTCATTGGGGCAGCCTTTAAAGCAGCTTCAATATCCACATCTCCTAGTGCAGCTACAAGAGCCTTTATTCTAACAGCATCAGGTGCAGAACCAGTTGCTTTAATTACATTAGTAACATTATCTTCGTTAATATCTTGTTTCAATTTGTGTAATAATAATGCCGCATACACGTATTCCATTTGTTATCAAAAACGGATTATTATAAAACCATAATATAAAACTTTCAACTTGTTATAAAATCTTTGAACTTCTCGCTACCGCATACACATGTTCTTTTAAATCTTTATCATAGAGAGAATTCATCTTCTCTATTAGAATAGCACGATAATGATGTTTTTCTTCTTCAGAGTGAGAATAAATAACATCTGCAAATAGATCTGCGAAATTTTCTTTTATCCAACCTTCCAAAACAAAAAATCTTCTTTCATTAATCCAACTTACTTTATTTTTACTTTGATCTATATTACCATAAAAATTTCCTGTTTCAATTCTATCAATTAGAATAAAAATACAATTATTGGGATCTGGATCATTTAGTACTTCTTGAGATCTTTTTCCGAGTATCCCTTTTTGTTTCTTTGACAGAAGCCCTAATGGTTTAATATAAGATCCTAAAATTGAAAGCGAATTATTATTAACCACTTGAACCCTTCCCAAAATAATTCGTTTAAATTCTCTTTCAGGTTCTACGGCAAAGACATAATCTCCAGCCTTGATCTTACCAAGTCCAAACATTATTCGAAGTTAAAAGCTAAATTATATATTATTTACTATAATCTTATTTAATCTATAAAAAACATTAAATATTATAATATATTCTTATGACATTGAAAAAAATAATAAAAAGTAATCAAATTTTTAAATTAAATCTTTAAAATATAATTACATTTATTAATCCATATTTATAACGTATTCCGGATATAACTTGCAAAGGTTTGATGAACTCGATATGAAAATACTTACTGAGCTCACCCGTGATGCTAGTATTTCGGTCCCCCAGTTGAGTAAAAATTTGAATATAAATTCTTCGGTTTTATATAGTAGAATAAAGCGTCTTTCCAAAAGAAACTTAATTAAAAAATTTACCATCATGGTTAATGAAAATATGCTCGGGCTTAATATAAAAGCAACAGTTGGTATCAATCGTGATCCCAAAAGAAAAGATCATATTCACAAAGAATTACTCAATATTGCTGAAGTCAGGTCCTTAGCTGAGGTGACTGGTAGGTTTGATATGATTGTAAATGTTAATGCTAGTACTTTAGAAGAATTGCATAATATTGTAATTGAGAGAATTGGTAAAATCGAAGGAATCCAAAATACTGAAACTTTCGTTGAAATGCAAAGAACTGAAAAAGATCCAGATTATTCGGAGCAAGTATATTAATTTGACTTTAAATTTTTAAAATTTAGTTTATACAGTTAAATTCAAATACTATACCTAGTAGTAAAAATAATATTATGAACGTGCTAAATATAATTTCTTATTTAAAAAGAAGGCTTCTTGATATGTATCAAACTCTTTTGCTTGCTAAAAAAACATCTAAAGATGATTATACAACACATATGAGATTTGTATTGCTGGGTATGGGAGTCGTTGGTGCGATGGGATTTACCATTAAGTTAATTGGCGAATTCTTGACTTCTTAAGGCTTAAAATAATAATTTACATCTATTTATAATATACAATAATTTTATCTCTTAAAGAGGGTTTCTTAAAGGTCTGATTTCGGCTATATTTTATTATTATTTTGTATTAGCTTTTTTTTTATTGCTATTAAGATGATGCAACATCAAAGCGGGCCCGGAGGGCTTCGATCCCTCGACTTCCGGCTTTCCTCTCAAACGGAATAGAAGGCAGGCGCTCTATCCATGCTGAGCTACGAGCCCTTCACAACAGAAAAAAGCTTTAGCAAATTTAAAGATTATTACTTAGATGTTTCAAAATATTTACTCTTTGGATATTGTTACTCTGAAGTCTATTATTTCTCAATGAATATATAGAATTATCATAACGAATTTCTTTATTACTATGGAGGAAAGAAAAGAATTATTCCTTACTATTGAAGAAAATGAAATTCATCCTAATGAAGAAATTCATGGCAGAATTCAAGTAAATTATAATGGTAGATTTGATAGTATAGTAATAAATTCGCAAATTGAAAATTCAAACGATATTTGTAATTATATCGAGTTAAACGGAAAAAAAATTAATCACCCATATGCACGTCTTTCTATCTACAAAAAAGACTTGGAAGAAAAAAGAATAATTGATTTTATTGCATTTACACCACATATACCAAAAAATGAGGTTTCTAAAGTAAAATTTAGAACTTCTATCATTCAAGAACATAAAGAAGTGGCAAACGATATTTTGGTTTTGCAAATAAAAAAAAGGTAAGAGAAGATTTTATGAAAAATTCTTAACTATTGTGACTTTACCAGTCATCCAAGGATGTGGTTCACAATGATAGGGATATTCTCCATCTTCTGTAAATACAAATTCAAATGTGCCTCCAGCTGGAACTAATCCTATTGTATCCATGGAGTCAAACTTTCCAGACAAAGGATCTTCATAATCATTATCTGTCGTTACAGTATGAGGAGTCGTATCGAGATTTTCCCAAATTACTTTATTATCAATTGCTAATGATGCTCTGCCTTGGGATGGATCAAAGAATTGAGGATTAGTTGGAAGACTAGCACCTTCTGCTATGTTTATCTTCAAAGACTGTGGGGGATTTGCTACTTCTTCTGGAATACTAGGCTTAAGATTTAATTCTTTAAGAAAGACGAATTGATAGAATGCAAAACTAATAGCTATTGCAATGATAAAAAATATTATAGTTAACCCACCGATACTACTAAACTGTTGTGATCTTTCCATATTTATATAATATAATGCATTGTTTCGTTATTTTAATTTTTGAATTTTTTTTTAATTTATTACTAACCTTTATTCCACATTTTTTCAAACGAGTTCTTGTTTTTGCGGGCGACGTCGAGAACCCTATTCAATATCCAAATTTTTTTTATTGGAGTCAGAGAGTTATCAGAGGCTTCTAATTTAGGTTTACCATTAGTTGATTCTAGTAAAGATCGTTTTCGCTCTTGTAAAGCCCTAATTCTATCTGTTTGCGGTATAGAAGGAGGAGGAGGATTATTAGCAATTGATCGTCCATGTCTATAAATATGGAACATGCCTGCAAAAACTAGCATAATAATACCAATAATGAACAACGATATGTTTTTCATACCATTGAGTAGAGCATAATATGCTGCAATATTCAAGTATATTTGAAATCCTATTAATGCTATCAGTACAAAATAAATCCATTTTTCAGGGAGAGTTATTACACTTTCCTTCTTTTGGGGCTGACGTTTTGCATTAGCTTCTGCATTTTTAGCCAATTTTATCATAAGATATGTAAATCCAAAGGATAATGGTACTAAGAGGATCATTACACTATAAAGAAAAATTGGATCGATTACCAATCTGTCTAATAGAGATTTGGTTCTATCAGGATCGATGTAGAAACCCCAATAAGTAGTGACTACAATTTGAGCAATACTTGTAATTCCTATTGCAGTTATAAGTGGCCTATCTTTCCAAGAAAATTTTTTATATTTGTCTATGAAAGGGATAATAAGTAAAGTAAAAATGAAAAGCCCTGGCCACGCAACACCTGTGACAAATTTATCGTATTGAGATCGGAGGAAAGCATACAACCCTGTAAGATACCATTCTGGTACAGTAATTCCAGGGGGTACATTGGGATCAAACTTTAAACCCATATCAACGGGAAATACTCCTCCAGTAATCATTATTGCCCCTGTGATAGCCATAACCATTGGAACATCAAAAACAAGAAAGCGAGGGAAATGAACAATCATTAAACCTATTAATGCAATTGGAAGTAAAAATACATGAAATGCATAAAATCGTAATACAAAGTCATGAAACCCAGAACCAAAAAATGCATCTCTCATATCCGGCCCTATTATAGGTATGGAATTAGTAAGTGAAGCAGCTATAGATATAGCCAGTTCTGCTCTTTCACTAAAAATAATATCGTAACCTGTAAAGGCTTCTAGAATCGTAAGAACTCCTATAAGGATTCCAGTAACCCATAGTATTTCATTTCTTATTTTATATCTTCCACTAAAATACTGATAATACATATGAAGAATTGCCATCATAACCATAGCATTAGATGCATGATAGTGAATGTTTCTTAGATGAAAACCATAGGGTATGGTATCATTTATATTTTCAACACTATCCCAAGCCCTATCAAGAATTGGTTCATACCATAACATAAGAAGTGCACCAGATATACCAAGAATTATGAAGAGGACAAAAGTCATCATTCCTAAAAAGCCTAAAGGACTAACAAACCTAGTAGGAAAAGTAAATTTTAAGCCCATAAAAATTGTTCTATCAACTCCAGCATAGATCCACCGGAAGAGTCTAACTAGACTGTTTTCTCTATGCAGCGAAGCGGCCATATCCTACTATCCCATTTCCATTTACATTCCAATTAGGAGGTAATATCCATAGATAGCCATCTTTATCTACCTCCAAATCCAGATTTGGAAGAACATTTGAAGGGGGTGATTGAAGCGCTGCAGGTCCTGCAAAGGCCTTTCCTGTAGCCGGGTCATACATACTTCCATGACATGGACATTCACCCCTTTTTCGTCCTTCACCAGGCCAATACTTCCATAAACACCAAAGATGTAAACAAACCATGCTAAAGGCACGAAAGGCTGAAGCATCATTCTTATCTCCCCCTAATTCAACTGGAAGACGTATGAATTGCCAAGTTCTAAATGCTTCTTTATTGAGAGCAGGATCATCAGAAATTGGATATATTATAGCTTCGGAATGATTTACCTTAAAGGTTTTTACATTAGCTTGAGAGCCATCAGGTAGCTGAACTTTAGATTTTTCAGTTGTTGAACCACTTGGATTAGGCAAAAATTTCCCCCAGTCCACAAAAGGTGTAAATGTCAACACAGTACCAGCTGCTGCCAATAACTTTAGAAAATCTCTACGAGAAATTCTATCATCTCCCCTCGATTGGGGCTCTCCAGACATTACAATAACAGAAGAAAAAATATATTATAAATCTTTGTTCCAATGAAGCTATTTTATGCCCTATTACTAACTAATACAACCTCTATCTAGTTAACTTTTTAAGATTCTGACTCGAAGAATTCCATTTATATATGATACATCCTGGATGAGAGAGATGTGCATATCTTCCCTGAGTGGAATAGATACAATCGGGTTAGGAGACCCCTCTGAAAAAATTTGTAAACTATGACTATTTTCTTCATAGGTCGCACGTAAATTTTGGATATTTCTCAAACCTTTCAGTTCTAATAAAATTTCATAATAGTTATCCCCTTCGATAATGTCTGGTTGTGAGATTGAATGTCTACTATTGTCCGGATACGAGCGTTTAGAATATGGTCTAGATTTTTTTAAATAATTAGGACCTGCGTCTATATGGCCTTGAAAAACTGAAGGAAAAAATGACTTGGCTATGTAGCTCACACCCGCGCCGACGGCAAAACCTCCGATATGAGCTAAATACGCTACTCCACCTTCTGGATTCAAGATACTGAATACTACTTGAAGAATAAACCAAATAGGTATGTAAGCAAGAGCAGGAATTCTAACTGTTGTAATAAAAAAAGCCGTTATAATTGTAAATATTTTTGCCCGAGGAAAAAGTACTAAATAAGCTCCTAGAACTCCTGATATTGCTCCAGATGCCCCGACTGCAGGAATCTCTCCGCCGCCTACTGAAACTGCATAAAAACTATGAATTATCCCAGCGGCTATTCCCCAGAACAAATACAAAATAAGATACTTGAAGTGTCCAAATCTATCATCAATATTGTCACCGAAAATATATAGAAAAACCATATTTCCTATTATATGAGCAACTCCTCCATGGAGAAACATCGATGTAACTAATGCAAAAAAATCACCCTGAAATACAAGATCTGGAACAGTACCGTAAGTAAAAAAGATTTCATTTACTAATAACTCATTACTAAAAAAATTTGTTCTTATTACCTCCCAGATAAATATTATAACATTTAAAGCGATAAGTGAGTAGTTTACATAGGGTCGTCCGTGAAGACGAGGAGTATCATCATGAATAGGAAACATTTACTATAATTGACCTAATCGTCTAGTGTTATACTTGAAATGGATTACTACTAGGTAAAAAGTCATCTGTTTTTCCATGAGCCTTTTTATTATGTCGTGAAAGATGCTCTTTGTCTTGGAAAACAATATTGCAATGTTTACATTTCATCCTATTATCATCTTTATCTTTTTTATCTTTTTTTCTTTTTAAAATATCAGAAAGTCCCATAATATAGTTCACTATACTAAGTTCTTTTTAAATTATATCAATTACACAATTGGCTGGAGAGACAAATCATAATAATAAAAATTTTACTCCATTACAATCATTGTTAGTGTGGATTTAACTCCTGGTAATTTTCTTAATTTCCATGTAATAATTTCTTTAACCTTATCCATTGTATCTGATTCTACTTTTGCAATAATATCATAGACACCATAGACTTGAAAAACTTCTTTAACTCCTTCTAAATTCCTCAGTTCTTTTACTATGGAATCTTCACTTCCCAACTCAGTATTTAAAAGTACAAAAGCGCCAGGCATGACATTTTATAATAAAATGATATATAAAAACATGCTGAATAAAAAAGTAAAGGGGGAATCTAAGTTTCGTTTAATTTTTTATCATCAAAAGGACCAGCCATGTCCCATTGATAATCAAAAAAGTCCTTACACCAATCATGAAAATTTCGATCTTTACTATAGAACATAATATTCAAATCGGGTTCACCTTTGAGATTTGGAAATAGCAGACAAGCTTCTTGCTCATTGAATATTGTCATTATAGTAACCTTATTAATCATCTTTCTTTCCACCATACCTTTAGAGATTTGATTCACCCAGCCAATTTTTTGTAATAATTCTCCTCTTCCTTTAGGAATAATTGTATCTTTTGAAAAAATGTATGAAAACTTAATACCCGTCTCAATCTTATTACTTACTGTTTCAATTAAATCTAATGGAACCTGGGACATAATTTCTTTTATATAAAGTTTGGAGTTCCAGTAAAGCGTCTTCCAGCGTTGTAAAATTGCCATTACTCCAAATACAATTTCACTATTTTGTAAAGATCCAATTCTTTGAATGAATTTTAATGGCAATTCTTCTATTGAATGTTCAATAAAATACTGTTTATTTTGTAAAAGAAATTCATATCCAGGAATTAAAAAAACAATAGATTTACCATAAGAAGTTAATCCCAGATCACCTTCTCCATCTTTAAAAACCAATCCAGCTTCAACTAATCGGATTATGTTTCTATGCGCCTCCTGCATAGTAGCATCCAATTCAGTTGATAACTGAGATAATCTATACTTATGTTGAGAGAGTTTTAATAACATAGAAAGCCTCAAATCTCCAGCCAATTCAAAGAATAAAGATTCAGTTTTTTCGGGAATGTTATTATGCATTTTATTATATTATAGTTCTCTTCAAAGATTTAAACTTGAATAGTAAGATTTAGATTAATATAATCAAATGTCATTGGTTAACAAAAAAAAGAAAACATTTATGGATATATTCGTCTCAAAGTTCTTGGAAAAGGCAAGGTATCTTTTATGTCAATGATATTTAGAATCCATCGCATTAATCTTTCTATTCCCAATCCAAAGCCACCATGAGGTACTGAACCATATCTCCGTAAATCCAGATACCAATCATAATTACTTTTTTGTAAACCTTCCAAAACCATTCTTTTTTCCAATTTTTGGAGATCATCTTCTCTTACACCTCCAGATGTGATTTCACCAAAACCATTTGGAGCAAGTAAATCTGCTGCAATTCCTAATCCTTCTTTTGAGATTTCTTCTTTAACATAAAATGGTTTTATCTTCAATGGATATCCAATAACAAATAATGGTTTAGATGAATTTAGGGTCAGGAGTCTTTCTGATTCGATACTAAGATCATCACCATATTCAATTAGTCGAGATGATTCTTTATCTATTATTGTAAGTCCTTCATTTCGTAGTTTATCTATTGCCTTTTCATAAGTGATTCTATCAAATGGAGTTGAAATTTTCTCCAATTCTGATATATTCCTTTTCAAAAATTCAAATTCTTCTTTATTGCTTTTCAAAGTATTTTGTATAACATAGGAGACTAATTCTTCTTGAAATTTTATAAGATCCTCTAAAGATACCCATGGAGCCTCAGCTTCTAAATGAAGAAATTCCGTTAAGTGTCTAACTGTTCGTGATTTCTCAGCACGGAAAGAGGGAGTAATAGACCATACTGGTCCAAGAGAAAAGATCATAGCTTCTAAATACAATTGTGCACTTTGGGAAAGATATGCATCTTCATCAAAATATTTTATACTGAATAATGTAGAACCTCCTTCTACTGATCCCTTTACTATTACTGGAGCGGTTACTTCAATCCAATCATTATCAGTAAACCACTTTCTTGAAAAGTAGAGAATGGAAGAACGAATTTTAGAAACCATAATCATACGTCGAGTTCTTATAGCAAGATGTCTTTTATCTAAAAGAAGATCAAGGCTTTGATATTCTCCTATTGGATAATCACTTTTAGAAATGCTAAAAATATTAAGTTTATCCGCTTTTAATTCATACCCTCCTTCTGGTGCACGTGGATCTTTTTGAAGAATACCAAAAATTTCAATAGAAGACTCTATAGTCAAATTATTTGTTTTGGAGGAATCAATGATACATTGTATAATTCCTCCTCGATCATCTCTAATTAATAAGAATGTATTTTCTTTTTGCTTTCTAATTCTATGAATCCACCCTTTAATAGAAACGTATTTTCCAATATAGTCATCATGTTTCAATTCTGCAGATCTAATATTCAACATACTTGAGTCGTTTTAATATTTTAAATTCATTATGTTTTAGTTAGATTTAGTTGGAGAAGATTGAATTTGTATAATCAAATAATCAAGTACTTATTATTTTAAACATTACTGATGATGTTAATAATCATAGTAGATTTTTAATTTCTAATGGACATTGAATAACACTATTAAAAATTCACTTTTAAATCATGTCGTGACTATAAAGATATGGCTTAAAAACTGAAACCTAAATTTCTTTCAAGAATATTATTTATGGATAATTGTTGTTGATATGCATGGGATTGGTAAAAATTTACACTCAATTGGAATTAAATTTAAGTTTGATTTTGAATATAAAATAAGGATTTAAGAAAAGTTACTCTGGTAATGAATCACAAATCATTTTGTCTTTTTCGTTTTTAATAAACAGAAATCGATTATCTTTAAAGATAAAAGTCAACTCATTCGCTTGTACCTCAATATCCAATAACTCTTGTCCTTTTATGCCGTCAAATTTTGCCATACTTATTAATTGTTCATTGACATTTTTAAAAATTACTATTATTTTCTATTAATCCTAAAACGAACTCACCTATATTAAGAAGGGATTATTTGTATTTTTTCCTCATTAGACTTTCCTTCTAGTTTCGTTGGTTCAGTAAAGTTATGTTTCCCCCAAGAAACGCTTACATTAGCATAAAGGGTAGATACTTTATCGGTAATTGAGGAAATTTTTAATTCAACAACTTTGTCTATGTCAAATAACAAAGACTTTGCCTCCTCTTCTGATTCAGGATAAAAAGGAGTATCATCTTTAACGATAAAAATCCATATCCTATGCTGAATTTTTGGATTCCTTGTCCAAAAAAAAACTGCTTTCCTAACAAATTTTACTGAGTATATAACTTTGTTTTTTGATTTCAAGTCTACCTTTATGGTTATACGAAATGTGTTATCAAATTTATTATATGCTTTTTCCCATAACGATTGTTTAAATAATTCCCTAATTTTACCATTTATTTTTAAACCTAAATTAAACGAAAGGAGGAGTTCATTTGAATTAGTTTTACTGGTTATATTGGTTAAAACAATATTATCTAATGAATTAATTTTTTCAGTCACTGATTATTTACCATGTGGTATGATTTATATCCTAAATATGTACTTGACTATTTAATGCAAGCAGAAATTACAAACTATTCTAGTAATGAGATAGAATTAAAGTTAAAAGATGAAGATATCTCTATTATGTACATAATACAACATCATATTTTAAAGCAAAAAGATATAGAATTTGCGGGCATCGTAATGAAACATCCATTGATCAAAGAATATTTAATGAGAATAAATAGCAAAGCAAATCCAATGGATGTTCTGGAAAAGTCTGTCAAATCTGCCGATGAGTTTTTAAAAGATTTTTCCCATTTACTTGAATCTACCCAACAAAAGGTGGTCTAAATTGAAATTCTGTCCAAATTGTGAAACAAGAATGCGATTGAAATTTGAAGAAAATCAAGTCGCTTGTCCTAAATGTGGATTTACTAGTTCTGAGCAAAAATCTGCTGTTACAGTTAATGTTGGTAACATAACTGCACAAGAACAAAGTGCTTTGAGAATATTGGATGGGGAAAATACAACACAGACTCTACCTACAGTTAATATGGATTGTCCGAAATGCAATAATAATTTGGCTGTATGGTGGATGCTTCAGACAAGGTCAGCTGACGAAGCTACTACCCAATTCTACCGTTGCACTAAATGTAGTCACACATGGAGAAACTATTCTTAATAGTTTATAATTTATCTTTCAAAAGTTTTGATGTTTTAATAGTAAGATTTAAAATTGTCTAACGGTAGCCAGAACATTGTATTAATTTGACTTTACTCGCTAAGACAAAAACTCCAGATGAATGGAAAGCAATTACATCTGCAATATCTACCCTTGTTGATGAAGCAACTTTTGAAGCATCAGTAGAGGGAATATCCTTTAGAGGAATGGATCCTTCACATGTAGCATTAATTGATATTTATTGGCCTCATGCTTCATTTGAAAAATATGTATGTGATTCATTGGTTAAGTTTGGTGTAAGAATTGATGAATTTTCAAAATTAATTAAGCGATCCGAAAAAAAAGATTCAATAGAATTATCTATAAACAAAGAAAGTATGTTGATTCTGAAAATACAAAATGGATATAAAAAAGAATACAAAATGAGATTAATAGAAAGCTCTTCTAGTTCAACTCCTCTACCTAAGTTAAATTTCAATTCGAAAATAATCTTAACAGCTTCTGCATTTGATAAAATATTATCAGATATTCAAGTACTTTCAGAATATATCACTATTGATTGCAAATCGCAAAGTATAAGATTTTTAGGGAGAGGTGATTCAGGTGAAGCTGATATATTTTTAGAACCAAAAAGTGAAGGTTTAGAGGAATTAACATCAAGTGAAGACAGTCTAGGAACATATAGTATTGATTATTTAATAAAGATCACTAAGGCAATAAGTGCAGTTGGAGGATCTGTAATTGCTGAATATTCTAGTAAAATGCCTCTAAGATTAGAATTTACTGTTGCCAATCTGGGAAGAATTCACTTTTACCTAGCTCCACGTATCCAAGACTAATAAAAATAATAGTAAAAGGATAATAATAATAATTTCATTTCTCTTTTAGTTTTATACTGCTATTAGCGAAGCATTAATCTAGGAAAACAGACTAGTCTTCCGATATATGCGAATTGTTATGAAATTCGGAGGATCATTATTGGATGATGAAAAAAAGATCCGCAACGTAATAAATATAATAAAATCATATTATTCTTTAGAATTTGAAATTGTAGTTGTAGTTTCGGCTCTATATGGAATTACAGATAAAATATCTGTATTATGTGAAGAAATTAAACAAATTAATAGAAATTCACTAAATTTATTCCTTAAAAATATTGAAGATATTCATATTGATTTAGTTGAAAAAGTGATACAGGATAAAAACGATAAACATAAGCTATTACATTTGCTTAAGGATTTATTAAATGAATTCAGAGATGTTTTACTCGGCATTTCTATTTTAAAAGATGTAACTCCAAAATCGAGGGATTACCTTCTTTCTTTTGGAGAACGATTGTCAACTCCGATAGTTTCTTTTGCTTTAAAATCCATTGGCATAAATTCTGTATTTTTAAATGGAAAGGAAGTAGGAATCTTAACTGACTCTAACTTTGGTGATGCTAAGCCATTAATGGATACAACTAAACTTAGAGTCCATCACAAAATCGAGCCATTATTAAAAGAAAAGATAATTCCTGTAGTTACAGGTTTCATCGGTTTTGATCAGAATGGTAATACCACTACGATTGGAAGAGGTGGCTCTGACTACTCAGCCACTATAATTGCTGCAAGTATAAATGCCAATGAAGTTTGGCTATGGGGAGATGTTAATGGATTGATGACAGCTGACAACAAAATTGTTAAAGACGCTGTAGTTCTTGAAGAGATTTCATTTTCAGAAGCGTTAGAATTATCCATGTTTGGTTCAAAGTATATGCATCCGCGTGCACTAGAGCCTGTCATGGATTCGAAAATTTCAGTGAGAATAAGAAATGCAAATAATATCGATAACTCGGGTACATTAATTACTCAAGTGCCGACTCTGCCTTATAATAAAACGGTTAAATCAATAACTGTGATTAGAAACACAGCCTTGATAGATGTAAGTGGGGGAGGATTAATAGGTTCTCTTGGGACTGCCGCAAAAATTTTTGATGCTTTAGCAAAGAATCAAGTCAATATTATGATGATTTCTCAAACTCCTTCCGAATCTAGTATTACCATTGTAGTAAAAAAACAAGATGTCGATAAAGCTATTATGACTCTAGAGTTAAATTTCTTGGGAAAATTAATTAAGAGAATAGATGTTAGCGAAAATGTTGCCGTTATTGCAGTAGTTGGATCTGGGATGAGAGGAATTAAAGGAGTAGCAGCGAAAACCTTTGGAGCAGTTGCTAAAAGAAATATTAATGTAATAATGATAACTCAAGGATCTTCTGAACTAAATCTTGCATTTGTCATTGATGACAAAAATTGTGAGGAAGCAGTAAATGTGCTTCACCAGGAATTTATAAATGTTAAATGATCTATCAGCAAAAAGATAAATTTTGTCTTTAATAGTATATACAAGTTGTCAAAAGGAAAATTGTATGTAGTAGGTGTTGGGCCCGGTAATCATGATCATATGACGTTTAGAGCAAAATATGTAATTGAAGAGAGTGAAATCATAGTTGGATATGACACATATGTTTCTCTTGTAGAGGATCTAATCCAAGGAAAAGAAATATACCGATATGCTATGACACAAGAAGTAGATAGAGCTAATCAAGCAATAGAATTTGCAGAAGAGGGAAAAATAGTTTCTCTAGTTTCTTCGGGTGATCCAGGCATTTATGGAATGATAGGTTTAATTTATGAAATTTTAGCAGAGAAAGGATGGAAGAAGGAAAGTGGAATATATGTTGAATGTGTACCGGGGGTTTCTTCATTAAATTCGTGTGGAGCTTTAGTTGGTTCTCCATTAATGACTGATTTTGCAGTAGTTAGTATGAGTGATCTATTGGTACCATGGGAAATGATAGTAAAAAGAGTGGAAGCAGCTGCAATGGGGGATTATGTTACTGTAATTTACAATCCAGCAAGCAAAAAAAGAATTCATCAACTACAAGATACTAGAGATATCCTATTAAAGTACAGAAAACCAAATACTCCTGTTGCAATAATAAAAGGAGCATATCGCGATAGTCAAGAGATAGTTTTAACAAATTTAAATGATATGTTAAATCATAGTGAAATTATCGGAATGATAACTACTATAATAATAGGAAACTCATCCACTTATAACTATAACAATATGATGATCAATCCAAGGGGATATAAATCTAAATACCAATTAGTAAAAGAACAGTAAAGTATATTGGATAATTTTGCCCCGCCCTTACTTAAGGAAGTCCTTACACTATTTTACAATAAAGGTTCATTGTTCTTAAAATGATTTCTGATGGGTTCTATTATTTTGCACAGATATAATGAAGTAAATCGCTTTAAGTCTTGAGGATGAATTTTTTGTTTATCATAGTCTTCTTTTAACTCTGAATAATTAGAATAAGCAATAGTTCCCCCATATTTTGAAGGACGTTCAATTATAAATTCTTTGAAACTATGAAAAATAATATATCTTATGGTTTCAAGTATGGGATTATTCTCTGAAACGCCTATAGGACAAAAAGCTTTGTTAATTTTCATTTCTATCGTTTTGTTATCATCGTGAATAAAAATTCCGCTCATTGGTTTACTTTTACTCATCTTGCTGGAAATCCTTAAATCTTCAGAACTATCCTCTGTTAATCCTAACTTGACAGGTTCCGTGAGTCCAGGAAGTAAATGGTGATGTAAACTGACTGGAACTTTCCAATTTAATTTTGGAAAAACTTCTCTCATAAGCATATGAATTTTTCTTTGATCAGTACCTGAATGTACAAGATCCAAGTCTAGCGCATGAATATCTGTTGACTGCATAGCTGGATACAAAAATTGAGAGAAATCTAGGTTTTCATTGGTATTTCTGCCCATAATTGTCAAGGATCTCATAGTTCTTGCCAAGGTAATTTGCTTGCAAAATTGCATGAAATTCTTCCAGTATTCTTTATATTCATTATAGAGTTGACTTCCAAGAATGATATTTACGCCAGGACAAAAAAATTTGAAGGCTTCAGAATAATATTTAGAGGTTTCATTTATTTTTTTCCAGTCTCCCTCTAATTTATTATTTATAAAAGTATGCCAATCAGCCAAAAAAACTGTAGTGTTGAAATTAGCTTTGATTAGATCATTTATTTTAAAGCCTGGTAGAATAAGACTACCCAAGTGGAGTTTACCAGAAATTTCTAAACCGATATAATGTTTAGGTTTAGAAGTAGTCTGTAAAAGATTCTTTAACTCATTGAGTGTAACAATTTCTTCTGTTGGTTCAGAAGCTATAAGTGATAGCTTTGATTCTAAATCCATATAAACTTTCGATATCTTAACAGTAATTAAATTTTACATCATTGTTAATTAAATAAGGGAATAATATTAAACGCTTGAATATTTAGAACAATAAATATTATTAAATGAAATATTACTAACTTTACGAATTTTTTTATTTGAATCCAATCTTTTTTATATATGGGATCTACTAACCACACATTAAACCTCTGAAACTCATATTAAACTGAAGCTACTTATATTGCATCAAGTTATATTTTTCTCCATATTAAAAATGTATTTATTTTAGGCTGTAGAGGGAAGACATTATTCCCTTTTTCTCACTCAAAATCATTAGTTTCTATTGTAGTATCTATATATATCTAGAAGGAGAGAATTGTATCCAAAATTGGATACATATCAGATACATTTAACTTTTTTCTTTTTAAATATAAACAGATAAAAACATTGAAATTCCTGTGTCCTAGTAATAGTCATAGTACCTAACATGGTTAAAACAATCTATATAAATGGCATGGATTTGTAAGGATAATATATATTAAGTTTGAGTTTTTTGTCTAATTATCATCTAAACTTTAAATATAACAGTATACGTGTATTAGTGCTATTGTGGGTTTACTCTTCGCGCTTTTAAATTTAAGATTAATTCATCTCATCTTTTAGCAAGAAATAGACTTTTGTTTATGGTATCAGTAGTATTATTTGCATGAAGGTGTAATATAATGTAATTGTATAAATAATCTAGATCACAATTCTTATTTTGTTAGTATAAATTTAGTATTCGTTAAATTCGTTCTATTCTTACAGAAAATAAAATGCTTGCGAATACCTAGCACGACCATCAGTGTACACGATATTGTTCCACTAATGAAGATAGAATTCTTTGATACAGACATGTTTCACTTCAGATACATAGATACGCTGTACAGCTTTGTTAGCAAATCCAATAGTAATCCATAACCTCTTATACTGATTTGCAATTTGAATGACAGTTTCATCTATTGTCGATGCAACTAGCCTTTTCTTAATGTAGATTCGATAAGAATCAATTCTCTATATATATCTAAAATTTAATAGATAGATAACTTCTATCAGATTGAATGTATTTATTAAACTAAAACCAAACCAAGAATATGCTATTAAAAAAAATCCATAACTAAAATTCTATATATTGCATTTTTGATACGATTGACTAACAACCCTTATTAAGATGTGTTCTAAGATAGATCACTTCTAAGTAAACAGCACCAGTTCTTATATTCTTCTTTGTTTTTATTATGGTTAAAAATAAATTGACTACTGCTCCTCTCCATGTTTAGATATAATCAGGTAATTTAATAAAATCACTGTCAATTTAGAATTTAGATATTCAAATCGAGATATCTGACTCAAACGCCAAAATTAAAAATACAGAATATGATTTTAAAAATTATTTAAAATTTATTGATCGCCATACAATATCTCACAATTTTTACATATAACGTCAAGGTGGTTCATGAAAGCATAAGAAGATTAGAATTGGTACTAGTTAAAAAATAAGAATATAAAGGCTCGTAAAAATATTTTCCTTGTAAAAAAATGAAATTATTAGAATATCAAGGAAAGGAACTTTTTAAATATTATGGGATCAATGTGCCTAATTCATATCTGGCAAAAAATATTGAAGATGCTAAACAAGGATCTCACAGAATTGGTTTTCCATTTGTATTAAAATCACAACTAACAGTAGGCGGAAGAGGGAAGGCTGGAGCAATTTTAAAATGCAATAATGAAAAAGAACTTGTAGAAAAGTTCAATGAATTAATCAATAAGGAAGTAAAGGGAGAAAAGCCTAAGGCAATTCTTCTTGAAGAAATGGCGGATATAAAAAGAGAGTTTTATTTATCTTTATTTCTTAATAGAACTAAAAGATGTTACTCAATCATTGCCTCTTCCCAAGGAGGTATAGAAATTGAAAGTGTAAATAACAAGATTATACTTGATCTTCCTGATGTTAATGAGATTTCATCAGAATTTGCATCTGAAGTTGCAGATAGAATGAACCTTAACAATTCTGAAAAAAATACTTTTATAGATTTAATTCAAAAGTTATCAAAACTGATATATGAAAAAGAAGCTGAATTGGCAGAAATAAATCCATTGGCCCTCCTGGATGGTGAGAAATTTGTTGCACTGGATGCTAAAGTGATAATAGATGATAATGCTTTATTCCGACATGACGATTTAAAAAAGTACGAAGAATTGTCAGTATTAGAATCCCAGGCAAAAAATAATGGATTTTCCTTTGTGGAGCTTGACGGGGATATAGCAATAATTGGTAATGGCGCAGGATTGGTAATGTCGACTTTGGATATGGTTACTGACGCTGGAGGAAAAGCTGGAGCCTTTTTAGATTTTGGAGGAAGAGCTACCACGGAATCAATATATCAAGCATTAAAAGTGATAAGTAAGGTAGATAAAATCCGTGTAATTCTTGTCAATTTATTTGGCGGTATAGTAAGAACTGATCTTGTTGCACAAGCAATTCTTAATGCATATAATGATGATACTATAAAAGTTCCAGTTTTTGCACGAATAACTGGAGCAGAATCTGAAAAGGCTCAAGAACTGCTTAAAAATAGTAAAGCTCGATTATTTAATACTGTCGAAGAAGCAATAAATGCAACTGTCAAATATTGATAGAAAACGTGAATTAAAATGAGCAATAAATTTGATTTATTCAAAATATTGATTGGTGACGAAAATGATATGGGTTATAAAAATAAACCTGTCATAATTCAAGGAATGACTGGTAGTTTTGGATCAACTCATACCAAACTAATGAAAGACTATGGAACAAATATTGTGGCAGGAGTTACACCTGGCAAAGGTGGTCAATCTTTTGAAGATATCCCTATTTTCAATACAGTTGCGGAAGCTGTACAGAGCAATTCAGCAGAAATTTCGGGAATTTTTGTTCCTGCACCTTTCTTTTTGAGTGCAGCAAAAGAAGCAATAGATAATGGAATCAAGTTACTAGTTGCAGTTCCTGAACATATTCCTATTATAGATTCTATAAAAATTTTAGAATATGCCGAAAAAAGAGGTGCCAGAATGATTGGGCCAAATACTCCAGGAGTAATAGTACCAGAAATAATGAAAGTAGGAATTATGCCTGCTAAACCATTTACTCAAGGATCCACAGTAGTTTTTTCAAGGAGTGGGACCCTCATGTATGAAGTATCATATACACTATCGAATGCAGGGTATGGACAAAGATTTTGTCTTGGAATAGGAGGAGATCCTATAAATGGAACAAATCTCATTGAAGCCTTTGATCTCATAAAAGAAAGAGAAGATATTGAATCAGTTGTAGTCGTAGGCGAAATTGGTGGCGACGCGGAAGAAAAATTAGCAGAATATATCATTTCAACCAATTTTGATAAACCAGTAGTTGCCTATGTTGCAGGGAGAGCTGCTCCAAAGGAAAAGAAAATGGGTCATGCTGGTGCAATAGTATATGGACATTACGGTTCAGCAGACTCAAAGGTTTCAAACTATTCAAAGGCAAATGTACCAGTAGCAAAAAGACCCGGTGAAGTTCCAGAATTACTAAAATCTAAACTGAAAAAATAATATATAAAGAGAATCTTTTTAATAATTCCTCATTTTATATATATTATATAAAATAAATGCATGAAAAGAGATTTTGTGACAGATGTATGCAAAAAACCTTACATGAAATAACTGAAAATGAAGAGATAATATATACATATAAACGTAAAAGGATTTACAAATGTACGTTGTGCAATTATTCTTCATATAAAAGAGGGTTAAGACCATCTGCAGAATCTGTTTACTAAATTAAAAATATTTATTATCTAAATTTTAATTTAAAAAATGTTTAAAAAAATTCTAAATAATTTTCTAGAAACTAAAAGAGACTATATACAAAACTTTAAGCCAACAAATATAATAGCAGAAATACTCCCAACGGAGGTTTCAGATTTTTTTCTTCCTATCGATAAACAAATATTAGCAAGTCTTCACCAATTTGTTTCTCATAACCCGATTTATTTTAAGAAAACCAATATTTCAATTAACAATCGAAATTTTATCTCTTATGAAGGAGATGTAAATGAGTTTTACTTAAGTAGTAAAAAATATGATACAAATTATCAACCATTTTATCCTACATGGATGTTATCTGCATTTTTACTATGTCTAAAATCAAAGGAATTAGAATTTACTGAACTTATAGATATTGGTGCTGGAGATGGAAGAATACCTTATTGTGGTTCATTGCTTAATTTAAGATCCGTGGGAATCGAGTTAGATACGAATTTAACTGATTTGCAACTTGCTTTATGCAAAAAAACTGATATCAAATATGAAACAATAAATGATGACGCTTCTAATTTCGATTTTGATAAACTTAATTTATCTAAACCAATTTTTTTCATATCAGGGCTTCCTGAAATGGGAGAAATGTTTGTTAACAATGTATTACAAACAACAGTTGAAAATAAATTTGAATCATTTGGAATTGTATTCTTGGGAAGTACCTTCAAAAGACAATTTGCAAGTGATGTTGCTAATTATGGATGGGGGGAAATTATTAAACAAAATAATTTAAAAATAATAGATGAAATAAATCTACCAACTCATTGGACAAATGATAATAATAGTGAAACAACTTATATAGTAACGAAAAATGAGAATTGATTGTAATGACTAAATAAATAGTTTAATTTGATTTCTTAATTGAGTAGAGTCAAATAAATAATATTATAATAAAAACTAGTATCAAACCAGACACCGATTTATTTATCAGTTTTTATAAGGCAATTAGAAAAAATAACTTCTATTTACTGTTATAATACCAGATTGAAATAACAATTTATATTATTAAATTAAAAATTTAGCATCTTTATGTATTAGGATTATTCTTCTTCATTCTAGCAGACATAACTTCCTGTATTACTTGTTCCATGTAATCCTGAACTTTCTCTTCAGTAAAAGAGCTTTCAATTCCTGTTTTCTCCTCTAATGCTTGTTCCTCTTTTTTCACAATGTGTTTTACGTTATCAATAGCTTTTTGTAGTTCTCATGTCATGTGAGCTTGACCTATATTTCCTAATAAACTTGTATTTTTGATTGTTAAGCTTCTGATTTTGCCCCTTAATTGTATATCATTGGAAAGAGATATAGCAGAAGCATATAAACCAAAATTCAATAAATATATGCTTACTATAATAAATGATAAAGAAGAAATACCATAAGGAGGAAATGCTGTAGCTATAACAGTTGCTTGCGTCACAGTATAAATTAAAATAATACCATTTGCACTAATTATTAAAAATCTTCGGATTGGATTATTTTTATCCAGTTTATTTGCAACTTTCCAAAAAGAATATCCGAAAATAATTCCACCTAAAGTATTAATAAGAGATTGAAAGATATAATAATAAAATAGATCAGCCTCGTGAATAGATATTTCCATTATATGAAAGGTATTCAGATTCGTAGACATGTAAATAATAAATACCAACACTAAACCAAAAATTAATTTATATTTATTATTTTTTCAGTATAATGGTACAATAAGAGATAAGATGCAATCAACAGCATTATAAAAGAAATTGTTTGTAAATAAGACCAATAATTAGTTAATATATCAAAAATGTTGTCGTCAATATCTGGATAAATTATTGGCATGTTGGGTGTAAGTAAAAGTGGTTTTTCAATAAGAAGAAAGGTATCGGACATAAATATAATAAAGTTACAGAAAGAAAAAAAAATAAAACCCAAACCATAAAATAAAAGATTATAGGAATTTTTTCTTTCCTTAAACCATAAAATAAATTTAAGGCCAAATAATCCTAATATGAAAGACCCTATAAAACAAGAAATATTGTTAGCAATCAAAAGATTTATTATTGAAAAAGTTGAGAATAGTATGATTGATAATACTACTACTATAAGATTTAAAATCAAAATATAACACGCTATTTTATTTGTTTTTGATAAAATAAATAAATATTTAGATTTAAACAAAGTTTCTTTATCGTTTTTTTCTGTGAATTTTGTCAAGTATATTTGTCCATAAATGGATATAACAGTTATCAAAATGAATCCAAGTAAACCAAATGGCGATTTTATATTTTCGGAAATAAATTCAGGACTTGTACAAATAGCCACATCGATAACTAATGATACATTCAATATTACAATAAAAAAATAAAAAATCTTCGTCTCAGAAAAAAAATTAAGAAAGAATTTATTCAAAGATACCAGGTTATTTTGTTAGTGTTTTCTTGATATTGTACCTTGACCCTGGATTTTTTCGTCTTCTGAACTTTCAGTAGTATTTCCTAGTGTGCTTTCAG
>Ga0126306_10000003_pt1 | contig 57685 bp, 62 predicted proteins | sample Plot27_FD_92592 | JGI IMG/M metagenome (GOLD analysis project Ga0126306, IMG submission 92592) | Serpentine soil microbial communities from UC McLaughlin Reserve, CA, USA - Plot27 | ecosystem: Environmental > Terrestrial > Soil > Grasslands | place: USA: UC McLaughlin Reserve, Lake County... | reverse complement strand
GTTGAGCATCAGCGGCTGCTCGGCCAGGCGCGCGCCGAACGCGCTGCGATGGCGGGCGTGGTGCACCGCCTCGGCGACGCCGCGACGCATCCCGCTCGCGCTGCCGATCACGCAATCGAGCCGTGTGTGCGTGACCATCTCGATGATCGTCGCCACGCCGCGGCCCTCCTCGCCCAGCAGCCGCGCCGGGGCGCCGCGGAGCTCGATCTCGCTGGAGGCGAGCGAGCGCGTGCCGAGCTTGTCCTTCAGGCGCTGGATCTCGAACCCGCGGCCACGCTCGACGACGAAGCAGGACAGGCCGCCCGGAGCCTGCGCCAGGACCAGGAAGACGTCGCACATCGGGTGCGAGCAGAACCACTTGTGGCCCGTCAGCTCGAACGTGCCGCCGCCGGCAGGCTCCGCGCGCGTGGTGCCGGCGCGCACGTCAGAGCCGCCCTGCTTCTCGGTCATCGCCATCCCGCAGAGTGCGCCGCGCTCGTAGTCGGGCAGCGTCAGGCGCGGCTCCCACTCGGCCGCGAGCTCGGGGTCGGTGCGCAGCGCCGGCACGGCGGAGTAGGTCATCGAGACCGGGCACATGACGCCGGGGTCGGCCTGGGTCCAGAGCAGCTCCAGCGCCGCGCGGGCGACGTGCGCGCCGGCGCGCGGCTCGCGCCAGGGCAGGGCGTGGATGCCGCGCTCGACCGCGCCGCGCAGGAGCCAGTGCCAGCTGGGGTCGTATTCGACGCGGTCGACGCGATGCCCGTAGCGGTCGTGCGTCTGCAGCCGCGGCGCGTTGCGCTCGGCGCGGCGGCCGTGCTTGTGCGCCTCGGCGGAGCCGGCGACGGCGCCGCAATCGCGTACGCGATCGACGGCCCAGTCCGCGCCCTCCCGCTCGAGACCCTCGCGCAGCGCGATGTCGGCGTCGAACAGGTTGACGTCCTCGAACGGCGGCGGCTGGTTGAAGACCTCGTGTGTGCGGCGGTCGGTCAGGGGCATCCTGGGGACCGTATCGTCAGTAACCGGTTTCGCCTGCCGGGCGAGCGTGCTCTTCGGCGACGTTACTCGGGCGCGATCCGCAGGTTCGTCAGCGCGAAGGAGGTGATCTTCTTGAACGCCGGACCAGCAACGGTGCCGCCGTAGATGTCGCCCTTGGGCTCGTCGACCATCACCGTGACGAGCAGGCGCGGGTTCGCGGCGGGAGCGAACCCGACGAAGGAGGCGACGAACTTCGTCTTCGAGTAGCCGCCGGTCTCGTCCGGCTTCTCGGCGGTGCCGGTCTTGCCGCCGAGCTCGTAGCCCTCGATCGCGGCGCCGCTCGCGGTGCCGCCGGGGCCGAGCACGCCCTCGAGCATCTTGCGCACCGACGCGGCGGTCTTCTCGGAGAGGATCCGCGTGCCCCTGGGCGCCTGCCGCTTGCGGCCGCCGATCGACTCGACGACGTGCGGCGCGCGCAGGATGCCTCCGTTCGCGATCGCCGCGTAGGCCGCGCCCATCTGCATCGGCGTGACCGCGAGCCCCTGGCCCATCGCCATGTTGCCGGCGGTCGAGCCGGAGTAGTCGTCGTAGTCGAGCACGATCCCGGCCTCCTCGCCCGGCAGGTCGACGCCCGTGCGCGTGCCGAAGCCGAAGCGCCGCACCCACTGGTCGAAGCGCCGCGCCCCCAGCCGCCGGCCGATCAGCGCCGCGCCGACGTTCGAGGACTGCGCGAGGATGCCGGCGACGTCGCGTCTCTCCCAGCCGCGCGGATGGGCGTCGCTGATCTCGCGGTCGGCCACCCGCAGGACCGGCGGCAGCGTGAACGGAGTGGTCGGCCTCACCTTGCCGTCCTCCAGCGCGCCTGCGACCGTGAACGCCTTGAACGTCGAGCCGGGCTCGTAGGTCGCACCGATCGCGCGGTTCGTCATCGCGTAGTCGGGCGCGTCGTAGAGCCGGTTTGCGTTGACGCGCGGCCAGTTCGCGAGCGCCAGGATCGCTCCGTCGCGCGGGTCCATCACGAGCGCGGTCGCGCCCTTGGGCTGCCACTGCTCGCCGACCTCGGCGAGCACCTCCTCGGTGTGGTCCTGGATGTTGGCGTCGAGCGTCAGCCGCACGCTCTCGCCCGGCAGCGTGCGCTGGTCCTCGCGCAGCTCGATCGTGTCGCCGAGCGCGTCACGGACCAGCCGGCGCCGGCCGTCGCGGCCGCCGAGCCGCCCTTCGAGGTGATACTCCAGCCCCGAGAGGCCGCTGCCGTCGGTGCCCACGTTGCCCAGCAGCTGGGACGCCATCCAGTCGCGCGGGTACTCGCGGTCGTACTCGGGGATGAACTCGAGCCCCTCGACGTTCAGCTTCTGCGCCCGCAGCGCGCGCTGGGTCGGAACGCGGCGGGCGAGGTAGACGAACCCGGTGTCGCGCCGCGCGAGCTTGCGCAGCAGCTCGTCCTCGGGCCGTTTCAGGATCGTCGCGAGCCGTGCGGCGACCTTGGTGGGCTCGTCGATCAGGTACGGCGTGGCCGCGATCGTCTGCGCCGGCTTGGAGACTGCGAGCTCGATGCCGTTGGCGTCGGCGATGGTGCCGCGCCGGGCCGGAACGACGATCTCGGCCTTCTGCTGTGTGGCGGCCGCGGATTGGAGCGTGCTCGCGCGCACGATCCCGAGCCAGGCGGCGCGTGCGCCGGCCAGCAGGAGCATGCCGAGGAAGACGGCGAAGAGCAGGCCGATGCGCCGCTCGATCAACCTCACGGACTACCCCTGTCCGGCGACCGCCCCGCCGCCCGCCGGGAGCTGCGAGGTGGTCGTTGGCGCCGGCGTGGCGGCGGGCGCGGGCTCCGCGACGGTGACCGGCACGGTTGCGCCGGGCTCTGCGACGGTGACGGGTCCCGTCGTGCCGGCGGCCGGCGCGGAGGCCGCCAGCGAGCCGGGGACTATCCCGTGGTTGGCCAGCAGCGCCGCGGCGTCGTCGCTGGGCGGCTGCATGCGCCGCACGGCGTTCGACGGATCCTGCGGCCCGGCGGTCAGGTAGCTCACGTCGCCGGCCGGCGGCATCACCATTCCGAGCGTCGACGCGCCGGACTCGATCCGGTCGGGCGACGACAGCCGCGCGATCGAGGCCTCGATGTCGGCGTTCTGCCGCTCCAGCGTGGCTGTCGTCTCGACGGCGCGCGAGATCCCGGAGTTCAGCTTGAGCAGCGAGACCTGCATCGCCACGATCCCGCCCAGCAGCGCACCGAGCGCCCAGATCCACAGCCGGCTGCGCAGGAGGCGATCGACGACGCGGTGGTCGGGCAGCGCACGGATGCGCTCGAATACCGACGTGGTCCCGCGCCGCGGCAGCGAAGCCGCGCCGGCGGCCGCCGCGAGCGGACCGGAGATGCGGCGCGGCCCGTGCGGCGCCGGGCTGCGGCGGGCGTGCGTGCGGCTGCGCGACCGCGCCGTGGCGGGCGTCATGCGCGCACCTCTTCATCGTCGAGCTTGCGCGCAGCCCGCAGCCGCGCCGACTTCGAGCGCGCGTTGTCGGCGATCTCACCCGGAGTCGGCGCGACCGAGCGGCGGAAGACGAGCTCCCCCTGCGGTGTCCGTCCGCAGCCGCACACCGGCAGGTCGGGCGGGCAGATGCAGCCGCGCGTGCGGTCGGCCAGGAAGCGCTTGACGCGGCGGTCCTCCAGCGAGTGGAACGAGATCGCGGCGAGCCTGCCGCCGACGCGCAAGAGGTCCCAGGCGCGCGGGAGCGCCTCCTCGAGCTGGCTGAGCTCGTCGTTGACCGCGATCCGGATCGCCTGGAACGTGCGCTTGGCGGGATGGCCGCCGGCGAATCGGGCCGGCGCCGGGATCGCCGCCGTGATCGCGTCCACGAGCTCGAACGTGGTCGTCAGGTCGCCGCCGCGCCGGCGCCGCGCGATCTCCTTGGCGATCCGGTCGGCGTAGCGCTCCTCGCCGTAGTCGCGCAGGAGCCGGCCCAGGCGGCGCGGCTCCCACGTGTTGACGATCTCGGCCGCCGTGAGCGGCTGCTCGCGGTCCATGCGCATGTCGAGCGGAGCGTCGTACGCGTACGAGAACCCGCGCTCGCGCGTGTCGACCTGCATCGAGGACATGCCGAGGTCGAGGTAGGCCATGTCTGCGCGCACGCCCTCCGCGAGGAGCGAGTCGAGTCCGGCGGCGAAGTCCGCGCGCACGAAGCGCGTGCGGCACGGCGCCTCGGCGGCCAGCTCCGCGAACGCCTCCTCGGCAAGCGGGTCGCGATCGATCGCGATCAGCAGCCCCGCGGGCCCGAGCCGGCTCGCGACGAGGCGCGCATGACCAGCGGCGCCGAGCGTGCAGTCGACGGCGACCTGGCCGGGCTGCGGGTCGAGCGCTTCGATGAGCTCCCCCGCGAGGACCGGGACGTGCGTCTTGGGCATGTCAAGCAGGATGGCCAAGTGATGCGGTGAGGTCAGGCGCGCGCTGCGCGAGCTCGGCGTCGTATCGCTCCCAGGCGGCGCGGTCCCACAGCTCGAGGCAGTCGCCGGCGCCGGCCACGACCACCTCGCGCGACGTGATCCCTGCCTGCTCCATGAAGCGCGGCGGCAGCATGATCCGCCCCGCCCCATCCAGCTCCATGCTCATCGCGTTCGCGTAGAAGAGCCGCGAGAACTCGCGCTTCTGCGTCGAGAGCGGGTTCATGTTCGCGAGCGCCGCCTCCGCCATCGCCTGGTAGGTCTCGGCCGGATACAGGCTGAGGCAGGGTTCCGCGCCCTTCACGAGGAAGACCGTCCCTGCGAGCGTCGAACGGAACTTCGACGGCACCGTGAGCCGGTTCTTCGCGTCGAGGGTGTGATCGAACGTTCCGTGAAAGGTGGTCAAGGCCCATGGCCAATCGCGTCGGGTCTGGGCTGAGGTGAGTCGAACCGAGGTGGCGGAGTGGGAGGAGCCCCGCCACCCCGGTCCGGCTGTGCACGAGGGTTCTACCCCACTTCAACCCACTTTGCAACACAATTATCGTCACTCATCCCACCACACTTGAGCGCTGGACGGATATATGACCTGAATCGAGTCGTTTGCAGGCTGTTTCCGGTGGGAGGAACCGGCGAGAGCCGGACCGGGCGGCCGCACGATCCGCTGCAGCGCGCGCGGATGCAGGGCGCCTTGCGTCGATCCGGAGGTCGCCCTACGCTTGACGGCCCTTTCCGCCGATCGGTGTGCCAGGACCACGACAGGGAATCTCGAAGGGACTCGACTCATGCTCCGCGCCTCCGCGCTGTCGCTCACCTGCGCCGTCCTGGCGCTGGCCCCCGCCGCCTGCGGCCAGGCCGGCTCGGCGGACGCCGGCGGCCCGGCCTCGCTGGTCCCCGCCGGCGCCTCGTTCTATCTCGAGGCCGCCGTGCAGCCGGAAGGCGACCGGCGCGAGGACGCGCTCGCGGCGGCCGGCAAGATCATGCGCACCGACGATCCGGCGGCGAAGCTGCGCGAGCTGATCGACCGCGAGCTGGCCGAGGAGGGCGACGGGCTCACATGGGAGAAGGACTTCGCCTCCTGGCTGGGCGAGGACGCCGGCGTGTGGGCGAGCAACCTCGGGGCGCCGGAGCCCAGCTTCGCCGTGATCGTCGAGACCAAGGACACCGGCGCCGCCAGGGCCGCGCTGGGGAGGTTCGAGAAGACGTCGGACAGCGCGCCTTACGCGGCTCGCTCACACGCCGGCACCGACTACAAGGTTGACGCCGAGGGCGTCGCCTACGGGATGGTCGACGACCACGTCGTGGTCGGCACCGAGGACGCGTTCAAGCGCACCGCCGAGACGCGCGAGGGCGAGAAGCTCAGCGACACCGACCGCTACAAGGACGCGATCGGCGAGCTCGCGGACGAGCGGCTCGGCCACTACTACCTCGATGCCGAGCCGCTGCTCGACGCGGCGATGAGGAAGGACCCCGAGGCCGCACGGAACCTCGGGCAGCTCCAGGCGCTGTTCCCGCTCGACAAGCTGGGACCGGTCACCGGCGCGTTCACGGCGAACGGCGACGGCATGATGCTCGACACGCTCGTCACCGGGGTGCCCGAGGGACCGTTCCGGGACCTCGCCCGGCTGTGGTCGGGCGGTGGGACCGAGCTGATGGGAGAGCTGCCGGGCGACGCCTGGGGCGCGCTCGCGACACCGAAGCTCGGCGAGTCCGTCGAGACGCTCTTCAACGCCTTCGCCGGCGCCCTCGGCGGCGCGGCCGTCGCCGGTCAGGTCAAGCAGGCGACCGGCCTGGACCTCCAGCAGGACGTGTTCTCCTGGGTCGGGGACGTCGGCCTGTTCGTGCGCGGCGCGGACGTGGCGACGCTGGATGGCGCGCTCGTGATCGGCTCGACCGACGACGGACGGGCGGAGGCGGCGTTCGGCAAGATCGTCGGTCTGATCGGCAAGGAGACGGGCGCCGCTCCCAAGCCGGCGCAGGTCGAAGGCGCCGACGCCGCGTTCGCGATCGACGCCCCGGGGGCCGAGCAGCCGGTCATCGTCGCCCGCGCCGAGGGTCGCGTTGTCGCGGCCTACGGCGAGCAGGCGGCGAGCGCTGCGCTCGCACCGGACTCGAAGCTCGGCGACAGCGAGGGCTTCGGAGCGGCCGAGGAGATCCTCGGCGACGGCATGCAGCCCTCGTTCCTGCTCTCGATCGCGGACGTGATCCGGTTCGCCGATGCCACAGGCCAGACCGATGCCGGGTTCGACGAGGCGCGCCCGTATCTCGAGGCGCTTGGCCTGGTCACCGCCGGCGGCAAGACGGACGGTGACCGCGTGCAGTCGCGCATTGCGGTCACGCTGAAGTAGCTGCGCGCGCGTGCGGGTCACAGCGACGCGCCGGTGAGGGCCGGCACCAGCGCCGCGGCGACGAGCAGCATCGCCGACGGTACGAGCAGCAGAGCGACCACGAGCTGGATCTTCGGCCCGGCTCGCGCGGCTTGCTCGGCCGCCCGACGCGCGTGCCGGGCGCGTGCCTCCTCGGCGAGCGCCGCGAGCGCGCGGGCGGGCGGCGCTCCCAGGCGGTCGGCGCGGCGCAGCGCCGCGGTGAGCGCGTGCGTCCCGGCGGCCGGACAGCGGCGCTCGAGCCGTGCGAGCGCGACGTCGGACGGCACGCCGAGGCCGACGCGCCGCGCGGCTGCCCCGAGCTCGCCCGCGAGCACGCCAGGATGGCGCCGGCCGACCTCCGCGAGCGCACGCCAGGGCCCGAGCCCCGCGCCCACGGCGACGCGCAGCAGATCGAGCACGTCAGCCTGCTCTGCCTCGATCACGCACGCCCGCGCACGTGCGCGGGCGCGCAGCCACAGGTCCGGTGCGAAGAAGCCGGCGAACGGCGCTCCGGCAAGCAGCGCGAGCCCGAGCCGCCCGGGGGCAAGCGGCAAGACCATCAGCGCCGCGAGCGCCGCGATCGGCGCGGCGCCCAGCTTGGCCGCCATCAGCTCTGGGACGCCCACGCCCAGCCCCGCTGCGTCGATCCGCGCGGCGAGCCCACCCGGCGCGTTCCGGCGCGCGCCGCCGAGCCGTCGCGCGAGCGCCCGCACGAGCCCGGCGAGCCGCCTCGGCCGCCGGCTCGGCCGTCGCGCGGCGGCGAGCTCGACGATCCCTGCGGCCGTCAGCGCGCCCGCGACCGCCGCGAGGATCCAGGCGCGGGTCATGAAGGGCCCCGAGCTGACGGCGCGAACCTCACCGCGTCGCCCGCGTCAGCCGGCCGATGCAGATCAGCGCGGTGAGCTGGAACAGCGGCGCGAACCTCATCGCGTCGCCCGCGTCAGCCGGCCGATGCAGACCAGCGCGGTGAGCTGGAACAGCGCGGCAAGCATCGCGAACCAGGCCGAGAGCGGGTTCGCGATCAGCGACCCGGCGAAGCCGGGCACGGCGAGCTCCGCCAGGACCGCGCCCGCGAACGGGAGGCCGAGCACCAGCCACGCGGTGAAGCGCGCCTGCGCGGTGGCCGCGTGAGCGTCGCGTTCCGCGCGCTCGGCGGCCTCCCCGGACGCTGCCAGCTCCCGCAGCAGCGTCGCGAGGTCGCCGCCCGCGTCTCGCTGGAGCAGCACAGCCGCGGTCAGCGTGTCCCACGGGTGCGAGCGCGCCCGCAGGCGCAGACGCAACAGGACGGCCTCGGTCGGCTCGCCGACGGCGAGCGCGCGGGCCGCGGTTCCGAGCTCGTGAGCCGCTGCCCCCTCGGCCGACGCGGCGGCATCCGCGATCGCGGTACGAATCGAGCGCCCCGCGCCGAGCGCATCGGCCATCGTGCGGGCGCATGCCGGTGCGGAGCGGCGCAGCTCCTCGCGCCAGCGCCGCCGCCGCGCGCGGGTCGCGGCGACCACCGCGGCTGGTGCGGCGAGCGCCGCCACCAGCCCGAGCGCGACGCCCGCGACAAGCCAGCCGGCCGCGAGCAGGGCGGCGGCCGCGACGGCCCACAGACGGCGCAGCTCGGGCAAGGTGGGCTCGCGTCCCTCGCGCCCGGCCCGAACGAGCGGGTCGAGCACGCGGGTCAGCGCGGCGGCAACGCGCGTGCGCTCCACGGCGGCGAGCGCCTCCCACGCACCCGCGACTCCGACGCCCGCCGCGCCGGCCGCCAGCCACGCCGCCTCGCTCATCGCGGCGCGCTCGGGGGAAGGAAGCCACGTGGTGCCGGCGCGCTAATCGGCGCCGCCCCGGCGGGTGGCTCGTCGGAGAGTGCCGCGGCCCCGGGCGCCTCGTCGGAGAGCGCCGCGGCCCCGGCGCGTGACTCGTCGGAATGCGCCACCGCCCCGGCCGACCGCCCAACGGAAGCGGGATCGCCGCCGGACGATGAGCCCGCGGCAGGCGACGCGTCGCCGCACCGGCCGTCCCCCGTCGACTCGACCTGATGGCTGGAGGCGCCGTGTCCGACCGCGCCCTCGTTGGCCGCCGCGGCCAGCCGGCCCGCCAACGTGTCACCGAGCGGCGCCCGCCATGCCGGCCGGCCGGCGCGGATCGTGAACAGCTCGCGCACCGCCGACCCGCCGGCCACGCGCACGACCTCCGCGACCTCGACGATGCGGCGCACGCCGTCGGGCCCGCGCTCCTGGCGCACGACGAGGTCGACCGCGGCGGCGATCTGGTCGCGGATCGCGGCCAGCGGCAAGCCGACGTCCGCCATCAGCGCGAGCGTCTCGAGCCGGCGCAGCGCCTCGGCGCAGCTGCCGGCGTGGATCGTGCAGAGCGAGCCGGAGTGACCGGTGCTCAGAGCGACGAGCAGATCGAGCGCCTCCGCGCCGCGGACCTCCCCGACGATCAGCCGGTCGGGCCGCATCCGCAAGGCGTTGCGGACAAGCCTGCGGATCGTGACCTCGCCCCGGCCCTCGAGGTTGGGCGGCCGCGCCTCGAGCCGCACGACGTGCGGAAGCGTGAGCCGCAGCTCCGCGGCGTCCTCGATCGTCACGACGCGCTCGGCGGGATCGACGAAGGCCGCCAGCGCGCCCAGCGTGGTCGTCTTGCCCGAGCCCGTGCCGCCGCAGATCAGCAACGTGCAGCGCGCAGCCACCGCCCGGCCGAGGAAGTCGAGCAGCGGCGGCGTGAGCGTCCCGTGTGCGAGCAGGTCGGCGGGCGCGAAGCCGCGCGGGCGAAAGCGGCGGATCGTCAGCAGCGGCCCGTCGAGCGCCAGCGGCGGCAGCACCACGTTCACGCGTGAGCCGTCGGTCAACCGCGCGTCGCACAGCGGCTCCGCCTCGTCGGCGCGGCGGCCGAGCGGCGCGAGTATCCGCTCGATCGCGTGACGCAGCTCCGCCTCGGTGCCGAAGCGCACCTCGGTCTGCGAGAGCCGGCCGCCGCGCTCCACCCATACCGGAGCGGTGCCGCACACGAGCAGCTCGTCGACGGAGCTGTCGCGCAGCAGCGGCTCCAGCGGCCCCAGCCCGACGGCGCGCTCCGCGACGCGCGCCGCGAGCGCGTCGCGCGTCGCGGCGTCGAGCACGCCGGCCTCGCGCTCCACGAGCGCCCCGATGCGCGCGGCAGGGTCATCGCCCGCGCTCGCCTCGCCGGCGTCGTCGACCAGCCGGTCGCGCAGCCTGCCGGCGAGCGCGTCGAGGGCATCGGCGGACCTGTCCATGCACTCGGATAGGCGGGCGCGGGAGAACTTCGCCCCGGGGCTTCGTTGCGCAGCGCGCCACCCGCGAGCGGAGCGGCGCCATCAAGCGCGGATGCCAAGATCGTCCGTGTGTGGCGGCAGTCGATCCTCCTCCTTGCAGCGGTGTTCGTGGTCGCCGCCTGCGACGAGCGCCGGGGCGCTTCCGCGGAAGCGCCCCGACCGGCGCCGACCGCTTCCACGGAAGCGCCGCGCGAACGCGCCGTCGTCCGTCCCGCCCGCTGTGCGGCGGCAGTTGCGAACTGCGCTGCGGTCACCGGCCGCGTGATCTACGTCGAGGCCGTCGATCCCGACGGCGACGGCGACGCGCACTATGTGCTCGCGGGCGGGAACGTCACCGCGCCCGGATTCAGCGTGATCGACGTCGAGCGCGACCTCCGGCCACGCCGGCTGCCGCGGTCCGGCGAGCTCGTCAGCGCCGCCGGACCGGTGTTCACCGGCTCGCACGGCCAGCGCCAGATCGAGGCGGTCGAGCTGCATCAGCAGCAGCCCTAGCAGCGCGCCGCATCGCGCAACGCCGTGCGCGCTTCGGCCGCCAGCCTGCGCACCAGCTCGCCGGCGGGGGCCGGCTCGGCCAGCGCGTGCGCCTGCCCGGCCCAGAGGTGGAAGCCGTCTGCGTCGCCGCGCTCGCGCGCGGCCTTGCGCAGCGGCGCCGTGACGTGGTGGACATCGGGATAGCCGAGCGGAGCCTCGGGACCGTGCTCGCGCTGGAAGCGGTTGAGGATTCCGCGGGCGGTGCGCCCGGTGAACGCGCGCGTGAGCGCGGTCTCGCCGGCGCCGGCGATCGCATCCCGGTGCGCCTCGGTCGTGGCAGCCTCGTGCGCGAGCATGAAGGCGGTCCCGAGCTGTGCCGCGGCCGCGCCCGCCGCCAGCACGGCGGCGATCGAGCGGCCGGTTGCAAGGCCGCCGGTCGCCACCTGGGGAAGCGCGCTTGCGGCAGCGACGAGCTGCATCGCCGCGAGCAGCCCGAGGTCGTTCGGCGCGGTGTCGTCGAACGTCGCGCGGTGCCCGCCTGCCTCGACGCCCTGGACCACGAGCGCGTCGGCGCCGGCACGCTCCGCGGCGCGCGCTTCGTCCGCCGTCGTGACGGCGATCCAGACCGCCGCGCCGGCGGCATGCAAGCGCCCCACGATCGCACCCTCCGGGCAGCCGAACGTGAACGCGACGAGGGGAGCGCGCAGCTCCGCGACCAGCGCGAGCTTCTCCTCCCAGCCGTCGTCGTCGTGGCGCGGCGCGCCCACCTCGACACCATGACGGCGGGCCAGCGCCCCGGCGTAGCGCTCGATCGCACGCGGGTTGGGGACCGGCTGAGGCGGCGCGAACACGTTGATCCCGAACGGCCGCCGCGTGAGCTCGCGCAGCGACTCGACGTCCGCGCGGACGGCGTCCGGCGTGAGGTAGCCCGCCGCGAGGAAACCCAACCCGCCGGCCTCGCAGACCGCCGCGGCGAGCGCGGGCGTGGACACGCCGCCGCCCATCGGCGCCTGCACGATCGGGTGCTCGAGGTCCGCCGGTGAGAACCGCATCGATGTCGGAGCGTATGTGGTCGCACTCTTATCGGAGCCCTCGGCCGACCGTGATCCGACCGCTCCGCTCGTCGTCACCGGCCGCGCGCGGCAGCAGCCGCAGCTCGCGCGCGAACGACTGCGCGGCGGCGAGATAGACGGCGTCGCGCACGGAGACACGCAGCGTCGCGGCAACGCGCTCGCCTCCCCCGTCGCGCACCGCGGGCGGCGCCTCGCGCGCCGCCAGCACCTCGACGTCCTCGAGAGCGAGCTCGGTGCCCCCCGCGGCGCCGCCCTCGCCGTCGCTGGTCACGAGCACGTCCACGCGCGCGCCTGGAACGACCAGCGCGCGCGGGCCGAGCGCGACCACCTCCGCCGCCCGCTCGCCCTTGCGGACCGGCGGGCCGGCGACGTCCCGCTCGGTCGCGACCATCGCCGCGGCGAGATAGCCGCCGCGCTCGACCGGCGCGGCGAGCTTCTGTCCGATCAGCGTCTCGGGGACCGTGGCCGCGCCGACGGGGGCGTAGCGGGAGGGCACCCGCCGCACCGCAAGGTCTGACGCCGTGACCGGTCGCCCGGCGACCAGATCGGCGCGCGCGACCACGACGTCGACGGCCGGCCCGAGCTGCGCGCGCACCGCGGACTCCCGCCGCGCGACGTCCGACGCGGCAAGCCCGCCGAGCACGAGCGCCAATCCGAGCAGCACCGCCGCCCGTCGCCGCCGGCTCACCGCTCGACCGCGCGCCTGCGGTACACCTTCGCGCCCGGGTCGCGCGGGTCGATGTCCCCCCGCGGGAGCTCGAGCACCACGCACGCGCCCGCGCTGACGGGCGCCGTCAGCAGGCGACCGCCGTGGCGCCGGACCACGCGCGCGGCGACCGCGAGGCCGTGGCCGCGGCGCCGGGCGTGCATGCCGTCGGCCGCCAGTACGGCCACGGGAGCCGGCAGGCCGGGGCCCTGGTCGCGCACCTCGATGCGGACGTGCGTGCGCGTCGCGTGGGCGCGGATCCGCACGGGGCCGGCGCCGTGCTCGAGCGCGTTGAGCACGAGGTTGCCGACGGCCTGGGTCAGCCGCAGCCGGTCGGCGTGCACGAGCAGCCGCCCGCCGGCGGGGTCGAACAGCAGCTCCCCGCCGAGCGCGCGCGCCAGCGCCCTCCAGCCCTCGACCGCCTCGGCGAGCAGCGCCCGCACCTCGAGCGGTTCTGCCAGCTCGGGCGCGCGACGGCCGCGCGGCGCGGCGTCGAGGTCCGCCAGCGCAAGCCCCGCGCGGCGCAGCTCGAGCTCGACGGCGGCGACGCGCCGCGCGCCGGGCGCGTCGGCGACGACGCCGTGCAGGCCCAGCAGTGCCGCGCTGAGCGGCGCGCGCAGCTCGTGCGCGGCCTCCGCGACGAGCGCCATGCGGCGATCCGTCGCGGCGCGCAGGGAAACGACGCTCGCGAGCGCGCACAGGGCGGCGGTCCAGCCGAGTGCGGCGATCAGCGCGGTCATGATCGGCGCCCGGATGCCGCCGCACGCGTCGACTGCCACGAGCTCGCCCTCACGACGCCTCCCCCATCGCCAGGCCGGTCGCTGCGGCGGCCGCCTCGTCGACGGACCCGTCGACGAGCCGGTACCCGACGCCCCAGACGTTCACGACGAACCGATCGCCGCGGGCGGAGAGCTTCTGCCGCAGCCGGCACGCGTGGCTGTCCAAAGTGCGCGTCGCGCCCTGCGCCCGGAAACCCCAGACGTCGCGGAGCAGCTCGGCCTTCGTGAAGACCCGAGTCGGCTCGGCCGCCAGCTGGCGCAGCAGCGCGAACTCCTTCTGCGAGAGCATCACGCGCGCGCCGCGGAGCCGGACCTCGCGTGCGGCCGGGTCGAGCTCGAGCTCGCCCACGCGCAGGCGCCCCAGTGACGGCCGCTCCTGCGTGCGGCGCAGCAGCGCCGCAACGCGCCACCGCAACTCGATGTAGGAGAACGGCTTCGGCAGGAAGTCGTCGCAGCCCTGCTCGAACCCGCGCACGCGGTCGGTCTCCCCCGCGCGCCCCGACAGCACGATCAGCGGCAGCCGCGGATCGAGCCGCGCGCCCGAGTGACCCGCCTCGCGGACCTTGCGCAGCAGCTCGAGCCCCGAGCCGTCGGGCAGCCCGAGATCGACGACCGCGAGATCGACATGGTGGTACTCCAGCGTTCGCAGCGCGTCGCGCAGCGTGGGGGCGACGAGCAGGTCGTAGCCGTCGGCGGTCAGGTTGTCGGCCAGGAACGTCCGCGTCGGGACATCGTCCTCCACGATCAGGATCGATGTGGATTCGGTCATGCGAGGGATAGGCGAACGGCCGATTTCCTCGCCCCCGAGGCGCCGGTATATTGCCGCGATGGCGCGGGCCATCCGCCGTACCCAGGTCAACGAATGCCGGCAGTGCTCGACGTTCTGTGACCGCGTGATCCACCCCGCGACGTGCGTCGCCGCCGGATGCCCGAGCCTCTACCAGTACGACGATCCGCTGACCGGGCGGCGCTTCATGGGCTGCCTGCACAAGGTGTTCGCGACGGAGATCGACGTCGGGCTGTTCGAGGAGGCGGAGCGGACCCGCGCCGGGTTCGGCGCGGTCAAGCTCGCGGGCACGCCGCTGCGCCGCTGCGAGTTCCAGATCGAGCAGGCGTTCGATGTGCGGGGCTCGAACGACACCTGCGTGAACCGCCGCTTCTTCGACTGGCCCGACTCCGGCGCAGACGCGGTGAGGGCCTTCGACCTGCGCGAGCGGCTCGCCGAGTGAAAGATCCAGTTCATCACGAGCGCGCAAGCAGGATCCGCGCTTAAGATGCAGACGCCGCGGGCAGGCCGGCGGCGGACGACCCCTGACGATGGATCACCCGACCCGGCGAGGAAACTACGACTCCGGCCAGGACTACGTCCTGGAGTACGGAGACCTGCGCTTCACCTTCAACGAGCGTGACTTCGCGGAGCGCGTCGAGCAGGCGGCGCTGAAGCTCGGCTTCGTCGGCGGCCGGCTAGAGAGCACCGAGCTCGAGGACCTCGTCAACCTGACGGTCAACGGCGAGGTGCAGGACCCGGCCTCGGGGCTGGGGGAGCACGTCAACGACTGCTGGCCCGAGCTGGTCGGCCCATCCGAGCGCTCGCTCGTGCACTGGCTGCGCCGGCTCGTCTTCCGCTCGGCCTGGCTGGACCAGCGCGTGAAGGAGGGCGAGCTCGACGTCGTGTTCGACGAGTCCAGCCATTCGTTCGGCTACGTCCAGCCCGAGCGCGACGACGAGCCGATCGAGCTCTCACCTGAGCCGAACTGGGGCCGGGTCGCCTACACCCGACCCTAGCCGAGACGCCGGGGCCGCCGCGGCCCCCGCCACCGGGGCCCCGGCGCTGGTGGGGCTCCTACGAGTTCGCCGCCTCGGCGCGCGCCCTCGCGATCGCCTCGGCGCCGGCCTCGCCGACCAGCGCGTCCGCCCGCAGCGTGCCGCTGCCCGCCAGATCGAGCGCCGGGAAGCGGCGCAGCGCGGTGAGCTGCGTGTCGAGCGCGACGACCGTGCTCTCGCCCCCGAACGGCGCCGGGGCCGTCGCGATCACCGTCAGCGAGCCGCCGTCGGCGATGTTGCGCGCCGCCGCGAGCGCGCGCCGGGCGACGTGCGGCTGCACGTACTCGAGCGTGTCGATCACGACGACGGCGTCACCGCCGCGGGCCGCGACGCGGCGGCCCTGCTCGACCGCCTGCTCGACGGCCTGGGCCTGCGCGTCGGGCGAGCCGGCGAACGAGACGCTCGCGACCGGCGCCGGCTCGCTCCAGTCGCCGGCCTCCTCCGGCCGGACGCCGGCGAGTACGACGAGCAGCTCGAGCCCGTCGCGGCCGGACAGCGCCTCGACGATGTCGCGCGCCAGCTCGCTCTTTCCGGCGCGCGGTCCGCCGCAGATCAGCACGCGCGAGCCCTTGCCGAACGGCGTCAACCACTCGACCGCCTTGAGCGTCACGTCCTCCGAGCCGAGCGCGAGACGCTCGGTCGGCCACGCGGCGTGGAGGTCCTCGAACTTCGTGCCCTCGGCGACCTCCTCGGCGGGGCGCCCGTTGATCGTGTCGACGCGCACGAGCGAGGGAAAGCGCTCGGAGCGGCGCGGTGCGCGCACCGGCCCCGCGATCCGATCGCCGGTCACGAGCTCGCAGCGCTTGACCTGCGCCGCGGAGACGTACACGTCGTCGTCGGTCGTCTCGCCGTCCGGCCCGAGGCGGATGAACGCGGAGCCGTTGCCGAGCAGCTCGACGACGCCCTCGGCGACGTGCTCCTCGGCGCCGCGGTCGCGCGCGCCCTCGTCGCCGTCCTCGCGCCGGCCGCGGCCGCGTCCGCCCCGCCGCCCGCGTCGCACGCGGGCCGGCGCGTCCTCGTCGGTGGCGCCTTCCTCCTCGGTCTCGGGCTCGGCCTCGAGGTCGGCGTCGGCGACGGGCCTCGTGCGCGAGCGGCGGCGCGGCGCGGGCGCCTCCTCCTCCTCCGCCTCGGCGGGCTCCTCGGCGCCCGATTGGCGCGCGATGATCGCGTCGATCAGCTCGGCCTTGCGGAGGCGGCGGAAGCCGTCGACGCCGAGCTCGTTGGCGAGCAGGTGGAGGTCGGCGAGCGGGCTGTTCTCGAGCGCGTCGCGGTCCAGGACGGAAGACATGTGCTGCTCCTCGAATCGGTGATGGTCGGTTGGCACTCCGGCCGCGTTGTGCGCAGCGGCCGGCAACCCATGCGCTCCGCAGTCTAGCCCTCGGGGTAGCGGTCCGGCGTCAGCCCCTCGGCCGGCGCCAGCACGCGCTCGCCCTGCAGCACGGCCCGCACGGCGAGGAAGTCGGCCGCCGCGCGGACGTCGTGTACGCGCACCGCGTGCGCGCCGGCGTCGGCCGCCCACGCGATCGCCGCCAGCGTCGCGGCTCCGCGCTCGCGCGGGCCGCGGCCGGTGATCGCTCCGAGGAAGTCCTTGCGCGACACCGCCAACAGCAGCGGGCGGCCGAGCTCGTGCAGCCGGTCGAGCCGGCGCAGCACCGCCACCGTCTGCGCGGGGGTCTTGGCGAAGTCCGGCCCCGGGTCGAGCATCAGCTGCTCGGGATGCATGCCGGCGGCCTCCGCCACCGCCATGCGCTCGGCGAGGAAGTCGCGCACGTCGGAGACGACGTCGTCGTAGAAGCCGGGATCGAGCAGCGTGCCGTTCGGCACCACGCGAGTGTGCATCAGCACCAGCCCGGTGCCGGTCGCCGCGCAGACGTCCGCCAGCGCGGGGTCGCGCAGCCCGGAGACGTCGTTGACGATCTGGGCGCCGGCCGCGATCGCCGCCTCCGCGACCGCCGGCTTGTACGTGTCGACCGAGACCAGCACGTCGAGCTCGCGCGCCACCCGCTCGATCACGGGCACGACGCGCGCGGCCTCCTCGTCGGCCGGCAGTTCCGGGCGCCCGCCGAACGCGGACTCCCCGCCGACGTCCAGGATCCGCGCGCCGGCCGCGGCCAGCTCGCGTGCGCGCGCGACGCGTGCGGCGACGTCGGGCAGCTCGCCGGCGTCGGAGAACGAGTCCGGCGTGGCGTTGACGATCCCCATCAGCAGCGGCGCGCCCGCGAGCGTGATCCGCCGGCCGCCCGCCCGCAGGGCCCGCGCCGGAGTGGCTGTGCTTCCCGACGGAGTCGGGCGAGTGCTCACCCGCTCACCACGATGCCCTCGGCCTCTGCCTCCGCGCGGAACGCCGCCGCCGCGGCGGCCCGGCCCGCGCTGTCCCAGCCCAGCTCCCGCCCGAGCGCGGCGGCGACGCGCTCGGGCGCCCGCTCGCCGGGCGCGCACAGCGCGCGCGCGGCGGTCAGCCCCAGCCGGGTGCGGCGCAGCAGCACGTCGCCGACGCTGCGCGCCTGCTCGCGACTGGCGGCGTAGGCCGCCTCGGCCATCAGGTCCGGACGGCCCGGAAGGATCGGCTGGGCGAGCTCGCCGCGCTCGGTCGCGAGCGCGAGCACGTCGCGCGCGGCGTGTCCGTAGCGGGCGGCGAGCTGGGCGTAGGCGTCCTCCGGGACGCCCTCCGCGCGCGGCAGCGCGGCCTCGTCGACCGCCATGCCGAGCGGGATCTCGTGCGTGCGGCAGCGCGCGTCGCGGCCGTCGCGCTCGACGAGCCGGTCGACGGCCAGCTTCGCCATCCGCCGCCACGTCGTGAGCTTGCCGCCGGTGATCGTGATCATGCCGCTCGAGGTCTCGTACAGCTCGGCCTTGCGCGAGATGTCGACGGACTTCTTCGAGTCGCCGCTGGAGATCAGCGGCCGTACGCCCGCGTACGCGCCGATCACATCGTGACGGGCGAGCTCTGTTCCCAGGAACGCGTTGACCGCGTCGAGCAGGTGGGAGACGTCCTCCTCGGCCGGTCGCACGCACTCGATGTCACCGTCGTAGTCGTTGTCGGTCGTGCCGACGAGCGTCTGGCCGAGCCACGGCAGGACGAAGATCGTGCGCCCGCCGCCCGCGGGCGCGATCACTCCCCCGTTCACGGGCACCAGCGCGCCCGGCAGTACGATGTGCGTCCCGCGGCTCGGGCGGATCACCGGCACCTCGGCCTCGTCGTGCAGCTCCTCCGGGCGCAGCCGGTCGGCCCAGACGCCGGTCGCGTTGACCACGTTCGCGGCGCGCACCTCGAGCTCGCCGCCGCTCTCGGCGTCGCGCACCAGCGCGCCGTCGTGGGTCAGCGCGATCGCCTCGACGCGGTTGATCGTGACTGCGCCGAAGCGCTCCGCCTCGCCCAGCACGGTGAGCACCAGCCGCACGTCGTCGGTCTGGCAGTCGTAGAAGAGATAGCCGCCCGAAGGGGCGCGCGCGGCGAGCGCCGGGATCAGCTCGGACACCTCGCCGCCGTCGATCACGCGGTGGCGCGCCGGGCTCCAGTCCTCGCGGCCGTCGAGGTCGGCGTCGCGGGCGCGGCGGCGCCCGAGCGGCGAGCGGCGGATCCGGTCGACGGCCATCACGTCGTACATGTTCAGCCCGATCCCGACGAGCCGGTCGGGGCGGGCGCCGTCGAAGGCCGGCACGATCATCGGCAGCGGCCGGACCAGATGCGGCGCGAGAGCCGCCATCAGCTGCCGCTCGAGCAGCGCCTCGCGCACCAGGCCGAGGTCGAAGTTCTGCAGGTAGCGCAGCCCGCCGTGCACGAGCTTGCTCGAGCGCGAGGACGTCCCGCGCGCGTAATCGCCCTTCTCCACCAGCGCGACCGAGTAGCCGCGGCTGGAGGCGTCCAGCGCGACGCCCGCGCCGGTGATCCCACCGCCGATCACCAGCACGTCGAACGGCACGTCGGCCAGCGCGGCGAGTGCGTCGGCGCGCGAGAGCATCAGCGAAGGTGGGTGACGACGGCGTCGAGCGGCGCCCGCTCCGGCGCCGGCTTGGACCCTCGACCGGCGCCCAGGTGCAGCAGGCCGAGCACCGCCTCGCCCTCCGGGATCGCGCACGCCGCTCGCCCTTCGCGAGTGCGCAGCACCGCGGGCGTGCGCCAATAGCCGGCGAGCCCGCGCTCGTGCGCGGCGAGCAGCACGATGTAGCAGGCGCACGCGGCCGCGTCGCGGTCCTCGGAGTCGGCGATCGGATCGCCGCTCTGCACGACCGAGGCGGCGACCAGCGTCGGGGCGCGGTCGAGCTTCGCGGCGGCCTCGGGGCCCGCCGCCAGCTTCAGCCGTGCGAGCGCCTCGGAGCCCAGCACGCGGAAGCGCCACGGGTTGGTGAGGTTGTGGTTCGGGGCCCAGCGTGCGAGCTCGAACAGCTCGTCGAGCGTCGCGCGGTCGATCGGCCCCGGCGCGTAGGCCTTGTGCGTCCGGCGGGTGCGGATCAGTTCGGCGAGGTCCACGGCGCAGAAGGCTACGAGGTCACCCGACACGATCCGGTGGGCAACGGATGGAGGATCGATCGGCGCGGACCGTTCAGATCGCGGCGGTTCGGGCCGATAAGACCCGAATCTGCCGCGACTGGAGGAGCTAGCTGTGCTGCGTATCGACGAGACGTCCAACACCCTGGTGGCCCCGCAGGCCGGCGGGCTCGTCACGGAGGTCAATCCTGACCGTGCCGAGCTGCTCTCTCTGCTGACCACTTCCTGGGAGGCCTTCTCCGCGGAGCTGGGGCATCCGAGCCTCCGCTTCGTGGCCGCCGAGCCGGTCCCGGGCATCGACATCCTCGCCTTCGACGAGCAGGCGGGCCGCGCCGTGGTCGTCCAGGTGACGGCCGGCGTCGAGTTCGCCGAGGTCGGCCGCGGGCTTGCCGCCGCCGGTCAGGTGGCGAGCTGGGATGCCGCCGCCCTCGCGGCCGTGCACGAGTCGCTCTCGGCGACCGTGCCGGGCGATTCGCCGCAGGTCGTGCTGATCGCGGGCGGCTTCGACCGCGCGACGGTCGCCACGGTCGACTGGCTGGCGCGCCGCCACGGCGTCGAGCTGTCCTGCTTCGCCGTGTCGTTCCTGCGCTTCGGCGCCGAGCGCCTGCTGACCGTCCGCCGCGAGTTCCCGCCGCGCGACTCCCACAAGCCCGATCCCGCCGCCGAGGTCCAGCAGCTGCTGGGCGACGCCGCGCCGACGCTCGGCGTGGTCACCACGGGCGGCTCGAGCACTCCGCCCCCGGGCAACTGATAGCGGTCCGGAACCGGCCGGCCGGGTCGCCCCGGCCGGCCCGGTTGCGCTAGAGCGTGAAGAAGGTCAGAGCGCTTGCACTTCGCCGGCGATCTCGCTCACGGAGGCCTTGGCGTCGCCGAACAGCATCGCCGTCTTCTGGTCGTAGAAGAGCGGGTTGTCGATGCCCGCGAAGCCGGATGCCATCGAGCGCTTGAGCACGACGATCGAGCCGGCCTTGTCGACGTCGAGGATCGGCATCCCGTAGATCGGCGAGTCCGGCACGTTGCGCGCCGCCGGGTTGGTGACGTCGTTGGCGCCGATGACAAGGGCGACGTCGGTGCGCGCGAACTCGCCGTTGATGTCGTCCATCTCCTTGAGCTTGTCGTACGGCACGTCGGCTTCGGCCAGCAGCACGTTCATGTGGCCCGGCATCCGCCCCGCGACCGGGTGGATCGCGTAGAGCACCTCGACGCCGCGCTTCTCCAGCTCGGCGGCGAGGTCGGCCACCGCCCGCTGCGCCTGCGCGACCGCCATGCCGTAGCCGGGCACGACGACGACGAGCTGCGCGTAGGAGAGCTGGATCGCGACATCGGCCGCGCTCGTCGAGCGCACTGTGCGATCGACGCCGCCGTCGGCCGCGGCGATGGCGTCCGCGCCCGCGCCGAAGCCACCGAAGAAGACGTTGCCGATCGAGCGGTTCATGGCCTCGGCCATCTGCTTGGTCAGGATCGAGCCGGACGCGCCGACGAGCATGCCGGCCACGATCAGCGCCGTGTTGTCGAGCGCGACGCCCGCCGCCGCGGCGCTGAGGCCGGTGCACGCGTTCAGGGTCGAGATCACCACCGGCATGTCGGCGCCGCCGATCGGGAGCACCGCGGTGACGCCGAGCACACCGGCGGCGAGCAGCAGCAGCCAGAACAGGATCTCGGCGTCGGTCCCGGCCACGATCACGACCGCGATCGCGAGCGTGACGGCCGCCAGCACGATGTTCGGGAGCGTGAAGCGCGGGAAGCGGCGCTTGGCCCAGGCCAGCTCCTGGAGCTTGGCGAACGCGACGTTCGAGCCCCAGAACGAGATCGAGCCGATGATCGCCGCGAACACGATCGGGATCAGCGACTCGAGCGGGATGTCGTCGGACTCGCGGAACTCGACGAGCGAGATCAGCGCCACCGCGCCGCCGCCGACGCCGTTGAACAGCGCGACCATCTGCGGCATCGCGGTCATCTTCACGTTGCGCGCGGCCGGGATTCCGACCGCGGTGCCGATCGCGACGCCGATCACGATCAGGGCCCAGTCCCCGATGCGGTCGTCGATCAGCGTCCCGATCAGCGCAATGCCCATGCCGGCGGCCGCGATCAGGTTCCCGCGCACCGCCGTGCGCGGGCCGCGCACCATGTGCAGGCCGACGATGAACAGCGCGAAGCCGACGATGTAGAGCAGCGTGACGAGGTCGGCGCGGCTCATTCCTCGACCTTCGGGTCGGGCTTGCGCCCCTTGAACATCGCCAGCATGCGGTCGGTCACGAGGAAGCCGCCGACGACGTTGATCGTGCCGAACGCGATCGCGATCACCAGCAGCAGCTCGTTGAGGAAGCCGTCGGCCGGGCCGATCACGAGGATGGCGCCCAGCAGCACGATGCCGTGGATCGCGTTCGTCGCGCTCATCAGCGGCGTGTGCAGCGTGTTCGGCACCTTCGAGATCACCTCGAAGCCGACGAACGCCGCGAGCACGAGGATCGCCAGCTCGGTCAGCAGGTCCATCAGCCTTCTCCCGCGGCGCGCTTCGCGCCCTCGTGCACGATCTCGCCGCCGCGCGTGATGCAGGCGCCGGCGATGATCTCGTCGTCGAAGTCCAGCGCCAATGCGCCGTCCTCCCCGGTCATCAGCTCCAGCAGCGAGGCGACGTTGCGCGCGTAGAGCTGGGACGCGTGCTCGGCCATGCTGCTCGGGACGTTCAGCGGCGTCGCGATCGTCACGGCGCGGTCGGTGATGTACGTCTCGCCGGGCCTCGCGAGCTCGCAGTTGCCGCCCGCCTCGCCGGCGAGGTCGACGATCACGCTGCCCGGCTTCATCGCGTTCGCCGCGTCGGCGGTGATCAGCTTGGGCGCCGGCCGGCCGGGCACCAGCGCGGTCGTGATCACGACGTCGGACTTCGCGATCTGCGCCGCGAGCGCGTCGCGCTGGGCCTGCTGCTCGTCCTCGGTCAGCTCGCGCGCGTAGCCGCCGGCGGCCTCGGCGTCGGCCGACCCCTCGACCTCGAGGAACTTCGCGCCCAGCGACTGGACCTGCTCCTTGACGGCTGCGCGCACGTCGAATGCGGTCACGACCGCGCCGAGCCGGCGCGAGGTGGCGATCGCCTGCAGCCCGGCGACGCCGGCGCCGAGCACGAGCACCTGCGCGGGCGGGATCGTGCCCGCGGCGGTCATCAGCATCGGGAAGAAGCGGCCCTGCTCCTGCGCGGCGATCAGCACCGCGCGATAGCCGGAGACGGTGGCCTGGCTTGAGAGCGCGTCCATCGACTGCGCGCGCGAGATGCGCGGGATCGCCTCCATCGCGAACGCGGTCGCGCCGGTCTTCGCGATCGCCTGGTTGCCCGCTCCGTTGGTGAGCGGGGCGAGGAACCCGACGAGCACGGAGTCGGGCTTGAGTGCCCCGACCTCTTCGCCGACCGGCGGCGCGACCTTCGCGACGACGTCGGCCTCCCAGGCGCCGCCGGCGACGCTGGCGCCGGCCTGCTCGAACAGCTCGTCGGGGATGCCGGCCTGCGTGCCGGCGCCGGGCTCGAGCACCACCGCGTGGCCCTGTGCGGCGAGCTTGCGCACGATGTCGGGCACCAGCGCGACGCGGCGCTCGCCCTCGGCGGTCTCCTTGGGGACTCCGATCCTCACGAGCGCGGCAAGCTACAGAAGCCCGCCGAGACTTCGCGCCGTGACCCGGCGGCAACCCCCCTTTTGGCGGGTCCGCTACAACGTGCCGAAGTCCTACCGTCAGCGGCCCGGGGCTGGACGACTAGCGCACGCTGAACTCGACCTCAGTGAGCGTCTGGTTGCCGCTCGCCTCGATCGCCTGCACCTCGAGCTTGTAGTCGGTGCCCGGCTCCAGGTACTCGCGCGGGACCGTCACGCTGGTGACCGAGGCGGGCACGTCGGCGCTGAACACGCGCAGCGGATCCTCGCGCTCGACGATCGCCCGGTAGCCCTTGACGTCGATCCCGCCGCCCTCGGCGACGGGGTCCCACGCGGCGACGACGCCGTCGCGCGGCAGCGACGCCCCGGCTGCGGGCGAGCTGATCGCCGGTCCGTCAGGGATGTCGTGCGAGAGCCGCGCGGCGCCGACCAGCTTCCGGCCCTCGACCGTCGTGCCTGCGAAGCGATAGCGCCCCTCGGGGAACAGCTTCTTGAACCGGCGCAGCGGGAAGCGCTCGAACGGCGGCTCGCTGCTCTCGGAGAACAGCTCGGTCAAGCCGTAGCGCTTCAGGCGACTCCTGGTGCGGACGTCGACGATCCTGCGTCCGCTCGGGCTGGTGATCCGCATCGACTTCCAGGGCTCTGCGTCGAGGAAGACCTGCAGCCCGGCGTCGCCGTCGGTGGCGTTCACCTCGACGATCATCGTCGCGACGTCGATCCGGATCGGCTTCGCCGAGCGTTGATCCGATCTCGCGAGCGCGATTCCGGCGAGCAGCACGGATGCCGTGAGCGCGGCGATCGCGGGTCCGTGAAGCTGCCTGTGCATCGCTACGACTCGTCGTCGCCGCTGTCGTCATCCCCCTGCTCGCCGAGCACGTTGAAGCTCCGGTCCAGGTGGACGTCGACCTGGCCGCCGTCCGCGCGCGTGACCTCGACCTCGTAGTAGCCCTCCTCGTCGCCCACCTCCGTGCCGGTGACGCGACCGCCGCCGGTGTGCTCGAGCGCGACGGAGCTCGCCCGCCCGAGTGCGCTGCCGCTGATCGGCTTCTCGCTGCCGTCGTCGTCGCCAGTCGCCGCGGCGATCCCGGCGCCGGCGCCCGCGAGCGCGACTATCGCCGCCGCGATGAGCGTGCCCTTGAGCCTGCGGGTCATCGTATCCTCCTTCGGTCCTCGGTCGCATCGCACGATAGGCACCCGCCCATGAGCGGACGATGAAGGCGCCCGCGTGCCGGCCAGGGACCGGTCAGGTCGCCGGCCCCCTCGGCAGCCAGGCCCGCGCGATCACGCCCGCGACGAAGCCCGCGCCGGCCGCCTTTCCCGGCGCGAGCAGCCCGGTCAGCAGGATCGCGGCGGTCGCCTCCGGCGGGGCCTCGACGATCCCGGCCGTCCGCTCGATCGCCGGCGGCGCCTGCGCCGGCCTCCGGGCGGCCGGCTTCCGCGGCACCGGCGTCGCCGCGGGCTGCGGGGTCGCCGTCGGCGCCGGCGCGGCCGCCGTGCTTCGGCGCGGGGCGCGCGGCGCCGGGCGCAGCGGGAACGGCTTGCGCGCGAGCGCGGTCAGCGCCTGCGCGGTCACCCAGACCGGCGTCTGGGCGCTCGTGCGCGAGTAGCGGATCGCCCCGCCGGCGGTGACCAGCGAGCGCAGGTAGCCGAGCGGCGAGCGCGAGCCGTCCCGGCGCACCTGCGCGGGCCTGCGCCCGGCGGCGATCAGTCCCTGGATCGCCCACGCCGTCGACTGCGCGTTGCTCTGCCCGCTCTGCAGCGCGAAGCCGCCGTCGGCGTTCTGCCGGCTCTCCAGCCAGTCGGCCGCACGGCGGACCACCGCGGAGCGGCGGCGGCCGGCGGCGGCGAGCGCCTGCAGCGCCGCTCCGGTGTCGTCGGCCCCCGACGGCCCGCCCCTGCCGGCGAAGTTGAAGCCGCCGTCATCGTTGGCCTGGCTCGCGATGAACGCCGCGCCGGCGCGCACTGCGCGGTCGCTCGCGGTGCGGCCCGCCGCCCGCAGCGCGAGCATCGCGAACGCCGTGGTGTTGACGCGCCCGGCGAACGAGCCGTCGTCCTCCTGCGCGCGCAGCAGCTCTCCCAGCAGGTCGCGGCCGCCCGCGCGCGTGGCCGAGACGCCCGCGGCGCGAAGCGCGAGGATCGTGCGCGAGCGCTCCCCGAGATCACCCCTGAGCGCCGCGGCATGGCCGCGGATGTAGTCGACCATGTCGCGCCCGCTGCGCTCGACGTCGCGCGGGTTGCGCCCGGCCGCCGCGAGCCCGAGCGCGGCCCACCCCGTGTGCATCTGCGTCGAGCCGGCGCCGGGCGCCGGGCCGAGTCCGCCGTCGCTGTTCTGCGCCCGCTCCAGGTACGCGATCGACCTCGCCGCCACCGCGGCGCGCGCAGCGGCGGGAAGCGCCACGACCAGCGCGAGCAGCGCGATCGCGACGCCGGCGGCCGCAGGCGCAGGGCGCCAGGTGACGTCGAAGCGGGTGCGGAAGCGCCGCAGCGCGCGCACCAGCGCCGGCCCGAACGCGAGGCAGAAGGCGGCGTTGCCGAGCGCGTGCGCGACGTCGAACGGCAAGGAGGTGGCGAACACGGCGCCGAGCTTCGCGAGCGTGTGATCGCCCGAGTATGTGACCCAGAGCGACAGGTTCATCACCGCCCCGAACGCGAGCCCGGCGGCCGCGCATGCCGCGGCGAGCGACAGGCGGCCGAGCTCGCGTCCGGCGAGCTGCGCAAGCGCCGCACCGAAGAGCCCGGCGCCGCCCCAGCCGGCCATCTGCCACGGCGTCCAAGGTCCCTGCCCGAAGAACAGGTTCGACGCGAGCGCGGCGACGGCGCCGACCGCGAAGCCCGGGGCCCCGCCGAGCGCGTAGCCGGTCAGCAGCACGATGTCGGTCGTCGGCTTGACGCTGGGCAGCGGCGCAAACGCGATCCGCCCGAGCGCCGCCAGCGCGGCCAGCGTCGCCACCAGCGCGAGCACCCGGGCGCTCGGATGGCTGCGCTCGTACCACCCGAAGCCGACCGCGAGCGCGAGGCCCAGCACGAGGAACGATGCGAGCATCCAACTCACGCGACCACGGCCTCCCGCAGAAGCAGCGCGGCTCCCGCTTCCGGCAGCAATGCGGCGCCACCGAGGATGCGCGCGGTCTGCGTCGCGAAGTACCAGCCGCCGGCGAGCACGTCCGCGGTCGGTGCGTCGGCGACCGCCTGTCCGTCGCCGAGCAGCACGGTGCGCCCGGCGAACGCAGCGGCGAACTCGGCGTCGTGCGTCGCGACGATCACGGCCGTGCCGGAGCCGGCGAGCCCCTCCAGCAGCCTTGCCAGCACGTCCTTGTGGCCCCGATCCATCCCGCGCGTCGGCTCGTCGAGGCAGACGACCGCGGGGCGCTCGCCGTACAGGACGATCGCGAGCGCGAGCCGCTGGCGCTCGCCGCCGGATAGGTCGCGGGGATGGCGGTCGGCGAGCCCCTGGAGACCCGCCGCGGCGAGCGCGTCGGCGGGCAGCTCGTCGCCGACGCGGTCGCGCAGCGTGTAATCGCCGGGGTTCTGGAGCAGCAGCGCGACGCGCCCGCCGCGCTGCACCTTCCCGCGCGTCGGATCGACCAGCCCGGCCGCGAGGCGCAGCAGCGTCGACTTGCCGGCCCCGTTGCGGCCCATCAGGGCGACCCGGTCCCCGGGTGCGACGGCTAGGTCGACGCCGCGCAGCACGGTCGCGCCGCCCTTGTGCTCGAGCCAGACGGAGGAGAACGCGAGCGCCGGCTCGATCCGCGGGCCGCGGCATCGGCGCGCGACTCGAGCTCGGACACGGGGGTCGAGGCGCCCGCCGTCCTCGCCGGCCGGGATCCGGACGGCGTCCCGTGCGCTTTCACCCCGCATCTCGGGGTCAAGTCGCCCCGCGTCCCCGCCGGCAAGCGTGCGGCGCGCGTCCTTGACCGAGACCGGCAGCGGGCGGCGTCCGGCCAGCGAGAACAGGCGTGCGCCCGGCGTCTGGAGCTCGGGCGCTTGCTCGGCCGCCCAGTCGAGGAACCCGCGCGGGTCCGCGTCGCAGGCGATGGCGCCGTCGCGCAGCGCCACGACGCGGTCGGCGGCGCTCAGGCAGCGCTCGAGGCGGTGCTCGGCGAGGATCACCGCGGTGCCCCACTCCTCGTTCAGCCGCCGCAGCACCCCGAGCAGCTCGTCGCCGGCGACGGGATCGAGCTGGGAGGTCGGCTCGTCGAGCAGCGCCAGGCGCGGCCGGCCGGCGAGCGCGGCGCCGAGCGCGACGCGCTGCAGCTCCCCGCCTGAGAGTGCGTGCGTCGAGCGGTCCAGCAGCGCCGCGATCCCGAGCGCCAGGGCCGCCTCCTCGACCCCGCGCGCCACGGCCGCGGCGCCGAGCCCCTGGTTCTCGAGCGGGAACGCCAGCTCCGCCCGCACGGTTCCCATCACGACCTGCGTCTCTGGATCCTGGAACAACGTGCCCGCGACGGCGGCTATCCGGGCCGGCTCGTGCGTGCGCGTGTCGAGCCCGCCGGACTCCAGCCGGCCGGTGAACTCGCCCCCGTGGAAGTGCGGAACAAGGCCGGAGGCGGCGCGCAGCAGCGTCGACTTCCCCGATCCGGAGCCGCCGGCCAGCACGACGAACTCGCCCGGAGCGACGCGAAGGTCGAGGTCCCGCAGCGCCGGCGCAACCGCGTCCGGATAGCTGTACGTGACGTGCTCGAGCAGCAGCGCCGCGTTCATCGCCCGATCCCGCGACGGTCGGCGAACGGCAGCAGCGCGCACGACGCGAGCACCGCTGACAGCGTGAGCAGGCGTGCGTCGATGGGCGCGGTGAACGACGGATAGGCCTCGAAGGCCTCCCACCCACCGAGATACGCGGCGACGCCGATCAGCGCGAGCACGGCGGCACTGGCCGCGAACGCGAGGTCGTGACGCGACCACGGGCGGCCGCGGCCGCGTGGGGCGCGCCGCGCGGCGCCGTAGCCGCGCACCTCGAGCGTGGCGGCAACGTCGACGGCCCGGTCCAGCGCGCCGGCGGCGACGGCGCGGACGACGGCTCGACGCGGCGCGGGCTCGCCCGCGAGGCAGCGCTGCGCGTCGTGCAGCCGGCGGGCGTCGCGCGCGAGCACCGGCACCATCCGGGTCGCCAGCGCCGCGGTCAGCGCGGAGCGGAACGAGATGCGCCGGAACGCGCGCAGCAGGTCGTCGGGATCGACGGCGGCGGAGTGCAGCGCGAAGCAGCCGATCACGACCAGGGCACGCAGCGCGAGCACTCCGCCGTAGGCGGTCGCCTCGGCGGTGACGTCGAGCCGGCCGAAGACCGGCACGCTGCCGAAGCGCGCGATCACGGTCAGCCCGTCGCGCACGACGAGCGGGTTGATGACCGCGATAACGACCGCGAACGGGAGCGCGAACGACAGCGCCAGCAGCACGCGCCGGGCCACGCGCGCGCCGGCCGCCGCGGCGATCACCGTGGACAGCAGCACGCCGAGCACGAGCGGGTGCTCGAACGACAGCGCGACGCCCGCCAGCAGCACGCACCATGCCGAGGCGACGGCCGCGCGCGCCGCGTGCAGCGGGCTCGCGCGGCGCTCGTAGATCACGGTGCCTCCGGCGGCGGCAGCACGGGCAGCGGCGTCGGGCGGCCGTCCTCCACCGCGATCGCGAAGCGATCGCTCAGCGCCTCGTCCTCGAGCTGCGCCGCAGCGGCGGCCAGCCCGACCGCGTCGGTCCCGGTCACGATCCAGGTCGGCGCCTCGCCGCCCAGCTGCGTCGCGGCGACCACCCCGGAGCCCGCGCCGAGCGTTCGGACGACCTCGCCTTCCGGGCCCAGCAGCGCGAGCTCGTCGCCGTCCGCACTCGGCCGCGCATACACGCCCGAGGCCCTCGGACCCTCCTCGAGCCGGCGCACCGCCGGATCCCTGCGCAGGTCCGCCCAGACGCCGACCTTGATCCGCAGCACGCCCTCCCCGCCGAAGCCGGCCGCGGCGGAGCGGCCCACCTTCACGCCCGCCTCCCCCAGCCGCTCCGCGACCTCGTCGCAGGGGTCGGCGGCCGCATCGGCGCAGTCGAGCCGCACCGGCAGCCGCTTGCCCTCGGTGCCCGACACGAACGGCTCGGGGAACGCGCCGACGACGGCGCGCACGTCGGCGGAGGCGCCCCAGTCGTGGTGGTCCCACCAGACGTCGTCACCGGCCGAGAGCTTGTGCGCGGCGGCGCCGTCCTCGGCCAGGATCCCGTTGACGTAGTAGAACCAGTCGACCGGCCGGCCCTCCTCGCGCCCGCCCGCGATGCCGTTGATCTGCTGCACGAAGCCGCCGCCGTAGCGGGTCTCGACCTCGAAGTCGCGCTGGAGCATCCGCATCACGGTCTCGCCACCAGGGATCGGGTCGGCCGTGCCGGTGCCGACCTCGCGCGTGCCGAAGTCGCGCGTGACGGTGAGCGTGGCGCCGCCCTCCTGGCTCTCCCCCGCGCCGAGGCCGCAGCCGCCCGCGGCGAGGGCGAGGGCGATCAGGAGCGCGGCGCGGCGCATCAGCCGACCGCCACCTGCAGCGGGAACGAGACCACCATGCCGGGCTTCTCCGCCTGGAGCCGGTACCTGCCGGGGCCAGGGGCCGTGACCGTCGCGACGCCGTCGGGGCCGGTCAGCGCGACGGCGTCGCCGAGCCGCATCGTCGCGCCCTCGACGAGCACGCCGCCGCCGGCCTCGTCGTACGCGCGGACGGTCGCGCGCAGCGGTCCGCCGGGCTCGACGCGCTTCGCCGCGGTGACCTCCAGCGTGCGCTGGCAGGAATCAGCCGCGTCCTTCACGCACCAGAACCACAGCACCCGCCGGCCGGCGCGCAGCAGGCGTCCCGTTCCGAAGGAGCCGGCGGGATCGGCGGCGCCCGCGCTACCCGCCCGGCGGCCAACCTTGTAGACCCAGCCGTCGCTGCCGCGTTCGCGGTCGGGTCCGATCCTGCTGACGTAGAGCGAGCCGGCATCGCGCGCGCGGCGCGAGCATGCGCCGTAGTCCCTGAGGCGGAACGAGACCCCGGTCCCGGCGAGGACCGAGAGCGGCGTCGCGCGCCCGATCGAGCAGCGCTTCCCACCGACGCGCGCGGTGCGCGACTTCAGCGCGACGCGCTCGGGACCGGCGAGCACGGCGCTCTTGCCGACCACCATCACCTCGACCTTCGCGCGCGCCTCGGCCGCAGCGGGTGCCGCCACTGCGGCGCCCGTGAGCAGGAGCAGGACGATCCGCGTCATAGGACGCGAATCACCACCCGGCGGATCGAGTCGTTGCCGGCCTTGTCGATCGCGATCGCGCGGATCTTGTAGCGCCCCCTGGGGAGCCGCCTCGGAAGCAGGTACGACCACTCGGCCCGATCGCCGATCGCGAACGAGTCCCAGCCGTAGCAGCTACGGCGCCTGAAGCGCTCCGTCGCCCCGTCGAACACCGAGCAGCGGCCGACGCCGAGCCTGCGCTTGATGCCGAGCCGCACCTCCTGCAGCCCAGAGGGGTCCGGGGTGACGCTGCCCTCGATGCTGCGCGGCGCCCGCTTGCGCGCGAACCTCATGCCGGACTTCAGGTGGGAGAACGAGGCCATCGGAGCCTCGACGTCCTTCGTACCGCACCGGCCGTCGGTTCCGCTCGTGTCGCACGGCGGCGCGGGCGGTGCCGGCGGCCCCGGCGCCGACACGTTCACGGGCTCGCCGGCGGACGCGACGCTCCCGGGCTTCGTCGCCTTGACCACAGTCGCGCCGGCCTGTCCGAATATGAGCACCGCGGACCCATCGGCGGCCGTGACTGCCGAAGCGCCGCCGCCGCTCACGCTGGCGCCTGCGACCGGCGTCGCGGTGCCATCCAGCGCAAAGGTCACGACGGACACGGTCACCGGTGTTCCGGCCTGGACCGCAGCCGGCAGACCGCGCAGACCGAGCGGGAAGCTGGTGGACGCAAAATCGGGCGGGGGCGTCCGGTCTACGAGCATCAGCGCTTCCTGCCCCTGGCTCATCACCGTGTCGCAGACGCCGGTCTGGCTGTAGCTGTAGCTCCCGGAGACACCATTCCACAGCGCCCAGTAGTCGCTGTCGCTGAATGTGTGCGACTCACCCATGATCGTGCTGACGAGCTGCTGGCGGTCCCAGTTGCCTGCAGTCGCAGCCTCGATGGCGTCCGCGACCGTCCAGCGCTTGCCCGCGCCGCAGAACGGCGACTCCGTATCCGGCAATGTCACGGCGGTGCGCTCGAGCAGCGTGGCCGTCTGTCCCTCGACTCGCACCGTGACGGTGGGTCCCGCCAGCGCCGGCGCCGCGAGCAGCATCGTCGCTACGAGCGCGACGAGCGCGCCGGGCGAGATCTTCTTCATGGCCAACCCCTTTCCGCGAGGGTCTCGAAATGGCGACGGTCGGAGGAAGGTCTCCTGGCTCCCGGGCTCGACCCTGTCGCGCCTTCCCGTCCCGCGCCGCGGAACAGTGGCCTGATGCGATGGGCGTCCCCGGTCACAGTGGCGGGTCCGCGCCGGATTTGCACCGGCTTCCCTGAACCACCGACCCTGAACGGCCGGGATGTTACCGTGGCGAGCGGGCCATGACAGTCAATCTCACGCGCATCTACACGCGCCTCGGCGACGACGGCGAGACCCACCTCGGCGACATGAGCCGCGTCCCCAAGACCCACCCGCGGATCGAGGCGTACGGAACGGTCGACGAGCTCAACGCGCAGCTCGGTGTCACGCTCGCGCTCCCCGGCCTGGACGAGCGCTTCGGCGGCTTCCTGCGACGCGTGCAGAACGATCTCTTCGACGTCGGCGCCGACATCTCCGTCCCGCACGGCGGCGACCGCTCCCGGCTGAGGCTGGCGCCCGGGCAGACCGCCTGGCTCGAGCAGGCATGCGACGAGATCAACGCCGGGCTGGCGCCGCTGAGGTCGTTCGTGCTGCCCGGCGGGACCCCCGCCGCGGCGCAGCTGCACGTCTGCCGCACCGTCTGCCGCCGCGCCGAGCGGCGCACGATCGACTGCGGCGACGAGGTCAACCGCGAGTGCGTGCGCTACCTCAACCGCCTCTCGGACCTGCTCTTCATCCTCGCGCGCGCGGCGAACGAGGGCGACGAGCCACTCTGGGAGCCCGGTCGCTATCGGTAAGGAGATGGAGATCACCGGCCACGGGCTGTACCGCGCCGAGCACCGCGCGCTGCGCGAGCTCTACGCCGTGGCGCGCCAGCTCTGCGGCCACTGGGAGCGGCTCGCCGAGCGGATCGGCGGCCAGCCCGCGACCGTGCTGCGTCACGGGGCAGATGCCTGTCACGAGCTGCTCGCCGAGCTGGCGGGACGGACCGAGGAGCACGGACTGCACGGCTTCCCGGCGGCCCAGAGCGTCGGCGGGCGGCTGGCCGGCGTGCGCAACAACGCCGGCGACCTGCTGCTCGAGCGCAACCAGGCGATGCGCGTCGCCGTGCTCGACGTCCAGCACCTGACGACGCTGCTCGGCTACCTCGGCAGGCTCGCCGCGACGCGCGGCGACGAGCAGCTGGCCGGCTTCCATCGGCGCTGGGAGGCGCGGCTGCGGCAGGTCGAGGGCGATGCGCGGGAAGCGGCGATCGAGCTCGGCTGCGAGCCCGCAGCAGCTGTGATCCCGGCCGACCACGGCCCGCTCGGCCGCGCCGGCCACCGCGTCGCGAGCGTCGTCGGGACGGCCGGCGAGGCGATCGACGCCTCCGCGGTCGGGCGCGCGGCACGGCGGTTCCAGCGCTAGCGGCGGCGGCGGTTCAGCCGCAGCCGCACCTCCTCGGTCGGTGGCGGCGTCGCCATCAGCTGCCAGCCGCGTGGGGTAAGCGCGTATAGGCCGTCGCGCTCCCGCAACACTACGCGCATGCGCCCGTTCTGCGCGGCGGTGCCGAGCGGCGCCTCGCTCAGCGGCCACTTGCCGTACTCCTCTCGCAGCCGCTCGATCGCGCGCCTGACGTCGGCATGAGACACGCCGCGGCCGAGCAGCTCGCCGACGATCGCGGCCTCGGCGACGTCCTCGACGCTGTAGACATGGGGATCCGCTTCCGAGACAGATGCCGGGATGTAGCCCCAGCGTGCCCACTGGCCGATCGTCGTGCCCGAGACACCGGCGAGCTCACCGACCTCGGCGGCGAGGAAGTGCCCGTGGACCGACGCCATCGCACAAAGGTATGCCGAACCGGGGCGGCCTTGCACGAGGCAACCGCCCGCCTCGCGCGCGCGTATCCCAGGATGGATGAATCCTGGGTGGGCGCGGCGAGTGGGATGATGCTTCGCATGCGCTCCAGCGCGTGGCTTGCGAGCGCGGGCGCCGCTCTGCTGCTCGGCGCCTGCGGTGGCGGCGGGGACGACCGCGACAAGCTGACCACACCACGCGCCGCCGAGCAGCGTCCCGAGGCCGCGCCGGCGGACGAGCAGGCGTCGAAGGTCGACCCGGCCGACGTGCGGATCGTGCGCGCGTGGGCCGACACGCTGCGGCGCGGCGACGTGCGCGGCGCGGCGCGCTACTTCGCGCTTCCCAGCGTCGTGTCCAACGGCACTGCACCGATCACGCTCGAGACCCGTGCCGACGCGCGCTTCTTCAACCGCACTCTCCCCTGCGGCGCGAGGCTGATCGAAACCGAGCCGGCGCCGCACGGTTTCTTCATCGCCACGTTCCGCCTGACCGAGCGACCGGGCCCGGGCGAGTGCGGCCCCGGGACCGGCGAGACCGCGCGCACGGCGTTCCGCGTCCGCGACGAGCACATCACCGACTGGCTGCGCGTGCAGGACGTCGAGTCGGCCGAGCCCGAGGCGCTGTCCTGACGCTGCGGCGCGCCGCCGGTCGGCGGAGAATGCCGTCATGCCTGAGCCGCGTGCCAGCCGGTCGCGCAAGGCACGCAACCTCAGCGCGCTGCGTCGTCACCACCGAGGACGCCGGCGAGCCGGTCGTGGTCGAGGGCAGCGCGCAGATCGTGAAAGGCCGGGACGCGATCGCGCGCGTCGCGTACCTGACGAGCGCGAAGTACGGTTGCATCACGGTCGAGTTCCTCGCGGCGAACGCGACGAAACGGATACGCCCGCGCTGGGCCTTCGGGATCGCTCAAGAGGACTTCACGGGCTCAGCCACTCGCTGGGTCTTCGATTGAGCGCCCGCGCGGTTTGCTGACTCGAAACGGGGCGGTCAGCTTCTGCGCCACGGGCTCGCCCTTGCCGTTGATCAAGGCGAACGTGACCTCATACCTGCCGGCTCGTGCGGGCGTGGGGATCCAGACGGGATAGGTCCGGACCTGGTTCTGGTTGCGCGGCTTGAAGATCGCGGGCTCCTGGTTGAAGCTCGGGCCTCGCAGCCGAGCCTCGCGATCGACGTCGACGATGAACCATCGCAGCGCGAACCGGCTTCCCTGCTCGCCCTGGATGTGCATCGTGAGCGCGAAGACGAAGCCCTTCTGGTTGAGCTCCGCATCGGTGTAGCCGCTGAGCGGCTCGTGCGTGTCGCTGAGGTAGTCCTGCAGCGACAGCGGGCTCTGCCGCTCGACCGCGACGATACGTGGCGCGACGATCTCCACCGGCGGGTCGGTGAGGTTTTCGCCGACCCAGTCGATCAGCGACGTCGCCTGCGTGAGCGCGGCGATGACCGCCCCGATCACGGCGAGCGACTGCGCGATCCGCTTCGGGCTAAGCCGGCCGCGGAGCCCGGCGGAGTCCAATCTCCGTGCGCGCGCGGGCACGGTCTGGCCGTCGCGCTCGGCTCCGCCGGCGCCGGCGGCGAGGGTCTCGCGCACGGTGGCCGCCTCGCGTGTCAAGTCCGGCCCGCGCGTTCCGGGCGGGCGGCTCTGCGCCCGAGGGCTCGGCGTTCGACGTGCCGCACGGATCAGCGCCTCCGACAACTAACGCCGGCGGACGCGGCGGCTGACGCGGTCGGGCGTGTGCAGGGAGTCGCCACCGTAGGCCACGACGACGGCGCCTCGGCGCGCACCGCGGCAGGCACGCCGTGCCCGCAGCGTCGTCCGGAAGCGGCCATCGGAGAAGACCAGGCCGACGGTGCGCCGGCCGGCGCCGCGTCCACACTTGAACGTCACGCGCAGCCGACCGTGCAGCCGCGGTGCGGATCGTCCGGCGACGCGGACGTTGCGAGCGTGCCAGCGGGCGCGGCCGATCGTCAGTTGCGGGGAACTGCGGTCCGACGGGTGTCCGCCGCCTCCGCCGCCCCCGCCGTCGCCGCCATCGCCGCCATCGCGATCGACGGGCCCGGGGTGCGTGTGGCCCCCGACCTTGTCGACGGAGGACTCCGACCCGGGCTGCCAGCTTGGGTGGAGATCCGCACCGGCACGGCTCGTGAGCCGCCGCAGGCCCGTCCCGTCAGCGAGAGCCGCCCAGACATCGCTGTTGCCGTCCGCGGTCCGCACGAAGGCGATCTGATCGCCGTCGGGCGCCCACACGGCGCTGTCGTCGCCGCCTGGGTTCCCGGTCAGCGGGAACCGAGCGACGCTCGTCAGATCCGCGAATGGCACGGCAGGGGTGACGCTCCCATCCTCCGTCTCGGTCCAGGGCTGCTCGACGTAGTCGAGGTAGGTGCTCCCCGCCTGCGCGGTGGTGAAGAGGACGTTGTTGACCCGGCTGTTGGGCTGGGTGAAGTCGAATTTGTCGTGCGTGACCTGCCACGACGGCTCGGAGAGATCGCCGGGACCGGAAGCGACCGAACGCATGTCGTGCACCGCGACGTACTTGCCGTCGGCGTCGAGCTCGACGTCGAGCGCCCAGATCGCGCGCGGGCCGCCGCGGGTGCTCTCGAACGCGAGGCCGATCCGCCAGCCATCGATCGTCCCGTCGGCGTCGATGTCCAGCGGCCGGTACCGCCCCGCGAAGTCCGGGTTCGCGTAGCCCTCCCCGTCGGTGGTCAACCGCGTGAGCGTGCCGGCTGTGTCCCGCAGCCAGATCTCACGCTGCCCGGTCTGATCGCTGGTGTACGCCAGCAGCGGCTCCTCCTGCAGGACCCTCGAGTATGCGGGGGCGGTCTGATCGCCGGGGCCGGTGACGAGCGGAACCGCCGGGTCGAATTCCGGCTGCTCGCCGGTGGTCCCGCGCGTGGTCCGGCTCCAGATGTCCCAGTCGCCGTCGGCGAGTCGCTGGAACGCCAGGACCCACTGCGTGTTGTCGACCGTGGGTCCGTAGGCGGGCCGCGCCTCAGGCTCCGGTCCGGTGGTGACCTGGACCGCAGTCCCCTCTGGGGAGGCTGCCGTCGGGTCCATCACCCAGATCTGACCGTTGGCGGCGTCGCCCCGCTGGAGCGCGATGAGGCCGTCGACGTGGGCGGGGACGTTCGCCCGAGCCGCACCGCCGAGCACGCCGAGCACCACAACCGCCGCTGTAGCGACGACGAGCCCACTCCGTTGCACGCGACGCGACAAGATTCCCCTCGCCGCGATTCCGTTCCGCTCTCGGTATCTCATTTCCCTTGCCTCACGACTTGTGTGAGGCAAAGAGCGACGCCCGCGGGTAGCTGATACACCGACTCCAGACCGACCCGCGTGCTACTGCCTGGCGGCTCGTCCGGGCCCGCGTTGCATCGACGCGATTGGGCGGCCCGTCACGTAGCCTTTCAGCGCCGAATCCCGCCTCACAGGCGGGCTTCACGAGGTACCGCTACGGGGATTCGAACCCCGGTTTCCGCCGTGAGAGGGCGGCGTCCTAGTCCCCTAGACGATAGCGGCAGGAACCGGTGAGCAGAGTAGCAACGAGTTCTGTCCGCGCCCGCTCGGTCAGCGCTTCGGGCCGATGAACTCGTCGAGCACGGCAACATCGCGCACGCGCGAGACGTAGACGGTGCGGGGCGCGGTCGTCCAGCGAACTCCGACGAGGACGCAGGCGTTGCAGAAGATCCGGCGGATGTCCTCGGATTGGTTGCTGAACGAGTAGCGCGGATGGCGCCAGTTGCGTCCCGTGTTCATGAACCGGCATCCGTCCGAATGGATGAGTCCTCTGAGCAAGTGCTCGGGGTGCTTCGCGACGAGCGCGCGCTGCCACTCGTCGAGGATGATCCGCCGCTCGTGCTTGCGCCCGGGCCCGTGCTGGGGGAACAGGCATGGAAGGCTCTTCGAGTAGACCGAGAGCTCGACGTTCGAGCGCGGCGCGCTGTTGGCGAAACCTCCAGAGCGGTGCAAGCGATTGATCCGGTTCGCCGGCAGGACGCTGCGGACGGCGGCCTCGCCAGCATCGATGATCTGCGGGTACCCCGCGTCGAAGAACAGGCGCAGCTTGTAGACCCCCCGCGGATGCGCCGATATGCAACCGTCGCCGAGGTAGAGGCCGAGCAGGTACAGGTACTCCGGCGGCAGATCCGCCAACCGGTGTCGCGGACCGCCGCACCGCGGGCACGCCACTTCAGCGCCGACCGAGCCGTTCGGCAGCCGGCCCGCCAGCCAGTCCTGACGGTCGAACGCGGGATTCCCGTCTCGCGGGCGATCGTCGACGCCGACTTGCCGCTCGCGGCGGGTTCGAGGACGCTCTTCACCTGGTCGGACGGGCGCATACGCAGCGAACACATGTTCGCAAGCGGGCCGGACAGAACCCACGCGGGACCCGCTACATTGGGAGTCCGCGCGGCTGTGGTGGAATTGGCAGACACGATAGCTTCAGGTGCTATTGGGCGAACGCCCGTGGGGGTTCGAGTCCCTCCAGCCGCACCTCCGTTCGCGTGATGTGAGCGCCGTCGCGAACGTCTGACCCGCCGGCTGGCATGCCAAGTGGAACGACGCCGGCCACGACTGCTCCGGCTCGGTGTCTTACTCGCTGCAGGGGCCGGCCTGCATCCGCCCCGGAACGGAACCGGCCCTCCGGTTGCCACGTTGGTCGACCTCCTCGCTCCCCGGAGGTCGTGTGTCCAGCGTCGCTTCCGAGCGACCGGACGAGTTCGTAGAGCCGGGTCGAGCGTGTCAACGCAATGCTCGACGGTTTCCAGGTCGCGTTCACCGCGGCCGCGATCCTGGTCGCGTTCGGGGCCGTACTGCTGATGTTCGCCGTGCGCAAGAAGGACGTCGCCAGCGTCGATCCCGAGGCCGCGCCGCTGCCGGTCGCCTGATCGTCCGGCTGCAAGCGATCCTGCAGCGAGCAGGAGTTCGCGCTGGTACAACGACGCCGCCGAGTCGTCGGGCCTCCGGGGCCGTCGAACGGGGGAACCGATGCGGCCATCGATGGCCGCGGGGCGAATCGCCGCCGGCGAGCGGCGTAGCGCGCTGCGCGAGCCCGTCAGCTCACCTCGTAGGCGACGCAGACGATGGCTCGCGCTTCCGCACTCATACTCGCCACCGCGCTCGCACTGGGCGCGCTCGCCGGCACCGCCGCGGCCGCGCTGAAGCGCGGCGCGCGCGGGCACGAGGTGGTCAAGGTCCAGCGCTGGCTCAACCAGCCCGCCGACGGGATCTTCGGGCGCTCGACCAGCGCGGCCGTCAAGCGCTTCCAGCGCCGCCACGGGCTTCGGGCCGACGGCGTCGTGGGGCCCGCGACGTGGGCCGCGCTGCGGCGCGGGCACCGAGCCGCCCAGCGACGGTCCCCCGTGCGCTCGCGCGGCCCCGCCGTGCGGCTGTTGCAGCGTGCGCTCGGGATCGCAGCGGACGGCGTCTTCGGACCCGCGACGCAGGCGGCGGTCAAGCGCTTCCAGCGCTCGCGCGGACTGTCCGCCGACGGAGTCGTCGGCCGCGAGACTTGGGCGGCGCTCGGGCACGCCGGCGTCCGCACCGTGCTCAAGCGCGGGCACCTTCGGCGAGCCTCGGGCGGAGCGCCGCCCACGGTGCGCCGGATCGTCGCCGCCGCCGACCGCATCGCGGGCAAGCCGTACAAGTACGGCGGCGGCCACGGGCGGTGGGACGACAGCGGCTATGACTGCTCCGGCTCGGTCTCCTACGCGCTGCACGGCGCCGGCCTGCTCGACCGCGCGCTGAGCTCGGGCGACTTCATGAGCTGGGGCGCGCCTGGCAAGGGACGCCGGGTGACGATCTACGCCCACCCCGGTCACGTCTACATGGTCGTCGACGGCCGCCGCTTCGACACGACAGGCCGCGACGAGAGCGGCTCGCGCTGGCAGTCGCGCTCACGCTCCGTGGCGGGCTACACCGCTCGCCACCCGCCCGGCCTCTAACCTCGGCGGGCGATGCCCACCTGGGCCTGGCTCGCAGTCGCCACGCTCGCTATCTACGCCAGCTTCGTGCTCGCGCTGCTGGTCGCCGGCCGGCGCGAGCAGGCGCGCGCGCTTGCGGTCTTCGCGCCCGACTGCGCGCTCCTCTGCCGCCGGCTGCTGCGCGACCCGCGTGTCCCGCGCGCACGCAAGCTCGCGCTGGCCGCGACGGTCGCATACCTGCTGCTCCCGTTCGACGTCGTTCCGGACTTCGTTCCGGTGGCCGGGCAGCTCGACGACGCCGTGCTGCTGGCGTTCGTCCTGCGCGGGATCGCACGCAGCGCCGGCACCGCGCTGCTCGCCGAGCACTGGCCGGGCACGGCGGGAGCGCTGGCCCAGATCATCAGGCTCACCGGAGCGTCGGCAAGCGGACCGCCGTAGCGGTCACATGATTGACGTACGTGCGAATCGCATGAGCGCGCCGATGGGCAGTCCCGGTGCAGACACAGTTTCCGCTACCACCGGGAGGATGAGTTGCAGGCGTACAGCACACCGACGAGCGACGGGCCGACGACGGCCGAGAGCTCGAAGACCGAGGAGGCGAAGGAGCGCGCGAGAGAGCAGGCGCAACAGGCGGCGGGCCAGGCCCGCAGCACGATGCGCTCGCAGGTCGACCAGCGCTCGACGGACGCCGGCCGCCGCGTCGCCGGCTTCGCCTCCGACGTGCGCAGCGTGGGCGACCAGCTGCGCCAGCAGGGCAAGGACCAGCCGGCCAAGCTGGCCGACCAGGCCGCCGATCGCGCGCAGCGCGTGGGCGACTACCTGGAGCGCAGCGACGCCGACCGGATCCTGAACGACGTCGAGGACTTCGGCCGGCGCCAGCCGCTGGCGGTGATCGCCGGCGGCCTCGCGCTCGGTCTCTTCGCCTCGCGTTTCCTGAAGGCATCCTCGAGCCGCCGCTACGAGCAGCGCCGGCAGAGCTACGGCGAGCTGTCCGGGCGCAGCTACGACCGCCCGCCGGCAACGTCGGGAATCCACACGGAACCCGTCACGACCGGTCCGGCCGTCCCGCCGGCCACGTACGGAGCGCGCTGAGAGCCATGGCCCAAACGCCCAACGGAAGCGGCGCCCCTACGGCGGGTGACCCGCGCGAACGTCCGATCGGCGAGCTGGTCAAGGACCTCTCTTCGCAGACCTCGACTCTGGTCCGACAGGAGATCCAGCTCGCGCAGGCAGAGCTGCAGCAGAAGGGCAAGACCGCCGGCAAGGGCGCCGGCCTGCTCGGCGGCGCCGCCGTCGCCGGCACGCTCGCCCTCGGCGCGCTGAGCGCCGCCCTGATCACGCTGCTCGACGACGCGATGGCGACTCCGATCGCCGCCGTGATCGTGATGGCGCTATGGGCGCTCGTCGCCCTGGCGCTCGCCAAATCCGGCCAGACGGCGCTCCAGAGCGCCACACCGCCGGTGCCCCAGACAGTCGAAACCGTGAAGGAGGACATCCAGTGGGCGAAGAACCCGACCGGATCCGTGCAGAGATAGAGCAGACCCGCGCCGAGATGTCGGAGACCGTCGACGCGCTCGGCTACAAGGCGGACGTCAAGAGCCGCACGAAGGAGAGAGTGGTGGGAGTCAAGGACAGGGTCGTCGGCGGCACGCCGGATACCGGCGAGGTCAAGGACAAGGCCCGCCAGGCGACCAGCGTCGCGCAGGAGAACCCGCTCGGCCTGGCGATCGGCTCCGTCGCGGTCGGCTTCGTCGCCGGCATGCTGGTGCCGTCCACGCGCGTGGAGGACGAGAAGCTCGGCCCGATCGCCGACGACGTCAAGGACAGGGTCAGGGAGACCGGCCAGGAGGCGCTGGAGCACGGCAAGCAGGTGGCGCAGGATGCGGCGCAGACCGCGAAGGAGAGCGGACAGCAGCACGCGCAGGAGGTCAAGGACAGCGCCCAGCAGTCCGCGCAGGACGTGAAGGAGCGGTCGTCCACCTCCCCGAGCCCTGCCACGTCGAGCTACCAGACGCACTGATGCCGACCACGACGAGGACCGGCCGCGCTGCCGGCGCGAGCCAGGGCCGCTTCGTGCGGTCCACCACCACGACCCGGACGACGACCCGCCGGAGCATCCCCGTCCAAGGGCTGCGCCGGCGGCGGCAGCCGGAGCCGAGCAGGTTCAAGAAGGTCACGAGCGCGCTGCTCCCGGCCGCGGCGGCCAAGAAGGCCACGCCGAGCTCGAAGAAGGGCAAGGCCGGCGGGCTCGCGCTCGTCGCAGCCGCGGCGGGCGTGGCGTTCAAGAACCGGGGCAAGCTCAGCGAGTTGCGCCGCAAGGACTCCCCCGCGACTCCCACGAGCGCGAGCGGCAACAACGCCGCCGTGCCACCGGCCACGCCGGCCGTCTGACCGGGCAGGCGCGGACCGACCCGGGTCCGCGCCGCCTGGCAACCTTTCAGGCGTGGACGACTACGGCCACGCCATCGGCTACAAGGTGCTCGCGCGCGGAACACCCGTGTGCAGCTCCGACGACTTCCAGGTCGGAACCGTCCGCCGGGTGCAGGACAACGCGCGCGAGCACATCTTCGACGGGATCGTGATCGACACGCCCGACGGGCGCCGCTTCGTCGACGCGCCCGAGGTCGCGCGCATCTTCGAGCGCGCGGTCGTGCTCACGATCACCGCGGAGGAGGCGCGCGCGCTGCCCGAGCACGGCTCGGCGGTGGCGAGCCGGATGCGCGATACGACCACCGTCCGGCGCGCCAAGCGCTGGGGCCGTTCGATGCGTGAGCGCTGGGACCGGCGCTGATCCGGCGCAGCGTGTGCGCCACTTCCCGAACGGGTAATGCCCGCACAACTCCGGGAAAGGAAGGCTTCGATGGCCGACACCACGAAGCGCTCGCCGAGCGCACGCGCCAAGAGCAGCAGCGCCAACTCCAAGAGCGGCGGCGGCAAGTCGTCGTCCTCCTCCAGGCGCTCCGGCTCCAGCGCCGGCCGCTCCACGGCGGCGTCCAACCGCTCGCGCTCCAGCCGCAGCACGTCGGGCTCGAGCGGCGCCCGCTCGCGCAACGCCTCGTCCAGCGCCGGCAACGGCGTCGTCCACGACGTGGCCGAGACGGTCGGCGCCACAGCGAGCAAGGCGAAGGGACCGCTGGTCGCCGGCGGTGCCGCTGCGGCCGGGCTGGTCGGTGGCATCGTGCTCGGCTCCCGCGTGCTCACGCCGCGCAAGAAGGTCCTCGGCGTGCCGATCTCCCGCAAGGGTCTCGACCTGAAGCCGGTCGCCAAGGAGGTGCAGAAGGCCGGCAGGCAGCTCGGCCGGCTCACCGACGAGATGGCGCAGGCGCGCAAGCAGGCCAAGAAGGTCGGCGACGCGTTGTCCTGAGGTCCCCTCGCGGCTGCTCCGCCGCGGCCCCAGCTAACCGCTGCCGCTCTTGCGGGTCGTCGAGCGCGCCTTCGCTCCGGCGCGCGAGCCGCGCGACCGCGAGCTGGTCGTGGTCGGGCGAGCGGCCGCCGCCCCGTCAGCCGCCGTGCGCCGCGCGGCCGGCCCCTCGATCTCGGCGACCGGGATCGAGTCGTGCGCCGTATCGACCGCGAGCTGCGGGATCAGGCCGCCGAGGAAGTCCGCCATGCGCTGCTCCTCACGCAGGATCTTGCGCGCAAGCTTCGCCGTGTCCTCGTCGCCGACCGCGGTGGCCATCGCGTCGATGGCCCGGTAGGTCGCGATCTCCCCGGCCTCGTCCTCGAACTCGGTCCGGGCATTCTTGAGCATGCGCTCCTGCTCGCCCGAGCGCAGCACGGCCTCGACCGGCTTCCTGACCGCGGCGGTCGCGCGCTGCACCGCAGTCTGTGCGGCCTCGGCCCCGCGACTCAGCGCGTCGGGGCCGCGCACGAGCTCGGCCTCGCCCCCGAGCTGCCGGATGCGGCGCTCGACGTCGGTCGCGTGCGACTTCGTCTCCTTCAAATGCTGCTTGAGCCGCTTGAGGTAGTCCGCCCGGGTCGTACCCTCGATGTGTGTCTCGAGCGCAACCTCGAGACGCCGCTCGGTCGCGTACGCGTCGTTGAGGTATTGAACGAGCTTGGCGTCGCGCTTGGTCTGCTCTGACATCTCGACGTCCTCCTCCAGGCCGGTCTGAGCGCGTACTACCCACTGAGACCGAGCGGAAGCCATGCTGTACTCCCACACGAATGAGTGCCACGGTCACGCAGCTCTCGATCGCGCCCGTGAAGGGCATGCGCCTCGTCAACGTCGACGACCTGGATCTCGGCGCGTCCGGCGCCCGCGGAGACCGCGCGTTCTGCGTCGTCGACACGGAGAGCAGGCAGCTGCTAACGACGCGCACGCCCGGTCTCATGCGGATCGCGCCGCGCTGGGAGGACGGCGCGCTGGCGCTGCGTTTCCCCGACGGCAGCGAGGTCGCCGAGCCGCCGGCGCTCGGCGAGCGCGCGCGCACCGCCAACTACGAGGGCCGTCCGATCCACGGCCGGCTCGTCGGCGGCGCGCTCGCGGAAGCGGTCTCCGCCCATCTCGGACGCCCCGTGCGACTGCTCGCGCGCGACGAGGGCGAGCGGCTCGCCGATGATGCGCCGGTCACGCTGATGTCCGACGCTTCGCTCGCGGCGCTCGCGCCGGCGCTCGACGGCAGGGTGCCCGACGCGCGCCGCTTCCGTATGACGCTCGCGATCGGCGGCGTCCGCGCGTGGCAGGAGCACGGCTGGGCCGGCCGGGAGATCGCGGTCGGCGAGGCGCTTCTGCGCGGGCTCGATCCGGTGCCGCGCTGCGTCGTCACCACGCGCGACCCCGACGACGGCCGCACCGACGCGCCGGTGCTCGCCGCGCTGGCCCAGCTGCGAGGCAAGGGCGACGTCACGTTCGGCATCTGGTGCGAGGTGCTGCAGGCGGGCCGCGTGCGGGTCGGCGATCCGGTCGCTACTGCGTGACGATCAGCTCGCGGATCCCGGTCGGCGCGCGGTCGGCCGCGGTCAGAGCTGCGACGCCGACGGCTCAGCGGCGCCGGCCACCTCGGCGAGCCGGAGCACGAAGCCGTGAAGCACGTCGAGCGCCACGGCGACGTCGGCGGCCTGCACCGACTCGTCGGGGTGGTGGCTGACGCCGCCCGCACAGCGCACGAACAGCATCGCCGCGCCGGTCAGCTCGGACAGCGCGACCGCGTCGTGGCCGGCGCCGCTCGGCAGCCGCACTTCCGGCACGCCGCGGCCCGCCACCGCCGTCGCCAGCAGCTCCGTGAGTCCGGGGTCCATCGCGACCGCCGGCGTCGCCATCCGCTGCTCCCATGCAAGCTCCACCCCGCGAGCGGCGGCGAGCGCGCCGGCGCGCTCGCGCAGGGCGTCGACGGCCGCGGCGCGGACAACGTCGTCGGCGTGGCGGACGTCGAGCGACGCGACGGCCTCGCCCGCGATCACGTTGGGCGCGCCGGGCAGCACCGCCAGCCGCCCGACGGTCGCGACCAGCCCGGGCTGGGAGCGACCCGCCGCCTCGACCGCCAGGACGAAGTCGGCGAGCGCGCACGCCGCGTCGCGGCGCAGCTCCATCGGCACGGTGCCCGCGTGCCCCGCGCGGCCCGTGAACCGGACCTCGGCGCGGGTCGCGCCGGCTATCGCCGTGACGAGCGCGACCGGTGCGTCGCGCCGCTCGAGCTCCGGACCCTGCTCGATGTGCAGCTCGCAGTAGCCGAGCAATCGCTCGCCGCGGCGCGACGCGGCGCCCGGCCCGGCTCCGAAGGCGGCGACCGCCTCGCCCACGGTGACCCCGTCGGCGTCGGCCACACCGAACAGCTCCGGCCCCAGGGTCCCGGCGACGGCGCGGCTGCCGAGATACGCGGTCCCGAAGCGCAGCCCCTCCTCGTCGCTGAAGCCGAGCACGTCGACGGAGAACGGCAGGCTCACCTCCTGCGCGCGCAGCCGCGCGACGCACTCGATCGCGGCGATCACGCCGAGCGGCCCGTCGAACGCGCCCGCGTCGCGCACCGTGTCGAGGTGGGAGCCGAGCAGCAGCGTGCCGGCATCGGGATCGGACCCCGGCAGGTGCCCCACGAGGTTGCCGGCCGCGTCGACCCGCACGGCCATCCCCGCCTCCGCCATCCAGCCGCCCACGAGCGCGTTCGCGCGCGCCATCGCCGGCCCGGCGAGCCAGCGCGTCAAGCGCCCCTCCTCCTCGCTGATGCGCGCCAGCTCGCGGCAGCGGCCGACGACCCGCTGCGCCGACGAGTGTCGTCTCGTGCTCCCTATCGGAGGATCAGGCGACACTCGTGCCGCTAGCTGCCGCGGTAGGTGCTGTAGCCGCCGGGCGCGACGAGCAGCGGCACGTGATGGTGCGCGTCCGGGTCGGAGATCTCGAAGCGCACCGGCACGACGTCGAGGAACCGCGGCGCGCCGCCGAAGTAGTCGCCGACCGCGAACCGAAGCTCGTACGTGCCGGCCTCCAGGGCGTCGAGCAGCGGCGCGTCGGTGCGGCCGTCGGCGTTCGTGACCGCCGTGGCGAGCACCTCGTCGCCGCGCGCCAGCGTGATCGCCACGCCGGCCGCCGGGCGCCCGCGCGAGATGTCGAGCACGTGCGTCGTCAGGCTCACCGCGTCAGCACCAGCGTGATCAGCCCCCAGGCCGGGAACGCGGCCGTGTACGCCCTGCGCTCGCCACTCGCGGCGTCGCTGCCGGGCACCGGGTCGTACGTGTGGTTCTCGCCGTTGAACGAGACCTCGGCGAGCACCTCGAAGCGCGCCAGCAGCCGCTGGCCCATCTCGTGCACGAGGTGCTGGATCGACTCGGAGACGAACTCGTGGAAGACCGCGCAGACCACGTCGCGGACCTGCACCGGAGCGACATAGCGGGCCGGGTCGCGGGCGAGCGCGTCGGCCGGGTCGGCGTAGCGCCAGTGCACGTCGAGGTGGACGAACAGCGGCCGGTCGGCGCGCTCGGGCAGCGTCGTCGCGTCGTCGCGCGCGAACCTGGTGAACGCCGAGCCGGTCGTCTTGAGCAGCCGCAGCCCGACCTGACCGCTGCGCTGGCCGACCAGTGCGACGCCGCCATCCGCGCGGCGCTCGAGCTCCAGCTCGGCGACCGCGTGGTCCGTGCCGCCGAGCGAGAACAGCCGGTCGCTGCGCTGCCGCGCCGCGCCGACGTCGACCGGCGCGAACGGCAGCTCGCGCGCCGAGAGCCGCAATCCCTCCATCTCCGGATACGTGCCGAGAAAGGCGCGGCCCAGCTCGTCGAGGAAGCCCTCCGGCGTCGGGCCGTCGTGCTCGAGCGCGCGCCGCAGGATCACGTTCTTCATGGTGTCGGTCGCTACGACGTTCGAATTGTCGCCCTCGGTGTAGGCGGCGAGGAAGCCCTGTCCGAGGACCTCCATGCTGACCTCGCACGCGAGCAGCCCGCTGTCGAGCGAGCGCACCGGCGACTCGGGGATCTCCGGCAGCCCGTGCAGCGGCGTGACGCCGACGCACTGCACCGGCACCTCGAGCTTGCCGTAGCTGATGCGAGCCCCGGTCACGCCCGCACCAGGTCCGCGAGCCGCAGGCGGGCGATCTTCGCGATCTCGGACAGCGCGGTGCGCTCCTCCTCGACGGGATCGGCGTCCAGGCGGCGGGCGGCCGCGGCGATGATCGAGTCCGGCGTGTGCTCGCGCGCGCAGACGATGAACGGGAAGCCGAAGCGCTCGCGATACGCGGCCGTGAGCGCCCTGATGCGCTCGTACTGCTCGGGCGCGAGCCGGTCGAGTCCGGCTGACGCCTGCTCGCGCGTCGACTCGCGTGTCACCCGGCCTGCGATCGCGGCCCTGCCGGCCAGGTCCGGGTGCGCCCGGATCAGTGCCAGGCGGTCCGCGGGCGTCGCGTCACCGACCACCCGCACCATCGCGGCGTGCAGGCTCTCGACGCTGCCGAACGGGCGCCGCTCCCAGGCCGCCTCCGCGATCCACGGCGATGCCTCGAAGACGCCGCCGAAGCGCGCCGCGAACGCTTCGCGGTCCAGGCGGTCGGCTGCGTCGATATCGATGATCGGCGCAGGCTATAGATTCCGCCGCTCTGGGAGCCGGCGTCACGGTCATCGAGGGCTGCGCGATCGCGAGCGTGGACGACACGCGGCGCGAGATCGCCGACGGTCACGTCGTCTGCGAGGACGGCCGCATCGCCGCCGTCGGCGCGGGCTCCGCGCCGGCGGTCGCGCACGCGGCGCGGCGGATCGACGGCCGCGGCAGGCTCGCCACGCCCGGGCTGGTCAACTGCCACCACCACCTCTACCAGCACGCGACGCGCGGCTACGCGCAGCAGGCGACGCTGTTCGAGTGGCTGGTCGCGCTCTATCCCGTCTGGGCGCACATCGACGACGCCGTCGTCGATGCCGCAGCGCGCGCCGGCCTGGCTTCGCTGGCCCGCTCCGGCTGCACGACCACGACCGACCACCACTACGTCTTCCCGCGCCACGCCGGCGACCTGCTGGGCGTGGAGATCGAGGCGGCGCGCGCGATCGGCCTGCGCTTCCACCCCTGCCGCGGCGCGATGGATCTCGGGGCGAGCAAGGGCGGCCTGCCACCCGACGAGATCGTCGAGGACCGCGACGCGATCCTCAGCGCGAGCGCGTCGGCGATCGACCGCTTCCACGATCCGTCGCCGGGCGCGATGGTGCGGATCGCGCTGGCCCCGACGTCGCCGTTCTCGGTCAGCACCGAGCTGATGGCCGAGACCGCCGAGCTGGCCCGCGCGCGCGGCGTGCGGCTGCACACGCACCTCGCCGAGACCGAGGACGAGGAGGAGTTCTGCCTCGAGCGCTTCGGCAAGCGGCCACTGGAGTACCTCGACGGCCTCGGCTGGCTCGGCGAGGACGTCTGGCTCGCGCACTGCGTACACCTCGACGCGGCCGAGACTCGCCGGATGGGCGCCACCGGCACCGGCGTGGCGCACTGTCCCACCTCCAACGGGCGGCTCGGCGCCGGCATCGCGCCCGTCGCCTCGCTGCTCGCCGCCGGGGCGCCCGTCGGGCTGGGCGTCGACGGCGCCGCCTCGAACGAATGCGGCGAGCTGGTCGACGAGCTGCGCGCCGCGCTGCTGCTCGCACGCGTGGCCGCCGGCCCGGCCGCGCTGACCGCGCGCCAGGCGCTCGAGCTGGCGACGCGCCAGGGCGCCCGCTGCCTCGGGCGCAACGACGAGCTGGGACATCTCAGCGTCGGCGCACTGGCCGACGTCGCGCTGTGGGACCTCGGGGAGGCGGCGTTCGCCGGGATCGCCGACCCCGTCGCGGCGCTCGCGTTCGGGCCGACCCGTGCCGTCGACCTGCTGCTGGTCGGCGGCGAGGTCGTCGTCGAGGACGGCGAGCTGCGAACAGCCGACCCGGCCGCGCTCGCGGCGGACCTGACCCGCGCGAGCGCCCGGATGAGGGAGGCGGCGTGAAGTCGTCGCGCGGCGTGCGCCGCACCTCGTTCACGCTCGTCACCCCGGCGAACCACTACCCGAGCCGGCTGCCGCCGTTCGCCGGCGCGCCGGTGGTCAAGCTCGTCACGCCGCGCTTCGCGCCGTCCCGCATCGGCGCGTACCTGGTCGCGCTGCCCGCCGGCGGCGGCACCGCCGAGCCGGTCGCGCCCGGCTTCGAGACGTTCCTGTATGCGCTCGACGGCGAGGCGACCGCGACCGCCGACGCAACCGAGCTGTCGCTGCGCTCCGGCGCCTTCGCCTACATCCCCGCGACGGCGTCGTTCACCGTCTCGGCCGGGGAACAGGCCGGGCGGCTTTTGATGGTCAAGCGCCGCTACGAGCCTTGGCAGGGGCTCGCCGCCCCGTCCCTGCTGGCCGGCCACCGCGACGACGAGCCGTTCGCCGGCACCGCGGTTCCGGGCTTCCGGCGGCGCGAGCTGCTGCCGGTCGGCGACCCGGCGTTCGACTTCAACATCAGCCTGCTCGCGTTCGACGCCGGCGTGGGCCTGGGCAACATCGAGATCCATGACGAGGAGCACGGCCTCTACATGACCGCGGGCGCGGGGCTCTACTTCCTCGACGGCGAGCTGTTCGAGGTCGAGCGCGACGACTTCATCTACATGGCGCCCTACTGCCCGCAGGGGTTCACCGCGACCGGCCGCGAGCCGGCCGAGTACCTGCTCTACAAAGACGTCTGGCGCGACGGCTTCTGACGCGGCCGGTGTTGTCATGATCGGCAGATGCTCGCCGTCTTCGCCGCCGACTCCGATTCCGCCGACCCGCTCAGCGCCCTTCAGGTCGGTCAGCGACCCGAGCCCGTGGTGCCGGACGGCTGGACGACGGTCACCCTGAAGGCCGCCTCGCTGAACCACCACGACGTCTGGTCGCTGCGCGGCGTCGGGCTGAGCAGGGAGCGGCTACCGATGATCCTCGGCTGTGACGCCGCCGGCATCGACGAGGACGGCAACGAGGTCGTGGTCCACGCGATCGTCTCCGGCGAGTCGTGGCAGGGCGATGAGACGCTCGACCCGAAGCGCTCGATCCTGTCCGAGCGGCACCAGGGCACGTTCGCCGAGCGGGTCGCCGTCCCACGCCTCAACCTGGTCCCGAAGCCCGGCGCGCTCTCCTTCGAGCAGGCCGCCTGCCTGCCGACGGCGTGGCTGACCGCCTACCGGATGCTGTTCACGCGCGGGCGCATCGTCCCCGGCGCCACGATCCTGGTCCAGGGCGCCGGGGGAGGCGTCGCGACCGCGCTGATCGCGCTCGGCAGCGCAGCCGGCGTCCGCGTCTGGGTCACCGGCCGGTCGGAGGAGAAGCGCTCGCGCGCGCTGGAGCTCGGCGCCCAGCAGGCGTTCGAGCCGGGCGCGCGGCTGCCCGAGCGCGTCGACGCCGTGATGGAGACGATCGGCGAGGCGACGTGGGCGCACTCGCTGCGAGCGCTCAAGCCCGGCGGGTCCGTGATCATCTGCGGCGCGACGAGCGGCGCGACCCCGCCCGCGGAGCTCAACCGCATCTTCTTCCTGCAGCTCTCGGTCATCGGATCGACGATGGGCAGCCGCGAGGAGCTCGAGCGGCTCGTGCGGTTCTGCGTCGACAAGGACGTGCGGCCCGTCATCCACGACACGGTGCCGCTGCGTGAAGCGCGACGGGCGTTCGAGGCGATGCTCGACGGTCAGGTGCTCGGCAAGATCGTGCTCACACCGTAGGGGCGGCGCGGGACGCCGACGGTCGCAGGAGCCCTTCGAGCGCCGAGAAGGCGTCGGGGTCGAGCCGCCGCGGCACGTCGGCGCGGATGATCTCGAGCGCGCGCTCGGAGGGCCGCGGCGGGCGGTACGGGCGCGCAGAGGTCAGCGCCTCGTAGACGTCCGCGATCGCCAGTACGCGCATCGGCAGGGTCAGCTCGGCGGCCGTCAGCCCGTAGGGGTAGCCGCAGCCGTCGAGGCGCTCGTGATGCGCGCTCGCCAGCCCGGCCAGGTCGTGGAAGCCGGGGACGCGTTCCAGGATGCGCTGAGTGAACAGCGGGTGCTCCCTGACCTTGGCGAACTCGGCATCGGTGAGCGGCGCAGGCTTGTCGAGGATCCGGTTGGAGATCGCGAGCTTGCCGATGTCGTGGAGCCGTGCCGCGCGACGCAGGTCGTCCAGCACCTCCGTGTCGCAGCCGAGCGCGGCCGCGATGCTGCTCGCGATCACGGAGGTCCGGTCGGAGTGCCGGTAGGTCCACGGCGACTTGGCGTCGACGACGGCGGCGAACGCGTCCGCGATCCCGTCCAGGCGCGCCGGGCCCGCGGTCAGCACGCGGTCGGGCGGCTCCGCCGCGGCCAGGTCGGGCTCCGCCAGCGACGCCCAGAAGCGCGCGTCGCACCGGAACGCGCCGAGCGCGTCGACGAGCGCGGGATCGAACCAGCCGCCGCGGCGCCGAACCGCCACCCGGCAGGCGGCGTCCGCGCCGCGCGCCGCGTGGAAGATCTCCACTGTCTGCGCGAGGCAGAGGATCCTCGCCTCCAGCGGGATCTCCTCGCCGCGCAACCCGCGCGGCTGCCCACGGCCGTCCCAATGCTCGTCGAGCGCCCGGATCGCCTCGGCGGTTCGATCGGGCAGCCCGAGCATGCGGGCGATCTCCGCGCCGCGCTCGCAGCGCGCCAGCATCAGCTTGCGCGTGACCTCACCCTCGTCGCGGATCCCTCGCAGCTGCAGCATGCGCGCCCGCGCCGAGCCGAGCGGCGCCACGGTCCGCAGCGCCCACACGAACGCCGGAAACGGACGCGCCCAGTCGACCCGCTTCGAGGTGTGCTTCGCGACGTGGTCGTCGACGGCGAACAGCGCCGCCATGCGCGCCGAGTTGGCCGAGCAGCCGGCGTCCTTGAGCAGCAGCGCATAGAAGAGGTCCGAGCGCACCGCCGCGTCGAGCCGCAGCTCCTCGGCCAGGCGCATCCCGATCAGGCAGCAGCGCACCGCATGCCCGGGCGGCTCGCCCTCGGTGATGTCCAGCGCGTACGACAACCCGCCGATCACCTCGGACAGCGCGATCTCACCCGGTCCCGCAGCCATCCGGGCAGTATCCCCCACCTCGGCGGAATAAAGAGGCGCGCGCCGCGTTCCATCGGGTATGCCTTCCCCCCACGCCTCGCGTCGCGTCCTCTTCCTGGTCTCGGCCCACAACAGCCTGAGCCAGCGCGCCCACGTCGCGCTCACCGAGGGCGGGCACGAGGTCGCCGTCGCGGTGGTCGACTCGGCGGCTGCGATGGAGGCCGCGGTCCTGCGACACCGGCCGGAGCTGATCGTGTGTCCGATGCTCAAGCAGCTCATCCCCGCCTCGATCTGGTCCCGCCACCGCTGCCTGATCGTGCATCCGGGCCCGAGGGGCGACCGCGGCGCATCCTCGCTCGACTGGGCGATCGAGCTCGGCATGGGCGAGTGGGGCGTGACGGTCCTCGAGGCCAATCACGACGTCGACGCGGGCGACGTCTGGGCCACGCGCGAGTTTCCGATGCGGGACGCCGGGAAGAGCAGCCTCTACCGGCACGAGGTCCGTCGCGCCGCGATCGAGGCGCTCGTGGACGCGGTCGACAAGGTCGTCGAGGGCGCGGCGCCCGACGCGCTCGATTACGGCGACCCGCGGGTGACCGGACGGGCGCGGCCGCTGATGCGGCAGGAGACCCGCGCGATCGACTGGGGCTCGGACTCGACCGACACCGTCGTCCGCAAGATCCGCGCCGCGGAGGGCCACCCCGGTGTGCTCGACGAGGTCGAGGGCATCGAGTTCAACCTCTTCGGGGTACACCGCGAGCGGGCGCTGCACGGCGCCGCGGGCGACATCGTCGCCCGGCGCACCGGCGCGATCTGCCGGGCGACCACCGACGGCGCCGTCTGGATCAGCCACCTCAGGCGACACGAGCCGCAGTCGTTCCAGCTGCCGGCGACGCGCGCGCTCGCACTCGCCGGCCGCGAGCTCGACGTGCCCGAGATCCCGGCGCCGCCGCACGCGCAGCTGGCGGCCGAGCACGGCTACCGCGAGATCGCCTACGAGGAGCACGGACGCGTCGGCTACCTGCGGTTCGACTTCTACAACGGCGCGATGGGCACCGAGCAGTGCCGGCGCCTGCGCGACGCCTATATCCACGCCCGCTCGCGGCGCCAGACGAACGTGATCGTGCTGATGGGCGGTTGCGACTTCTTCTCGAACGGCATCGACCTGAACCTGATCGAGTCCGCCGACGACCCGGGCGGCGAGTCCTGGCGCAACCTGCACGCGATCAACGACCTCGTGCGCGAGGTCATCGAGACCGACTCGCACCTGGTGATCTCCGCGCTGGCCGGTGACGCGGCAGCCGGCGGCGTGCCGCTCGCGCTCGCCGCCGACCACGTCGTCGCGCGCGAGGACGTCGCGCTGAACCCCTACTACCGGCACATGGGCGGCCTGTACGGGTCGGAGTACTGGACCTACCTGCTGCCGCGGCGCGTCGGGGCGGCGATGACCGCCCGGCTCACCGGCGCGCCGTTCACACCCGTCGGCACGCGGCAGGCGGTCGAGATCGGCTTGCTCGACGCCGCCTTCGGCGCCACCGCCGCGAGCTTCCACGCCCAGACGCGCCGGCTCGCCGGCCGGCTGGCGCGCGACCCGCGGCTGGGCGAGCGGCTCGAGGAGAAGCGTCGCCGGCGCGCGCGCGACGAGCAGATCATGCCGCTCCAGGCGTACCGCACGCAGGAGATGGCCCGCTCGTACCGGTGCTTCTTCGGCGCCGACCGCAGCTACCACGACGCGCGGCGGCGCTTCATCCACAAGCTCGGCGCGACGCTTGCTGACGTCGGCGCGCACCGGCAGGCGGCCGGAGCGGTCGCGGGCGCCGTCGCGTCGCGAGCCGGCTGAGCGACCTGGCGTTCCGGCTGCCGGCCGGATCAGTCCCGGCGCAGGTCGCCGAGGCGCTCGACGGCCGCCACGACGACGTTCCAGAAGCGCTCCGCGTCGAGCTCCATCGCGATGCGCGCGTTCGGCTCGCGGCCGCAGCGCCCGCCCAGGTCGACGACGGTCGCGCCGCGCGTCCAGCGGCCCTCGGTCTCGATCGCGAGGAACGCGTCGACGCAGCGCGCGGCGCCCGGCTCGGCGATCAGCGCGACGGCGCACGGGTCGTGCACGGGCGGCGCGTCGGCGCCGAACAGCGAGCGGTAGCTGCCGCCGAAGTACTCGAACCACCCGGCGACCGTGTCGCCGAGCCGCGTCCCGAGCGCCCGCATCCGCGCGATCACCTCCGCGGTCGCGCGCGCCTGGTGCGTCAGGTTGAGCCCGACCAGCGTGAACGGCACTCCGCTCGCGAGCACCGCCGACGCGGCCGGCGGGTCGACCCAGGCGTTGAACTCGGCATACGGCGTGCGATTGCCGCGTTCGGTCGAGCCGCCCATCCAGACGATCTCGCGGATCCGCTGGCGCTCGACTTGCTCGAGCGCGGCCGCGACGTTCGTGAGCGGGCCGGTGGCGAACAGCGTGACCGGCTCCCGCGCCGCGTCCAGCTGAGCTCCGATCAGCTCGACCGCGGTGCGTGCGTCCAGCGGCACGTCCGGGGCAGGCAGCTCCGGCCCGTCGAGCCCGCTCTTGCCGTGCACGTCGACCGCCGGCTGGAGCGGGCGATCGCTCGGGCCCTCGGCGCCGGCGGCGATCGGCACGTCGCGGATCCCGGCGAGCGTGCACACGCGGCGCGCGTTGAGCGTTACCTGCTCGAGCGGCGCGTTGCCGGCGACGGTCGTGATCGCGCGCAGCTCGAGTGCCGGGTGCGCGGCGGCGAGCAGGATCGCGATCGCGTCGTCGTGACCGGGGTCGCAGTCGAGTATGCAGGGGATCGCCACGGCTCAGACCACGAGCGGGACGACGCGGGCGCCGGCGACGTCGACGAGCCCGCGATCGGTCAGCTTGAGGTCGGGGATCACCGAGAGCGCGAGGAAGCTGAGCGTCATGAACGGCGCGTCGATCCGGACGCCCTGCTCGCGCAGCAGCGCGACGAGCTCGTCGAGCCGCTCGACGACCGCCTCGGCCGGCTGCTCCGACAGCAGGCCCGCGACGGGCAGCGCGAGCTCGCCGCGCACCGCTCCGGCGTCCGCGACGGCGATCCCGCCGCCCAGCTCGATCAGCCGCCGGACGCAGGCCGTCATGCTCGCGTCGTCCACGCCGGCGACGACGATGTTGTGGGCATCGTGAGCGACGGTCGAGGCAAACGCGCCGGCGCGCAGTCCGAACCCGCGCACGAGCCCGACCCCGACGCGACCGGTGGCGTGGTGGCGCTCGATCACCGCGAGCTTGGCGAGGTCGCGGTCCGGGTCGGCCACCACGCGGCCGTCGCGCACGGCGGGCGGCTCCTGCGCCGCGCGCGTGATCAGCTGGCCGGGGACGATCTCGATCACGCGCACGCGCCCGGCGTCGCGCTCGGCGGCGTCCGGCCCGATCGTCGCGCCATCCGCGGTCGCCGACGCCGGGCCCAGGTCGAACGCGTCGCTCGCGAGCGGCGCGGCGTTCACGCTGTCGCGGACCCAACCGGGCACCGGCGGCGCGTCGTACGGCAGCGCCCGGCCGTCACGGGCCGCCACGCGGCCGCCGGCGATCACGACCGCGGCGCGGAAGCCCTCGAGGTCGTCGAGCAGCGCCATGTCGGCGTGGAAGCCGGGCGCGATCGCCCCCAGCTCGGCGAGCCCGTGGCAGCGCGCCGGGTGAAGCGTCGCCAGCACCAGCGCATCCTCCGGCGCGATCCCCTCCGCCACCGCCTGGCGGCACATCCCGTCGATGTGGCCCTCGCGCACGAGCATGTCCGGCTCGCGGTCGTCGGTGCAGAACGCGCAGTACTCCGGCCCGTGGCGCCGGACCAGCTCCAGCTGCGCGCTCAGGTTGCGCGCGTTCGACGCCTCGCGCAGCAGCACCCAGAGCCCGCGGCGGCGCTTCTCGAGCGCCTCCTCCCAGCTCGTCGACTCGTGGTCTGAGCGGATGCCGGCGGCGGCGTAGGCGTCGAGCGCCGAGCCGCTGACGCCGGGGGCATGGCCGTCGACGTGCGGGTGCAGCGCCACCTTCGCCAGCACCTCCGCGTCGCCGGCGATGACCGACGGGAAGTCCATCACCTCGGCGACGCCGATCGCCCGCTCGTGGCGCAGGATCTCGGCCATCTCGCGCGGGCCCAGCGCGCCGCGCGACGACTCGAGCGCGCTGGCCGGCACGCACGAGGGCGCCATCGCGTAGACGCGCAGCGCGAGCCCCTCGCTCGCCTCGAGCAGCCAGAGCGCGCCGCGGACGCCGAGCACGTTGGCGATCTCGTGCGGGTCGCAGACGACGGCGGTCGTCCCGCGCGCGACGACGACGCGCGCGAACTCTGCCGGCAGGAGCTTGGAGGACTCCAGGTGCACGTGCGCGTCGATCAGCCCCGGCACGAGGAAGCGGCCGCCGGCGTCGATCCGCTCGCCGCCTTCGTAGCGGCCGACGCCGGCGATGCGGCCATCTGCGACGGCGACGTCACCGGCGAGCCACTCGCGCGTGAACGCGCAGAACACGCGCGCGCCGGCGACGACGAGGTCGGGCTCCTCGTCGCCGCGGGCGACCGCGAGCAGGCGCGCGCGCGACGTCACGCCGCGAGCCTCGCGAGCGTGCCGGCCAGCACGCGGACTCCGTTCTCGAGGTCCGCAGCGTCGGTGTGCTCGTCCGGGTGATGGCTGACGCCGCCCGCGCTGGGCACGAAGATCATCCCGATCGGCACGCGCGAGCCCATGATCATCGCGTCGTGGTAGGCGCCGCTGATCATGCGCCGGAACGGCAGACCGAGCTCGCGCGCGGCGGCCTCGGCGGCGTCGGCGACGCGCGGATCGCAGGCCACCGGCATGTCCTCGACGATCGGCGTGATCGCGAGCTCGAGCCCGCGGCGCGCGGCGATCTCGCGCGCGGCGGCCAGCACGGCGTCGACGACGTGCGTGCGCGCGGTCAGGTCGGAGTCGCGCACGTCGAGGTCGAGATCGACCTCCCCGGGCACGACGTTGATCGCGCCCGGCCGCACGCGCAGCGCACCGACCGTGCCGACGGTGGTCGCGCTGGGCGACTCGCGCGCGATGCGCTCGAGCGCGCTGATCGCCTCCGCGGCGCCGGCGAGCGCGTCGCGTCGCAGCCGCATCGGCGTCGCGCCCGCGTGGGTCGCCGCGCCGCGCAACGTCAGCCGGAAGTCGTGCGGCGCGGCGATCGCCGTGACCACCCCGATCGACTCGCCGCCGTCCTCGAGCACGATGCCCTGCTCGATGTGCAGCTCGACGAGCGCGTGGATGCCGGCCGGGTCGAGCTCGGCCTCGCCAAGGCGATCGGGATCGAGGCCGGCGTCGCGCAGCGCCGTCGCCATGCTCGTGCCGTCGCGGTCCCGGAGGCGGTCCAGGTCGGCCCGCTCGAGCTGCCCGGCGGCCGCGCGGCTGCCGATGCAGCCGGTGCCGAAGCGCGGCTCCTCCCCCGCCCAGGCGACGAGCTCGATCGTGCGTCGGGGCGCCGCGCCGGCGTCGCGCAGCAGGTTGACCGCCTCGATCGCGCCGAGCACTCCCAGCACGCCGTCGTAGCGGCCGGCGTTGAGCGTGGTGTCGACGTGGGAGCCGGTGAGCACGAGCGGCGCGCCGGGCTCGCCGCCCTCCCAGCGCCCGAACAGGTTGCCGACAGCGTCGAGCCGTACGTCCAGCCCGGCGTCGCGCATCCATTGCGCGACGCGCTCGAGCGCCGCGCCGTACGTCGGCGTGTAGACCTCGCGCGTGATCCCGCCGGCCTCGGGATCGTCGTTGAAGCCGGCCAGCTCGGCGATCGCGTCATGCAGCCGGGTCGCGGTGGTCACCGCGCGCAAGCCTAGATGAGTTGTGCCGAGTGCCTGGCCGACGGGCGAGTGGCTGCCGCGGCGTTTACGTCAACAGCGGCATTAAGGGCTGTCGGCTCCGGGGCCCCGGGGCCGTCCGGCGGAGGCGCGGGGCGCCTTGACCCGCCGTATCCGGCGTCAAAGCGCCCCGCGACGCCGAGCGCGCCGAGCGGTCGCGCCGCAGCGCGCGTGAACGCAGGCCGCCGGCCGGCTCGCGGCGCCCGACCGGCGTTGACGCCGTATGTCGCCGTGAACGCCGCACGGCCGCCGTTTCGACCCGCCTGTGCGGCGTTGACGGCGTATGTCGCCGTGAACGCCGCACGCCCGCTCCCCGCGCCGCACCGACCGGCGTTCACGCGCGCCGCCCCGGCCCCCCCGGACC
>Ga0126306_10000002_pt1 | contig 63045 bp, 55 predicted proteins | sample Plot27_FD_92592 | JGI IMG/M metagenome (GOLD analysis project Ga0126306, IMG submission 92592) | Serpentine soil microbial communities from UC McLaughlin Reserve, CA, USA - Plot27 | ecosystem: Environmental > Terrestrial > Soil > Grasslands | place: USA: UC McLaughlin Reserve, Lake County... | reverse complement strand
GCCGGCGGGCTGCTCGGGGGTGCCGTCGCCGACGACGATCGCGGCGGCGGCGTGGTCCTGGGTGGAGAAGATGTTGCAGCTGACCCAGCGGACGTCGGCGCCCAGCGCGGTCAGCGTCTCGATGAGGACGGCGGTCTGCACGGTCATGTGCAGCGAGCCGGCGATGCGGGCGCCGGCCAGCGGCTGCGCGTCGCCGTACTCGGTGCGCAGCGCCATCAGGCCGGGCATCTCGTGCTCGGCGAGCTGGATCTCCTTGCGGCCGAACGGGGCCAGCGAGAGGTCGGCGACCTTGAAGTCGGCCTCGCCGGTGGGGGTGGTCAGGGCGCGGGTGCCAGTGCTGGCGGTCATGTCGCTCCAGGGTGCGGGGCCGGCCGGCCGCGCGGGACGCGCGGACAGGGCCGACTCTCGGCGGTCTGCGGATTGAGCGAGCATGCCGAGGCTTCGGCGGGGCTCGTGCCACAGGCCAGGATACCCGCAGGATCGCTCAGTACGGATCGACGACGACCGTCCACGGCACGTCGGCCTGCCGGACCTCGAGGAGCACGTCCTCCCCGACCGGCCAATAGGCCGGGCTGCCGACGCCCGCCCACAGCGTGTCGACGTAGACGCCGCCCCGCGTGAAGATCCGCACGTGCGCGTTGGCGTCGGTCGCCTCGAAGAGGAGTTGCCCCGGCGGGCCGGTGTAGTGCAGGACGGCGCCCTCCGACCCGGAAACGACCTCGTCCGGACCGATCATCGGCAGCGCGGATACCGGCAGGAGGTCGATGGTCCAGTCGCCGTCGGTCGTCACGACCAACTCCGTCGCCCGCTGACCGCCCAGGTTCACCAGCGCCGTCCTGGTCCAGGAGCCGGTCCCGTCCGTGATCGGGTTGGGGCCCCACCAACCGGCTTTGGCGGTCTCGACGGCGGTCGCACCGCTTCCCACTGCCTCGAGGCCCACCGCGAACAGCCCCGGCAGGATGGGGATGCGCGCATCGCCGCTGCCGGTGACCTCCGCGTCGATCGATACGCCGTCGACCGGGTTCCAGACGAGGCTCCCGTACTCGAAGTCCGAGCGGCGGCCACCCGGTACGGCGTACTCGTCGCTCACCGGGTAGCCCAGTAGCGAGTCCTCCGAGCCCAGCGACGCCCAGGCGGCCCGGATGGCGCCGCGCACCTCGTGCGCCCCGGTCGCTGGTGACCAGTAGATCGAGCCGCCCTGGAAGTGGTTGAACCGGCCGGCGCCGTCCGGCGTCCTCGTCTCGCTCGTGACCGGGAAACCCAGTGGGCCGGCCTCCCAGCCCAGGGACGCCCACGTCGCACGGATCGCTCCGTGCACCTCCTGCGCCCCGGTGGCCGGCGACCAGTACACCGATCCGCCCTGGAAGTGGTTGTACCGGCCCCGGCCGTTCGGCGTCCCGTTCTCGTTCGTGACCGGGAACCCGAGCAGGCCGGCCTCCCAGCCCAGCGAGGCGAACCGCTCACGGATGGCCCCACGGACCTCCCAGGCACCGGTGGCCGGCGAATAGAAGATCGACCCGCCCTGGAAATGGCTGTACCGCTTCCAGTCGTACGGGTTTCCGATGACCCCCTCCCCCGTGACCGGGAATCCCAGGTGACCGTTCTCCCAGCCCAGGGAGGCCCACCGGTCGCGGATCGCACCACGCACGTCGTGCGCCCCCGTGGCCGGCGACCAGTAGATCGACGCACCACCCATGAAGTGGTTGAACGCGCCGACCTTCGGCCTCGTCGGGATCTCGTTCGTCAGGGGGTTCCCGATCAGGCCGCGCGGGCCGCCCTGGCGCCACCACTCCGCCTCGATGGCGCCGCGCACGTCGAAGAACCCGTAGGGGCTGTAGTAGTAGCGCGCCTGCGCGCTGCTGGGAGCCAGCACCGACGCCACCACCAGGCAGGCGAGCGCCGTCCCCACGATCTTCCGCACGCTGCCGGCCCCGTTTCCCCGTTGCTGAACTACGACGTCCCGGACGCTAGCGGCCGGAGGGGGCCGCACCGCGGAGGCGCAGGCCTCCGTGCGCGATCAGGTGATGTTGGTCGTGGCCCGGTAGAGGACGGCCGGACCGCTGGCGGTCACCGGCTCGCCGGCCGGGACGAAGGCCGAGCTGCCCGTGGTCAGAGTGATCTCGTCGTCGCCCGAGCGAAGGACAGCAGCGCCCTCGGTGCACAGCAGCACCTGTGGCCCGCTGGTCGTCAGCGAGCCGGACTGGTCGTCGAGCTGCACGCGGGTCAGGTCGAAGTCCTCGACCGGCACCGGGTAGCGCAGCCCGCCGGGCCCGAGCACGGGGTGGATGACGGGCACCCGCCCGTCGGTGAAGTCGAGCACCTCGATCAGCGCCGCGAGGTCGACGTGCTTGCTGGTGAGCCCGCCGCGCAGCACGTTGTCCGAACCGGCCATGATCTCCACGCCGGCACCGGAGAGGTACGCGTGCAGGTTGCCGGCGGGCAGGAACACCGCCTCGCCCGGGGCCAGCGTGAGGTGGTTGCACATCAGCGAGATGACGACGCCGGGATCACCCGGGTAGGTCTCGGCCAGCCGCGCCGCCCAGCGGTAGGTGTTGATGAACTCCGGGTCGCCGGCCGCCACAAAGCGCGCCGCGGACTCGGCGACCGCGGCCACCAGCTGGGTGCGCCGCGCGCCGGAGAGGCCGAGCAGCTGCGGGATCACCGCGCGCAGACCGCCGCGGGCGAGCGCCGCGATGGTCGGCTTGAGCTCGGGCACCTCGAGCTTGGCCAGGCAGTGCAGCGAGCCCTCCACCGGCCGGAACCCGCAGAGCGCCTCGACCGGCGTGAGCGCGAGCAGGAGCTCGGGCTTGTGGTACGGGTCCTTGAACGTGCGCGTCGGGTCGTCCCGCGGCACCCCGGCGGCCTCCTCGGCGGCGAACCCAGCCTGGGCCTGCGCCATGGTGGGGTGCGCTTGCAACGACAGCGGCTGCTCGGCGGCCAGCACCTTCAGGAGGAAGGGCAGCCGGTCGCCGAAGCGCTCGCGGACCGCGCTGCCGAGCATGGCCTCGGGCTGCTCCGTGATCGCCTTGTCCAGCGGCATGCCGCTGGACAGCACGCTGGGCGCGTCGGGGTGGGCGCCCATCCACAGCTCCGCGTACGGCTCGTCGGCCGGGCTGGGCTCACCGAGGAGCTCGGGGATGACCGTCCGCGAGCCCCAGGGGTAATGACGCACGGTGTTCTGCAGCTGCCACATCGCGAGGAAGACTAACCGTTTCCGGGTCGGGCGGATTCAGACCGCGGTGCGGACGTCGGGGGCGCCCAGCCGGGCGGCGTCGGCCGTCCGGTCGTCGGGCATCCGCTGCGACTCCCGCTCCGCCTCGACGCGCGCGGTGTAGTGCTCCACCTCGCGGGCGGTGCGCTCGTCGTCCCAGCCGAGCTCGCCGGCCATGAGCTCGGCCACCTCCGGTGCCGACTCCACACCGCGGTGCGCGGTCTCGATCGAGACCCGCGTGCGCCGAGTCAGGACGTCGTCCAGGTGCAGCGCACCCTCGGCGGTCACCGCGTGCACCACCTCGGCCGCCAGGTAGCCGGGCGCACCGGTCAGCGGGCGGGCGAGAGCCGGGGACCGGCGAGCGATCTCCAGGACGTCGCCGATCCGGTCGCCGTGGCGGTGCAGCAGCCGCTCCACCGTCTCCTCCGGCAGGTGCCAGCCGGTGGCCAGCTGCGGGGCGGCGTCGCGGACGACGTCCCACTGGTGGGCCCCGACCAGCGGCAGGTGCTCGGTGCGCGACGCGGGCACCCCCGGCAGGCCGGCGACGGCGGCGTCGACGGCGTCCTCAGCCATCACGCGGTAGGTCGTGTACTTGCCCCCGGCGACCAGCACCAGTCCGGGAACCGGCGTGACGACGGCGTGCTCGCGGGACAGCCGGCTGGTCTCGTCCGACTCCCCCGCCAGCAGCGGCCGCAGCCCGGCGTAGACGCCGCAGATGTCCTCGGGGGTCACCGGCCGCACCAGCACCCGGTTGACCTGGTCGAGGATGTAGGCGATGTCGGCGCTGCTGGCCGCGGGGTGGTCGCGGTCGAGGTGCCAGGGCGTGTCCGTCGTGCCGATGATCCAGCGCTCGCCCCACGGGATGACGAACAGCACGCTGGTCGGCGTGCGCAGGATGAGGCCGTCCTGCCTCCCCCCGGCGGCGGCGAGCTCGGAGGAGGCGATCGCCGCCCGCGGCACCACCAGGTGCACGCCCTTGGACGCCCGCACCTTGAGGCTCGGCGCCGACGCCCCGAGCATGGCGCCGATGTCGTCGCTCCACACCCCGGTGGCGGCGATCACGCTGCGCGCGCGGACGGTGAACGACGACCCGTCGGTCAGGTCGGCCGCCCGCACCCCGACCACCGGCGCCTGGTCACCCCGGCCGTCGCGGAGGAGGCCCACCACCCGGGCGCTGGAGAGCACGCGCGCCCCGTAGCCGGCCGCGGTCCGGACGACGGCGAGGGTGTGGCGGGCGTCATCCACCTGGGCGTCCCAGTACCGGATGGCGCCGCGGACCACGTCCCCGCGCAGTCCGGGGAACGCCTCGAGGGTGGCCTTGCGGGAGAGGTGCCGGTGCCCTGGTACCCCCCGCCCACCCGACTCCCGCCCGCTGGTGAGTGCGGCGCCCAGCACGTCGTAGAGGGCGATCCCCGCGCCGTAGTAGCCCCGCTGCCAGACCGGCGACGTCAGCGGCAGCAGGAACGGCAGCGGTGTCACCAGGTGCGGGGCGATCGTCTGAACCAGTCGGGAGCGCTCGGCCAGCGCCTCGCGGACGAGCGGGAAGGCGAACTGCTCGAGGTAGCGCAGCCCGCCGTGGATCAGCTTGCTCGACCGGCTGGAGGTGCCGGCGGCGAAGTCGCGGGCCTCGAGCAGGGCCACCGACAGGCCACGGCTGGCGGCGTCCAGGGCGGCGCCCGCACCGGTCACCCCGCCCCCGATGACCAGGACGTCGACGACCTCGTCGGCGACGCGGGCGCGGTCGGCACGGCGGCGTGCCGGGGAGAGCATGGTGCGGCTCATGTCCTCCACTGTCCCCCGGCCCCGCGGCAGGCCGGGTGCGACCCGCCTTCCGCCGTCGCCGGCGCGCCTCTCAGACCTCGTGCGTCACGTGCGCGCCGGAGGTGCTCGGCGCGGCCCCCCGCCGGAGGTCGGGCTCCAGGTAGATCACCCGGGCGATCGGCACGGCGGCGCGGATGCGCTGCTCCGCAGCGTCGATGTCCGCCGCGATGTCCGCCGCGGTGTCGCCCCGCTGCACGGCGATCTTGGCGGCCACGAGGACCTCATCCGGGCCGAGGTGCATCGTCTTCATGTGGATGACCGAGATGTCCTCGTTTTCCAGAGCGGCGACGATCTTGCGCTGGTCCTCCGGCGTGGCGGACTCGCCGAGGAGCAGGCTCTTCGTCTCGGTCGCGAGGATCACCGCGATCAGGACGAGGAGAACGCCGATCGCGACCGTGCCGAGGCCGTCGTAGACACCGTTGCCGGTGATCGCCGACAGGCCGACACCGAGGAGCGCCAGGACGAGGCCGACCTCAGCACCGGTGTCCTCCAGCAGCACGACGGGCAGCTCCGGAGACCGGGCGTGCCGGATGAACTGCCAGTAGCTGTCGTCCGGCGACTTGACCGCATCGGTCTCCTTGATCGCGGTGCGCAGGGAATATCCCTCCAACACGATGGCGACGACCAGCACGCCGATCGCCCAGAACGGGGACGTCAGCTCCTCCGGGTTCTGGAGCTTGTGCACACCCTCGTAGATGGCGAAGAGGCCACCGACGCTGAACAGCACGATCGACACGATGAACGCGTAGATGTAGCGGTCCCGGCCGTAGCCGAAGGGGTGCTGAGGGGTGGCGCCGCGCTTCGCCCGTCGGCCACCGACGAGCAGCAGCACCTGGTTGCCCGAGTCGGCCAGGGAGTGGATGGCCTCGGCGAGCATCGACGAGGCCCCGGTGACCAGGAACGCGACGAACTTCGAGATCGCGATCCCGATGTTGGCCAGCAGCGCGGCGATGATCGCCTTGGTGCCCCCGTGCCCGCCGCCCTCGGGCCCGGCACCGTGGTTCCCGCCCTGCTCGGCGGCTTCGTCCCGGTGCCTGCCGGTGGACTCCGTCGACTCGGTGGTCATGACCGCAGCGCCCTCTCGTTGTCCAGTGCCAGTGCCAGGTAGACGGCGCTGAAGTCGGCGACGGCCAGCTGCCGCGCCAGCCGGGGCAGCCGCGCGAACCGCTCCAGGTCCCCGTGCTCGGCCAGCCCGCTGACCGGGACGTTGTGCGCCGACGCCGTCCGCAGGACCTCCGCCATCGCCTCCGCGGCCGACCGCGGCTCGCGCTCGCCGTTGGCGTCGGACTCCCCCGCGTCGGTGTCGCGGATGGTCAGCAGCCGCAGCCGGCGGCCCGCGTCGTCCGCCCGGTCGCGGAAGAAGTCGTCGGCACCGTCGTGCGGCGCCAGCGGCCCGCCCAGCACGGCGCGGGCGGCCACCCGCTGGTCGGGCAGGCGGAAGCCCGCCACCGGGAGCCCCGCCAGGGTGGCCAGCTGGTCGGCCACGCGGGTGGCGGCGGCACCGGCGAGCGGGCCCTCCGCCGCGATGACCGGCAGGGCGTCGAGGAGCTCCAGCGCCAGCGTCTTCGCCGGGTTGACGAACGACTCCTGCGCCGGTCCGCACTCGCCGGCGATCTCGTCGAGCGCCGCGGCGATGGCCTCGCAGTCGGCCACACCGCGCGGCACCAGCTCGAGCTGCGTGACCAACTCCAGCAGCGGCGTCAGCAGCGACCACAGCGTCGTGTGCTGCACCCGGGTCCGCGGGAGGGCGACGTAGGGCGCCCGGGCAGCCGAGCAGGCCGCCCGCAGCGGCGCGTCCTCGGCGCCGATCCCCACCAGCGCGACCCCCCGCCGCGCCGCCTCGTAGGCGGGCGTGACCGCGTACCGGCCGGCCCCGGTCCGGGTGGCGACGACGGCGACGTCGCTCGGCCCCGTCCACACCGGCAGCGTCGGCCCCGGGACGACGTCGACGGTGACCGGGCTCGAAGGGCCCAGCAGGGCGCGCAGCACGGAGGCCGCCACGGCGCCCTCGCGACGGGCCACGATGACCAGCCCGCGCGGCCGGCCGCCCTCGGTGACCCGCCCGAGGCCGGCCTCCTCGGTGAGCCGGACGGTCTCGCGAACCTGGGCACCGGCGCCGGCGACGGCGGGCAGCAGGCCACGGGGGTCGCGGGCGCGCAGCACCTCGAGGTCGTCGAGGACCTCCTCGGCGATCTCGGGGCTGGTCATCGGCGGCGGGTCATCCGTTCCGGTGCCGGGCCTCGTCCAGCAGCAGCACCGGGATGCCGTCGCGGACGGGGAACGCGCGGTCGCAGGTGGTGCAGAGCAGTTCCCCTGCCTCCTCGTCCACGGTCAGCGGGCTGTGGTGGGTGTCGGGGCAGGCCAGGATCTCCAGCAGCTGCGGATCCAGTCCGAGCGGGCCGCTCATGCGCGCACCATGCCCAGGACCCGGTCGCGCAGCTCGGCCATCCGCTGCTCGTCCGGCGCCTCGACGTTGAGGCGCAGCAGCGGCTCGGTGTTGCTCGCCCGCAGGTTGAACCACGACCCGTCCGGCAGCTGGACGGTCAGACCGTCCATGTCGTCGGTGGTGACGCCGTCCTCGTCGGCGAACGCCTTCCGGACGTCTGCGGTGCGTGCCACGGCGTCGTCGACGGTGGAGTTGATCTCCCCGGACGCCGCGTACCGGCTGTAGGCGGCCGTCAGCTCCGACAGAGGACGGCCCTGCTCCCCAAGCGCGGCGAGGACGTGCATGGCGGCGAGCATGCCCGTGTCGGCCCGCCAGAAATCACGGAAGTAGTAGTGGGCCGAGTGCTCCCCGCCGAAGACGGCGTCGGTGCGGGCCATCTCGGCCTTGATGAACGAGTGCCCGACCCGGGTGCGCACCGGCTCACCGCCGTGCTCCCGGACGATCTCCGGGACGGCGTGCGAGGTGATCAGGTTGTGGATGATCGTCGTCCCCCGGCCCTTGGCCAGCTCCCGGACCGCCACGAGCGCCGTGATCGCCGACGGGCTCACCGGCTCGCCGCGCTCGTCGACGACGAACACCCGGTCGGCGTCCCCGTCGAACGCCAGGCCGATGTCGGCGCCGTGCTCGCGGACGGCGGTCTGCAGGTCGACCAGGTTCGCCGGGTCGAGCGGGTTGGCCTCGTGGTTGGGGAAGCTGCCGTCGAGCTCGAAATAGAGCGGGACGACCTCCAGCGGCAGCCCGGACAGCACGACGGGCACCGTGTGGCCGCCCATCCCGTTGCCTGCGTCGACGACGACCTTCAGCGGCCGGACGGTGGAGAGGTCGACCAGCGAGTGCAGGTGGGCGGCGTACTCGGCGAGCACGTCCCGCTGCGTCACGGTGCCGACGCGGCCCGGGTCCCGGTCGTAGCCGTCGCGCTCGGCCCACTCGCGGATGGTGGCCAGGCCGGAGTCCTGCCCAATGGGTGCGGCACCGGCCCGGCACATCTTGATGCCGTTGTACTGGGCGGGGTTGTGGCTGGCGGTGAACATCGCCCCGGGCAGGTCGAGCGAGCCGGCGGCGAAGTAGAGCATGTCGGTGGAGCCCAGGCCGGCCTCGACCACGTCGAGGCCGCGGCTGATCACGCCCTCGGCGAAGGCTCGGGACAGCGGGATCGAGGACTCGCGCATGTCGTGCGCGGTGACCACCGCGGTCGCCCCGCTGTCGCCCGCGACGAACTCCGCGAAGGCGGCGCCGATCGCGCGACTGACCTGCTCGTCCCACTGGTCGGGGACGACGCCACGGACGTCGTAGGCCTTGATGATCGTCGACAGATCGGACACGCCGACGACCCTATCTGGCCCCGCTGCAGGGTCCCGCCGCGAGCCTGCGAGCGGTGGGGGGCAGTGGGGTCCTTCGTCAGCTCAGGTCGGGCAGCACCCGGAGGTGCCCGCGGCGGGTGCCGCTGCCGTCGTCCGCGGGATCGCGCGCCGGCTCCGGGCGGGCCGCCTCGCGGACGGCGTCCGCGAGCGCCAGCAGGTCGTCGCCGGTGGGGCCGGCGTCGTCGAGGTCGATCTCGTGGCGGACGACCTCCCACCCGCGCGGCACGGTCAGCCGCTCGGCGTGGAACTCGCAGAGGTCGTAGCTGTGGGGCTCGGAGAACGTCGCCAGCGGGCCCACGACAGCGGTCGATTCCGCGTAGACGTAGGTCAACGTCGCCGCGGCCGGTTGCGCACAGCCGCTGCGCGAGCAGCGACGTGACTGCCTCACCACCGGTTCCTCACGCTCGGCACAGTAATCGCGCCGAGCGGTCGATGGCAGCAGGCGCGACGGAATTCTGGGATGCCCCGGCCAGGCAGTCCCATCCTGCACGATGACACCGTGCGCATCGACACCGGTCCGGTCCTGGTTCTCGGTGGCCGCAGCGAGATCGGCGTGGCCGTCGCGGAGCGCCTGGCGGCCCGCGGCTGCACCTCCGCCGTGCTGGCGGCCCGGCGCGCCGACGACCTGGACGACGAGGAGGCGACGCTCCGGCGCGCCGGTGCCACGACGGTCGGCCGCGTGGAGTTCGACGCCGACGACCTCGACGGACACGCCGGCATGCTCGACGAGGTCGAGCGACGGTTCGGCCTGCCGGGCACGGTCGTCGTCGCCTTCGGCGTGCTCGGCGACCAGGCGCAGCTCGAGCGCGACCCGGCCGCCGCGGTTGCGGTCGTGCACACCGACTACGTCGCCCACGTGCACGTGCTGACCCTGCTGGCGCAGCGCTTCCGCGCCGCCGGCCGGGGCACGGTCGTCGTCTTCTCGTCCGTGGCCGGGGTCCGCGTGCGCCGGGCGAACTACGTCTACGGCTCGGCGAAGGCCGGGCTCGACGGCTTCGCCAGCGGGCTGACCGACGCCCTCGCCGGGTCCGGTGTGCGGCTCCTGCTCGTCCGGCCGGGCTTCGTCACCGGCCGGATGACGGCCGGCATGTCGCCGGCGCCGTTCTCCAGCACGCCGGACCAGGTGGCCGACGCCGTCGTCGCCGCGCTGGCGCGCGGCCGGCGCGAGGTGTGGGTGCCACCGGTGCTGCGGCCGGTCTTCTTCCTCCTGCGCCTGCTGCCCCGCGCCGTCTGGCGCCGGATGCCCCGCTGAGGCCCGTACCCTTCGACCCGTCATGAGCCGCCTCTCTCGCCGCCCGCCCCGCTCGCGCCGCGACCGGCACGGCCGGGGACTGCGGGGCCGCCTGGTCCCCGCCGAGGTGCCGCTCGCCCGCAGCCGGGCCGAGCAGTTCGACGACCTCGTGCTCGACGCGGTCGAGGACCTCGAGCGCCGGTGGGAGCGGGAGCTGGCCGGCGTGGAGTTCGCCGTCGAGGACGTGCCGTGGGTGGAGCACACGAGCCCGGACGAGGTCGTCCTCGACGCCGACGTGCTCGACGACGGCAGCGTGCCGCTCGCCCGCGTCCTGCCGGCCCACCGCGAGAACGGCCAGGAGGTGCCGCCGCGGATCGTGGTCTACCGGCGCCCGCTGGAGATCCGGGCCCACGACCGCGACGACCTCGCCGACCTGGTGCGCGACGTCGTCGTCGACCAGGTCGCGGTGCTGCTCGGCCGCGACCCGGAGGAGATCGACCCGACCGGCTAGAGCGGGCTGCCTGCGATGCTGGACCGGATGGACACCGGCGCGGCAGGGGGCACGGCCTCGACGGCGCCCTGGCTCGTGCTCGGTTTCCTGCTCGGGGTCGCCGTCCTGACGCTCGTGGGCCTCGCCGCCTGGGCGCTCCGCAACCGGTCCCGCACCCGGCCGGAAGCCGCGGCCGACCCGGACGCCGGTGTGGTGGACGACCTGCCCGGTTTCCTCGAGTCGCCGCCGGGAGCCCGGCCCCGCGTCGGCCCGGCGACCGGGTGGGCGTCGCTGTCCCCCTCCCCGCCGCCGGCGGCACCCGCCGGTGCCGCCCCGTCCGGCAGCGGGACCGCCCTCGTGCTGGGCGGCATGGCCCTGGCCGCGCTCGTGCTCCTGGGTGCCGCCGCGGCACTCGCCGCCGCCGGCGGCTCCTCTGCCGACGCCCCGACGACCACGACGCCGTCAGCAGCCGCACTCGACGCGCTCGACGCCCGGCTGGCGTTCGGGGGGATCGTCCTCGAGCAGCGCGCGGTCGGCGTCACCGCGGCCTACCCCCGCCTGGAGATCAGCTCGGACGGCGGGAACGCGGCCGCGCACCTCGAGCTGCCGACCTTCAACTGCCTGGCCGCCGAGGCGCCCGAGGACCCGGTCGCGGCCGGCTGCAGCCGCACCGCTCCCGAGTACGCCGACCTCGGGTCGCCGCGGCTGCGGATCGAGCGGGACGGCGACGGCTGGGCGGTCTCCGGCCGGTTCCGGACCGAGCTGCACCCGAACGGCGGCCCGGCCGAGCCGACCGGGCGCGCCTACGAGCTGCGCGTGACCGTGCTGCCCGCCGGCGAACAGGACGAGGAGGGGTGGCGACCGGCCGAGGCGGTGCTCGAGCTGGGTCCGGGCCGGGCCGGGTCGGTCGACGGCGAGGTCAGCGTCCGCCGCTCCGGCGACTGACCCCGGGCAGCGGCGGCCAGCCGCGCGCCGGCACGGCCAGCTCGACCACCGGCGAGCCCAGCTCCGTGCGGAGCGCCCCGGTGCCGTCGAAGCCCCACCAGGGCCAGCGGTCGGCACCGTCGACGAGGGTGAGCAGCGCGGCACGCGGCCGCTGCCCGTCGGGGACGACCCCGAGCTCGACCTGGCCGACGGCCGCGTGCAGCCGGGCCGCGGCCCGCAGGAAGCCGCGCTCGGCCGGCGCGGCACGGGCGAGCAGGCCGGGCAGCCAGGCGTCGAGTGTGCGGGGGTCCCGGCTGCGGACGACGGCCCCGGCCGGGCCCAGTTCGTCGACGAGCGCCGTGCTGCGCAGCGTGCGGATCAGTGCGGTCGGCAGCCTGGCGGCGAGCTCGCGTGCCGTGGGGTCGCCCATCGGGAGACCGGTCAGCCGCAGGGTCCACGGCCCGCGGAGCGAGCCGAGCAGCCCGCAGATGCCGTCCGCCAGCAGCACCGCGGCCTGCGGGTCGCGCGCGAGCAGCCGGCGCGGAGGGCGGCCGCCGGGGACCGGCGGGACGCCGTCACCGAGCAGGGTCACCTCGGTCAGGACGCCGCGGCGGCGCACCCGCAGGAACGCCACGGCCTCGGGGCGCCCCTGGGCGTCGGGTTCCACCACCACCGCGACCGGGCGGCCCCGGAACCGGTGCGCGGCGCCCTCGTTCAGGACGGCGGTCAGCCACGGCCCCTGCGCGGGAACCGGGGCACGCAGCGCGGCCATCAGCGGGGCCGCGGCCCGCACCTCGCGCACCACCCGCGCGCGACCCCGGGCGATCCGCGTCGACCCGGCCCGAATAGCACCACAGCCGCCGACCACGATGGTCGGCGGCTGTGGTGGAAGACCCGCGGAGGGGTCGGCGGGTCTGCGCTTGGTTCAGACGGCGCGGCGGCGCAGGCGACGGCGCTCGCGCTCCGAGAGCCCGCCCCAGATGCCGAACCGCTCGTCGTTGGCGAGCGCGTACTCCAGGCACTGGGCCTTGACCTCGCACCCGGTGCAGATCTTCTTCGCCTCGCGGGTCGAGCCGCCCTTCTCGGGGAAGAACGCCTCCGGGTCGGTCTCGGCGCACAGCGCCTGCTCCTGCCACGACTGCGCGTCACCCTCGGCGCCGATGCCCAGCAGGCCGGCGATGCCCTGACCCAGACCCGAACCGCCCTGGCCGATCCCCTGGCCGGCGCCCGCCCCGAACCGGTCCGACCGGTCGTTGCCGCTGACGTAGTCGCTCAACCACGAAACCTCTGCCATGACGTCGCGTCCCCTCTCGCTGTTGTCCCGGTGCGCGGTCCCCGGGACGTTCCCGGACCGCTGTGCACTCGTTGACATCGCCGGAATTACACGCGTGTCGTTGCCTGGCCGTCAACTTCGCCCGGTGTAAGCGACACGCCACACCAGCCACTCCTGTAACACACGTTCGTCAGATCTCGTCCCAACCCCCGACACGCCCGTCTAACAGTCGACAAGTGCCTATCCGGCACGATGTGTTTCGTGAAGATCGTCGTGCTGGCCGGAGGGACCGGAGGGGCCCGTTTCCTCCGCGGAGTGCGTTCCGCGGCCCCCGAGGCCGAGATCACGGCCGTCGTCAACACCGGCGACGACGTGACGATGCACGGCCTCCGGATCTGTCCCGACCTCGACACGGTCATGTACACCCTCGGCGGGGGCATCGACGAGGAGCGGGGCTGGGGACGGGCCGGCGAGAGCTGGACGGTCAAGGAGGAGCTCGCCGCCTACGACGCCGACCCCGCCTGGTTCGGCCTGGGCGACCGTGACCTCGCCACGCACCTGATCCGCACCCGGATGCTGGACGCCGGCTATCCGCTGTCCGCGGTGACCGCCGCGCTGGCCGACCGCTGGCGGCCGGGGGCCACGCTGCTGCCGATGAGCGACCAGCGGGTCGAGACCCACGTCGTCGTCGAGGGTGAGGACGGCCGCCGCCAGGCCATCCACTTCCAGGAGTGGTGGGTGCGCCATCGCGCCGCCCTGGAGCCGTCCGCCTTCGTGCAGGTCGGCGTGGACGACGCCCGCCCGGCGCCCGGGGTGACCGAGGCGTTCGCCGCCGCCGACGCCGTCCTGCTCGCCCCGTCCAACCCGGTGGTGTCGGTCGGGACAATCCTCGGCGTGCCGGGACTGCGGGAGGCGCTGCTCACCTCCCGGGCCCGGATCGCGGGCGTCTCCCCCATCGTCGGCGGGGCCGTCGTGCGGGGCATGGCCGACCGCTGCCTGCCCGTGCTCGGGGTGGAGGTGAGCGCCGAAGGAGTCGGGCGGCACTACGGATCCCGGGGTTCCGGCGGCCTGCTCGACGCGTGGCTGGTCGCCGAGGACGACGCCGCCGACGTGCCAGGAGTCGACGTCCGCCGGGTGCCGTTGCTGATGTCCTCATCCGAGGCGACCGCCGCGCTCGCCCGCGCCGCGCTGGACGCCGTGGGAGGACCCCTCCGCCCCCCACCACTCGCAAGCTCGCGGCGGGACCCTGCGGAGGGGCCGCATGGCTGAGCCGCCTCCCGGGATCTCGGTCCTCCCGGTGACCGGGCTGCCGGAGTTCTCCCCCGGCGACGACCTGGCCGCCGCGATCGCCGACGCTGCCCCCTGGCTGGCCGACGGCGACGTCGTCGTCGTCACCTCCAAGGCGGTCTCCAAGGTGGAGGGCCGGCTGGTCCCGGTGCCGCCGGGGGCCGACCGCGAGGCGCTGCGCCTGCAGGCCGTCGAGGCGGAGGCCGTGCGCGTGGTCGCCCGCCGCGGTCCGCTGGCGATCGTGCAGACCCGGCAGGGCTGGGTGGTCGCCGCCGCCGGCATCGACGCGTCGAACGTGAGCCGGGACGCCCTCGTCCTGCTCCCCGAGGACGCCGACGCCTCCGCGCGAACGCTGCGGGCCCGCCTGCGGGACCTGCTGGGGGTCGACGTCGGCGTCGTGGTCAGCGACACCTTCGGCCGCACGTGGCGGGAGGGGCTGACCGACGTCGCGGTCGGCGCCGCGGGCGTTCCCGCCCTTCTCGACCACCGCGGGTCGGTCGACGCGTTCGGCAACCGGCTGGAGACCACCCGCACCGCCTTGGTCGACGAGCTCGCCTCGGCCGCCGACCTGGTGAAGGGCAAGCTGGCCGGCGTCCCGGTCGCCGTGGTGCGGGGACTGACCGTGGCCGCCCCGGAGCCCGACGAGGGCAGCCGCCCGCTGGTGCGCCTGCCCGAGGACGACCTGTTCCCCTGGGGCAGCCGCGACCTGGTCGGTTCGCGGCAGCCCGGGGACGAACTCGTGCCCCGCGCGGGCGAGCTGGCGGCGGTCGCCGCGGCGGTCCGCACCGCGAGCGCCGCGTTGCCCGAGTTCCCCGTCGTCCTGCGCTACGGCGGGGAGGGCGACGGCGTCGTCGACGTCCACCTTTCCGACGCCATGACCATCACCACGGCGCTCAACCTGGGGGCGGTGCTCGGCGCGGCTCTCGTCCAGCTGCACGCCGACGGCTGGGCCACCCGGTGGGAACCGGTCGGCACGCCGGGCGGTTCGTCACTCGTCGGGAGGCTGTGGCTCGGTACGCCGCCGCTCTGAGCGGCGCTGTTGGATAGCGTCGCGCCGTGGACATCCGCCAGCTCGCCGTGCCGGACAGCTACGCGGTGGATCTGGTGTCCCGGAAGGACCCGCGGGGCGTGTTCGTCGAGTGGTACCGGGCCGACCTGCTCGCCGAGGCGACGGGTCGCACGCTGCCCCTGGCGCAGGCGAACCACAGCGTGTCCGCCCAGGGTGTCCTGCGGGGGATCCACTTCGCCCTGGTCCCGCCCGGCCAGGCCAAGTACGTGTACTGCCCGTCCGGCAAGGTCCTGGACGTCGTCGTCGACGTCCGTGTGGGGTCCCCGACGTTCGGCGTCCACGACGCCGTCCTGCTCGACAGCGAGCAGCCCCGCGCCGTCTTCCTCTCGGAGGGCCTCGGCCACGCCTTCCTGTCCCTCGCCGGGTCCAGCTCCGTCACCTACCTGGTGTCCACCGGCTACTGCCCCAGCCGCGAGGTGGCGGTCTCCGCGACCGATCCCGACCTCGGCCTGCCCTGGCCGCCCGGCCTGGAGCTCGAGCTCTCGGCGAAGGACCGGGCCGCCCCGACCCTCGCCGAGGCCCGCGACCGCGGACTCCTGCCGACCCTGGAGCAGTGCGTCGCCCGGTACGCCGAGGCACGCGCGTCGGCCTGAGCAGCACACCTCGATACGGTGACGCCGTGCGAGGCATCATTCTGGCGGGCGGCACGGGCACCCGGCTCTTCCCGATCACCCGGGCCGTCAGCAAGCAGCTGATGCCGGTCTACGACAAGCCGATGATCTACTACCCGCTCTCGACGCTGATGATGGCCGGCGTCCGCGAGGTGCTGGTCATCACCACCCCCGGCGACACCGAGGCCTTCCGCCACCTGCTCGGCGACGGCAGCCAGCTCGGCATGCGGATCGAGTACGCCGTGCAGCCGCGGCCGGAGGGGCTGGCGCAGGCCTTCCTCATCGGGGCGGACTTCCTCGACGGCGAGCCCGCCGCCCTGGTGCTGGGCGACAACATCTTCTACGGGGCGGGGCTCGGCACCGCCCTCAGCCGCCTCCCGTCGCCGTCGGGCGGGCACGTGTTCGCCTACCACGTCGCCAACCCGCAGGACTACGGCGTCGTCGAGTTCGACGACGACGGACGGGTGCTGTCCATCGAGGAGAAGCCGGCCCGGCCCAAGAGCTCCTACGCCGTGCCGGGCCTGTACTTCTACGCCGGGGACGTCGTCGAGGTCGCCCGGGGCATCACCCCCAGCGCCCGCGGCGAGCTGGAGATCACCGCGGTCAACGAGCACTACCTGCGCGCGGGTCGGCTGACCGTCACCGCGCTCGACCGCGGCACCGCGTGGCTGGACACGGGCACGTTCGCCTCGCTGCGCCAGGCCACCGAGTTCGTCTCGGTGGTCGAGGAGCGGCAGGGACTGAAGATCGGCTGCATCGAGGAGGTGGCCTGGCGGAACGGCTGGCTCGACGACGACGGCCTGCACCGGATCGCCCAGCCACTGGCCAGCAGCGGCTACGGCGACTACCTGCTGAGCCTGCTCGACGGCCGCTGACGCCCCGGATCACTCAGAGGGAGCGGTAGTTCGTGGGGGCGGCACGCGGCCCCCGTCGCGGCCGGCGCGAGCCGCCGGCCAACAGCAGCCGCACCACCCGCTGCCGGTGGCCGCGCCACGGCTCGAGCAGCTCGAGCATCCCGGCGTCGTCGGTGTCCCTGCGGCCGGCCAGCGCCCAGCCCACGATGTTCTTCAGGTGGTAGTCGCCGACGCTGACGGTGTCCGGGTCGCCGAAGGTCCGCTGCACCACCTCGGCCGCCGTCCAGACGCCGATGCCCGGGATCGAGCACAGTCGCCGCTGCAGGACCGCCGAGTCGCACCCCGCCTCCGGCTCCAGCCGCGCGGCCACCGTGGCGACCGCCCGCAGCGCCCGTCGCCGGGCGCCGTCCAGCCCGCACCGGTGCCACTGCCAGTCGGTCACGTCCAGCACCCGCCGCGGCGAGGGGACCACCCGCATCCCGTCGGGGGCCGGTCCCGGCGCCGGGTCGCCGGCCAGCCGGAGCAGCTCCCGCCAGACGCGGTGCGCCTCGCCGACGGTCACCTTCTGCTCCAGGACGGCGGGCACCAGCGCGTCCCACGTGCGCCCGGTGCGGCCCAGCCGCAGCCATGGCGTTCGGCGGTGCAGGTCGGCGACCACCGGGTGGTCGCCCGGCTCGAACTCGCCCGGCCGGTCGTCGGCGCCCAGCCAGCCCGGCACCTCCGTCACCGCCCGCCCGGCGCCCGGCCCCCACGCCGACGCCCGGACCTCGCCGCCGGCGACGGCGAGCCGGACAGTCGCCGGACCCTCGGGGGTCGTTGTGGTCCGCCAGACGCCGTCGTCGCCGTACCGGAGCGTCGGGTCGCCGACCCCACGGCGGTGGGGGGCCAGGGCGCGGGCAAGGTCCAGCGGCCAGTCCGGCGCCCAGACCGCCTCGGAGGCGGGCGCGGTGTCGAGGGCGGTGCTCAGCAGGTGCTCCGGGGAAGACGGATCAGCAGGGGTGGATCGGCGGAGGTGGACCAGCAGTGCGGATCAGCGGGGTGCCATGCGCAGCGCGCCGTCCATCCGGATGACCTCGCCGTTGAGGTAGCCGTGCTCGACGATCGCGAGCGCCAGCTCGGCGAAGTCGTCGGGGCGGCCGAGGCGCTTCGGGAAGGGTATGCCCGCCGTCAGTGCGGTCCGCGCCTCCTCGGGCAGACTGCCCAGTAGCGGCGTGTCGACCAGTCCGGGCGCGATCGTGCACACCCGGACGCCGACGCTGGAGAGGTCGCGGGCGGCGGGCAGGGTGAGGCCCACGATGCCCCCCTTGGAGGCGGCGTAGGCCACCTGACCGATCTGCCCGTCGTAGGCCGCGATGGACGCCGTGTTGACGACGACGCCGCGCTCGCCGTCCTCGCCCGGTTCGGTCGTGGACATCGCCGCGGCCGCCAGCCGGAGCACGTTGAAGGTGCCGACGAGGTTGACCATCACCGTGCGGGTGAAGGCACCGAGGTCGTGCGGCTCGCCGTCGCGGCCGACCGTGCGCTGGGCCCAGCCGATGCCGGCGCAGTTGACCGCGATGCGCAGCGGCCGGTCCTTGCCCGTGGCCTCGGCGATCGCCGCCTGGACGGACGCCTCGTCGGTGACGTCCGTGCGCACGAACGTGGTGTGCCCGCCGAGCTCGGCGGCCAGGGCCCGGCCCTTGTCCTCCTGGAGATCGAGCACGGTCACGGCGGCGCCCCTGGCGGCCAGCGCGCGGGTGGTCGCCTCGCCGAGCCCGGAGGCTCCCCCCGAGACCACGGCTGCGACGTCGAAGCTCTTCATGACCGGAGGCTAGCGACCGGGCTGCGCCGCCCCCGACGGCGTGCCCGGTCCCGGGCCTCTCCGGCGCCACGGCCGCCGGCGCGGGCGCGGCGGCAGGTCCGCGGCCGACCGCTGCGGCTGCGCACCGGCACCCACCCGCCCGCTCACGTAGGAGACCAGCATCCGGGCACCGAGCCCCGCCCGCAGCGCGGCCCGCAGCGGTGCCCGGGACCGCCCGGGGTAGCGGCGGGCGAGGTAGCGCAGGGCGCTGGTGTGGTGCACACGCTGCATCCGGTGCGGCTCCCGGCGGGTGGCGTGACCGCCTTCGTGCTCCACCACGGCCGACGGCGCGTAGACGTGCAGCCATCCCCGCTCCGCCAGCCGGGCCGCCAGGTCGACGTCCTCGAAGTACATGAAGTAGCCCGGGTCGAAGCCGCCGACCGAGTGGAACGCCTCGAGGTCGACCAGGAAGCAGGATCCCGACAGCCAGCCGGCGGTGCGCTCGCGAGGGGCCTCGCGCTCCCGCCGGTAGCGCGCGGTCCACGGATTGCCCGGCCACACCCAGCCGAGCAGGGCGTGCCCGACGCCGGTGGACAGCGACGGCAGGTCCCGCGCCGACGGGTAGAGCTGCCGGTCCGGTGTGCGGATGGCCGGCCCGACGGTCGCCGCCCGCGGCCAGCGCGCGGCCACGGCCAGCAGCTCGTCCACCGCCCCGGGCTCGAACCGGATGTCGGGGTTGGCGACCAGCGCCCAGCCGGACCGGCGGTCGGCCAGGCCGGCGTTCGCCGCGGCGCCGTACCCCACGTTCCCGCCGGTGGGCAGCACCCGGACGTGGGGATACCGCTGGGCAGCGGCCTCCGGCGCCCCGTCGGTCGACCCGTTGTCGGCGAGGACCACCTCGACCGGTCGCTCCGTCGCCGTGGTGAGCGAGGTCAGGAAGCCGTCCAGCGCCTCGCCGGGTGAGTAGGTGACCGCCACGACCCGGAGCGGCTGCGCGCCGAGCGCCTCCGACGCCGATGGGGTTGCCACGCCCGCGACCCTACGGGCGGGCGGAGGGACGGTTCTCAGGACCCGGCCGCAAAGGTGTAGCTGGCCAGGTGCGACCGCGCGCAGGCACGCCAGTCGAACAGCGCCGCCCGCGCCCGGGCCGCCTGCCCCAGCTGCCGGCGGCGCGCCGGATCGGCGAGCAGGGCCGCCAGCCCCGCGGCGATGTCGGCGGGCTCCGGCTCGGTGTAGGCCACCGCGTCCCCGCCCACCTCGGGCAGCGACAGGCGGCGCGTCGTCAGCACCGCCGCCCCGCACGCCATCGCCTCCAGGACCGGCAGCCCGAACCCCTCCCCCAGACTCGGGTAGGCCACCAGCTCCGCGTCGCCCAGCAGCCCGGCGAGCAGCTCCAGCGGCAGGTATCCCGGCCGCAGCAGGGTCAGCCCGGCGGGCACCTCCGCCGCCGCCCGCTCGATCTCCTCGTCCCACCCCCGGCCACCGGCCAGGACGAGTGCGGGCGGCTCGTCGGAGCCGGCGACGGCCTGCACCCAGCCGCGCACCAGGCCGGCGGCGTTCTTCCGTGGCTCGAGGGTGCCCAGGAACGCCACGTAGGGCCCGCGCAGCCCCAGGTGCGCCCGCACCGCGGCCCGCTCCTCGTCGGACGGGACGTGGAAGCGCCGGGAGTCGACGCCCAGGTGCGCGACGTCCACCCGGTCGGCCCGCGCGCCGGCCACCCGCACCAGCTCGTCCCGGGTGGCCGCGGACGGCGTGATGCACCGGCGGGCCCGGCGCAGGGAGATCCGAGTCCAGGTGCGGAAGAACCGGCGCTTGACCGCCAGGTGGACCTCGGGATGGGTGAAGAAGGTCGCGTCGTGCAGCGTCGTGACGACGGGCCTGCCGACCGTGAGGGGCATCGTGTAGTGCGGGCTGTGCAGCACGTCGGCCCGTGACCGGCGGACCAGCAGCGGCAGGCCGGCCTGCTCCCACGCGAGCCGGGCCGCGGGCCGGGCGGCGGCGGCGGGCGCGGCCAGCAGCTCGACGCCCGGCAGCAGCGCCCGGTAGTGCGCCAGGTCGTGCTCCTGGACCGCGACGGCGAGGTCGGCGCCCTCCTCGACCAGGGCGGGCAGGAGCTCGTCGACGTAGCGGCCGACACCGCCGCGGTCCGGCGGTACCGCCGTGGCGTCGACGAGCACGCGCGGGGTGTCGGGCAGGGGGTCCTCCCGGGAACGGGCGGGCGGAGTGGCCCGCCGAGCCTACGAGGGCCCGGCCGGGCACCCGGCGTCAGACCAGGGAGGCGTACAACTCCCACAGCTGCGCGCCCACCGACGCCCACGAGAAGTCGGCCGACCGGCGACGTCCGGAATAGGCGAGGCTGCGCCGGAGGGCGGCATCGGAGACGACCTCCCGCAGCGCCGCCGCCAGCCGCGCGGGGTCGCCGACGGGCGTGACCACGGTCGCGCCACCCCCGACCTCCACCAGGGCCGGCGCGTCCGAGGAGACGACGGGGACCCCCGCAACCATCGCCTCGAGCACCGGCAGGCCGAAGCCCTCGGCCCGGCTGGGCGCCGCGAGGACGGTGGCGCCGTGCAGGACGGCGGCGAGATCGGCGTCGGACAGCCTCCCGAGGGGCCGCACGGCGCCGGCGGGGAGCCCCAGCTCCGCCGCGAGCGCCTCCGGGCGCACCCCGCCCCATCCGGCCTGCCCGGCGATCACCAGCGGCGGCAGCGATCCCGGGCGCTCCGCCAGCGCCGCCAGGAGCACGTCCAGGCCCTTGCGGGGCTCCAGCGTCGCGACGGTGAGCACGTACTCGCCCTCGGGGACGCCGAGCCGGCGGCGGCGCTCGTCGGCGTCGGCCGGGGAGCCGAGCTGCTCCCCCACCCCGGCGCCGGTCACGACGACCCGGGCCGGGAGGGACAGGAACGAGGACAGCTCGCGGGCGACCGCGTGCGTGGGAACCACCACGGCGTCGGCGGAGGGCACCGTGCGCTCGGCCATGCGGCGGTGCCACCGCGCGCCCCGGGGAGTCAGCGTCTCCGGATGGGTCCACGGCACCGCGTCGTGCACGGTCACCACGAGGGGACGGCGGCCCCGTGGCGGCGCGAGCAGCGTGGGGGCGTGCACCAGGTCGCCGCCGGAGGGCCGGACGGGCACGCCGTGCTCCCAGGCCAGCGTCAGGGCACGGCGGGGCAGCGGCAACCGCCGGGGCGGAGGCGCGCCGGGGACGGCGGCGGCGGAGACGTCGCGGTGCCAGGCGGTCCAGCCCTGCACCGAGGAACCCGGCGGGGCCCCGGCCGCCAGCGCCGCGCACACCTCGGCCGTGTAGCGGCCGGTTCCCCCGGGGACAGGGGCCAGCAGCTGCTCGGTGAGCATGTCGACCCGCATCGCCCGACTGTATTGCCCGTCCCGCGCTTTCCCGCCGTCGTGCGGTTGTGACCGTTGCGCACAGTGTGAACGGTCGGACGGACGGGGATCGTCCGTCACGTGTCGCGCGCCTCCGGCTCCCAGCCTGCGTGCTTACCATCGACGCCGATTCACGTTCACCTCCGTTCGCGGTGCCCTCGTGCCACCCGACGGAAGCGGACGGTCCCCCAGCAGTGAGGAAGCCGGTGAGCCAGCAGCGCAACCCGCACATGCGGACGTTGAGCGCTCGCCCGCTGCCCCCGCGGCTGGATCCCCGGGCCGGGCGACCGCCCCGTCCCAGTGCCCATCCGCGGGCCGGTGCCGCCGAGCGCCGCCCGGCACGCAGCGGCTCCGCGGCCGAGCGTCGCCCGGCACGCAGCGCGGCTCTGGACCCGCACTACCAGGAGACCGGTTTCGGCCGGGTCCTGGGCCTCACCGCGCTGGGCACCCTGCTGCCGGGGGTGGCCTTCCTCGCCGCCGGGCGTCGCAAGCTCGGCTGGCTGCTGCTCACCGGGCTGGTCCTGCTCGTCGTGCTGGGTGGCTGGCTGGCCACCGGTGGCAAGCACTACGCCGTCCGTGCCGCCGTGAGCCCGACGGCGCTCCTGCTGATCATCGCCGCCGCCGTGGGGCTGGCCGTCGTCTGGTCGCTGGTGATCATCGCCGGCTACCGGATGCTGGCACCGGACACGACCACCCCCGGACAGCACCTGGTCGGGGGGGCGCTCGTCGTCCTGCTCGCGCTGGGCGTCTCGGCACCGGCCTTCGAGGCGGCGCACCTGGCCTCGGTGCAGCGCAACCTGGTCAGCGGGCTGTTCGGCGGCGACGTCGAGTCGGCCACGGTCCCGGACGGCGCGGCGGCCAGCCCCTGGGGCGACAAGGACCGGGTGAACATCCTGCTGCTCGGCGGTGACGGCGGCGACGGCCGCGAGGGCATCCGGACCGACACAGTCATCGTGGCCAGCATCGACACCGAGACCGGCGCGACGACCACGTTCAGCCTGCCGCGCAACCTCGAGGAGCTGCCGTTCCCCGAGGACAGCCCGCTGTACGACGTCTACCCCGACGGTTTCTGGGCCGGCAGCGAGAGCGAGAGCCTGCTCAACGCCGTCTACCGCAACGGGCCGGAGGAGTACCCCGACATCCTCGGGCCCACGGACAACCCGGGCGCCGACTTCCTCAAGCTGGGCGTGGGCGAGGCGCTGGGCCTCACCATCGACTACTTCGTGCTGGTCAACCTCCAGGGCTTCAGCCAGCTCATCGACGCGCTCGGCGGCATCACCGTCAACGTCAACTACTGGGTCCCCATCGGCGGCGAGCCGTCGCTGGGCTACCTCCCCGACGACTACATCGCGCCGGGCCCGAACCAGCACATGGACGGCACGCGGGCCCTGCACTACGCCCGGGGCCGGTTCGGTCTGACCGACTATCAGCGGATGGACCGCCAGCGCTGCATGCTCAACGCGATCGTGTCGGCGGCCGACCCGATCACCCTGCTGAGCCGCTACCAGCAGATCGCGGCCACCACGCAGGACATCGTGACCACCGACATCCCGCAGTCGGTCGTCGGCGACTTCGCCGACCTCGCGCTGAAGGTCAAGGAGGCCGGAATCCGCAGCGTCGTCTTCGACGACTCGGTGATCCGGCCGGCCTACCCGGACTACGACGAGATCCGGGAGCTGGTCCAGGACGCGCTGCACCCCGGACCCGCCCCCACGTCGACTCCCGCGCCCGGTCCGGGCGCCGGCACCACGGACGCCGGAGCCGCGACCGGAGGCTCCGCGGCGCCGTCCACGGCGGCCGCGTCCCCCTCGCCGGCCGACGATGTGACCGATGCCTGCGCCTACGACCCGGTGGCTGCGCAGGAGGCGCTCGACGAGGGCGAGCCGCCGACCAAGTGACGGAGGGGCAGGCGGTCAGCTGTACCGGCTGCCGTGCCGCTCCTCGACCGCGGCGAGCAGCTGCTTCACGCGCTCGGCGTCGGTGACGGGGCAGACCATCGTCACGTCCGAGGTGTGCACCACCACGCTGTCGTGCACCCCGACCAGGGCGACGACGTGGTCGGGATCGTCGCTGAGCACGATGTTCCCCGACCCGTCGAGGACGACGGTGAGCCCCCGGACGGCGTTGCCCGCGCCGTCGGTGTCGAGCGTGTGGGCCAGCGCCGGCCAGGAGCCGACGTCGAGCCAGTCGACGTCGAGGTCGGCGACGAGCACGCGGCCGGGCTGGGTGGCCGCCGGCTCGAGGACGGCGTAGTCGACGCTGATCTTCTGCAGTGCCGGGAACACCTCGGCGAGCACCGTGTCGCGCTCCGGCCCGGGCGGCGCGGCGACGATCCGGCGTAGGCCCTCGGCGGTCTCCGGCAGGTGGTCGGCCAGGGCATCGAGCACCGTCGCCGCCCGCCAGACGAACATCCCCGAGTTCCAGAGGTAGTCGCCGGACGCGAGGTAGGCCTCCGCGGTGGCGCGGTCGGGCTTCTCGCGGAAGCCGGCCGCCTCGGCCACGCCGGGCACGCCGGCGGGCGCGCCCTTCTGGACGTAGCCGAACCCGGTCGCCGGCGAGGTGGGGGTGATGCCGAGGGTGACCAGCGCGTCCGGACGGACCGACAGGGCGTCGTATGCCCTCTCCAGCGTCGCGGCGAAGCGGTCGACCGGGCGGATGACGTGATCGGCGCTGACGACGGCCAGCTCCGCGTCGGGGTCGGCGTCGGCGACGAGCGCCGCGGCCAGCCCGACCGCGTTGGCGGTGTCCCGCGGGACGGGCTCCAGGATCAGCCGGTCGGGGCGCAGCTCGGGGAGGGCCGCCCGCACCTGCTCGCCGTACCGGGCCGCCGTGCACACCCAGATCCGGTCCGCGGGCAGGACCGCCCGGAGCCGGTCGAAGGCCTCGACGAGCAGGCTGTGCGCGGTGCCGGACTCGCCCGCCACGACGTCCAGCAACTGCTTGGGACGCTCGGCGCGGGAGAGGGGCCACAGCCGCGTCCCCGAACCGCCGGCCATGATCACCGCGTGACGCACGTCCACGTCCTCTCTCTCGTGTCGGCGGATCCGGGTCGACGACCCGCCGACATCCTGCCCGACGGGCTCGCCGGCGAGAGAGGGCCGTCCGGTGTCACCCCGTCAGCTGGGTCACCGATCGGGCGCCGGCCGCCACCTGGTCGTAGAGGGCGTGGAAGCGCGGGTCGAGCGCGTCCCGCGGCGGCAGCTGCGACTTCCCCTGCGCGGTCGGCTCGCGGGTGCCCGTGCTCAGCGCGTGGAGCAGCCAGAGCACCGAGATCAGGTCGCCGTCGCGATCGGAGCGGGCGGTGTCCGCGAAGTCGATGAGCCGGGCGCGCTCGCCGTCCCAGAGCACGTTCCAGCTCCGGACGTCGTTGTGGAAGAAGCCCTCCTCGTGCAGTTCGCGCAGGGCCTCCAGGATGTCCCGCAGCACCGCCTCCACCTGGTCGGCGGGCATGGGGCCGGACGAGCCGAGCAGCTCTCCCCCGACCCGCGCGTAGACGACGGTGGCGTGGTCGCCGGCGACCTCGTAGTCGATCAGGCGCGGCGGGGAGGACAGGTGCTGGATGTCGAGCAGCGCCGAGATCTCGTGCGTGATCAGTCGCGCGTTCTCCGAGTGCCGGTCGTCGAACCGGTACTGCTTGATGAAGAGGTCGTCGCCCCACAGGTAGCGGCGGCTCTCGTGGTCGTCCACCGCCGACGAGCCGGGATAGGCCTCCGCACGGGACCGGACCACCGGGTAGATCCGGTTGTTCACCGTCACCGTCTCCTTGCGGGTGACCACGTAGAGCGGGCGCGCCTTGTCCGAGAGGTGCGTGTCGAACATACCCAGCGGCACCACATCGACGTCGTCGCGGACGAGCGCCAGGACGTCGAGCTCGTCCTCGGGCAGGGCGGCGTCCCAGAACAGACCCGGGTCCTCGCCCTTGCGGGCCAGCTCCAGGACGAGCACCGGGACCCGCTGCAGCAGGTCGCGGAGCAGCTCCTGGGTCTGCTCGAGGCCCTGGTGGTAGACCACGTGGTGCAGCACGCTGAGCAGGGTCACGATGTCGAACTGACCCGGCGCGATCGTCGCCAGGCTGTCGCGGTCGAACTGCTGGGTGCGGATCCGGCTGGACACGCCGTTGATCTCACCGATGAGCTGGGCGACCTCCGCGTTGGCCGGGTTGCCCTCCCACCCCTCGGTCGCCATGCCGCGGTCGGCGAAGTAGAAGCAGACGTAGCCCAGGGAGGACCCCACGTCCAGCAGCCGCTTGCCGCGCAACCGGCCGGCGAAGTGGTTCTCGATCGCCCGGCACCGGTCGATGCTCTCGCGCGCCGGCTTGGCGATGAGGCCGGGCAGCCCGTACGCCGGCTGGTAGGGCTCGACCTTCGCGGCCAGCTCGCGCAGCTTCTGCAGCCGGAAGTCGAACTGCTGGAAGTGGTTCACCCGCAGGTCGACCTGGTGGACCAGCCGCTCCAGCTCCTCGAGCCGGCGCACGGCGTCGTCCACCTGCTCGGCCGTCCGGCGCAGGACCTGCCGGTCCTCCACGACCCCGGGCGCGAGGCGGCCCGCCGCCCTCTTCAGCCGCTGCAACATGTCTGTTCCTCCCCCTCGCGACCGGCTGGGCGGTCGACGTGCTGCGCGGGCGGCCGGCCGGGCGCCGGCACCCGGGTACTGGATCGAGGCACCGGTCGGTCAGTGCGTGGGGACGGGAGCCGGGACGGGCGCGGGGCTCGGGTCGCCGGCCGCCACCGACCCGTCGGCCTCGGCAGCTCCGCCGCCGGCCGGTCCCTCAGCGGTCCCGGCGCCGGCCGCGGCCGCCTCGAGCGCCGCGACCCGCTCCTCCAGGACGTCGAGGCTGGCGGCGACCGCCTGCTGGAGCAGGTGCAGATGGTGCACGACGGGAGCGACCTCCCAGCCGATGAGCCGGCGGATCAGCCCCTTCACCTGGGAGACACCGGGACGCAGCGAGGTGGCGGGCGGCATGGCGTACGGGGGCAGCCTGCGCACCGCCGAGGCCACCGCGCCCGGGACCGTCTCCTTCCGCGCCCGCCCCGGGGAGGGCGGCGGCGGCAGGTCGCTGCCCCGGGCCCGGCTCGCCCGCTCCCGGACGGCCGCCTGCACGGACGCGAAGAGGTCACCGTTCCCGAGCTCGAACGGTTCCTCCACGTGCTCGACGCCGGCCGCGCGCCGCATGGCGACCGCGAGTCCGGCGTCGTCGTCGACGAGGGTCACCGAGCGGTTCCCGGCCTGCTCCGCCAGACCGCCGACCCGGGTGGCGATGACCGGCCGCTCGTAGAGCGCGGCCCGCTCGAGCACCCCGGAGGACCAGATGTGCCGGTACGGGAGGACCACGACGTCGGAGGCGATGATCCACCGGTCGAACAGCTCGTCGGAGACGAATCCCTCGTGCAGGTGGGCGCCGGGGGTCTCGGCGCAGAGCCGGTCGAGCTGGTTGAGGTAGGCGACGAAGTCGGGCTCGTCCAGCCGGGTCGACCCGACCACGTCCAGCCGGCAGTCGTGCGCGGCGAGACCGGCGAAGGCCCGGACCGCGCGGTCGAAGCCCTTGTGCTCCTGGATGAAACCGATGCAGAGGAAGACCGTGCTCGACGCCGGGATGCCCAGCGAGGCGCGGGCCTCCTCGCGTCCGGCGTCGGAGCGCCGGACGAACGACGCACCGTGCTCGGCCAGGTGCGTCTTCCCGCGATCGACCGGGACCGTCTCGAGGAACCGGGTCCGCTCCGTCTCGCTGTGGAAGAAGAGCCCGTCGGCGCTACGGAACAGCGCCCGGCAGGCCTGGGCCCGCGGTCCGTTGCCGGTCGCGTCCTCGTACTCGAACTCGTGCACCCAGATCTCGACCTGCCGGGCGCGCCGGAACGCCACGGTGAGGGCGGCATCGACGGCGATCCGGTGCCGCGGGTCCGAGGAGCGGTAGAAGAAGGCCGGGTGCCACTGCAGGACGACCTTGTCGTAGCCGGCCACGCGCCGGGCGAGGGCCAGCCCGAAGCGGGCGCCGGCGTGGAAGTCGAGGTGGTAGTGCGCCGCCGACGGCTCCGGGGACAGCACCTCGACCTCGTGCCCCTCGGCCTGCAGCGCCGCGACGGCCTGAGCGGCGTAGGTCGCGATCCCGTCCCGCTTCGGCGGATAGGGGCTCACCATGAGGATGCGCATCAGGCCGCTCCCACCGCGGCGGCGGCCGGCGTGCCGACGGCCGGCGTCCACGCCATCAGCGATGTCTCCACCCGCGTCAGCACGTCGTGCCACTGGTAGTTGTCCAGCACGTACTGCCGGCCGGCGCGCCCGAGCTGCCGGGCCGCCTCCGGCTGCTGGGCGAGGAAGACCAGCGCCTCCTCGAACTCGAAGGCGTCGTCGTAGACGACCCCGGCCCTGCTGCGCTCGATGTGGTAGCGCACCACGCCACCCTGGCCCACCCCGATGACCGGCGACTCGGCCAGCCACGACTCCATGATCGTCCGCGAGAACGCCTCGTACCGGCTGGGCTGCACGTAGGCCGCGGCGGCGGCGTAGGCGTCGTTGCGGTCCTCCACGGAGAGGAACCCGACGTCGTGCACACGGTCGGCGACCTCGGCCGGCGGGCGCACGTCGCCGGCGCCCATCGTGACCAGGTGGAACGGCAGGTCGCGGGCCACCACCGACCGGGCGAACATCTGCAGCAGCTCGTCCCACCCCTTGGCGCCCTCCCGCCGGCCGGCGTAGAGGAGGAACGGCGCGTCGATGCCGAACTTCGTGCGGAAGCGCTGCGGGTCGTACCCGTCGGGCACCTCGACCCCGCAGCCCACGGTGTCGTGCGGGGCGAGCTCGGAGAAGATCGAGTGCGCCAGCTCGTGCTCCGGCTCGGTTTGGAAGAACAGCCCGGCGACGCCGCCGAGGACCGGCTTGAAGATGCTCTGGTAGGCGTAGGGCTCGTCGTGCAGGCAGGTCCACAGGACCGAGCGGGTCGGGTGCACCTGGCTGCAGGCGACCGACGGCCAGAACAGGTAAGGGCCGAACACGATGGCCCGGTACTCCGAGCCGTGCGCGAGCAGGTGTGAGTACAGCCCCGGGATCCGGACGTCGTCGTTCATCCAGCGTTCCTGCTCGCCCAGGGGGATGGTCTCCCCAGCGAACATCCGCATCCCGATGTCCTGGCGCTCACGCCCGGCGGTCGACTTCACCGCCTCGAAGCGCCGCACGGTCAGGCCGTCCTCGACGGCGACGCCCACCGGCAGCTCGTTCTTCCAGGAGAAGTAGTCCAGCGCCGCCGTCGTCAGGACCTCGACGTCCCACCCGCGGTCCTGCAGCCCCAGCGCCAGCTGGCGGAGGACGATCTCCGCGCCGCCGATGATGTCGGGGCCGAACCGCGCGGGGACGAAGGCCAGCTTGCCGGTCCGGTCGACAGCAGGTGGCTGCACGGCGGAGGTGCTCCTCGGAGTCGTGACGGGGCCGGCGGGGTCGGCCTTCGGATCAGTCACCGAGCCGCGAGCGACTCGGCGTCGACCGGCCGCACGTCCACCCGCGCGGGCATGCGGACCAGACCATCCTGCCATTCCGAGTCGACGACCTTGAAGTTCCGGATCCGGGCGACCCGGGCGTAGTGCGGTCCGTTGACGCCGTGGGCGGCCAGGGTCACGTGGTACCCACCGTCGACCAGCGGGATCGAGTCGTACCGGAAGGCGACCCGGCGGGACCCCTCGATCGGCTCGAGCTGCAGGTTCATGAGGTGGGTGTTGGACGCGTAGCAGTTCTGGTCCATGTGGTTCTCGATCTTGATGCCCACCGCCCAGTCGGTCACCCGCCGGTCGGAGGTCACGGTGCACTCGACCCCGAACGGGTCGCCGGGCTTGAAGGTGTCCTTGGGCCGCCCCTCACCGTCGGTGATGACGACGTCGGAGATGCGCATCGGCGTGTAGGTGGCCGCACCCGCAGGCGCCGCCTCAGCGCGCGCCGCGGCGGCCTCCGCCTCGACCTCGGCCTCCTCGTTCCAGGTGTCCCGGATCATTCGGATGGCCTGGGTCGGGGCGCCGTCGTACTGCATGACGCCGTGGTCGAGCAGCACCGCGCGGGCACAGAGGTCGCGGACGAGGTCGAGCGCGTGGGTGACGAAGATGATCGTGCGGCCCTCGCGCATGAACGAGCGGATCTTCTCGAGGCACTTGCGCTGGAACGACTCGTCACCGACGGCGAGCACCTCGTCGATCAGCAGGATCTCCGGGTCGACGTGCACCGCGACGGCGAAGGCGAGCCGGACGTACATGCCCGACGAGTAGAACTTCACCTGGGTGTCGAGGAACTCCTCGATGCCGGAGAAGTCGACGATCGCGTCGAAGTACTTGTCCGTGGTGGCCCGGGACAGGCCCAGGATCGAGGCGTTCAGGTAGACGTTCTCGCGGCCGGTGAGGTCGCCGTGGAAGCCGGCGCCGAGCTCGAGCAGGGCCGCCAGCCGGCCGCGGCGCTCCACCATCCCCTCGGTGGGGCTGAGGATGCCGCCGATGACCTTGAGCAGCGTCGACTTGCCGGAGCCGTTGTGCCCGATGAGCCCGAGCGACGTGCCGGACGCGATCTCCAGGTCGATGTTGCGCAGCGCCCAGAACTCCGACTTGTGCTCCGACGTCGTCCGGGCGTTGACGAGCCGCTCCTTGAGCGACTTGTTCGCGTTCAACGAGAACTTCTTGCTGACGTCCGAGACGCGGATGACCGTGGTCATGGGTCAGAGCTCCTGAGCGAAGTCGCCCTGCGCACGGGCGAAGTAGCGTTGGGCCAGCCACAGCAGACCCAGCCCGACGAGGGCGAGGACGGCCAGCCGCCCCCACAGGTTGCCGGGGTACGTGTACTCCGGGCCCATCGTGTAGAAGGCCCGCTGGAATGCGACGACCACGTTGAGCATCGGGTTGGCCAGGTAGATCTCGAGCAGCGTCGTGTGGCCGCCCTCGGTGAAGTTCCGGATGGGCAGGACGACCGGGTAGACGATCGGCACCAGCCAGAACAGCGCGAGCAGGATGATCTCGATCAGGTGCTGGAGGTCGCGGAAGTAGACCGTGGCGGCGGCCAGGAACAGGCCGAGGGCCAGCCCCCAGATCAGGCAGACGAGCAGCGCCAGGGGAACCAGGCCCAGGTCGGAGGTCAGCACCACCCGGTTGTCGGTGAAGACCGCGGTGACCCCGATGGCGGCGAAGAGCACGAGCATCTGCAGCGCGAAGTTCACCAGCGCCGCCCCCACCACCGACAGCGGGAAGATCTCGCGCGGGAAGTACGTCTTCTTCAACAGTCCGCCGTTGCCGACGATCGAGCCGGTGCAGCCGCCCAGGATGTCGGTGAACAGCCCCCAGATCACCAGCCCGGAGAAGATGAAGACGGCGTAGGCCGGCTGCTGGTTGCCCAGGAAGATCGTGAACGCCAGGTAGTAGATGATCAGCTGCGTCATCGGCCGGACGAGGGTCCAGAAGAACCCGAGGACGCTGTCCTTGTACTTGACCTTCAGTTCCTTGCGCACGAGCTGACCGAGCAGCTCGCGGTACCGGAGGATGTCGACGACGTCGCGGACGGCGCCGCGGAAGAACGCGCGGGGCGGGTTGACCCGCTCCATGGGGAGGGCCTCGATCGCCTCCTCGCGGCTGCGGATGGTCGCCTCCTGGAACGAGTCGGCCGGCTCAGCGCCGGAGCCCCGCAGATCGGTGCTCGTTCCTGCCATGATCGTTCCATCCTCATCTGTGACGTCGACCCAGGGTAGGCGAGCAGTTCGACTGCGTGCCCCCGGCGACCGGGACCTGGCGCATCGCCCCCGACCTCTATCGTCGGGCCCGGCATGGACGTACTCCTCGACGGCACCCCGTTGCTGGGGCACCGGACCGGCATCGGACAGTACGTGACGAACCTGTACCGGTCGTTGCGCGACCGGCCGGACGTGACCCCACGGCTCTACGCCTTCACCATCCGCCACGGGAGTCGCCCACCGGACGTCCACCGCGGCGACTGGAACCGCCGCGTGCTCCCGGCGCGGGTGCTCCAGCAGCTGTGGCTCTCCCGCGACTGGCCGACCGCCGAGGCCCTCCTCCCCCGGGCGGACGTGCTGCACGCGACCAACTTCACCGGCCCCCCGACGCGGCGCGCGCCCCGGGTGGTCACCGTGCACGATCTCGCCTTCGCCCGGCTGCCCGATCTCGTGCAGCCGCAGACGCTCCGGGCCGCCGAGCTCACCGCGCGCCAGGCCCGCGCCGCGGCCGCGGTGCTGACGCCCAGCGCCGCCGTCGCGGCCGAGGTCCAGGAGCACCTGGGCGTCCCCGCCGACCGGGTCCACGTGACGCCCCTCGGGGTGGACGGCGCCTGGGCCACGGCGGCACCTCCGACGCCGGACTGGCGGTCGCGGCACGCGCTCCCGTCCGAGTACCTGCTGGCGGTCGGCACGCGGGAGCCCCGCAAGAACCTGGCCGCGCTGGTGGCCGCCCACCGTGCCGCAGGCCCGGACCGGGTGCTGCCGCTGGTCCTGGTCGGGCCGCCCGGATGGGGTGCGGACGTGACCGCGGGCGCGGGGGTGCACCTGCTGCCCTACCTGCCCGCGGACGAGCTGCGCGCCCTCGTGGCCGGAGCGGCCGCACTGGTCTTCCCGTCCCGCTACGAGGGGTTCGGCCTGCCTGCCCTCGAGGCCCTGGCTGCCGGCACACCGGTCCTGGCCAACGACATCCCCGTGCTCCGGGAGGTGCTCGGGGACTGCGGGCACTACGTCGACGCCGCCGATCCCGACGCCCTGGTCGACGCGCTGCTCAGGACGAGCTCCGCCACGGACGACGAGGACGCCCGTCTCCGACGCCGCGACCGCGCTGCGGGGTTCACCTGGGAGCGCTGCGCCCAGGCCACGGTTGAGGCGTACCGGTCCGTCACGTCAGACTGAACTGCCCCACGGAACACAACGGTCACTCGGACCCCGCCGCCGGGACGACCACCGGGTACTTTCGGAACCGGTCCGCATCCGGTCCGCGTGGAGCGAGCACGCCCCCGGACCCCTGGGCCCACATGAACCAGGGCGACGGACGACCGTGGTGCCCGACCGACGAGGGAGCCCTGTGACGACCACGATGGCGAGTCCGGCCCCGGCCACCCACGCAGGCGACGCGGTCCACGCGTCCCGGACCAGGAACGGGCGACTGGAGTTCCTGGACACGCTCCGCGGGATCGCCGCGCTCGTCGTCGCGCTCCAGCACCTCAGCGAGGTCCTGTGGCCGTCGATGCTCGAGTGGTCCCACATCTGGTGGCGGCCGGGCGAGTTCGGCGTCCTCGTGTTCTTCGTCTGCAGCGGCTTCATCATCCCGGCGTCCATGGAGCGGCGGGGTGACCTGACGGAGTTCTGGATCGGCCGCGTCTTCCGCCTGTTCCCCCTGTACCTGGCGGTGCTCCTGGTCGCCCTCGCCCTCTATGCGACGCCGTGGGCGTCGCCGGCCCAGGGTTACCAGCCGGTCGTCGACAGCCTGATCAACACCACGATGCTGCAGGTCTTCAGCACGCGGCCGATCGTCATCGGCGCCTCCTGGACCCTCGGCTACGAGATGGTCTTTTACCTGCTGATGACGGTGCTGTTCATGCTGGGGTGGAACCGCCGCTCGGCAGGCATCGCGACCGGCCTGTTCACCTCTGCGCTGGTCCTGGGCGGGTTCCTGGTCCCGTCCTTCCTGATCCAGCCGCAGATCCGGTCCTGGCCGGCCGTGGTCATCGGGCTGGGAGCAGCGGCGTGCCTGGTCATCCTGCCGCGCGTCGCGGGCCGGGTGAACCGGTCGGTGGCCCTGTCGGTCGCCCTGCTGATCCTGATGCTCTTCCTGAACCGCCCCCACGACCTGTGGTTCTCGATCCTCCTGATCGCCTCCATGTTCCTGGGCACCACGCTGTACCGGTACGACCAGGGGACGATCTCGCGGCGGACCGCCGGCCTCACCTACGGCTTCGCCGTCGCGGCCGTCGTCGTCGTCGAGTACTGCTACCAGGTCGGCGCGCCCGAGCCGGTGACCGGCGCGATCCCGCGGTGGTGGACCGAGGCCGGCACCTTCGTCAGCGCCTACCTGCTGTTCGGGGGGCTGTTCCTGCTGCGCCGGTTCGGCTTCCCGAAGGTGCTCGTCTACCTCGGCACGATCAGCTACTCCGTCTACCTGATGCACGCCCTGGTGCTGATGCTCCCCCGCCCAGACCTGTCCCGCCCAATCGTGTTCGCGGGCATGCTGGCCCTCACGCTGGGCATGTCGGTGGTGACCTACCACTTCATCGAGAAGCCGGCACAGGTGTTCGGCCGGCACGTGATCGGGCGCTACCGCGCCCGGGTCGGCCACGACGGCCCGCCCGCGGAGCCGGGCGAGGAGGCCAGGCCGCGGAGGGCCCCCGGCGGGGCGCACGCCCCGGAGTCCGCGCCGCCGGAGTCCGCGCCGCCGGAGGCCGCGCCGCCGGATGCCACGTCGCTGGAGTCCCGGACGGGCACCGCCGAGCCGGACCACGACCGGGCAGCACCGCCGCTGCACTCCGGTCGCCACTGAGGTCCCGCTGAGGGTCACCACCGAGGGCGGCAGCACGACGGATCCGACGGCCGGCCGCCGTCGGTGTGTCGTCCTGCCGTCCCGTCGGCGTTTCCACTTCAGTCACACGCGCCTCGTGCCGAAGCAGTAGAAGGATCCCTGCGCCTACGGGGTCCCGCTTCCCACGCTGCACCATCGGAGGAACCCTCTCGTGCGCCGACTCGTCGCAGGCTCCCTCGCCTTCGCCGCCATGACCAGCACCTTCCTCGTCCTCCCCGTCTACGCCGCCCCCACGCCGGAGCCCGTCCCGGTCGAGACCTCCACCGACGAGATCGCCATGGGCTCGGTGGCCGCACCGGCCGCCGACGCGGAGGTGCAGGCGGGCACCACCGACCCCGTCGGCGGGGTGGCGCCGAACGCGCCCACGCTGACGGTCACCGAGACCGGCACCCGCTTCTCGCTCGTCGGCGTCACCTGGGCCTACGACGAGGCCGTGACCGACACCGTGGTCCAGGTCCGGGTCCAGGACGACTCCGGCGCCTGGGGCGAGTGGACCGAGGTCGGCACGGAGGACGCCGACCAGGACGAGGCCGCCGACTCCGGGGCGCCGGTGCGGGGCGGGACGGCACCGCTGTGGACCGGGCCGAGCACCGGCATGCAGGCCGAGCTGGTGACCCGTTCCGGCGCCCAGCCGACCGATGTGCAGCTGGACCTCGTCGACCCCGGCTCCAGCGCCGCGGACAGCGCCCTGAGCGCCCCGGAGATCCAGGACACCGCGGACGCCGCCATGGCGATGCCCGACGTCTACTCCCGCGCGCAGTGGGGCGCCGACGAACGGCTCCGCACCTGGGACCCCGAGTACGCCGCGACGATCAAGGCGGCCACGGTCCACCACACCGACAGCGGCGACTACACCGCCGACCAGGTGCCCGCGCTGCTGCGCTCGATCTACAGCTACCACGCGGTCAGCCGCGGCTGGGGCGACATCGGCTACAACCTGATCGTCGACAAGTTCGGCCGGCGGTGGGAGGGCCGGTACGGCGGCCTGGCCAGCACCGTCATCGGGGCGCACGCGGGCGGGTTCAACACGGGGACCTTCGGCGTGGCCATGCTCGGCAACTTCGAGAGGGTCGACCCGAGCCCGGCCCTGGTCGACTCGGTCGCCGCCATCATCGCATGGAAGTTCTGGCTCTACGGCGTCGACGGCCGGGCCACGACGACGCTGACGTCCGCCGGTGGCGGCACCTCGCGGTACGCCGCCGGTGAGCGGGTGACCCTGCCGACGGTCTTCGCGCACCGGGACGTCGGGGCCACGGCGTGCCCCGGCGACCGCGGGTACGCGCACATGGGCGAGATCCGGACCATCGTCGCGGCGCACCTGGACGCCTCCGGCACGGCCATCGAGCGCCGGCTGGCCGTCGACTCCGCGCTGCGCACCCGGCTGGGCGATCCGCTGGGCCCCGAGCAGTCCGGCCCCGGCTACACCTGGCAGGCCTTCCAGTACGGACACCTCTACGCCTCGCCGAGCACCGGCGTCCACCAGATGGAGGGGGAGATCCTCGCCGCCTATCTGGCCCGCGGTGGCCCCGCGGCGCTCGGCCTGCCGACGACCGACGAGTCGGCGGCGGGCAGCGGCCGCGGGCGTTACAACCACCTCTCGTCCGGCGCGTCGATCTTCTGGAGCGGCACGACCGGCGCGCGCATCGTCGAGGGCGCGATCCGGAACGCCTGGGCCCTGGCCGGCTGGGACTCCGGCCCGCTGGGCTTCCCGCTCACCCACGAGCTGGCCGCGGCCGGCGGCGGCCGGATGACCTCCTTCGAGGGCGGGGACGTCTATTGGTCGTCGGCCACCGGCGCGCACCCGGTGTTCGGGCGGATTCGAGACTACTGGCTGGCCGCGGGCGGGGCGGGCGGTTTCCTGGGCTACCCGCGCAGCGGGGAGCTGGCGGGCGCCGTCGGCGGGGGCCGGTACTCGCAGTTCACCGGTGGCACCGTGTACTGGACGCTCGACATCGGCGCGCATGCCATCCGCGGCTCGATCCGGGCCCACTGGGAGGCCCGCGGTGCCGACCGCAGCGCTCTCGGCTTCCCGGTCAGCGACGAGCAGGTCGCGCCCGACGGGCGCTTCCTCTACAGCGTGCTGTCCGGCGGGCTGATCGTCTACACGCCGGCGAACGGCCCCAAGGAGGTGCACGGCCTCATCGAGGACAAGTACTCCTCGTTCGGATCCGTCGTGGCGAACGAACTGGGCATCCCGGTCACCGACGAGTCGATGACCCCCGACCAGCGGGCCCGGTACAACCACTTCTCCGCCGGGGCGTCGATCTACTGGTCCCCGGCGACCGGAGCGCACGAGGTGCACGGCGCGATCCGCGTCATCTGGAGCCAGCTGGGGTGGGAGCGCAGCCCGCTGGGACTGCCCACCAGCGACGAGCGGCCGACCGGGGACAACGGCGGCCGGTTCAACTCCTTCGTCAACGGGTTCATCATCTGGTCGCCGCGGACCGGCACCTGGCCGGTGCTGGGTGACATCGCCCGGCGCTACGACTCGCTCGGCCGCGAGATGTCGGCGCTCGGCTACCCGACCAGCGGGGAGTTCGCCGTCCCCGGTGGGCGGCGCTCGAACTTCGAGCACGGCTCGATCACCTGGTCCTCGACGACGGGCGCGCTCACGGTCCGCATCGCCTGACCGGGCCCGTCCGCGCACGACTGACCCCGGCGGCTGCGCGCCGTCGGGGTCCGTCTGCGCGGGCCGGGAGTTGCGAAACCGGACCATCCCGTCACAGCTGTCACAGAGTGCGCACGGAACGTCACCTCGCGCTCTACGATCGGACGGCCAGTGGCGGGCCGTCGCTCGCCTGATCTGCCGGTTCCGACGAGCGGTCGGACCGACGAGGAGCTTCCCCCTGTGACCGGTCCCCGCGCCTTCCCCCGGCCACGGTTCCGCGACTGGCTGACGGCGACGGTCGTCGCGGTGGCGGTCACGTCCGCCGCCCTGCTGCAGCTGTTCCTGGGACCTGACCTGGGGCTCGCCGACAACGGCGACGGCCGCCGGGTGCTCTGCGGGGCGGGCCTGCAACCGCCCTCGACGGCCACCGCCTTCACCGACGTGATCTTCCGGGTGGGCCCGCTCACCGATCCGGTGGCCGGGTTCTGCGACCGACCGGACCTCCGCTACAGCACCTCGCAGATCCTGCTGGTGGACACCGCGGAGCACCTGCAGGGCCTGGTGTCGGGGCCGGGGCTGGACCTCCGGGTGCTCGGCGGCCTCGTCGCCGTCCTCTTCGGCCTGTCCGTGGGTGGCCTGTTCCTGGCCCTTCCGGGGGCGACCTGGGTGCGGCTGGTCGTGGTCGCCGCGGCGACGGCGCTGCTGCTCGACGTGTCCTACGTGCATTACTTCGCCTCCTCGTTCAGCGAGTCGGCCGGGTTCCTCGGCCTGGTGACCACCGCGGCCGCGCTGGCCTGGCTCGCCCGGCGCCCCCTCGGCATCGCTCCGCTGGTGCTCCTCCTGGCGACGACGGCGGTCCTCGTGACCGCGAAGAGCCAACTCACCCCGTTGGCCGGGCTGGTCGTCGCGGCCGTCGTACTCCGGTTCCTGCAGCACCGCCGCGCTGCACCGGGGCCGCACTGGCGGCCGGCGCTGCTCGTGGGCGCCTTCATCGCCGCGCTGCTCGTCGGGTCGGGCCTGCAGCTGAACTATCAGGGCCCCGACTTCCACCGCGCGAACATGCACAACCTGGTGCTGTACACCCTCGCGCCGCTGACTGACGACCCGGCCGCCGCGCTCGAGGAGATGGGTTTCGACCCGGGCATGGCGCCCTACACCGGGACAACGGCCTTCAACTCCCCCGCCCTCGACGACCCCGACTATCCCGCCTTCATCCGCTCGGCCGGTCGCGCTCCCGTTCTCCGCTACCTGGCCGGCCACCCGCAGATCGCCGCGACGATGCTGCGCTCGGGACTGACCGAGGCCACCCGCCCGCGGACGCGCTACCTGGCCGAGGTTGCCGTGGCGGACCGGGCCGGCCAGGGCCCCCACGCCGACCGGTACTCCCCCGCGACGGACCTCCTGAAGGTCGTGCGTCCCGCCGCCTGGCCGCTGCTCCCGGTGCTGTGGACGGCGATGGCCGCCTGGGGCGCGGTGCTCGCGGTGCGCCGGACGGTCCGCGGGGTGGACATGCGCGCGTACGGCGCGCCGATCGCCTTCACCGCCCTCGCCGCAGGCAGTCAGGTCGTCGTCTCCCTCCTCGGCGACGGCCGGTACGAGCTGGCCAAGCACGAGGTGTTCGTCAGCTACCTGACGTGGCTGGCGCTGGCCCTGACGCTCGGCAGCCTGCTGCGCCTCCTGGGCGGGCGCTCGCCGGCGGAGCAGCGCGTACCGCACGAGCAGCACGACACCCACCGCGGCGACGCGAGCGCACGCGACAGCGACCACGGCGACACGGCGCCGATCCACGGACTTCTGGACCGGAAGGAGATGGCGACGTGACCATCACCCAGCACGACCGCTCGGTGGAGGAGGACCTGCTCCTCGACGAGGAGATCCCGGACACCCCGCAGCAGGCGCTGCGGGAGGGGTTCCCGCGCTCCCTCGGGCAGCGGCTCGAGGAGCTGTGGCTCCGGACGCCCGCCTGGGCGCGCGGCGACCGGGCGCTGACCACCGCCGCGTTCCTCGGCGTCCTGACGCTGCTGCTCGGGTTCTCCCTGTATCAGTGGAGCGCGGGGCGCAACTTCTACGACGGCGCGTACTTCAGCCAGGCCGCCTGGCTGATCTCGCACGGCCACGACCCGATCGTCACCATCCGCGGCGTCCACATGTTCGCCGACCACGCGTACTTCATCTTCTACCCGATCGCCTACCTCACCCGGCTGTCGCCGGACCCGCTGCCGGTGCTGCTGGCCGTCCAGGCGGTCGCGCTCGCGGCGGGCGTCTTCCCGCTGGCGCTCTTCGCCCGCCGCGTGGTCGGGCTCGGCCTGCTCGGCACCGCCGGAACCCTGGCCGCGTACGCGCTCTATCCCGCCCTCCACAACGTCAACGCCGCCGAGTACCACCCCGAGAGCACGGCGGTGCCCTTCATCCTGGCCGGCGCCTACTTCTGCGCGCGCCGCAACTGGACCTGGTACTTCGTCTGCCTGGGCATCGTGCTGCTCTGCCGGGAGGACCTGGCGATCCCCGCCGCGACCGCCGGCGTGATGATGCTGTTCGCGGCCCGCGTGCGTCAGGGCCTCGTGACGGTCGGCGTCGCCGGGGTGGCCCTGGCCGTGAACCTCGGCTTCGTCATCCCGCACTTCGCCGCGGGGCAGGACCTCGTGGGCGACCTGTACGCCCGGTACGGCGGCAGCACGGGCGCGCTCGTCCGGTACACCGTGCAGAACCCGATGGGCGTGACCGCCGACCTCATGTCGGTCGGCAACCTCCTGGTCTTCATCGGCCTACTGGCCCCGGTGTGCTTCCTGGCGCTCGCCGGATGGCGGTGGGCCCTGCCCGCCCTGCCGTTGCAGGTCCTGTACCTGCTCTCCTCGCGAGAGAGCGCGCACACCATCCTGGTGCAGTACGTGACCCAGGCGATCCCGTTCGTGATGCTGGGCCTGGCCGCCGGGCTGGGCCGCCTGCGCGGCCGCCGCGCCCTGGCACTGCCGCTGACCGCGGCCGCGGTGATCACGTTCCTGAGCTACACCGTGGTCTCGCCGCTGTCGGAGCAGCACCCGTGGCGCTCCGGGGAGGCGCTCGCCGCGAGCAAGGCCGAGGTCGCGGAGGTGGTGCCGGAGGGCGTCGCCGTCAGTTCGACGGAGGCCGCGTGGTCGGTGCTGGCCGAGCGCCGCGAGTTGTTCCCCTACCCGATCGCCGAGCCCGACTGGCTGATCCCCCAGCCCGACCTGCCCGGCGAGCAGGTGTGCTGGGCGGTGGTCGACCACCAGTCGCCGCTGTGGGAGACCCACCGGCCCGAGGCCCCGGAGTGGGACCTGGCCTACGAGGACGACGTCTTCTCCGTCTACCGGTCCTGCTGAGCACCGGTCCTGCGCAGCACTGCGCCCCCCGGCCGAAGGGCCGGGGGGCGCACGTGTGTGGAGCGGGGGCGGTCAGATGGGCAGGCGGCGGAACACGGCGCGGGGCGTGTGCCGCAGGCCGCTCATGACCCAGCGCATGGCGCCCGGCACCCAGACCGTGTGCCGGCCCTTGCGGACGCCGGTGACGATCGCCTCGGCGACCGCCTCGGGCGTCGTGGCCAGCGGCGCGTCCTGCAGGCCCTCGGTCATCTTGGACCGGACGAACCCCGGGCGGACGACGAGCACGGAGACCCCGGTGCCCGCCAGTGAGTCGCCGAGGCCGGAGAAGAAGGCGTCGAAGCCGGCCTTGGTCGAGCCGTAGACGAAGTTGGAGGCGCGGGCCCGCTCCCCCGCCACGGAGGACATCGCGACGATGACGCCGTGCCCCTGGTGGCGCATCTGGTTGGCCAGGGCCGTGCCGACGACCACCGGGGCGACGTAGTTCACCCGCCCCAGGGCGGCGACCGCCTCGGGGTCGCCGGCCAGCTGCTCCTGGACCCCGAGCTGACCGAAGGCCACGAGCGCGACGTCGATGTCACCGCCGGCGGCCGCCTCGGCGACCATCCGCTTCGGCGATCCCGGATCATCGGCGTCGAAGTCCACGACCTCGACCGTGGCCCCGGCGGCCCGGAGCTCCTCGGCGACGGCGGCCCGGCGCGGCGTCTCCCGCGCCGCCACGACCACCCGCAGCGGGCGCTCCTGCAGGTACCGGCGGGCGGTGGCCACGGCGATGTCCGAGGTGCCGCCGACCAGCAGCAGCGAACCGACGGAACCGAGTGCATCGATCACAGCGAGAGCCTCCTGGCCAGGTCCGAGGTGAAGACGCCGTCGGGGTCCACGCGCGCGCGGACGGCGCGGAACGTCTCGAGCTGGGGGTACATCTGCTCGAACAGCTCCGGCCGGACGCGGGAGTCCTTGGCGAGGTAGATGCGGCCTCCGGCGCCGACGACGAGCTCGTCGAGCCCGTCCAGCAGCGTGGCCAGGCCCTTGACCACCGGGATGTCGAGGGCGAGCGTCCAGCCCGGCGACGGGTAGGACAGCATGCCCGGATTGCCGTCACCGAAGCGCTTGAGCACGGCGAGGAACGAGGCGGCGCCGGAGGAGCTGATGCGGACCAGTGCCTCCCGCATCGCCTCCTCCTGCCCGAACGGCACCGTGAACTGGTACTGCACGAAGCCGCGCGGACCGTAGATCCGGTTCCACGCCCCGACGCCGTCCAGCGGGTGGAAGAAGGTCGGGATGCTCTGCAGCTGGTCGCGCTTCTTCTTCGGCGACTTGCGGTACCAGAGCTCGTTGAAGGCCGCGACCGTGGCCAGGTTGAGCAGGCCGGGCGGGAAGACGTTCGGCGCCGACAGCTTCACCGAGGCGGCGTAGCGCAGCGGGTCGGCCTGCTTCTTCGGCGGCAGCTCGTCGCGACGGGCGAACCGCCCGCGGGTGAGCACCGAGCGGCCCATCCGGGCGCCCTTGGCCACGCAGTCGATCCAGGCCACCGAGTAGTCGTAGAGGTGGTCGGTCTCGGTGAGCAGCGTCATCAGCGAGTCGAGGTCGGGCGTGCGGTCGGTGTCGACCAGGATCCGGGAGGACTCGATCGGCTTCATCTGCACCCGTGCGCGAAGGATCACGCCGGTCAGGCCCATGCCACCGGCCGTGGCCCAGAACAGCTCGGGGTCGGCCTCGGGGCCGACCCGGCGGACCTGGCCGTCGGCGGTGAACAGGTCCAGCCACCGCACGTGCTGGGAGAAGCTGCCGACCCGGTGGTGGTTCTTGCCGTGGATGTCGGCGGCGATGGCCCCGCCCACGGTCACGTACCGGGTGCCGGCGGTCACCGGGACGAAGAAGCCCATCGGCACGAACAGCGTCATGAGCCGGTCCAGCGAGATGCCGGCCTCGACGTCGATCTCGCCGGTGGCGAGGTCGGCGGCCAGCACCCGGTCGGCCGCGGTCATGTCCAGCACGTGCCCGCCGGCGTTCTGCGCGGCGTCGCCGTAGCTGCGGGCCAGGCCCCGGGCCAGCACGCCCCGCTGGCTGCGGCCCTGCAGGACCTCGCGCGCCTCGTCCTCCCCGTGCACCGCGGCCAGGTGGGCGGGGGTGGGTGCCGTGCGCCCCCAGCCGGTGAGGGGGACGACGGGGGCGTCCAGCACCCCGGTGGGCTCAGGCACCGAACACCCCGAGACCGACGGTGGCCGCCCAGGCGACCCCGAGACCCAGCAGCACGCGGTCGCGCAGGACGATCTCCTCCGGGGCGCCGGCGGCGCCCTTGTCGACGTCGACGGCGTACCGGAGGAACGCCAGGACGAACGGCGCGATGGAGATCGTCGACCACGGGACGCCGTCCTGGGTCTCGCCCATCTCGAAGGCCCAGAGGCTGTAGGCGGTGAGGGCGACGCCGGCCGAGAGGCTCCAGACGAAGCGCAGGTAGCTGGCGGAGTACTCCTTGAGCGTCTTGCGGGTGGCCGCGGCGTCGCCCACGAGGATCAGCTCGGAGTACCGCTTGCCGGCCACCATGAACAGCGACCCGAAGGCGGCGACGAGCAGGAACCACTGGGACAGCAGGAGGCCCGCGGCGACACCGCCCGCGATGCCGCGGAGCAGGAAACCCGACGCGACGACGGCGAGGTCGATGACCGGCTGGTTCTTCAGGAACAGGCAGTACGCCAGCTGGATGACGACGTAGCTGCCCAGGACCCAGGCCAGCTCGGGCCGGGTGAGCAGGACGGCGGCGACCAGGGCGACGGTGAAGAGCACCGCGGCCATCGCGACGGCCAGCGGCCGGGGCACGATGCCGGCGGCGATGGGCCGGAACCGCTTCCGCGGGTGCCGCCGGTCCTCCTCGACGTCGATGGTGTCGTTGACGAGGTAGACGGCCGAGGAGGCCATGCAGAACAGGACGAAGGCGACGGCCGTGGGGCCGAGCACGTCGGCCTCGAGCACCCGGCCCGCGGCCGCGGGGGCGGCGAGGACGAGGACGTTCTTGACCCACTGCCGCGGCCGGAGCGCGCGTACCAGGCCCCAGGCGAACGTCCCCCGGAACCCGGGCAGCCGCGGCGGCAGCGCCGGGACGGCGGTGGGCCCGGTCGGCGACGGGGCCGCTCCGACCGCGGTCAGCGGTGCCGTCCCTGCGGTCTGGGAAGCCGGGCTCGTGCTCGGCTGGGGGTGCGCGGTCACGGTCATGCCTTCCTGCCTGCGGTTCTGGTCATTCGACGACGGACGGCGGTGGCCACTCCCGCTCCCAGGGCCGCCCCCGACACCACGTCGGAGGGGTAGTGCACGCCGAGGAGTACGCGCGACACGAGCATGACACCGGTCACCGCGGCCATGACGGGCGTCCCGAGCATCGGGCCGTACCCGACCGCCGCCGCGGCGGTGGAACAGCTGTGCGCACTGGGGAAGGACAGCCGGCTCGGCGTCTTCACCAGCGCCGGGACGTCGTCCAGGGTCGGACGAACCCGGCGCACGACCCGCTTGACCACGACGCCGGCCGCGTGTGCGGCCACGACGCCGGCCATGCCGGCCGCCCACTCCTCGCGCCGGCGCCCGCGGATCCAGCCGGCCACCCCCAGGGCGAGCCAGCCGAGCGCGTGCTCGCCGAAGTGGGAGAGCCCCTGGGCGACGGGGACGGCGGGGGTGTCCCCGAGGGCGCGCCGGGTCGAGCGGAGCCCTGCGTGGTCGACCCGGGACAGAACGGTGTTCGGTGCTGCGGTCATCGGGATCCGACTCTAGCCGCGGCGGGCCCGGAACCGCGGGAGGCGACGGGGTGAACCGCTCCGTCGCAGGCGCCCCTGCCACTCTGGTCGCGTGCCCCCCACGAGACCCACCGCCGACGGACCGGGACCGGTCCTTCCCGCCGATCTGCTCGCCGCCGCGGTGCGGCGCGACGCCGCCGCCCCGTTGATCACGTTCTACGACGACGCGACCGACGAGCGGGTCGAGCTCTCGGCCGCGACGCTGGCCAACTGGGTGGCCAAGACGGCCAATCTCCTGCAGGACGAGTTCGACGTCGGGCCCGGAAGCACCGTCGCCGTGGCGCTGCCGGTGCACTGGCAGACCGCCGCCGTGCTGCTCGCGGTGTGGAGCTGCGGCGCCGCGGTCCTGGACGCCGCGACCGAGGACGAAGGGATGCTGGCCGGCGTCGACGTCGTCCTCGCCTCGCCCGACCGGCTGGCCGCGCACGAGGAGGCGCGCGAGGCGGCCGGCACCGGAGAGCTGCTGGGCGTGTCGCTGCACCCGCTGGGCCTCGGCATGACCGGGTACAGCGGCGCCGCCCGCGACTTCGCGCTCGAGGTGCGGGGCCAGGGCGACGTGTTCGTGCCGTACCAGCCTCCCCAGCCCTCGGGGCCCGGGCTGCTCGCGGGGAACCTGCGCCTCGACCTCGGCGGCCTGGGGACCACCGCGACCGAGCTGGCCGGCCGCCTCGGCCTCGCCCCGGGCGACCGCGTCCTCGTCGAGGAGGACACCGCGACCGAGGCCGGCCCGGTGGCCTGGCTGCTGGCTCCCCTGGCGGCCGGCGCCTCGCTGGTCCTCTACCGGCATCCGGACGCGGCGCAGCTCGAGCGGCGCGCCTCCGCCGAGCGGGTCACGGCTACGCTCGGACGGCGGATCGACGGCATCCGCGAGCTGGGTCGCCCCGCCTGACCGGCACTGCCCCGGCCGCGCGACTGAGGATGGACGCATGCAGGCTGTGGGCCCGTGACCTTCTCCGTTCTCGCCCGCGACCCGGTGGGCGGAGACCTCGGCATCGCCGTCTCCTCGTGCGTCCTCGCCGTGGGCCGGGCCGTGCCCAGCGCGCGGCCGGGGGTGGGCGTCGTGGCCGTCCAGGCGCGCAGCCGCCGCGGCCTCGGGCAGCTGCTGCTCAGCGGGCTGGCCGACGGCGCAGCCCCGGCCGAGCTCGTGCGGCGGGCGGCCCACGCCGCCGAGGACGCCGACCGGCAGATCGCCGTCCTCGACGCGTCGGGCCGCGTCGCCGCCGACACCGGTCAGGGCTCCTTCCCGGTCAGCGGGCACCTCGTCGGCGACGGCGTCAGCGTGCAGGGCAACATGCTGGCCTCCGCCGAGGTGCTCCCCGCGATGGCGGAGACGTTCGCCGCCGCCCGTGGCCAGCTGGCCGACCGGTTGCTCGCGGCACTGTCGGCCGGCCAGGAGGCGGGCGGGGACCTGCGCGGCCGGCAGTCGGCCGCGCTGCTCGTGGTGAGCGGGCAGGCAGCGACCGACGAGGACGACGGCGTCGTGGTCGACCTGCGGGTGGACGACTCCGGTGATCCCGTCGCGCAGCTCCGGATGCTGCGCAACCTGCAGCGCGCCTACGAGGACCGCGACTACGAGCACCTGGCCCTGTTCGCGCCCGAGGGCGCGCGCGAGCTGTACGCCGCCCTGGCCGCCTCCCGTCGCGGCGACCGGCAGGCGGCGCGCACGGCCCTGGAGTCGATGCGCTCGCGGCCCGGGTGGTCGGCGTGGCTGGAGTCGATGCGCGCCGACTCCCGGCTGTCGGCGGTCTCTCAGCTGCTCGGCTGAGCGCCCCGGTCAGCCGCCGCGGAGCTCATCACCTCGGGCCCGGGAGCCGTTCCCGCTGAGGCATCGCTGCCAGTGGGCGCGCGGTGATGGGCCAGCGCGGCATGGTGATCCGTTCCGTCGCGGTCGCGCGGGCTCACGTGCACGGTCGCGGCGACGAGCTTCGGGACGTCGTGCAGCAGCCGATGGTGCGACTCGGTGGCGATCGCGTGCGCGTCGACGAGACTGAGGTTGTCGTCGACGACGACGCCGGTCTCGGCGCGCACTCGGTGCCCGATCCAGCGCAGCCGCAGCTCCTCCACCGCCAGCACGCCGGGGACGGAGCGCAGGCTCGCCTCGGCTGTCTCGGTCAGCTCGGGGTCGACAGCGTCCATCAGCCGGCGGTAGATGTCGGTCGCGGCGCCCTTGAGGACGAACAGGATCGCCACCGTGATCAGCAACCCGACGAGCGGGTCGGCCAGCGGGAACCCGGCGATGACGCCCAGGGCGCCGAGGACCACGGCCAGGGACGTCAGGCCATCGGTGCGGGCGTGCAGGCCATCGGCTACCAGCGCGGCCGACCCGATCCTGCGGCCGACCCGGATGCGGTAGAGGGCGACGAGCTCGTTGCCGGCGGCGCCGATGAGCCCCGCGGCGATCACCACGCCGACGTTCGTGATCGGCTGCGGATCGACCAGCCGGCGGATCGACTCGTACCCGGCCAGGATCGCCGACAGGGCGATCATCGCGACGATGAAGACCCCGGCGAGGTCCTCTGCCCGGCCGTAGCCGTAGGTGTAACGGCGCGAGGCGGCGCGGCGGCCGAGGACGAACGCGATCCACAGGGGTACTGCGGTCAGCGCGTCGGAGAAGTTGTGGATCGTGTCGGCCAGCAGCGCGACCGAGCCGGTGAAGAAGACCACGACGGCTTGCGCCAGCGCGGTCAGCAGGAGCACGACGAGGCTGATCTTCACCGCGCGGATGCCCTCGGCGCTGGCCTCCAGCGCGGAGTCGACGGAGTCGGCGGCGTCGTGGCTGTGCGGGCGGAAGATCTCCTGGAACCAGCCGCGGATCCCCCCTGGGTGCTCGTGGCCGTGGTCGTGGTCGTGCCCGTGGGCACCGTGGTCGTGATCGTGGTCACCCTGGCCGTCATGGGGGTGGTCCGGCTCGCGCTCGTGGGGGTGAGCATCACGGCCGTGGGAGTGGCCGTGAGCGCCGGCCGGCACCGACTCGTGGTCCTCGTTCGGGTGGCCCATCTCAGGCTCCCTCCGCGTCGCGGTGCAGGCGCACCAGGTCCGGGTCGGCGAGGTGATGCCCGGGAACCCCCGGGCCGGCGTGCTCGGCGTTGTGGATGGCATCGGTGACCAGCTGCGCGACGTGCTCGTTGTCCAGTCGGTAGAAGACCTGCGTGCCCTCTCGACGGGTCTGCACCACCCTCGTCATGCGCAGCTTCGCGAGATGCTGACTCACCCCCGGCCCCTTCTTCCCCACTTCGGCCGCGAGCTCGTTCACCGACAGCTCCCGTCCGATCAGGGCCCAGAGGATCCGGATCCGCGTGCCGTCGGCGAGCATCCGGAACACCTCGGCAGCCAGGTCGACGTGATCGTCCGGCAGGGTGCGACGACAAGGCAGGCTGCTATCTGCGCGCATGCGCAAACAGTACTCGATGCGGACTGCACGAGCTCGGCGACGGTGAGCGACGACGACTACTGCGGGGATCTCTCCGTTCCCTCGTCCTGTCGACGCGTCGCCGCCGCCACCGCCGACCCAGGCGTCCGAGGCCGGCGAGCAGGCCCCCGCACGATCGTGCTCGTGGTCGCCCTGGTGGCGGTCGTGGCGATCGGCGCCGGTACATGGATCTGGCGGACGCATCCCGTTGACCGGCCGCAACGGCAGTCCCAGGATCGACCGATGACGCCCAGGCGTCGCCGGCGCGACCGCCGATCCGTGACCGACCACGAGGTGCGCACCCGCTCTCGGCGGCTGCTGCTCGCTCTCGGCGTCCTCACGCTGGCCGGCGCCGTCGTCGCCGTACTGGTTGTCCAGCGGCTCACCCGGCCGGCACCCTCGGCCCTGTCACTGCCTCTGATCACGGTCGCGACCGTGCCGTTGCCAGGACAGGTCAGCCGGTTCGACTACGCCGCCGTCGACCCGGCCGCTCACCGGCTGTTCCTCGCGCACATGGGTGACGGGACCGTGCTCGAGGTGGACACCCGCACGAACGCGGTGATCGCGACTGTCCCGGATCTGCCCACGGCCACGGGGGTCATCGTGGTCCCCGAGCTGCGGCGGGTCTTCGTCAGTGTCGCCGGTGCCGGCGAGGTCGCCATCATCGACGAGGACAGCGCGACCGTGCTCGCCCGCGCCCCGGCCGGCCGCTTCCCTGACGGGCTGGCCTACGTGCCGACCACGCACGAGGTGTGGGTCAGCGACGAGTCGGGCGGCGTCGAGACGGTGCTCGACGCGCGGACGGGCGAGCCGGTGGCAACGGTGCCGCTGGACGGTGAGGCGGGCAACGTGCGCTACGACCCGGACAGCGACCGGATCCTCGTCGACGTGCAGAGCCGCAACGAGATCGCTGTTATCGACGCGCACGATCGCACCGTCATCGACCGCGTCCCGGTCCCCGGCTGCGAGCACGACCACGGCCTGCTCCTGACCGACTCACGCGCGTTCGTCGCCTGCGACGGGAACGACGTGCTGGTCACGCTCGCCCTGCCGGAACTGACACTGCTGGGACACCTCGACGTCGGCGACGGCCCCGACGTACTGGCCGTCGACCCCGACGGCCACCTGCTCTACGTCGCCGCCGAGTCAGGCGACCTCACGACCGTCGACCTGACGCCGCCCGCCGGTCGAGTCACCGGCCGGGGACACCTGGCCGACGACGCCCACATCGTCGCCGTGGACCCGACCACCGGCCGCGCGTACTTCCCCATCCCCGACACCGGCTCCGGGCACCCCGGACTTTTGATCGCCACACCCGCGGACGGGAGGCCGCGCTGAACCGACCCGCCGACGGCGACGCGGTCTGCCATGACGCGACGTGCGCCATGCAGGCGGGCTCCCTACTTCAGGAGACTCCGGGCGATGACCAGGCGCTGCACCTGGTTGGTGCCCTCGTAGATCTGGGTGATCTTGGCGTCGCGCATCATCCGCTCGACCGGGAAGTCCTGGGTGTAGCCGGCCCCGCCGAACAGCTGGACGGCGTCGGTGGTCACCTGCATGGCGACGTCGGAGGCGAAGGCCTTGGCCGAGGCGGAGACGCGGGAGACGTCGGGGCGGCCCTGCTCACCGGCGGCCGCGGCGACGTAGACCAGGTTCCGCGCCGCCTCGATCCGCATCTCCATGTCGGCGAGCATGAACTGCACGCCCTGGAAGCTGCCGACGCTGGTGCCGAACTGCTTGCGCTCCTTGACGTAGGCGACCGTCGCGTCCAGCGCTCCCTGGGCGATGCCGACGGCCTGCGCGCCGATGGTCGGGCGGGTGAAGTCCAGCGTCCGCAGCGCGGTCTTGAAGCCGGTGCCCGGCTCGCCGATGATCCGGTCGGCCGGGATGGTGCAGTCGGTGAAGTACAGCTCGCAGGTGGGCGAGCCCTTGATGCCCATCTTCCGTTCCTTGGGGCCGACGGCGAAGCCCGGGTCGTCGCGGTGCACCGCGAACGCCGAGATGCCGTGGGCGCCCTGCTCCGGGTCGGTGACGGCCATGACCGTGTACCAGGTGGAGACGCCGGAGTTGGTGATCCAGGCCTTGGTTCCGTTGAGCACCCACGTGTCGCCGTCGGGACGGGCGCGGGTCTTCATCGCCGCGGCGTCGGAGCCCGCCTCCCGCTCGGAGAGCCCGTAGCTGATCATCGCGTCGCCGGCCGCGATGGGCGGTAGCACCTTCTGCTTCACGTCCTCGGAGCCGGACAGGATGATCGGCATCGAGCCGAGCTTGTTCACCGCGGGGATCAGCGAGGCGCTCGCGTCGACCCGGGCGACCTCCTCGATCACGATGCAGGTCGCGATGGCGTCGGCGCCCTCGCCGCCGTAGGCCTCGGGGATGTGCGTGGCGTGGAAGCCCGCGGCGGTCAGCGCCTTCTGCGCCTCGATCGGATAGCGGGACTCGGCGTCCACCTCGGCGGCGAACGGGGCGATCTCCCGCTCGGCGAGATCCCGGACCGCCGCCCGGATCGCCTCGTGCTCCTCGGTGAGGGCGTACAGCCCGGCGTCGTTACCCACGGGTAGATCGTAGGCCGGGCGGCCTACTCCTCCGACGCCAGCCGCTCCTGCAGATCGGCGTCGCGCGAGACCACGGAGTCGGCGAGCTCGGCCTGGAAGCGGACCACCGCGTCGCGCAGCGTGTCGTCCGCGGCGGCCAGGATCCGGACGGCGAGCAGCCCGGCGTTGCGGCCGCCGCCGATGCCGACGGTGGCCACCGGCACGCCGGCCGGCATCTGGACGATCGACAGCAGGCTGTCCAGTCCGTCGAGCCGGTCCAGCGGCCGCGGGACGCCGATGACCGGCAACGGGGTGGCCGCCGCGACCATCCCCGGCAGGTGGGCCGCTCCCCCGGCACCGGCGATGATCACCCGCAGCCCGCGCCCGGCCGCGGCCTCGGCGTAGTCGAGCATCCGCCGCGGCGTCCGGTGCGCGGAGAGGACGTGCGCCTCGTAGGGGACGTCGAACTCCTCCAGCGCCAGCGCGGCCGGCTCCATGACCGGCCAGTCGGAGTCGCTGCCCATGACGATGCCGACGACGGGGTCGCTCACGTCCACTCTCCTCAGTGCTCCTGCTCGAAGGCGAACGCCGGGTCGACGACGCCGTCGGCCAGGTACCGGGCCGCGGCGACCGCCCGCGCCCGCACCTCCGCCGGGTCGTCCCCGCGCGCGGTGAGGTGGCCGAGCTTGCGCCCGCGCCGCTGGCCCTTGCCGTACCAGTGCAGCTTCACGTCGGGCCAGTGCGCCATGAGGTGGTGCACCCGCTCGTCGAGCCCCGGACCGGCCCAGTCCTCGGCGGACGCGGCGCCGCCGAGCACGTTCGCCATCACCACGACGGGGGCGGTCATGGCGGTGTCCCCCAGCGGGTAGTCGAGGACCGCCCGCAGGTGCTGCTCGAACTGGCTGGTGACCGAGCCCTCGATCGTCCAGTGCCCGGAGTTGTGCGGGCGCATCGCCAGCTCGTTGACGACGACGCCGTCGTCGGCGGTCTGGAACAGCTCGACGGCCAGCATGCCCACGACGCCCAGCCGGTCCGCGATCCGGACGGCGAGTTCCTGGGCCGCGACCGCCAGCTCGTCCTGCAGGTCGGGCGCGGGGGCGAGGACCTCCGCGCAGACGCCGTCGCGCTGCACGGTCTCCACCACTGGCCAGACCGCCACCTGGCCGAACGGGGAGCGGGCGACCTGCGCGGAGAGCTCGCGCACCATGGCGACCCGCTCCTCGACGAGCAGGGTCCCGTGCCGCTCGAGCAGGTCGGCCACCTGGTCGGGGCCGTCGACGACGAAGACACCCTTGCCGTCGTAGCCACCGCGGGGCGTCTTGAGGACGACGGGCCACCCGACCTCCTCCGCGAAAGCGGTCACCTCGTGCACCGTGCGCGCCTCGGCCCAAGCCGGCTGGGGCTCCCCCGCCTCGGCGAGCGCCCGGCGCAGGACCAGCTTGTCCTGGGCGTGCACGAGCGCGGCCGGGCCGGGGGCGACGCGATGCCCGTCGTCCACCAGGCGCTGGAGGTGCTCGGTCGGCACGTGCTCGTGGTCGAAGGTGAGCACCGTCGCGCCCTGGGCGAGCCGCCGGAGGTCGGCCAGGTCGCGGTGGTCTCCGACCATCACGTCGGCGGCCACCAGCGCGGCGGACTCGACGGGATCGGAAGCGAGCACCCGCAGCGACTGCCCGAGGGCGATCGCGGCCTGGTGCGTCATCCGGGACAGCTGTCCACCGCCGACCATGGCGACGACGGGCAGGCCGGTGCGCCGGTCGAGGAAGGCTCCCATGGTGGGGCAGAGGCTAGAGCGCCCCCGTCCCCGCCCGGGCGTGCGGGGTGCCGGGCGCCAGGGGGAGGACTTCTCCGTCACATCCGCCCGTGACCCGTGTCGCTGCTGTGACCAAATGATGCCGCAGAGTAATCTGAGCTGCGCAGAGACGCGGTCCCGACGGACCGCCCGCACCTCGACGCCGGCGACCCCGGCGCGGTGCGGCAGATGCTGGGGGACCGGGGGACAGACGTGCGAAACAGGCGGCGCGCCGTGGGAATCGGTGCACTGACCCTCGTGGCGGCGGCGGCCGCCGCCGGTGTTCTCGCCTCCCGCGGATGGCCGGGGCAGGACGACGCCTCGGGATCGGCAGCGGTCGCCTCGGCGGAGCCGCCCGGCGTCTACGGCGCCCCGGTGCCCGACCGCCCGGAGCCCACCGCCGTCGCCACCGACGCCCCCCGGGACACCCCGGCTCCGTCGCCCGGGACGGCGCAGGCCGAGCCTGCGGTGCTCATCACCTGGTCGGGGTGGGACGACGCCCTCGGCGGCGTCGAGGTCGGCGGCTACGCCGACCTCGTGGAGTCGGGCGGGACCTGCACGCTGACGCTCACCAAGGGTGGCGTCACGGCGAGCGCCTCCCGGCCCGCCAGCGCCGACGTCTCCACGACGTCCTGCGGCGCCCTGAGCGTCCCCGGCAGCGAGCTGTCCTCCGGCACCTGGGAGGCGGTGCTGACCTACGAGTCCCCCGGTGCTGCGGGCACCTCGGCGCCGGTCGAGGTGGAGGTGCCGTGAAGGCCGCCCTGCTGCGGATCGCCGTCGTCCTGACCGTCGCGGCCGCCGGTCTGCTGGTCCCTGTCGCCGGCCCCGCGCCGACGGGCAGCACGGCCCAGGCGGCGGACCTGCAGTTCTTCGACGCCGGCAACATCATCAGCGATGCCGTCTTCTTCGACGGGCTGTCCATGGACGGTCCGGCCATCCAGGCGTTCCTGAACCTCAAGGGCGCCAACTGCGTGGCCTTCGAGATGCCCTGCCTCAAGGACTACGTGCAGACGACGGCTAACCAGCCCGCCGACCAGTACTGCGCGGGATACGCCGGCGCCCCTAACGAGAGCGCGGCGAACATCATCGCCAAGGTGGGCGCCTCGTGCCGCGTCAGCCCGAAGGCCCTCCTCGTGCTCCTGCAGAAGGAGCAGGGCCTGATCACCAAGCGGAGCCCGACCTTCTACGCGTACGACCACGCGACCGGATTCGGCTGCCCCGACGGCTCGGCGTGCAACCCGGCCTTCTCGGGAATCGTCAGCCAGCTCTACTTCGGCGCCCGCCAGTTCCAGCGCTACGCGGCCGGCGACGCCGGCTACTACCGGGCTGGCCGCTACAACACGATCGCCTACGCCCCCGCCATCGCGTCGTACAACAACATCAACAACGCCCGCTGCGGGACCTCGCAGGTCTTCATCGCCAACACCGCGACGGCCGGGCTCTACAGCTACACGCCGTACCGCCCCAACGCCGCGGCGCTGGCCGCCGGCTACGGCGAGGGCGACGACTGCTCCACCTACGGCAACCGCAACTTCTGGAACTACTTCACCGACTGGTTCGGCTCGACCCAGTCCCCCGGCGCGGCGGCGATCCTCGCCCGGTACGACAGCCTCGGCGGCAGGTCGAGCTGGCTGGGTATGGCCACCTCGGGCTACGTCTGCGGCCTGACCCGCGGCGGCTGCTACATGCACTTCCAGGGCGGGTCAATCTACTGGAGCCCCGGCAGCGGCGCCCACAGCGTCCGCGGCGAGATCCGGTGGTCGTGGTGGGCCCAGGGCTGGGAGGCCGGCCCAATCGGGTACCCGACCACGGAGGAGGTCTGCGGGCTGGTCAACGGCGGCTGCGTCCAGGTGTTCGAGGGCGGCTCCCTGTACTGGTCCTACGCCACCGGCGCCCGCCTGGTCCGGGGCGCGATCCGCGATCGCTGGGCCTCCCTGTCGGCCGAGAACGGCCCGCTCGGCTACCCCATCGGCAGCGAGACCTGCGGGCTGGTCCGCTCCGGCTGCGCCCAGGGCTTCGTCGGCGGGTCGATGTACTGGACGTCCACGACGGGTGCCCGCGTCGTGAAGGGCGCGATCCGCGACCGGTTCGCGGCGCTGGGCGGGCAGAACGGGTTCCTCGGCTACCCCCTCACCGACGAGATCTGCGGGCTCGTGGGCGCCGGGTGCTACCAGCTCTTCCAGGGCGGCTCGGTCTACTGGTCCGGTGCCAGCGGAGCCTTCAGCGTCCGCGGGGCCATCCGGGACCGGTGGGGGGCCACCGGCTCCGAGCACGGTCCGCTGGGCTATCCGATCGCTGACGAGAGCTGCGGCGCACGGGGCGGCTGCGTCAGCATGTTCCAGCGCGGTGCGGTCGCCTACGCGCCCACCATCGGCACCCGGGTGGTCAGCGGCGACATCCTCGGCGCCTGGACGACGCTCGGCCGCGGCGGGGGCACGCTCGGCCACCCGGTGACCGACACGACCTGCGGGCTGGCCGGCCCCGGCTGCTACCAGGTGTTCGAGTTCGGGTCGGAGTACTGGACGGCCGGCACCGGCGCCCACTTCGTCCGCGGGGCGATCGGCGCCCGCTGGGGCAAGCTCGGCTGGGAGACCGGGCTGCTGGGCTACCCGACCACCGATGAGGTGTGCGGCCTGCCCGGCGGCGGGTGCATCAGCACCTTCCAGAACGGTGCGCTCGTCTACACCGGCGCGCGCGGCGCCCTCGTCGTCCGCGGCTCCGTGCTCGGCGGCTGGGCCGCGGCCGGTCGCGAGGGCGGAGTGCTTGGTTACCCCGTGCACGACACCATCTGCGGACTGGTCCGCTCCGGCTGCTACCAGGTCTTCGACGGCGGCTCCCTGTACTCGAGTGGCGGCACGGGCGCGCACTTCGTCCGCGGCGCGATCCGCGAGCGGTGGGCGGCGCTCGGCTGGGAGAACGGCAGCCTCGGCTACCCGACCACCGACGAGGGCTGCGGGCTGACCGCCGCGGGATGCAGCAGCACCTTCGAGGGCGGACGGATCGTCTGGTCCTACGGCACCGGCGCCCACGCGCTCACCGGTGCGCTGCTCACCCACTGGCTGAACCAGGGCGCGGACGGCGGCGCCCTCGGGTACCCGCTGGAGGAGGCACGGACCTCCGGCACGGTGACGACCCAGCGGTTCCAGGGCGGCACGCTGTCGTACAACAGCTCCACGAATACGTGGACGACGAGCTGACGGCGTCGTCCGCCGCCCACGGGGACGGCACCTCCGTACAGTCGGGAGACGTGCCCACCGCTGCCCGCTGGAGTCTCCTGCGGGTGCTCGTCAAGGAGCTGAGCGCCTTCGGCGTCGTCGGCGCCGTCAGCTTCGTCATCGACCTCGCGGTGTTCCAGTTCCTCATCACCCAGACCGCGGTGGATGCGGTTCCCGCGAAGCTGGTCGCCGCGACGGTCTCGACGACGACCGCCTTCCTCGGGCACCGGTTCTGGTCGTTCTCCCACCGCTCGCACAGCCGGCTGCACCGCGACTACGTGCGGTTCGTCGTGGTCAACGGCGGGACGCTGCTGCTGAGCCTGTCGGTGGTCGCGCTGGTCCGCTACCCCCTGGGACAGGAAGGGGTGCTGGCCCTGCAGGCGGCCAACGTCGCCTCGATCGCGATCGGGACGGCGATCCGCTTCCTGGTCTACCGGGCCTGGGTCTTCCCCGCCCGCGTCGGCGACCACCCTGCCGACGCTCCGGTCCTCCCCGCCGCCTGAAAGGCCGCGGCCACCCGCCCGCGCCCCGCGTCAGGACGCCAGCCGCGACCCGTCCCGGCTCGCGACGATCTGCAGCCGGCTCGGGATGCGGGTGCGCAGCTCCTCGACGTGGCTGATGACGCCCACCGTGCGGCCACCCCGGCGCAGCTCGTCGAGCACGGTCATGACCGCGTCCAGCGCCTGGGGGTCGAGCGTGCCGAACCCCTCGTCGACGAACAGCGTGTCCAGCCGCACGCCGCCGCTCTCGGCGGTGACCACGTCCGCGAGTCCGAGGGCGAGCGCCAGCGAGGCCATGAAGCTCTCCCCGCCGGAGAGCGTCTTGGTCGGCCGGCGGACACCGGTGTACTCGTCGAACACGTCGAGGCCCAGCCCGCCCCGGGCGCCGTGCCGGGCCTGGGCATCGCTGTGGAGGAACGTGTAGCGGCCACCGGACATGTCGAGCAGCCGCCGGCTGGCCACCTCCGCCACCTGTTCCAGCCGGGCGGCCAGGACGAAGGACTGCAGCCGCATCCGGCGCGTGTTCGATCCCCGGCCGTGGACCAGGTCGGCCAGCGACGTGACCTGGTCGGCCTCGGCCCGCAGCGCGGCCAGGTCGACCTCGGCGGAGGTGACGTCGCCGGCCAGCGCCTCCAGCGCCTGGGCGCAGCGGCGGCTGCGCTCGAGGTCGGCCACCGACTCCTCCCTGCGGCGGGTGACCGAGGCACACCGCTCCTCGAGTGTCGCGACGTCCGGCCGGGGACCCAGGTCGAGCAGGTCGGGCTCGGCCAGCCGGGCGCGCAGGACGGCGAGCGCGTGGTCGTGGCCGTCGAGCTGCCGGTCGAGGGCGGCGAGCCGGCCCTTCTCCAGGAGCGCGGACGCCGCCGCCAGCAGGTCCTCGAACCCGGCGGCCGTGGCGCGTTCCTCCGCCGTTGCCCGGGCGGTGTCGGCGGCGGCGCGGGCCCGCACCTCGTCGGTCTCCGCCGTCACCACCGCCTCGCAGCGGTCTGCCGCGTCGGTCAGCCGGGCCACGCGCGCCGCCAGGTCGGGGTCGCTGCCGCGGGCCTGCGCGAGCCGGTCGGACAGCTGGGACAGCGCGGCGGCGAGGGTGTCCCGCTCCGCCGCCCGGGCGCCGAGTTCCGCACGGTCCGCGGCGAGCCGCGCGCCCGCCTCCTCGCGCTCGGCCACGAGCTCCGCCAGCCGCGCCCGGGCCGGGGCGAGGTCGGCCGCCTCGTCGGCGGCCGAGCGGGCGGCGGCGTGCAGCTCGTCCAGTGCCCCGGCCTGCTCGGCGACCGTCGCCTCGCCGGAACGGGCGCGCAGGGCGGCGAGCTCGCGCTCCTGACGGTCGAGCGCCGCGGTCGCCGCGCCGAGCGCCGCCTCCGCGGCGTCGGCGATCTCGTGGGCGGCGCGCTCGTCCTCGGCGGTGACCGCGGGGCCGGTGTGCGCGGCCGGACGGGGGTGCTCGGTGGCGCCGCAGACCGGACACCCCGTGCCGTCGGCCAGTTGCTCCGCCAGCTCGGCGGCCATGCCGTCGAGGCGCCGGGCGCGCAGATCGAGCCACCGCTCCCGCGCGTCCGACCACCGCTCCCGCAGGCCCGCCACCTCGGTACGGGCCGAGGCGACGAGACCGTCGAGCCGGTCGGCGGACCGGGCCGCCGCCAGCGCGGCCTCGGCCGTCTCGACGGCCGGGCGCAGCCCGGCCAGACGCGCCTCGGCGGCCTGCGCGACGGCGACCCTGCGCTCCTGCTCGGCCAGCCGCGCCGGCCACGACTCCGCCGCGGCGACGGCGGCCGCACACGCGCGGTCGAGCGCGTCGATGCGGCGGCCGAGGACGTCGATGTCCTGCTCCAGCCCGGCGGCGCGGGCGACCTCGGGGAGGAGCGCCCGTGCCGCGGCCGCCTGGTCCCGCAGCTCCCGCGCGACGGCGGTGCTGCCCTCCCGGCCCGCGGACACCTCGGCCCACGAGCGGCGGGCCCGGTCGAGGGCCTCGGCGGCCTCCTCCGCCGCGAGTGCGGCGCGGCCGGCGGCCTCCAGCACGTCGCGCAACGGCTCGGCGCGTCGGCCGGCGTCGCGCTCGTCCCGCAGCGGGACGAGCTCGGGCTCCCGGGCGGTCAGCGCCTCGAGCTCGGCCTGGGCGCGGTCGCGGCGGGTGTGCCGGTCGGCGAGCGCGCGCGCGGCGGCGAGCTCGGCGTCGATCGAGCCCGACTCGGCCGCCGCCGCCTCGGCCCGCCCGGCCGCCTCCGTCAGCCGCGCCGCCGCCGTCGTCCGGACGGCCGTGACCCAGGGCGCGACGGCACCGCCCGAGCCACCCCCGACCAGCTCCGGCGCCAGCTCCTCCGGGACGGCGACGTCGGCGACCTGGGCGACCCGGGCGAGCAGCGTGCTCAGCCGCGCCCGCTGGACGGCGACCAGGTCGCGGACCCGGGCCCGCTCGTCGGCGAGCCAGTTCTCGGCGGCGGCGAAGCGCTCGACGTCGAACAGGGTGCGCAGGAGCTCGCCCCGCTGCTCGGGCTCGGCGCGGAGGAACCGGGCGAAGTCGCCCTGCGGCAGCAGCACCACCTGGCAGAACTGGTGGACGTCGAGGCCGAGCCGGGAGCGCAGGTGCTCCGACCCCTCGTCGATGCGGGTGCTGACCGGCTCCCAGCCTCCGTCGGTCAGCCGCTGGACGGTGAGCTTCGCCTGCTCGGTCGTCCAGCCCTCGCCCCGCTTCTTGGGCCGCTGCTGCTCGGGCCTGCGGACCACGAGCAGCCGCTCGCCGCCCAGCGTCAGCTCGCACGACACCTCGGTGCGGGTCGCGTCGCCGGCGTGGTCGCTGCGCAGCCGCTTCTCCTCCCCGCGGGCGCCGGGGACGGAGCCGTAGAGCGCGAACACGACCGCGTCGAGCAGCGTCGTCTTGCCGGCGCCGGTGGGGCCCCAGAGCAGGAAGAGGCCGTCGCGGCCCACCTCGTCGAAGTCGACCTCCTCGGTGCCCGCGAACGGACCGAAGGCGGTCAGCGACAGCCGGTGCAGCCTCATCGGGCCGCCTCGACGCGGTCGCGGGCAGCCAGGGCCCGGGCGAGCAGCTCGCGCTCGGCCGCGCTGGCGCCCACACCCCGGACGTGATCGACGAACTCCGCGGCGACGTCGAGGTCGCTGCGGCCGCTCATGCGCTCCTGGTAGCTGCGGCCGTCGGCAACCCTGCCGGCACCGGTCCACTCGACGTGCACGCAGTGCGGGAACCGGGTCTGGAGGCGGCGCATCGGATCGGCCGGCCGGGCGTCGTCGGTCAGCCGGGCCGACACGAAGTGGTTCTCGGCGGCGGCGTGCGCCGGATCGGCCAGCAGCCCGGCCAGCTCGCCGACCAGCACGGTCAACGGCCGCGGCACCGGCAGGTGGACCGGCCGCACACCGGCCAGCCCGGCGGCGTCGAGATCCACCAGCCAGGCGAGCTTCTGCTGACCCGCCTCGCCGAACGAGTACGGCATGGGCGACCCGCTGTAGCGCATTCGCGGCGAGAGGGTCTGCGGCCGGTGCAGGTGACCGAGCGCGACGTAGTCGACCCCGTCGAACACCGATGCCGGGACGCGGTCGACGCCGCCGACGCAGATGTCGCGCTCGCTCTCGCTGGGCGCCCCACCGGCGACGAAGGCGTGGGCCAGCACGACCGAACGGGTGCCCGGCCGCAGGAACAGGTCGGCGCGGACCCGGTCCATGGCGGCACCCAGCACCGCCTCGTGGGTGCGGGCCTCGCCGGCCTCCCGCCCGCCCAGGCCGAGCTCGTGCCGCGCGACCTCCGGCTCCAGGAAGGGCAGCCCGTAGATCGCCACCTCGCCGTGGGCGTCGGAGAGCAGCACCGGCTCGTCGAGTGCGGGAGTGGACGCCCGGACGTGCAGGCCCGCGGCGGACAGGAGCCCCGAGAACGTGCCGAGCCGGCGCGCCGAGTCGTGGTTGCCGGGCGTCATGACCACCGCGGCCCCGGCGGCCAGTAGTCGGCCGACCACCCGGTCGAGCACCCCGGTCGCGTCGGCGGACGGGACGGCGCGGTCGTAGACGTCGCCGGCGACCACGACGACGTCCACCGACTGCTCGGTGACCACCCGGGCCAGCCCGCCCAGCACGGCCTCCTGCTCGGCGAGCAGATCGGTGCCGTGCAACGACCGACCGATGTGCCAGTCGGACGTGTGGAGCAGGCGCATGCGGAAAACGTAGGCGGCGGTACCGACAGGTTCGAGTCGGGCACGCCCTCACGGAGGCCTTCGTCGTGTCGGCTGGGTTCCCTGTGGCGCCCGGGGCGGAGGGAGCGACACCACGTCCCGCGGAGGAGGGGCCTCGCACCGGGATGGCCGAGACTTGCCCGCATGCAGCAACCGACGCCGGACGTTCCGCTCCGGGAGGAGTGGGATGCGGCGGTGGGCCGGCTCCTGGCGGCGGCCGCCGAGGCCGAGGCCCGGCTGGCCCACCTCCTGCGGGTCCTGGCCGGCACCGAGGGGCCGGTCGCCGCCCGTCTCCTCCCGCAGGAGGTGCCCGCGATGGCGGACCTGGCGAGGGACCTCCTCCCCGTGGCGGTGCCCGAGGGGCGCCTCGTGGAGGACTTCCTGCGCTGGGTGCACGCGGTTGCCAGGCTGTGCGCCCTCCGCGCCACGGTCGTGCACTCGCTCTGTGAGGTGCGGCACGACGGGCGCCGGACGCACATGCACCCGTCCTGGTCCCGCATCCGGGAGGAGCGGCACCCGCTGACCGCCGCGGAGCTGACGCGCACGACAACAGCGCTGTCCCGCGTCCTGGGCGCCCCGGCCGACGAGCTCCTCCTCCGCCTGGACAAGGCGGCGCCCCAGCTCGGCGTGTTCGCCCGGGTCTGACCGCGCGGGGACCGCCTCAGAACCGCGTGGTGTGGCGCCCCGCGTCGTCGCCCCGGTAGGGCGCCTCACCCCTGATGTAGCCGGCGCTCTCCTGCGCCCGCCGGTCGGCGTCCTCCTCGACCATGTGGTTGAGCAGCTGCTGCACGCCGTCACTGTCGGGAACGTGCTTGAGCACCGTGGCCCCGCTGTCCCCCGCCGTCTCGATGGTCAGCGTGCCCGAGTTGATGATCCGCTCCCACAGCGACTGCGTGAACGAGACGTCGGTGATCCGCGAGAGCGCCAGGTCACGGCCCCGGCGGGCGAGGATCCCGTCCCGGAACAGCAGCCGGTGGGTCGTGATGACGTAGTGCGTCGTCCGCCAGCGCAGCAGCGGCACGAGCACGAGGTACAGGAGCAGCACGACGGCGAGGCCCAGGACCAGCATCCGCAGCACGCCCTGCTGGCGGCCGGCGGGGATCAGCGCGGTGCCGAACGAGGCGGCACCGACGATCAGCAGGAACCACACCACGGGCCAGAAGATCGTCAGCCAGTGCGGGTGCAGGTGCGAGACGACGTCCTCGTCCTCGCCCAGCAGCTTCTCCGGATAGGGCATCCGCTCAGGATGACGCACGTTCCTGGCACTCCGGCCGATCCGCGCGCCGGACGGCCCGCCGCGTCACACCCGCCGCACGTGCCGCACGTCCCCCGCGGCGAGCGCGACGGGTCCGGCGGCGGTCGCGACGACGAGCCGGCCGTCCCAGTCGACCGCCTCGGCGGTGCCCTCGAGGACCGAGCCGTCCGGCATGCTCACGGCCACCTCGCTGCCGATCGTGGACGACCAGGCCAGGTAGTCCTGCGCCAGCCCGGAGGAGACCGGGTCGCCGAGCGCTCCGGTCCATCGCCGGTACCGGCGTTCCACGGCACGGAGGAACGCCAGCAGCGCCGGCGCGCGGTCGACCGTGGCGCCCAGCACGCGGGCGAGCGAGGTGGCCGTGTCGGGCAGCTCGGCCGTGGTGGTGGAGACGTTGAGCCCGACGCCCACCACGACCGCCGTCCCGCTGGTCTCGGTAAGGATTCCGGCGAGCTTGCGGCCGTCGGCGGCGAGCAGGTCGTTGGGCCACTTGAGCGAGGGCAGCACCCCCGTTCCCTCGGCCACGGACTCGGCCAGGGCCACCCCGGTGAGCAGCGGCAGCCATCCCCTGCGCGCCGCCGGGACGTCCGGCCGCAGCAGGAACGAGACGGTGATGCCCGCGCGGGGCGGGGAGGTCCAGGTCCGGTCCAGCCGGCCGCGGCCGGAGACCTGGTGCTCGGCGACGAGCACCGTGCCCTCGGGGACACCGCCGTCCTCGGGATCCCGGGCGGCCCGCGCGGCCAGCTCGGCGTTGGTGGACCCGATCTCCGGCACCACCTCGAGCGAGCGCCACAGGGCGCTGTCGCGGGTCAGTGCGTCGGAGAGCGCCGGGCCGTCCAGCGCGGGACGTTCCAGGTCCGACCAGCGGGAGGAGGACACGTCGGGCACGGGCCCACGCTACGGGCCTCCGCCACGGGCCCGGGCCGCCCGCTGGACCGGCCGCGGCGGCAGTCTTTCGTCACATCCATCCCTGCCGTCCGCCCTCCCCCGCGCGTCGCCCGTCGCGACGCGCGTCGCCGGAGCGCCGTCCTAGACTGGCCGGATGCAGAGGACAGGTCGTTGACCGGCCGCCTGCGCGGCACCTGGCGGCTGCTGCTCAAGGAGGTCAGCGCCTTCGGCGTCGTCGGCATCGTCTGTTTCCTCGTCGACATCGGGCTGTTCCAGGTGTTCTACGACGTCGTGGGCACCGGGGCGGTGACCGCGAAGGTCCTGTCGACGCTGATCTCGATGACGATGGCCTACTTCGCGCACCGCTACTGGTCGTTCTCGCACCGGGCGCGCACCGAGGTGCGGCGCGAGTACATCCTGTTCGCCGTCATCAACGGCGCGGCGCTGCTCCTGGGCGCGGTCGTCGTCGCGATCGTCCGCTATCCCCTCGGGCAGGACAGCTCGGTGGTCCTGCAGACCGCCAACGTGACGGCGATCGTCCTGAGCACCGTGCTGCGCTACCTCGCCTACCGGCGCTGGGTGTTCCCCGCCCACGCCACGCCGGAGGACCCGATGCGGGACGAGATCGAGGCGGACGCCCGCATGGTCGCCTGACCGGCGTCCGCCGGCGGAGCGGGGGAACGCGGCTCCGGGGCCTCCCTTACGCTACGGCGCTGTGAGCGCCGCCGAGCTGGAGAACGCCGGGGAGAACGTCCCCGACGACGTCGACATCCACACCACTGCCGGGAAGCTCGCCGACTTCGAGCGGCGCGTGCAGGAGGCCACCCACGCGGGCTCCGAGCGCGCCGTGGACAAGCAGCACGCCGCGGGCAAGATGACCGCGCGCGAGCGCATCGACGCGCTGCTCGATCCCGGCTCGTTCACCGAGTTCGACGAGTTCGCGCGGCACCGGTCGACCAACTTCGGCATGGCTGACAAGCGTCCCTTCGGCGACGGCGTCGTCACCGGCTACGGCACGGTCGACGGCCGCCCGGTGGCGATCTTCAGCCAGGACGTCACCGTCTTCGGCGGCAGCCTCGGCGAGGTCTACGGCGAGAAGATCGTCAAGATCCTCGACTTCGCCATGACGAACGGCTGCCCGATCATCGGGATCAACGAGGGCGGTGGCGCACGGATCCAGGAGGGCGTGGTCTCCCTCGGTCTCTACGGCGAGATCTTCCGGCGCAACGTGCACGCCTCGGGCGTCATCCCGCAGATCTCGCTGGTGATGGGCCCGGCCGCCGGGG
>Ga0126306_10000001_pt1 | contig 87517 bp, 104 predicted proteins | sample Plot27_FD_92592 | JGI IMG/M metagenome (GOLD analysis project Ga0126306, IMG submission 92592) | Serpentine soil microbial communities from UC McLaughlin Reserve, CA, USA - Plot27 | ecosystem: Environmental > Terrestrial > Soil > Grasslands | place: USA: UC McLaughlin Reserve, Lake County... | reverse complement strand
GTCGCAGAGAATATAAAAATTTTGATTTACTAAGTAATTATGTGATTGTATAAATTATGTCTAATTATTGGATAATATAAGCAATACTGAAATGAATAGAAGATAATAAAATTAAAATAATGTTTTTTTAAAAATCATATAATTTATCTCTAAATTCTCCTAACAGTTTTTATATTTATTTGTTAATTGTTATAGTAAAATTACTATTGTATGTATTTAATATTAGTACTAAAAATTGGGACCTAATGAATGACTTGAATGACTTCCATGAAGTGTGATAATTACTAATACTAAGCAGAAATTATCCTACATCTTAATCTTTTTTAAAAGGATAGAAATTATAAAAAGACATTCATAAATCTGTTAATAACACCTTAAATTTGGTTTTAATTAATTGCTGGTAAGGGAGTTTGGAAGTGTTTTGTTATAGAACAGTTATTATCGACGTTTCATTCAAAAAGATTTTGTTGAAATGAGTAAAATTTGACAATAACGAAATTATCAAACCTTTTACTAATCACATCAATCTTCTAATTTGGTAACCTTTAAGAAATTATCGAGGATAGATTTGCCTTCAATTCCACTTTTTTCAGGATGAAATTGCACTCCGAAAATATTTTTTTCCTTATGTTTAAAAGCTTCATGTTTAGATTCCAATGAAGAGCATAAGAGTTCTAAGTTGGAAGATAATCTATAGATCGCATATCTATGGCTTTGATATGCGTAGATTGAAGATTCATAAGGTAAAAAAATATTATTATTAATAGATGTAATTTTAACTAATCCGTGAACAGTATTTTTCAATTTAATTAATGAACCACCAAAAAATAAATTGATCAACTCTGCTCCGTAACAAATTCCTAACAAAGGAGTGCCAGATCTATTACAATATTCAATTATTTTATTATTTTTAAAATTTGTCGCCTTATTATAATTTCGCCTTCCTGATAATATGACTGATCTATATGATGATAGTTCTTCTATCATAATTTCCGAATATAATTTACATTTAAATGATATATTGAAATCCTTAACGATACGAACAATATTGTTTACAAATGGTGAGGTGTTATTTACAATCAATAACTCCATAATTAATGAAGATTATGTATAAAATTTATATGTTAAGACGAATAATTTGCTACATTCGCTAATCGTTTAGATATCAAAAAAACTGCAACTGAAACTGGAACTGTCGATATAGATTTATCCAAGGTATATTTTTTTCCTTTAATGTTAAATTTTAATGGTATATTAAGTGAAATATCAACATTCCTATCATTCTCAAAAAAACAAGAATCATTCATCGGATCAAATTTGTTTAGGTCATAACATACAATCTTTGAAAGTCCACTTTTACCATTTAAGGATCCGACCATTCTAAAAATTCTATGAATATCAGTCGTTACCTGCGGATCTAGTTTGAGTCCTACTTCATAAGCAATTTTGTCCAATTCTTTCTTAAATGATTGATAACCCCCAATTTTTTTTATAAATTTATTTAAATGATCATTCGAAATTTCAGGTATCTTCATTTTTTGAACAATTCTTTTTCTCCACCCATAAGAAAATCCACTTAATGGAATCTTAATTCTATACCCACGTTTGTCATTCCTCACACCTAAACTGTCTGGTAAGAGATTTTTTCCCATTAAATATCCTACTATATCAGATCGGGATTTAGAATCCAATAATAAATAATTATTTTGAAAGACTACAACATGGAATCCAGTATTACCTGAAAAGGATACCTCTAAATTTTGTTCTTGTATTCCAAAATCTTTTTTTAAAAATTCTATTAAATTTTTAGTTTCCTTTTTTAAAGAATTTATACATCTAAAACATGGTATTGTATTTTTGAGAATTTTAGTACTATGACATTCGTGACATAAGTTCATGAAATCCCTAGACACAAAACCACAAATAGGACAAATATAAAATGTATGCTCTTTTTGACATGGTAATAATATATCATTAAGATCGATATCAAATATCAGATCTGCACCTTTCCAACATTTCTCATTAATAGGAAAAGTAGGAAACTGATAATATGCATTTGAGCAAAAAATATCGGAAGGAACATTTTGGATTATATAAGCTTTTAAACTTCCGATTTTTGAAAAGGCTAAATGCCTAATTATCTTGCCATCAAATGTCATAAAACCAAACTCCCGATTATGCATTTGAATAGGGGGACTTAGAATACCAATATTTTTAAAATAGTATTCTTTGAAAAGTGTAGTTAAAAAAACTTTATTTTTACTATTAATTTGTGTTTTCATTTTCTATATATTTTTACCAAATTGTATAGGATTAGTGATTCCTTTACATTCGATAGTCGCATAACAGAGGTTTTCATTTACTAGTTTGCTACAGGCAGGAACAGAATATTTTGTCTGACTACCTTTTTTACCTGCTAAATGCTCAACTTGATATCTAGTAATTTTTTCATTAAAATCAGGAGCGTTTTGAAATAGTAATACTACCTCCTCTACACTCTTTCCTGATGATAGCATATAAGTAGCTAACATAAATCTTGCAGAGTGAGGTAAGTTTTCACTTTTATTTAATAATTCCAAGGCTTTTTTTATACAAGGAGGAAAATCTGTTATACGTCTTCCATATTTAATGGGTGGGGTCAATTTATTTTTAATCAAAGTGGCATGAAGTTTAATTTGGTCTGGTATTTTGGTAATATTCATATTCTTAATCTTATTATACATCAATTTGTAAATTTCATATCTTATCAGTCTGACAGTCTCATCTCCATCCAAATATACATAACCATTATCAACCGCTCTATTGATTAATTTCCATTCTACTTCATTAAATTGAGTAGCTCTTAGTAAATAATCAGAAATATTCATTTTAAATATATTATTTTGTTGAGGATCTAATTCGACATCTAACTGAAAAAGTTCTCTGAAAATCTTAGAAATAAGAAGATTTTTTTTTCTTAGCTCTTTTTCTTTTAAGAGATCAGATATTAAAAATTTTTCTACTCGCATAGCTTCCAAAAGTGAAAACTTTTTGATAGCCGAATCTTCATTTATATATTTCATTATAATGAGAGAAACGAGAAAAGTAAATAATTCTATATCATATTTTTCAAGATCAGTAAAAACCTTTCCTTGAATCAAAGCAAATTCAATCCTTTTAGTAGCTCTCTCTATAATATGTAAAAATTCAGATCGATTAAAATCATCCAAATCAAAATGACTTTCTCGTATGTAGGTTCCAGCCTCTTCTAAAAACGGATACTTTGCCAGGTCATCTTTCCCTAAAATGATACTCAATACTATTAATCTTAATCATTACCAAAATAAAACTACTTCGTAAAGATATTATCCATGCAGTATATAACAAAACGTTTAGATGAAAAAAATTGAAAATGGGATTTCATGTATCAATTACAGGTTCACTAAGTAACTCCATCAAAAACGCAGAAGAGATTGGTTGCACTGCTTTTCAAATCTTTACTAGAAATCCTCGTGGGTGGACACCCAAACCTTTAGAAATGAAAGATGTAGAAGAATTTAAAAGAAAAATAAAAAATAGTCCTATTGATAAAAAAAATGTTGTTGTTCATATGCCATATTTACCAAATTTTGCAGCACCAAACAGTGAATCATATGATAAGTCCAAAAAAGTCCTCTCGGAAGAAATTATCAGATGTTATTTATTAGATATTCCTTATCTCATTCTTCACTTGGGAAGCCATCTTGGATTCGGGAAAAAGAATGGAAGAAAACAAATCGTTAATGCATGCAATTATGCACTTGACAATTTTAATTCTTCATATAGACGACATTTACGTTTAAATATTTTAATTGAAAATAGTTCTGGTCAAAAAAATAGCCTAGGTAGCACCTTTGATGAAATTAAAGAGATATTGGATGAACTAAATGACAAAAAATTTGGTGTCTGTTTTGATACTTGTCATGCATTTGCTTCTGGATATGATCTAAGAACATCTGGAAAAGTAATAGAAACAATGAATAATTTTAATGATATTATAAATATTAAAAATTTAAAAGTTTTGCATTTGAACGATTCAAAAGGAAATATAAATGAGAATAGAGATAGACACCAACATATTGGACTTGGTTCAATAGGTAAGGAAGGCATGGCAGAATTTTTAAAAGATAAATATTTTCAAAATATCCCCATAATAATGGAAACTCCAAATGATGGAATAAGAGGAGATAAAGAAAATATGAAAGTGGTATTAGACTTAATTAAGGACCAAAGAGTTGAGTTGAATATATCAAGAAAAATATAGAACCTTATTCTCATGGATACTATTTATGGTCAGTTACGATAGAATTGTGAAACTCTCATTAGAAAGAGGGTTTTATTTCCCTAGCTCCGAAATTTACTCTGATTCCCCAGCAGGTTTTTGGGAATATGGACCAAATGGTAACAATATTAAAAATAAGTTTATTGAATTATGGCGAAGAGAATTGGTTAGAAGAGATGATATGGTTGAGATTGATGGATCACAGATAATGAGTAAGAATGTGTTTATTGCTTCCGGGCATATTGACAATTTTTCTGATCCTCTAATAGTATGTAGCAAATGCAAATCTGTTTTACGAGCAGATAAATTCATCCTTGAGAAAGAAGGAATTAACGTAGCTGAAAGGATACCGAACGACGAAGTGGATAGGATATTAAATCAATATAATTTAAAATGTCCAAAATGTGGCTCCTCATTTCAGAAGACTGAGCGATTTAATATGATGTTTAAAGTAGGAATTGGTCCTAATAACGATGAAGCTTATTTACGACCTGAAACTTGTCAAGCTATATTTGTAGACTTTCCCAGGATTTTTAAAATTATGAGAGGAAAACTTCCATTTCCGATCGCTCAGGTAGGTAAAAGTTTTCGAAATGAAATTGCCCCTCGACAAAGTCTATTGAGATTAAGAGAGTTCTATCAGGCAGAAATCGAAATATTTTGTAATCCAAATCAGTTAGACGCTATCCCAAAATTTGATGAGATACAAGACACAATTTTAACTATAGATGACGGTACAAAAATTTCTAAAGTAACAGCAAAAGAAGCATTAAAGAGGAAGATTATTCCCAATAAGCTAATCGCATACTATTTATCTATTCTATATGAGTTTTATGAAAAGACAGGAATAGATATGAATCAAACACGTTTTAGAAAATTATCGGAGCAAGAAAAAGCCTTTTATGCAACAATTGCTTTCGATTTTGAGTTAAAAACTAGTTTAGGCTGGTTAGAACTGGTAGCATGCAATTACAGATCTAATTATGACCTATCTCAACATTCTAAAATCAGCAAAGAAAAAATGGAAATAATGGATCCAGTCACAAATGAAAAAGTTTTACCTCATGTATTCGAGCTTTCGTTAGGGATAGATAGGAGTATATATTCAATTATAGAGCATAGCTTCGGGGAAGATTACAAAAATAATAGAGTAGTTTTAAAGTTGAAACCTTATCTTGCACCCCTATTGGCGGCGATTCTTCCATTAGTAAAAAAACCAGAATTAGAAGAAATCGCAAAAAATATTTACTACGATCTGAAGAAAGATTTTGATATGTATTATGATGGATCTGGATCTATCGGAAGAAGATATAGAAGATTAGAAGAAATAGGGGTTCCATTTGCAATAACAGTTGATCATGATACAGTTAAGGATAGCACTGTAACTATTCGATATAGAGATACCATGGAGCAAAAACGTATCCAAATCAAAGAGCTAAAAAGTTTTTTTGAAAAGACTCTAAAGCCATAATTATTATCATCAATGGAAACTAAAAAAAAAATAAAAAATAAATCTGATAATAAATTCGACAAGGAAGTTATACCTTCAGAAAAATGGCTTGTATCATTTAAGAACCACAATAATACAAGTAGTGTAATTCCAAGAGTAATAATTCGTCAATTTTATGCTCAAGGGTATTATGAAGCCTATGATATTATTAGAACCTATGCAGAAAAATTAGCTCTCGAAATAATTTGGTTTAAAGAAAAACGAAACTGTTCACATTATCTTTTATCTAAAAAGTTTCCTCAATTAGAATCCATTTGTGTCTATTGTAATAGAATCTTTAATGAGTTGGAACCTATTCCATGCCTACAGCAAGATTGTTTGCATATATTTTGCTCTACAAATTGTTTAGAAAATCATATCAGATTGAAACATAAAGATACAAAATAAAAAGTGTTATCTTTTGTCTAGTATAAAATAAAATTTATACTTCAATGAGATTGGAATCAAATAATTGCTCTAAAAGTTGAACCATTTCTTGTTCTACTTGTTGTCGAGGTATTCCTAATTTTTCAGAAAAATAATCTGTAAGTTGATTTATAGTTTTTGTTCCATCACAAGATTCCCAAAATTGAACTATTGCATCATTGACCATAAAACTTTTTTCATCTTTGTTCAGTAGGATTAACGAACCGTCTTCTGATTTTAGAAATGAGCCTATTTTTTTTGGCAGAGCTTTCTCATAATCTATCTGAAATCTTAGTTTAGGTTTTCCAAATCCTAACGATTCTCGAGCTTTAGGATCCATTTTATCGATCGACCAAGGCGGATCCCATACAATATCAACATTAATAGTACCAATTCCATTGATTTTGCTGACATATTTTTTTACATCATTAACCATAGTATTATGTAAAGGGCATCCTCGAGTTGTCATTGTCATTTTAATATTTACATCTTTTTCTTCCTTAATTTCTACACCATAGATAAGTCCCAGATCAACGACATTTACAGGAATTTCAGGATCCATACATTTTTTTAATTGAAGATAAACTTGATCCTTCGTTATTGATTCTTTTGACATTTTATAGTAAAAGATAGGGAAAAAGATGATAAAAATGTTATTAATGGATTAATCATCCTTTTCCTTTATAAAGAGTAAATAATAATCATTCCATTAATTTTTTTATGCTTTTGGTGTAAGGAGGTGAAACAATTCCTTTCTCTGTTATTATTTTTGTAATTAGTTTGGGAGGAGTCATATCGAATGCTGGATTCATGACTCCAATGTTTTTAGGAGCGAGTATTTTTTTACCAATTTTAATAACTTCATCCTTTGAACGTTCTTCAATAATTATGTCTTTGGGATTGTTCTTCAAGTCGAAGGTAGAAGAAGGAGCAACTACATAAAATGGAATATGATGTGTTTTTGCTAATACTGCTAACTGATATGTACCAATTTTGTTAAAAACATGACCAGTACGTAATATTCTATCTGCTCCTACTACGACATGTTTAACAATTCCTCTGGCCATTATGTGTCCAACAGCAGTGTCAGGAATTAGATTAACATCTATATTTTCATGTTTAAGCTCAAAAGCAGTTAATCTAGACCCTTGCATTACTGGTCTGGTTTCAGTGGCAATAACACTAATTTTTTTACCTGATTCCTTCACAGCTCTTATTACTCCTAATGCAGTTCCATAACCAACTGTTGCTAGTGAACCAGCATTACAATGAGTCATGATAGTATCACCATCTGCAAATAAATTAGCGCCTTTTATTCCCATTGATTTGTTGGTTGCTATGTCTTCTTTAGCCATTAGAATAGCTTCTTCCAGGATAACTTTTTTTATTAAAGATATGTCTCTAAGATTGATGATTTTTTGCATAAGTCTATCTAGAGCCCATTGGAGGTTAACAGCAGTTGGACGCGTTGATCGTATTAGATCATAAGCTTTACCTAGTTCTTTAAAAAAAACTTTCCAATTGGTTGTTTTACTATTAATTGCTGCCAAAGCTAATCCAAAGGCTGCAGTAACTCCAATTGCAGGAGCGCCTCTAACAACAAGTTTTTTTATAGCATCTGCAACTTCAATATAACTCCTACACCTTACGTAACATAGTTTTGTTGGTAGTTTCGTTTGGTCAATCAAAACAAGAGAATTATTCTTCCATTCAACAGTTATAAGCCTAGAAGAGGATTTATCCACTTTATTCAATAGTTTTAGAATTTCAAAAGATAATATAATTTGTTGAATTAGAAGCTATTGAATTAGAGAGCTAATTTATATTACCTATCATAGAATGGTTGACTCCTCTAAATTTATCTTTCAAAATAATGCCCCTTCCATCATATAATACACTTTTTTCTATCTTCTTACCGTTTAGATTTTTATACTCTTCATGATCAGCAATAACCATAATTAAATCAGCTCCTTTTAATGCGACATCGAGATCATTAACTAGTACAGTATTTGTATGTTTAGAGAAATGATCATCTTTTTTAACAAGAGGATCATGAACCATAATTTCTTTAACTTTGAGTTTCTGTAATTCTTTAATAACGTCATATGTTGGAGATAATCGTGTATCTGAAACTCCCCCTCTAAATGCTAGGCCTAATAATGTTATTCTCAAGTCTTTGTAATTTTTTGACTTTATCAGTTTTAGTGCTTGTCTAACACAATATTTGGGCATTGAATTATTAAGTAATCTCCCTGATCTGGTTAGTTTGCAGTCTACTTTAAGTACTTTGGCAGTTTTTAGAATAAATTGAGGATATACTGGAATACAGGCGCCACCTACTCCAATTCCTGGCTTATGAATATGACAAAAAGGCTGAGAATTTGCAGCATTACGTACTTCCCAAAAATTTATTCCTAGACGTTCAGAAAAGATAGCTAATTCATTTGCTAATGCAATATTTACATCTCTATATACTCCTTCAAATAGTTTTTCAGTTTCGGCTGATTTGATATTACTCATAGCTATTACGCCTTTTTGATAGATAAAAGAAAAAACCTTTTTACTAATTTCTAAACTTTTTTTTCCCGATCCAGCAACAATCCCTGGATACCTTTGTTCTATATCTTCTATTGCTCTTCCTTCATAAATGCGTTCGGGATTATAAACTACATAAAAATCATTTTCTACTGTCAATCCACTCTGTTTTTGTAATATAGGAATAACCACATCCTCAGTGGTACCAGGGGGGACACTGGGATTGAGGGCTACCACATCGTTTTTCTTCAATCCTTTTCCTATTGCTACTGCTACATTCTTTACCGCAGACAAATCAGCTGTTCCATCAGCAGCCAGAACAGGGACGCATATCATCTTAAGGAAAGAATCCTTAGATGCTTCAACTAAATCATCATAGATAGATAATTTCTTATTGATAATCCCCTTTTCAAATGCTTCGTTTACTCCAGGTTCAGGGATATGAGTTTTACCTTCTCTGGCATATTCTAAAATCGTCTTGGACTTATCAACGCCTATTACATAAGCACCTGCACGCAACCAGGCTGCCGCAAGAGGAGAGCCAACATGACCTAAACCATATATTGCGATTTTAAGTTCACCCGAACGAATTTTAAGATCCAAACTTAATAGTAATTGTGAAATATTATTATCTAATAATACATCTTCATCAATATTAATTTTTTCTATGTTTTTTTTAGTTGTCATCAATTTCTAAAATATAAGGCAATATTTGTTTTTTTTTAAATTATATTAGAGACTTGAAGTTAAGACGATCATAAATAATTTATCACCCTAATTAACATTTGAAAATGTTGTCAAATGTATTAGATATAAAAGAGCACGTTATTAGCACACTTGGGTCTCATTGTTCATTACAAGTACTAAAAGGGGCGAAAGATGAAGGTTTTAAGACATTGTTAATATGCGAAAAAAAAAGGGCAAGTCTATATAAAAGGTTTAATTTTATCGATGAATTATATTTTATAGATACTTTTAGAGATTTATTAAGCAAAGAGATTCAAAATGAACTAATAGATAAAAGAATACTTCTAATTCCCCATGGTACACTAATATCAAACCTGAAATTTGATGAGTTAGAAAAAATCAATATACCAATATTTGGTAACAAATGGATTTTAAGATGGGAAGCTGATAGAGTATTAAAACAAAAATTAATGAATGATTCCAATTTTAATACACCACTACAAATTAATAAAAAAAATGAAATTAAAAATTTATGTATAGTTAAGTTACATGGTGCTGCAGGTGGTAAAGGCTATTTTCTTGCTTGGGATGAACAAAGTTTTGATGAAGGATGTCAAAAGTTAATTGATCAAAAAGTAATAAGATCTGAAAAAGAGTTATATATTCAAGAATATGTATTAGGTGTCCCAATCTTTTTACAGTTTTTTTATTCTCCTTTAAAAGACGAAGTCGAATTATTAGGTATCGATAGACGATATGAAAGTGACATTGATAGTATTGGGAGAATACCGTCTAATATTCAAATTAAACTAAATCTTGAGCCTTCTTATAATGTTATTGGTAATTTTCCGCTGGTTCTTAGAGAGTCACTATTACAAGAAGTATTTTCAATGGCTGAGAATTTTGCTGAAAAAACAAAGGAATTAGTTGCTCCTGGAATCCCTGGTCCTTTCTGTTTAGAAGGAGTGTATGACAAAAATGGTAAATTTTTTATATTTGAATTTTCTGCTAGAATCGTAGCTGGTACTAATCTCTTTATCAATGGATCACCGTATTCAGATCTTTTATATAATGAACCTATGAGTATGGGAAGACGAATAAGTAGAGAAATTAAAGAAGCAATTAAATTAAATAGATTAGACGCTATTATCACTTGATTGGATATTGATTATCCTCCAGTCATTCTAGTAAATTTGTTTATTTTTTTGTGATTCAATATGTAATCTAAGTTTGATAAAGCAACAATAGCAGACTTTTTTACTTCTTCACTTGGATCATTTAATGCGGACAACAATATTGATCTAGCATCCTCTGAGCCTATCACACCCAAAGCAATAGCAGCTTCATGTCGAACAAAAATACTCGTGTCTTTCTCTACTGCAACAGATAAAGGCTTTATTGCACTAGTAAATCCTAACTGTCCTAGTGAAAAAGCAGCCTCGTGTCTTACTAATTCGTCAACATCATCCTTTAATGCTTTACTTATGGTTTCAACTGCATTCTCTCCGCCAAGGTCAGCTATAATACAAATAGCCCGAGTTCGAATAACAGGATCATGATGGAACGATAATTTACTAAAAAAGTGAATATTTTTATTGTTAAATTCTTTTTCCATTTCTTTTATTAACTCTAACCTCTCGTAATTTTTATTGTAATTACTCTTCACAGTTGATTTGTTCTTGAATTTTTAATCTTAATCTTCATATTAATCTTTCATAAGTTATATATTCGTAAACATTAGATGTTTTCATGCGTATAAGATATTGGCATCTTACTATATCTGAAATTTTAAATGCAAGATACCCTATTGATAAGTTAAACCATTGGGAGATAAAGTGTCTATATGGAGACCATGAGCATTTTGGTATTTTCTGGTACAAGTATGGAACTCCTTTCGATAAAGAGCCAGTCCATGGAATTTGTTTTTACTACAACGAGATCCCAGAAAATATAATTAAAGAGTTAACAAATTATCTAGTAGCAAAATTTAGTGGGAAAATTTTACGTAGGCAATCAAGAGTATTTCTTGAGGGGTCAAAAGAAATTAATGACTCTTCTAATATCGGTCTACTAGCAAACGAGATTAGTTTAAAGTTTTCAATTCCTGTCGAAATAACATTAGAATTTGAAAAAGTTACAAAAGAAGAGATAGACGATAACAGTTTTAATTTTCCTCAGAAAAAGGCATTACCTATAGTTGGAATTGATTGATTATAGATTAATAATAGTAAACCACAACTACTAATTCTTAAATCCTCATTTACTATGATTCAAAATCGAATTTAATTTAGTGATTAAAGTAGACATGCTAACAGGTTTGCTTATAAAGTCGATAACATCTACAGAAGGAATAACTTTACTGAATTCGTCTTTATTTATTTCAAAGGCAGTTATAAATACTATTTTCATATGAGGATTACTTTCCTTAATTCGTCGATATAATTCGAATCCATTAATCTTAGGCATTCTAATATCTGTAAGAACCAAATCATAATAATTACCTGAGTTTTCCTTCAGAGATTCCAAAGCTGATTCTGCATCAATGAACGTTTCTACTTGAAAGCGGTTCTTTGATTCGAGCCCTCTTTTTACAATAGATAAAATATCTCTTTCATCATCAACAACCATTATCCTAGGCGGTATGTTGGAAGTATTAGAAACGTTCACGCCTATTTTATTTATGAGTTCCTACTAAAAATGTTATCTATTTCATGAATGAGTAATCAGTTTTATATAATGAATTAGAAAAAAAAGTATAATTTGATAATATGTAATATTGATATATCCTTAGTTTATTTTTTATTCAATGAGTAATTTAAATGAAGAAGGAATGGAACTCCTTTATGGTGAACAAATTACTGAATTTAATAAATTTCGAATGGAAAATTTGACGTTTAAACCCAATTTATCTAACCAAGTACTTTCTGGTAAAAATCTTTCCTTCGCTTTTCTAAATGGAGCAATTTGTAATAAAACGAATTTTTCTAATTGTTTTTTAAAAAAAACTAATTTAGTTCAAGCTGAGCTCAATAACTCAACTTTTGATAACTCTGATCTCACAGATGCCTTATTCATGTATGCCGAAATGAAGGCATGTAAATTAAGAAATTGTAATATGAATCGATCTAATTTTATGTGGGCAAATTTACAAAATTCAGATTTGAGTAATAGCAACCTTAGGAATACAATTTTCATCGAAGCAAATTTACAGCATTCTATTTTGAATGATTTAAACAAAAATAATGCTTATATCAAATCTGCAAAAATAGATTTTACCTTATGGAAATGAGAAGATGGTAATCATGGAAGAACTTAAGTTATTGTTAATAATATTTAAATTCTACTGCAAGATATAATACTTGCAATATAGTAAGGTCTTCGCAGGAGAAAATATTTTACAAAAAAATTTTAGCGTTAAAAATAGAATAATGGAAATTATACAAATTTGCCAATGAGGCACTAACATTTGATAATGTAGTCTAATAATATGAAAAGTTTGAGGCAGGACATATGAATGAGAACAAGGTTATTAAGATTTTTTGAAATAGAGCAAGTTTTTTATATGCTAAGGTAAGTTCTCTGATGTTGTGTGATCATAACATAGATTTGAAATCTTTAATCAAAACCTTTAATGATTTTCCCAAAAAGGGGGTTATTTTCAGGGATGTAAATCCATTGTTTCGGAATCCTGCTGCAATACAAGTAATAGCTAAACAATTTATTACTCAAGAAGAATTGTCAAGAATTGATTATATAGCAGGGATCGAATCTAGAGGATTTACTGTGGCATCATTATTAGCGAAAAATTTTAACAAGGGGATGATACTAGTGAGAAAAGTTGGAAAGCTTCCTGGTAAAACAATGAAAAAAAAATATAATATTGAATACGGCAGTTCAATAATTGAAATACAGGAGGAGGCAATACAAAAAGGTCAAAATATTCTAATTGCTGATGACTTAATTGCTACAGGTGGCACTGCTATTGCAACTGCTGAATTAATCGAGGAAATGGGAGGTAACGTTTTTGGTTTTGCAGTTATTATAGAATTAGTATATCTAAAAGGCGCAGAAATATTAAGAAATAAAGGCTACGACGTTCGTTCATTGGTGAAATATGATGATTAAAAATTTAAAAGATAGATCAACAATAGGTATTATTGGTGGAACAGGTATCTATGACTCTAATATTTTTAATATAATAGATGAAATTAAAATTAGTACTCCGTATGGAGATACCTCAGATAAAATTACTATTTGTACATATAATGAGAAAAAAATAGCTTTCATTCCTCGCCATGGAAAAAAGCATAGACTTCCTCCTCACAAAGTTAATTACCGAGCAAATATTTGGGCTCTGAATGAACTCGGTGTTAAAGTAATCCTTGCACCCTCGGCTGTAGGAAGTCTGAAATCACAGTATAGGCCCGGAGATATAGTATTACCTGATCAGTATTTAGATTTTACCAAAAAAAGGGAATATACTTTTTATGATGGTCCACTAGTTTGCCATATTTCTCAATCTGATCCATTTTGTCCTAATTTAAGAGAAACTATTATAAAAAATTTAAAAAATTTAGACTTTAAGTTTCATCCTCTCGGAACATATATTTGTATTGAAGGTCCGAGATTTTCTACTAAAGCTGAATCTAATTATTATAGAACATTACTTAAAGCTGACATAATAGGAATGACTCTAATTCCAGAATGCATATTAGCCAGAGAAATGAAGATGTGTTATGTGTCCATTTCTACAGTAACTGATTATGACGTTTGGGCTGAAGTTTCTGTAAATTCAAAGGAAATAATTGAAACATTAAATAAAAATGTTGATAAAACTAAAAAATTGTTACTAACAATTATTCCCAAAATAAAAGAAGAAAGAAATTTATGTAATTGTTCGAACTCGTTAGATAACGCATTAGTTTAATCAATCTCTGTACAAATATAATTTTTTACTATAACAGAGAACAATTATAAAATGATTATCATTAATATTATAATTTTCCTAAACAATATATTTGTATATTTATTTAGGTGATTTCATATTGGGAGGAAGATTAACATCTCCTTCAATTAACTTTCTCTGTATAGTCAATTGCAGTTTTTCTGTATCAATTCCCATTTTTTTTAATTTGTTAATTGACGAAGTAGATAATTTTAAGCTGATATTATGTCCTCCAATCCTACCAAATGCAATAGCCGAGAATCTGAAACTTTGATTTTTAACAACAAAATACCCAGTCAATTTACTTGCAACATCTCCTCCTGAAGAATTATTTATAAAAACCTCAACTTTAAGATTATCATTATCTCCAAATCCGTACATGGTTTATAACTCTTTTGTAATTTCAATGCTCCGATTTATATTGTTTTCAACAAGAAAATTCCACCAATCATTATCAATTATATGGTAATTTTTTACATTTGTATTAATAATTGTCTCATCATTGGTATCAAAGAATTTGAATATTCCTTCTTCTAAAATTTTAATTAGTTTCCACCTGTCTTTACCAAAACGATTTCTGTTAACAGCAACGGCCCATTTTTTTCCTTTTTCTATTTTTGGCATACCAATCTTCTCTGCTATATCTAAAATTCCTAACCTTTTTTCTTCACAGAAAAGTTCCTTTGTGATAACGCTCCTCCAGACATCTATTGCACCTATATTTTTACCATTCTCATTTATATTAATGACACCAAAATAAACGATCTTGTCATTTGCTTCATTATCATTTTCAATCATAGAAAATTACATTTTTATTATTCCTTATTTAGTTCTTGCAGCCTCAAATGGTTGTTCGAGTATTATTGCAAGATTATCAATCATGGTATTTTTTCTCCAAGGCACATCCTTTTCCAAACACAATCTTTTATATCTATTTATTATAGCAAATCTAGGATGAAAGGATTCAAATAAATTTTTTGAAAATTCAATAATCATATTTTTATTAATTAATGATTCTATAATCTCTCTACAATGTGATTTATCTAAATTCAACTCTATTGAAATTTGGTCTATCTTCAACATACCTTGGCTTATTATAAGCAAAAATATTTGAGTTTCTACATTGGAAAGTTGGAGATCTTTAGTGAATATATTGTAATGGTTAGCATTTAAAAACAATATAAGATTTGCTATTTAATCTCAAATAAATATTCTTATTAAAATACAAGATCATCATATTTACAAAACAAGAAATTATAAATTTTTTAAAAATTTATAGCCCTCAGTGAGGATTTCCTTAGACTGTTTATATGTAAGCCTTTTTAAAGCGATTTCATAAGAATCCCATTCGAAATTCGTATGCTCTGAGGACAATACAACATCTTTTGAATGTGTCCTCGCTAAACGATATAGTACTTTTTTGGAGATCAATCGATTCTCACGTGTATAGTTATATAATATCTCTTTCTCAAAACCATCGATAAAAATAACATCGCTAATACCAGTCTCTTCTTTAATTTCTCTTCTTATAGTGTCAATATGATTTTCTCCTCTTTCTTTATTTCCTTTTGGAAAATCCCAATGTCCAGTGAAATAATGTAATAGAAGAAATACCATTTGTTGATTATCAATAAAATAGACTAATGCTCCACAAGAAAATTCGGTTTTCACAAAATCACCATCCCAAATTCAGCCTACTGTATGCCATATTCTGAAGATTCAGTAGGAGAGAATTGCTCGACAAATTGATTAGGTAAGTAATCATGTATATTCAACCACTCCTCTTCGTCCATAAAGTAGCTACAATACCATTTTTTCAAATGAGGATCATAAAAACCATGTTGATGCATTTGATAATTAGAGAATTAATACGTTATTTTTAGTTATTACTTTATTTTCCAAATCTCCTTATACGATTTTGATAAGTTCTTATAGCACGCATAAAATCAATCTTCCTGAACTCTGGCCAAAAAACATCCATAAATACCAATTCGCTATAGGCACTTTGCCAAAGTAAAAAACCACTTAATCTTTTTTCTCCAGAAGTTCTAAGAATTAAGTCTGGATCCGATTGTGGAAGATGAGAAGTATAGAGACATGATTCAATGATCTTTTTATTAATATCATTAACTTTTAATGTGCCCGCACTAACCAAAGAAGCTATTTTTTTAATAGCATCTACCAATTCTTGTTGTCCACCATATGCCACAGCTATATTTAAAAACATTGAATTGTATGAGGAGGTTTCTTCTTCTAAAATTTTTAGTATTTGTTGTAATTTTTTAGGCAATAATTCTATATTACCTATAGCTTTAATTTTCATCTTTCTTTTATGAATACGGTTATCATCTCTAAGTTTTGATAATTTTTTACTCAGTAAATCGTAAATATTGGTTAATTCCTCATTTTCTCTTTCGAGGTTTTCGTTTGAAAGTACATAAACAGTAGTAATTTTTATTTCTAAATCATATATCCAGTTTAACAATTCTTCTGCTTTCTCCGCACCTATATAGTGAGCTTTATCAATTCCAAAAAAATGGTATTTAGCCCATCTTCTATTTCCGTCTAAGATAATAGCAACATGCTTTGGTAAGGGATCTCTTGATATCTGAGACTCCAACCAGCGTTCATAAATTTTATAAAAACCAGATAACCTAAATAGTAATTCAAACAAAACTTGACTAGAAAAATTTATCATTTTCATTTAATATTTTCTTTAAATCATAAAGTGTTTAATACTTATTTATTTTATTTTCTCGATTACTAATTCTTAAGAGACTCTCCGCCTTTTCTATTTCTATAATATTGATAGAGAAATGTGGCTGCAATCAATGTTGTAGCTAATCCAATTAGTAATGAAGAAATAAGATTAAAAGGACTCGTTCCTTCTGTCAGTACTGACGTAAATTGTAAAATTGGGTAGTATAATAAAATCAATATGACAAGTCTTAAAATATCTGACATAGTTTTGATACTTCCCCTAAACCAATTACTTAATAAAGTACCAGATAATATTGTTCCAATGCCAATCCACAATAGCAAAATAGTACCTCTAATAAAACTTCCAACTATCTCTTTGTTGGTAAAAATTTGAAAATTTGTCATATCTTCTCTAATGATTCCCTCTGGTATATGGGAAAGACCATTCACTATAGATACTACTATTATTAATAATCCTGAAACCAAAGAAAAGATCCTTATAAAACTTGTAGGAGTTGGCTTACCAAGTGCACTTATTGCTTTATCGATGTCAAATGCACGTATGATAAACGCGCAACCCAAAATGCTTAGAACCAAAGCAATGGCTTCCCTTGTCAATCCAAAAATGGTAGATATTCCACTTGCTACCAATAATGCACCTGGAACTCCAAGGAAGAATTTTGAATATCTAGAATCATAAACCAACATTTTGATATATTTAGCAAATATTGCATAAGAGTACTCGACACTTCTACTATGTTTAATCACTACTCGTTGTACAGATATTATTGGCACCATAGATTGAATTACAGGAACAACAGTCTCATCATCTTCACCATCAGAAACAATTACAGAAGCGTCAGCTTTTAATTTATCCACAATATACTTTATTTCAGAACCGATTTTTTCGTCTCCTTCTACTCCTCTATTATATCGTCCCGCAACGAGTGCAACTTCCACATTATAGCCTCTTTTCAAGAGATCCTCATAAGTTTTTACGGCTGCGAATATGGCATTCGCATCAGAATCTTCAGGATCTTCAATTGCTAAACGAATACCAGCATTGATGCAGGAGTCCCTCCCAATTACAGGAGTATCAATGCCACCTTTAGATCCTATGTCATCATCTCGATCAATACATAGTACAATTATACAGTTAAAACTCTTATTTTGTCTAGTGATTAAATCTCTTATGGATAGATTCTCTTCATTATTACCATTTGACAAAAAAGGACCTCTTTATTTTATCAATTTTCACATTAATTAATTTATCTAATAATAGTTAAAATTAATCTTGATTCTACTATTGAAAATTAGATAATAAAATTTTAGAAAAATGAATAAGTTAACGAGGTAAAAACAATTAAAATAAATTTTATCTAAGCAATTACAAGTTCTAAAGTGATTATGTAAGCAAATTAGAAGATATCTGGAAATAAATCCATCATTTAATGTAATGTAGTATCTACATATATTGGAGATCATTATCTTCTTTCCATAAATTTATCCTTTGATGAAACCAAGGATAAAAACTTGTATTCTTATCTTCAAATTGTTTCTTAATTATTTTGGCAATTGTTTTAGATACCTGCCCTGGTTCACCATAAATTTCCTTTTTATTCTTTGACTTTATTCCAAAATCTTCAAATTTATCATACAAATGATTTACCATTGAGGTTATCCATTCAGAATTTATTGGAGGAATCAGTAAATTACTTTTAGCATCAAAAATAGTTTCAGGTCTGTCTGTGTTTAACCTTATAGTAAGAGATAATACATTTTTGAAATATAATAATTCCTCTTGCATAGAACCGGAATCTGTCATCTCCGCCCAACATCTTCCACTATCTAAGAACTCTATTACTTGCCCATATTCTTTCCATAAAGGAGTAATTAAGAACTTTTGAGGAAATTCTTCTGCTAGTAATCTAACCTTTTCTTCTAGACCATAAAATTTCAATGCAGATTTAGTAGCGTTGAGCATAACTAATACAACCTTGTGATCTGAATATTTTACAATATTAACTAGTCCATGGATTATGGACTTAAACCGATGTTCAGTTAGATTTTCCCTTCTATGTATATCCATTCTTATCCATTTTCCTTTTTCTAGCTCAGGATATAACTCAAAAATACTTTGAGATACTTTTTGTTTCCTTTTTAAATATATCGCATCTACAACTGAATTACCAACAACGTGTACAAATTCATCCGGGTAACCTTCTTTAACAAGATTATCTTTATTCAATTGAGTAGGAGCAAAAAAATACTGTGTTCCTGCAGAGCAGATCCAAGTATCTATTTGTTCTGGAAATGGTTCTTCTCGTGCGATAAACCACTTTCCATCAAATTGTTCTTGAATATATTTTTCTATGAGATCTAATGTGGGTTCTTGTGTAATTTTTAATTTTTTCATAATTTCAGGACTCATTGATCTTAATCCTGCCTCGTTTTGAGCTACCTTTTGACCCATTCCAAAAACCCAAGCCAATGGAGCTATTCCTGCAACTAAGGTGTCGCCATGAACTACTGGAAGCAATTTGGAGGTAGAACCAAATTCTTCTTTACAAAATCTCCCAAAAGAACCAAACTTAAGGATCAATTCACTGGCTTTTTCCATAAGATCCCCTCTTATTTGCAAGTCACAACCAACCGATTCCTCTAATTTAAATTCCTTAATTCCAAAACCTAAAATATCATCAAAATGCTGACCAGTATCTATAACAAATACGGGAAGTTTTTCTCTTTTCGCCTCAACAACTAAGGGAGCTTGTTTATAAAAATCTGGCTTAGTACCGATAACTACCGAAAGTATTGGACTATTTTCTAATTTTGCTGTATTAAAAATATCTCTTAATAATGTACTGTTTATGTTGATAGGTAAATTTTGTTTCGATATCTCAATCTTTTCGATATTTGTAGTCCTCAATTAAATCTCCCTGTTTTTAATTCCTTTGTTAGTTTTTAAATAAACAATAGATCCAATAATAAGTATTCCTATTCCTCCGAGTATAAAAGTATAAGGAACTATGAGAAGAATAGGATGAAAAAATTCAGTATTTACTTTAGAACTAAGCGAAAGAGAAACTACCATTCCTATGATTAAAACGATGCCGGTAAAAGACAAGAGCATTCCACTCAATCTATTACCATAGTTTTTTGATAAACCAAACGATATACCAGCTAAGATAATGGAAGGAGCACCAGAAATCGATAGTGCTTTAATAACCACGCCACGAACATCTACAAACCTCTCGGGTCCTTTTCCTTCACTACCGATTAAAAAATTATAAAAAGAAAGAACTAACAAAACAAACATCATTGCTAATCCTAGCGATGCTATTGACAACCAACTCTCGAGGCCCAATCTATTTTTTATTATACCTATTCAACTCCGACTATCTTTGCAATTTCTCTTCGTGCTGCTGCACCCAATTTCATGGCAGCTGTTTCTGGTAGAATACTATTTACGAAAACACCAAACCCTTTTTCTAATCCAGTAAGATCATTGATATGTGGATAAATTTCAATATGCCAATGAAACTGTCTGCTATTCTTCTTTTCTGGTGAGAGCTGAAAAATTAGATTAAAAGATGGATTGTTTAATACTTGCGACATTCCTCCTAGAGTAGATCTTAAAATCATAGCGAGGTCAAATATTTCTTTCTGAGATATTTTTGTTAAAGTCGTAGAATGTTTTTTGGGATAAATTGCAAACTCATAAGGATAAATCGATGCCCATGGACAAAATGCAATAAAATTATCTGTAGCAAGTATTTGTCTAGGTCCATCTAGTTCGGTAGAAATCGCAAGACACGAAGGACAATTTCCATTTTCATTAACGTATCGATGTGAGAGTAATGCCTTGGATTCAATAAAAGGAGGAACTTCTGAAAAAGTAACAATGTCAATATGAGAATGATCAATTTTTGTTCCACACTTATTTCCATTATTTATGTAAACAGAAACATACGTAACTTTTTTCTGAGAATATAGCCATCTTATTCTATCCTGTAAAACTAAAAGAACATTACACCATTGCTCCACTGAGATTTTGGAGAAGCTATCACTGTGATTGGGTGTTGCTACTAGAATCTGATGATAGCCATAAGCTGGTTCACTATATAGAGGCTTATCAGTATATAGAGTAGAATTACTTTGAACTATGATAGGGGTATTACTATTGAAGACTCTTACACTCCAATCTTTAACTATGTTGCCTTCAGAGTCAGATAATCGTTGGAGAATTCCACTTTTAATGACGAGTGACACTATTGAGGAAGGCGTATAATTTTCGTTGCCTGGACAATATGGACAAATTGTGTTTGAAGAATTATCCTTTTTTATTTCATTTAAATTACTTGGATAGATTACAAATTTATCCATGACATAATCTTTTCTTAATTCTCCCAAGGTAATTCTTTTAAACGTCATGGTTTCCTTTAATTAAAGGTTCTGAATAATTTAATTTTATTACTCTCTTCATGGTAAAAGATATTTTCAACTAATTTATAGAAAACTATTTACTACTTTCTAATTAATTTAACTATTAAACATTTAACTTATTTTTTTTACAATCAATAAGTTTAAAATATAGATGATATCTTGATAAAATATTATGACATTGCCAAAAGGTTTTGGATCAAATATAAGTCAAAATGGAAAAAGAAATTTCAATGACTGGTGGAATTCTGTACCTGCAGATTTAAAGCAAAAAGCTAGGAAAGGAGATGAAAATAATAAACCTTTATTGAACCAGGTAAACTATGTACTTTTACATCTTCATTTAGCAGGGAAACATGATGCTAAACCCTCTCATGAAGAACTTAAGGATTGGCTTCATAGTGGCCAAGTCGATGTATTACGAAAGTAATATAAGTTTCTCTTCTTAATTTTTTTCTCCTAGTTAATATTCACTATCTATCTCAGTTTTAAGGATGCGTCATTTTTAACAATTCAAGAGGTGAGTGTGAAGAAAATTAATTAAACTTCGGTGACTATAAAAATGTAAATTCAATATAAGCCTAGAAAAAACAAAGAATGACAATGATCAATGACCATTATTCAAAAAAATTATTTAAATTCTTCTTCTAATACTTTCTTCTTTTTACTTAGTTCAAAAATCTTATCAGTATGCAAAAGAGCTTTTTTCCTAGGTCTTTTGAAAAGGAGCGACTGAACCAGAAGATGGTTTTCAGGAATCACCATTCCTGTTTGATCATCAGAATAGGAAATTTTTAGGATATCATCTTGGCTTCTCATCACTTCTTGGTGAATATGAACCATGTTAGTATCCCCATGAAGAAATCCCATCTCTAGAGCCTTTTTTCTTATATCTGCAGTTCCCTTTGCAGAATTTAAAATTGATATACCAAATTCATTTTCGAAAATCTCCAAGACTTCGTTTTTACTAGGTGCGTTATCTTTAAATCTTATTGACATTTGATGTAAATGCATCATTCTTGATGGGACCTTATAGGCATCTACAAAGAGTTTTATGTTGGGTATAAAATCTTTCACATCGTCTTGATGATGTGGATTCTTATCCCATTGTATTGAATCCTTTACATCATTTAAATCTTCTAAATCTGCCCATCGTCTAATCAATGTGACATCGTATCTAGTAATTCTATCACCAAAGTGGTCAATTAAAGGTTGGATTACTCTTCCCATTCCAGAGACATTACAACTTCCCTGAATAACGTAAGACTTTCCCACTACTTTGTTATAATTAACTCTAGAATTGTGAATAATATCAGCAACAGAATAGTTACCTTCTCTATCTTCTCCACCTTGAAATATAGCCTTTTTTTTCATGGGTAAATAAAATTTTCGTTTATTTTCGTATCCCAAACCTTCCTTTGATGCATCTATTACAATATCACTCTTTTGGATAGCATCTTCAAGAAAACCAGTAAACTCCAATTTATTATTTTTGAATTCTTGTTCCATAGATCGTGGAATAAAAACTTTATATCCTTTGGATATTGCTTCTCTTACTCTTTCATCAGGTTTATATTTCGCTATACCAACCAGATCTACTTCTCTGTCTAAATCAAATGCTGTAGCTAGTCTCCTCCCTATATTGCCATAACCATTAATGAATAATTTAACCATTTCAACCACTAAAATCGTCTTAATTTATTCCATTAAAAGTATTAATATATTTTTATTTTGACTTTCTAATAATTTGAAATGTTTAAATTGACTGTACCTCTTAATAATTTCTAATCTAAATGAAGATTTTGATTATTGATAATTATGATTCTTTTGTTTATAACATTGCACAATCACTTGGGCAACATAATATTACAACGTACGTTTATAGAAATGACAATATTACTCTTAGTAAAATAAAAAAGTTGGGTATAGATGCAATAATAATATCACCAGGACCTGGAAATCCAGAAGATAAGAAATACTTTGGAATTTGCAATAATATTATAAAGATCTTAGGAAAAGAAATCCCACTTTTAGGTATATGCTTAGGACACCAAGGAATAGTATCAGCATTCGGTGGGAGAATCACAAATGCAGGTATCACCAGGCATGGCAAAACAAGTGAAATATATTATACGTTCGATCCCTTATTTGAAGATGTCAAAAATCCTTTTCTAGCTACCCGTTATCATTCTTTAATAGCTGATAAAAAAACATTTCCTAATTGCCTAGAAATAACAGCGCAGTCATTAGATGATAATGAGATTATGGCTATAGCTCATAAAAAATATCCTATTAAAGGAGTTCAATTTCATCCTGAATCCATATTAACTGGTGAAGGATTAAAAATCTTAAACAATTTTATTTCATTTATAAAAAAATGATCAATACAGAACTTAATAGTAAGGACATATTAAAGAAAATCTCTTCTAAAAAAAATTTAACATATAATGAAGCTATCTTGATTTTCAAAAGTATAGTTGAAGGTAGAATTCAAGACTATGATTCCACTTCTATTCTCAAGGAGATTTCCGTGAAAGGTGAGACAGGAGCGGAAATACTTGCAATGATTCAAATTATTAAGGAGCATTCTATAAAAATCCGTCCGAAAATCAAAAATAATTTATTTGATATTTGCGGTACTGGAGGCTCTAAAATCAAAACATTTAACATTAGTACTGCATCTGCAATTGTTGCTGCTTCTGCTGGTTGTAATATAGCAAAACATGGTAATAGAGCAGTTTCGGGTATATGCGGAAGTGCGGATTTTTTGGAATATATTGGTTTAGACTTAAGCAATCCACCACATATTGTATCAAGTTGTATTGAAGAAGTGGGTATAGGTTTTTTGTTTGCTCCCTTGTTTCATCCTGTATTAAAAAACGTTGCGAAATTAAGAAAGGAAATAGGTCAGAAAACAATCTTTAATATTGCGGCACCATTATGTAATCCTTGTGTTAACTTAAGTGGCCAAATCATAGGTATATATGATTTTTCATTATTACATAAATTTTCTGAAGTTACAAAAAAACTAAATAGAAATTTTATACTTATTAATTCAAATGATGGTCTTGATGAAATATCGACTACTTGCATAAATGAGATAATTCATGTTAATAAAGGAGAAATCAGCAAATTTATTCTAAATCCACTTGATGTTGGAATACCGTTTGCATCACTAAATAATATAACTATTAAAAATAAAGAAGAGTCAATAGAACTTACTCTAAAATCTATTTATGGCTTGGCTCGCAAAGAAATCGAAGATATCGTAGCTTTGAATTCCTCACCTGTATTAGTTCTTTCTGAAATCGCTAAAAACCTTCAAGAAGGAGTTGATATATCTCGGTCCGTAATTAGAGAAGGAAAAGCTAAAAAGAAATTAGAAGATCTAATTACTTTTTGTGGAAATAAAGCGAGATTATCCGAAATCGAAAATAATTTAGATCTGAGTTAAAAATTTCAAGGGATACTATAACTACAAATACAATATTATTTTAGCAATTATTCAAACATTTATGTTTAAATATTATTACAAAATAATTCAAATACAAAGTAATTGTTATTCATATAAGAACTTACGATTAGAATTTGCCTTGTAAGAGTAGACAGTATTCACTAGTACAATAAAAACAGAATTCAATACTTGGTTTTCTCTAATTTCAAATAAAAATTTTATTTGAAAATTTATATATAAAATCAAAATAAATAAAAACTCTGCACTATACTAGGTAAAAGTTAAATAGTCATAATCTAAAGTAATTTTGCTCTAATGCAAATGATTATATAAGTTTATAAAAATATGATACGACATTGAGCTTCCAATTCACTATATTAGAAGATAAATTAAACCTCCTGTTAAATAGGAGAGAATTAAAAATTTTTTTGAAGAGTGCAGCAGGAAAAATTAGTAAAATTGAGTTAGTCAAAATAATAGCAAAAAATTTTAATGAAGATGAAAAAAAAATATTTCCTATTTCCTTAGCTGGCGAAAAAGGAAAAACTAACATTACCGCTACTCTTTTTATCTATGAAAATGATGAAATTGCTAAAAAACATCTTCCAAAGTATAGGATACTTAGAAAATTATCAAAAGAAGATAGAAAGAAACTAATTGATGAAGAAAAAGCTGCAAAATTGAAAGCCAAACAAACATCTAAGGCAGATGCTAAATAATAATGGTGATATGAATGACAGATAAAAAAAATGAGAAGGATTCTCAAGTTTACAAGTTCTACAAAATCGACGGTAATTCTATAGAACGTATCAAAAGAGATTGTCCGAGATGCGGAAAGGGAGTATTCATGGCTGTTCATAAAGACCGACTAACTTGTGGCAAATGTGGATTTACTGAATTTAATAAAAAAAAAATATAATCTAAAAACTCTTTTATTATCTATAATTAGTATTGTCTAGAATTGCTAATTTTTCTTTCAAATCCGAATTAATAGAAAAAATTTATTATGGATTTTATTGGAATTTTGATATTATTATCTTTTAGAGTAAGTTTTGTGATAGGAAGGTCCTCCTTAATCCATTGTTGTATTACTTTCTTTTGTAAACTAATATCATGAAAGCCGTATTCAAATTTCTCTATAATATTTCTCAAAAATGTGTTATCATTACCAAATACGATGTTTGCATCAAGTAGATGTGTCATGTCTTCATAAATTCCTTGATAAATACTATCAATCCGGTCATCAGATACAATTTCCATCCTAGTTATCTTGGATAAAAAATGTAGATAGTGTAAAAATTCGTGACCAAGTATCGCGAAGATAGAACTTTTTTGTCCATAAGCAATTAAAGGAGCAGTAATTTGAACTACAATATCCAATTTTCCTTCAATGTCTACAATTGGGATAGTCCTCGCGTACAATATGCCATATTCTGAAAATTCAATTTGTGAATATGAAACAATTAGATTAGTTCTATATAAAAAAAGGGAAATTTTATATTAGTAATACGTTCGATGTGTTTTATACCTTCTTTCACAATTGAAAATCTTTTTATTATCAGATTATAAAGGTGATTAGAAATTTTATGGTCAAAATTGGCCGATTTGACCTTGTATAATGGGTCAACATCCATTAATAATAGAAACTACCTATTTTTGTATAAAAAAATTACGAAAGTGAAATGTCCATAATATCGAATTTTAAACATTCACATTGATTTTGAAGTGCTAATGAAATATTTGGAGTTATAAAGTTTCGACCTTCGATAAATTGTCTTAAGAAAAGACCACTATCACATTCTACATGAATTATCAAATGATATGGGTCAAGTTTTTTAAATCCAATACGATAGATTTTTTTAGAGAATATTTTTGACTTGTACCGGTATCTTATAATGGAATTATTTAATTTCATTAAATTAATAAAGTAAATTTTATTTATAGGATTAGATGTTTTTATAAATATTTTATTTTTAATTCTAAAATTTCTTTTAACATTTTCTAAGTAATCTTTTTTTTCTATAATTTTGAACGATATTCCATTCCTCGTAAAAACTTTGTTCATTTTTATTGTCCTTTTCCGTGGATTAATTAGTTGGACCAAAAATAAGCGTCCTTTTCCTAATACTTGACTATTATCATCTTCACTACCATACCACGAGAAAACCATTTTATCTGATCTAATACAATCTGATAAAATCTTTTGTATTATTGTTTGAATTGTTTGATTTTTCGATATAATAGAATCTTGATTATTATTTGGATTATTCTTTAAAACGTTTTTTTCTCTTTGAGCCATAAATTTTTTCTTATTATATCTACCCAGTAAATATAAAGAACGAGATACAACCTTGATAGAATAATCATTGTTATCAGAAATAGATAAATTAATTTTAATGTCAGGATTAATGATGTTTAGTTTCTTTTTGGATAGAGATTTAAAATTTTTCCTAATTTTAAAATTAAAAGATGATTTTATATCTTCTATACCTTTTAATTTGTAATGTGACCTAATGGAGTCTTCTATATCAAACATATAATATGGTAGTGTAGTTCCTATTGTAAATGAGCGATAGCTATAATTTTCTTCAAAATGAATCATTTCGAACATTTTCTGTACCATTTCATTAATCTTACTAAAAATGCCTTTGCAGATAAAGCAATTTATATTATTTATTGTAAAATAATGTTTGAAAGTAGGAAAATTTCTTTTCAGACACATATCACATAGTTGATAGTCAAAATTTACTAAGTTTGAATAAATCATATATTTCGATTTACCCACTATTTAACCAAAACCAAATCTTCTCAACATACCATGCATTTGCCTTCCTTTTGCTTGTTTCATCATGGTTTTTGAATTATTATATTGTTTAATCATATCTTTTACTTCATGTTCTGTAATTCCAGAACCTCGAGAAATTCTCTTCCTTCTAGCATCATTGATAATATTGGGATCTTTCTTCTCCTCTTTTGTCATTGACTGAATTATAAACCTCCATTTTTCAATTTTTCCTTGTAATACATCTAATTGATCGTCTTTTACCATTCCAGATAAACCAGGTAGATTTTCTATAACGTTTCTAAATCCCATTTTATTAACATTTTCCATCTGAGAATAAAAATCCTCTATTGTCATTTTTCCCCCTAAAAGCCTCTTAGTTTGAGTTTCATCTGCTTCAATCTCAAGTTTCTTAGCCATATCTAAGAGGGCCTTGATGTCACCCATCCCCAGCAATCGTCCAACAAACCGAGTTGGTGAGAATAATTCTAAATCGTCGATACGTTCGCCAGTACCTATAAAAAAAATTTTTGCTCCTGTAACTGCGGATGCAGCCATAGCACCTCCACCCTTCGCTGTTCCATCTAGTTTTGTTATAACTATTCCTCCTATAGGGGCTGAATCGTGAAAAGCTTTTGCCTGACTATAAGCTTGCTGTCCAATTGTTCCATCTATAACTAAAAGAACCAAGTCCGGATTAGTTACCTTGTGTATTTCATTCATCTCTTCTAGCAATCCAGATTCTTCTTTATGTCTCCCTGCCGTATCAATAACAATTACATCATAATCTTGAGATTTATAATATTCTAATCCATTTTTTACTATTGAAATTGGGTCCTTATTTTCTTCTTCCCCATACACTTCAACTTTAATTTTTATACTATTCATTTTTAACTGTGTAAGAGCTCCTGGTCTCCAAGTATCCGCACCGATTATTGCTACCTTATAACCATGTCGTGAAAGCCATCTAGCAATTTTGACAGTACATGTAGTTTTACCACTTCCTTGAATTCCTAACATCAATATTATATTTTTTTTACCGGGTTGAAAATTAAAAAAATCTTCTTGCAGTGATGGAGTTTTGTCTATATGGATAATCTGGTTTCCGGTATAACCCAAAAGAGAAGAAATTTCATTATATAAAATTGTAATTATATGATCTTTTTTTGTTAATCCTTTTGGGGGTTGTTCATTTAATGCTCGCTCCTTAAGATTTTTTGTTATAGAAAGAACTTGTCGTACATTGACATCCGATTGTAATAATGATCTTTGAATGTCCTTTGACAGCGAATCTATAAGCTCTTCGTTAATATCAGAGGCCCCAACTATTTTCTTTAGAGCACTTCTTAACCCTGTCCTGAGATTATCTAACATTTACTTATCTAATAGAGACATATCCGATATTTCTACTATACCTCTTTGGCCATCCCAGTGTATTTTTGAGGTTAAAATTTCTAATCTTTTTTTAAAAATGGGACAATCTAAAACTATTGTTTCTGCTTCTCCTCCTTCAAAAGAAAGGTTGAACCCATATTTTTGACTCAGTCTAAACAAGTCCTCCAAACTTGATTGATTTAGTATAATTCCAAGAAAATTAGCGTCAAGACCCATTGAAGATACACTTGTAATTTGTATTACAAAATTATTTTTCAGTAGATTATTCATATAATCATATTCATCAATTTCCCATAATGGCGAAATGAGCTTCAAGTTATACTTTTTACAACTCCTGTTAAATTTATTTTTCTGAAAATTGGAACGTATACCACCATGAACAATTCCATCAATTTTATATTCAGTATGGGCTTGCCTAATTAATTCGTCTAATTTGTTACATTCCTCATCCATCGAAATTGAACGGATTTTTTTTGTAATAATGGGAATTTGTAATGCTTGAGACTGTAAGTGAGTTGTCCAAATATTGGGAGAATGAAATAAATAACTTTCCTCGGAATGAGGTATTAAAGTTAACAGACAATCAACCGATAGTCCCCACTGTTTAGCCAAATATAAAGAATATGTACTATCCTTTCCTCCTGAAAATAAACACGCTACTCTCAAATACAAAAATTAAAATCAATTACTAATATTTAAAAAATGTACAATAAAAGACAAGGTCAATTCTTAATATTAAAAAGATTGAGAGGAAGGTTCTGCAATTTCAGGAAATAAGGTTATTAATTTAGCGTGTTTTTCTAGGAATTCTAATCCCATTTTTGTAGTTTTATATAATCCACTAATTTTTGAATATTCAATTAGTCCCCTATTCATGGCCACAGATATATAACGAAGCACTTGAGAGTGGGATATACATGCTTTATTCATTATAGTAGTTTGATATTCCCAGGTATCTTTTGCACTACGAAGAATTGCTGCAATTACTTCAATGTCTGCTCGATTTTTCATTTAAATACTCTTTCCTCCATTTCAGTATGCTTTACAACACTAATTGATCTAGAATAAAAAAACATTTGACAATTAAACAAGACTAACTTGGTTGAAAATTTATAACAATTTTTTGTCTTTACACCTAATAACACCTCAGTAACTCATAATCTTCTTCATATACAATGTATCAGACGGCTCTTCCTATACTTCATCGGTGTTTGTATAAGTTATTGTTACTTTACTAAATGTTAATAAAAACATTGTGTAATAATCTCTAAGGTTTTATCAAAAAAGTATTTTACATCTTTCATTTTTATTATCCTTAGCTTTTAGATTAGTGATGAGATCTGCTAGAATCGTAAAAACGAACAAACCTCTTGTTATTGAAGATAGAGCTATTCCAAAACCAAAGAATTCCGAGGTTTTAGTAAGGGTAAAAGCTGCTGGAATTTGCCATAGTGATTTGCATCTCTGGGAAGGAGGTTATAGGGGTGCTGGAGGTAAATTTATGAAAGTAGAAGATCGAGGAGTAAAATTCCCTTTAACTCCAGGCCATGAGGTTTCAGGTATAATTGAAGATATAGGGGAATCAGTAATCCACTTTCAAAAAGAGGATAAAGTCTTAATATATCCTTGGATTGGTGATGAAATGTGTCATTCTTGCAAAGCCGGTGACCAACATTTATGCGAATCACCTCAAACTCTCGGAATATATCAAGATGGTGGATATGCAGATTTAATTTTAGTTCCAAATTATAAGCATCTTATTAAATTAGAGAATATAGATTTTAACTCATCTGCGTCTCTTGCATGTTCAGGATTGACAGCCTATACTTCAATCAAAAAGTCTTTAGCAATGCCTGGAGAAACTCTTTTAATTATTGGTGCCGGAGGATTAGGACTTATGGCAGTACAGATTGCCAAAGCAATAACTAATTCCTATATTCTAATTATGGATGTCGATGACAAAAAATTAAAAGAGGCAAAAAAGTTAGGCGCGGATATGACAATAAATTCTCTTTCTTCTGATCCAGTCAAGGCAGTAAAAAATTTAACCAATGGAAAGGGATGCGAAGTGGTAGTTGATTTTGTGAATAATAATCAAACAGCTCCAACTGCGATTGAAGTCCTAAGAAAAAGAGGACGCTACATTATGGTAGGACTTTTTGGGGGATCATTAGAATTAAATTTGCCACTTGTTCCTCTTAGAGCTTTTAATATAACAGGGGCATACACTGGTACATATAATGATTTGGTTGAATTGGTAGGTCAGGTTAAAAAAGGAAAACTTAATTCCGTAGTTTCAAGACATTATAAAATAGAAGAGGCTAATCAAGCATTAGAGGACCTAAAAAGTCGTAAAATTGTAGGAAGAGCTGTTTTTAATCCATAAAATTGTGTATCCCGCGAGCAGGATTTGCTCCATAATAACCATATAGTTATTTTGTTTGAGCCTGCGACAATTCGGTTTCTGCTTAATGTAAGCCTGATAGGCTGAAAATACGGTTAGCTAAATAAGCCAACTACTACAGCCGAAAGCTCTACCAGGCTGAGCTATCGCGGGATAAATCGATTGAGATAGGTATTATATATAATTGTGTCTCATACGAAAATTCCAGAACCATCACTATAAGAGATATTTTGAAATGTTTAATGAAGAATAAGATATGATCATATCAGCACCAGCACGTTTAAGCGCAAAAATTAAGTTTAAAATATACCAAGTTTCGTCCAATAAACCAAATGCAGCTGCTGCTTTTATCATAGAATATTCTCCCGACACAACTTGAACAACTAATGGTAACTTACAAATTTTTTTAATTCTATATATTAGGTCGAGAGATGACATTGCGGGTTTGACCATAACCATATTTGACCCTTCATGAATATCCATTTCGATTTCTCTTTGTATTTCTCGTGGATTATAGTATGGTACTTGATATTTGGATTTATCTATTTCATTGTCAGATATATGAAAAAAAGTTTCTGATCTGAATGGTTTGTACAAGGAGGAAGATTGTTTTGCAGAAAAAGAGAGAATTTTTATTTTCTTAAAACCGTTGATGTTTAATTTTTCTTTGATTCGGCGAACTTGACCATCCATCATGGAGGATGGAGCCACAACATCTACCCCTGACATTGCATGACTTAATGCAATATCGGATAATAGTTCAATTGTCAAGTCGTTATCCACTACATTTTTACCATTTTCTAATAATCCACAATGACCAGTCTTATTATATTGACAGACACATACATCAGTTATAGTTGTAATTTTGTTTCCAAAATTCGACTTTATCAATCTCAAAGATTTTTGTACTATGCCATTGTTGGAAGTTGCTGAGGTACCCATATTATTCCGTACTCGTGGTAACCCAAAAAGAAGGACAGAATGTATACCATTTTCAACTATTTTTTCTAAGCATGGGATAATATAATTATACGGAACTTTAAAAAATCCTGGCATCACATTTAATTCTTTAAATCTATCATTTTCATCAACAAATAAAGGAAAAATCATATCCTTTTTAGATAAACGACATCTTTTTGAAAATTCATAATAATTATCTTCAGACTCTACCATTTTTTTGTCCTTTTCAACTATTTTTTATTCTTCATTACATGGAATCGAATCATTTACTATTTGAATTATTCTTATCATCATCAGTGTTTAATGTCCATGGAAACCATCTACCAATAATCTTTCCCCAATCAATTCGAAGATATAAAAAAATAATCAATATTAATATGCTAATACTAACCCCCACACCTATATACAGATAAATCGGATCTGTATTTTCGGAAGTTAATACTTCGACGACCGGTCGTCCAAAAAACACACTCCCAAATACAATAAATTCATTCAGAATGAACTTTCCTGAAAAGGTAGCTATAGCAAATTTGGCTGGATTGTATTTTGCTAAGCCAAGTGGAATATAAACAAGATCATCAGGAATTGGAGTCAATGCTGCAGCAAAGGCTCCGGGCCAACCATATTTAGATAAAAGTTTTTGGAGGGGAAGCATCCTTTTTTTCGTTTTAGAGCTTAATATATTCCGTCCATAGTAGCTTACGTAAAATATTATTAATTTAGCGATGACTGCACCCACTGCACTAAAAAGAGAAACTAAATGTGGGTCAAGGTTTTGGTTAATGCCTGCAGTAAATAATACAGGGAAATAAGGAACGGGGATAAATACAATTATACTAGCAAAAAAAGTAATGATTAAGATTCCGAAATATCTTCCTACGTTTCCATACTCTTCATAACCTAAGTCAAAAAAAGTGAGTATATCATTAATGCCATCCAAATATTGCGACTCCTATCTGTTTATATTTTGTGTAATTTAAGTCAATAATTTTCATTAAATATCCAGGAAATGGAATTATAATTTACAGGAATCATGTTAGAACTGTAGGAACTAAATTAGTTAGTATGATTTAGCAAAAATTACAGTCTTTTTAGAAGGCGCATTACAATATATACATTTGTTATCTGAAGTATATTTCTCAAATGGAATCAGACGAATATCGGCACCTGTCTCATTTTTTATGCTATTTTCACATTCTTCTTTTTCACACCAATCTGCCAAAATAAAACCTCCCTTTTCATTTAATATTTTCTTCATCTCCGCATAGTTAGAAGTTTTTACGATATTATTATCATGCATATTCTTAGCCTTTTCAAATAAGGATTTTTGGATTTCATGCAAATAAACCTGTATAGACTTATTACAGGTTTCTCTTTGAATTAGGATTTTTTCTCCTGTATCTCTTCTGACAAGCTCTAAATTTTTATTATTAATGTCTCTTAATCCAATATTGATTCTCAGTGGTACTCCTTTAACCTCCCAATCGTTAAATTTCCATCCGGCTGTATATCCTTCTCTATCATCAACGATAACCCTTAAACCTACTTTATTTAGTTCAACAAATAGTTTTTTAGACTCTTCAATAACTATATCTCGTTCTTTATTCTTAAAGATTGGGACTATTACCAATTGAATGGGAGCAATTTTTGGGGGTAAAATTAATCCTTTATTGTCACCATGAATCATAATCAATGCTCCTATTACTCTCCATGAAATCCCCCATGATGTTTGCCAAGCAAAATACTGTTTTGAATCTCTACCTAAAAATCGAATTTCAAATGGCTTGGAAAAATTCTGACCTAGATTATGAGAAGTAGCCATTTGCAATGCTTTTCCATCCGGCATTAATGATTCGAGGGTGTTAGTATAGAGCGCTCCGACAAATTTTTCTTTATCTGTTTTGCTTCCTTTAATAGTTGGAATAGCCAGAAAGTTTTCTAAAATATAATGGTAATAATTAAGGATCAACAAAACTTCCTCTTCAGCTTCTTTTTCATTTTCATGGACTGTATGTCCTTCTTGCCAGAGAAATTCTGCGTTTCTAATAAAAGGTTTAGTAGATTTAATTTCAGCACGTAATGCGGAATTCCAAAAATTCATTTTCAAAGGAAGGTCTCTATAACTCATTATCCATTTAGAAAATATTTGATAGGCGAGTGTTTCTGAAGTGGGTCGTACCGCTAATTTGTCAGTTAAATTAGTATCTCCTGCTTTCGTGACCCAAAATACCTCTGGAGTAAATCCATTAAAATGATCTTTTTCTTTAGCTAAGAGACTTTCTGGGATAAGAATCGGTAAGAACCCATTTTGATGTCCTGATTCTTTTAATTTTTTATCTAAAGATTCCTTTATAATTTCCCATATCCTATATCCATATGGTTTAAGTACAATGAATCCTTTAACAGGCGAATAATCGATTAACCCGGCTTTGGTCACTACTTGAGTATACCATTCACTAAAATCATCTTCTTTTCTAGTTGTTATTCCAATCTCTTTTAATTCTGACAAAAAAATCCCTTGTAATGAATCTAATAGTTATAATGGCTCACCACGACAATATACTTGTCCAGTTATCCTACTATGAAAATTCTTACAAACGTAACATGGGATAAATGATATTTCTTTTTGAAGAACAGGACAATCCACAGACTCCATTTTCATTCTTTTTAGCATTTTAGGACTAACGCCTTTTAATTTAAGTTTTCCTTTTTCATCCATCATTCCAATACTCTTTAATTCATTTTTTACCTCATCACTGAGCCGCGTCGCTGTATCTGATAGCTTAATTGGTACTATAAATTTTGTATTGGTATCAGGTAGAGAATTAGGTTCACTCATATCTTTATGTACTATCGATAGAATATATGATGTTTCCTATATCCGGAAAAATTAAAGATAAATTACTTTACTAATTGATATAATAGTGATGAATTCAGAAATTTCATTTTCGATTAAAGACGAGTCAATATCTGAAATTCTGGAAAGATATCAAAGTAAAACGACTATTTCTAAAGAGGATGCTCTTGCCCTTTTAGAATCTACTGACATTCTATCTATATCGAAACTTTCAGCATCTTTAAAAACCAGCTTTAAAAAAGATGTTATTACTTATTCTAGAAAAATCTTTATTAATATAACTAATTTGTGTAGAGATTTTTGTTCATATTGTACCTATAGAAAAAATCCGTTTGACTCCTCTTCAATTATGATGAAGCCGGCTGAAGTGCTTTATTTATCTAATATTGGAAAAAAATTTCACTGTACTGAAGCTTTAATTGTTGCAGGAGAAAGGCCAGAAGAGCGATACACCGAAGCAAAAGTATGGCTAAGGCAACTCGGTTATACTTCTCTAGCAGAGTATGTAATTGATATATCTGAAAAAATTGTAAAATATACCGGCTTATTACCTCATTCAAATCTTGGTAATATTACAAAAGAAGAAATGAAATTACTAAAGATGTATAATGTAAGTCTAGGTTTAATGCTCGAATCTTCAAGTGAAAAATTGCTAGAAAAAGGTATGTCCCATGAATTTGCACCTAGTAAAAATCCTAGTAAGAGAATAGAGGTAATTAAGAATGCAGGGAGAATGAAAATTCCCTTAACTACAGGGCTGTTAATTGGGATAGGGGAAACTAAAGAAGAAATAATAAATGATTTGTTTCTTTTAAAAAGTATTAATAATGAATTTGGTAACATTCAGGAAATAATTTTACAGAATTTTCAGCCCAAAATAAATACTAGAATGCAAGATTTTCCATCTCCTAATAACGATTACTTCTTAAAAATAGTTTCTATTGCAAGATTAATAATGCCCGATATGAATATTCAAATTCCTCCTAATCTATCTCCAAGAAGTTTTAGTTCTTTCATAGATGCAGGGATTAATGATTGGGGAGGAATTTCTCCTGTAACAATTGATCATGTAAATCCTGAATTTGTATGGCCAAAGATAGAAGAGCTAAAATATATCACGGAATCAAAGCGTCAAAGGCTTCGGGCAAGATTACCGGTCTATCCAGAGTTTATAGACAAACATGACTTTATTTCTTCTCATTTACGAAATTATGTAGAAAACTTTATTGGCTTAGATAGATTAGTGAAAGAGGAATATTTAGTTGAATTTAGATAGTATATTAAAAAATATTGATCCGGTTATTTCCCATATATTGAACAGAGTTATTGATGAAAATCACATATCTGAAGAAGAAACTACAGAACTGTTCAATTCCAATGGAATCGAACTGAATATCATTGTAAGTGTTGCTAATCATCTTTGTAAAAGAAAAAAAAGAGATATCGTAACATATGTCATAAATCGAAATATAAATTTTACAAATGTTTGTATCAAAAGATGTGGTTTTTGTGCTTTTAGTAGAGACTTCAGAGAAGAAGAAGGATACTATTTACCTATTGAAGAAGTAGTAAGAAGAGCAAAAGAAGCTGAAAAATTGGGAGCAACAGAAGTATGTATTCAAGCAGGTCTTCCTCCAAGGATGGACGGCATGTTATATGTCGATATATGTAATGCTATTAAAAAAGAGCTTCCGGATATCCATATTCATGCTTTTTCCCCTGAGGAAATTCTATACGGTGCAAAAAGATCTAATACATCAATAGAAGATTATTTAAAAATGCTTAAAGAAGCAGGCTTAGGAAGTATTCCTGGAACTGCTGCTGAAATATTAGATCAGGAAATAAGAGATAAAATTTCCCCAGGCAGGATAGGTGTAAAAGATTGGATAAAGGTTGTTAAATGTGCTCATTCAATTGGAATTAATTCTACCTCTACTATTATGTATGGCCACATAGAAAGTTATGAACATATTACTAAACATCTCAGTATACTGAAGACTATTCAAAAAGAAACTAAAGGATTCACAGAATTTGTGCCATTGAGTTTTGTACATAGTGAGGCACCAATGTATAATAGAAATCTTATTGATGGTATCAGAAATGGACCTACTGGAGTAGAAGTGTTAAAGATGCATGCAATTGCAAGAATTTTTCTTAATAACGAGATCGACAATATTCAAGTCTCATGGGTAAAAGAAGGACCACGGATGGGACAGATCTTATTGGAAGCAGGTGCTAATGATTTTGGTGGAACGCTAATCAATGAAAGCATTTCGACATCTGCTGGAGCCTCTTTTGGACAGCTATTAAAACCTAAAGTTATTAGAAATATTATACATAATATGGGCAAAATACCGGCTCAAAGAAAGTCAAACTATCAAATTCTCAAAACATTTTCAAATGATGATTACTTTGACGATGAATTACTAGATATGACGGACCCAGAGGATTTTGGATCATATAAAGAATTAATAAAAATGGATCGCTTTAGGTTCAAAAAACACTGATCGAGATTCCTTTTCTTGTAAATCCTCTTTAAACAAATTTTTAGATTTGTTTTATTGGTAAGATTTATCAATAGTTAAACATGACCATTAAATCTGTATCTATTAATGTCAAATACCATGGAAAAGACTTTTAAATGGAAAACATTGGAGCACAATGGAGTAGCTTTTCCTGCTAATCATATTTTAAAAGGTTTAAGTATTAAGATAAATAACGAAAGATTAGCTCTAAATCATGAACAGGAAGAAATAGTATATGCATGGGCAAAAAAGAAAGATACGCATTATATTGAAGATGCTATTTTCCAAAATAATTTCTTAAGTGATTTAAAAAAAATATTACCAATTAGGTTCCAGAATACAAATAATATACATGAAATTGATTTTTCAGAAGCTTTTAGCCTCGTGGATGAGGAACTTAAACTCAAAATAATAGAAAAAGAGAAAATACAAAAGTTAAGTAGAGAAGATAAAAAGAAGTTAATAGATAAAAAAAAACAAGAAAGAGAAAGATTCAAAAATTTTTATGGAAAGGCGTATGTTGATGGAATGGAGGTTGAAGTTGCCAATTGGTTGGTTGAGCCCCCAGGTTTATTCATGGGTAGAGGATTACATCCACTTAGAGGAAGATGGAAACCAAGAGTAACACCTCAAGATGTTATATTGAATTTGGGAGAAGATGCACCTGTTCCTGAAGGGGCATGGAAAATTATTGTTCATGATCATTCCTCAACTTGGCTAGCTACATGGACAGAAAAATTAACTGATAAGAGAAAATATGTTTGGTTACATGATTCAGCATTTCTCAGACAAAATACTGATAAAGAAAAATACGACAAAGCGAGAAATCTCGAAAAATATGCCTATAAAATTCAAAAAGAAATTATAAACAAAATGATTAATTCTAAGGATTTAAATCAGCGAAAAATAGCAACTGTTTGTTATTTAATACTCAAATTAGCAATGAGAGTAGGGGATGAAAAAGATAAAGATGAGGCAGATACAGTTGGTGCCTCTACCTTGAGAGTAGAACATATAAAATTTCCTGAAAAAGATAATAAGAAATTCATTGAACTTAATTTTCTCGGAAAAGATAGTGTTCCATGGCAAAAAACCTTAGAAATAAATTCTGAAGACACAAGAGGTTTATATCAGAATATCCGATTATTTATGAAAGACAAAGGACACAATAGTGAAATTTTTGATAATATCAATTCCTCAAAGGTGAATGCATTTTTAAGAAAAATAGATCCAAAAAATGTCCCAGGCCTAAGTGCAAAGGTATTTAGGACATATCTTGCAACAAAAATAGTAAAAGAATCATTAAAAAAACCATCTCTTGATGTCAATAAACAATCTTCAGAACCTAAAAAAATTTATGTAGCCAAAATTGCGAATTTAAAAGCAGCGATTGCTTGTAACCATAAAAAAGGAATTGACCCCAAGAACCCTGCCAGTAAAAAGGCATTAGACAAATTTGCAGAATCACTAACTAAAAAGGAAGAGGCCATTGAAAAAATAAGAAACGATCTATTGTCTAATAAGTGGAAAACAGAAAAACAGAAAGAAAAACTAATACATAGAATGGAGAAGATTCAGTACCAATTAAAATTACAAAAAGAAACCCGAGATTATAATCTGGGTACGTCTTTAAGAAATTATATTGATCCAAGAATTATGAAAACTTGGTTAGATGATGTAGAATTAGATTGGAAAAAGGTATATACTTCAACGTTACAAAGAAAATTTAAATGGATTGAATTATCAAAGAAATAATCAATTTCTGACAAACATTCAAATTCTCAATTGTGTTTATAATAAAAATCCTAAGTTTGTTATAATTTATTATCTCTTATAATATCAAAAGATTTAGGAGAAATTTGAATATTAATAGAATATATATCACATTTGAAATAACAGGAATGAAACGCTGCTGAGCTTGCCGGAGTGGCTCAGCTTGGTTAGAGCGTTCGACTCATAATCGAAAGGTCGCGGGCTCGAATCCCGCCTCCGGCATTAAGTATTCTCTCAATTTCACTTTACCTTAAGAAAATATGAAAAAGGATAAAAAAGCTGAAAATTTAAAAACTGAAATCAAAACATAGTATATGGAGAACTATCACAAATTCTTAAATTACCTTTCCAAATGAGAAGATCGCTACAATATCAAAAAAAATAAGATTCAAAAGATATAAAACAGATCTTCATAGAAATAACTAAACTGACTATAAATGTGGATTCATTTATGTGATCTAGAAATAAAACTAGGATACAGATTGTGTTATTCTGACCCTAAGACGAAAAACGTGACATTTGAAATAGTTTCCTTTCCTGTTTTATTGCTAATACTCGTCTCTTATAGCAAGTTCTAACATTTATTTACCTTCAAAAAGAAGAGAAACAATTTTCATTATGGGTTAGTCAAACATCAGATTATAAAGATCAATGCTTTAGGTTTGTATGGAGCAAAAATATAATAGAAAAAGACTAAAAACACTTTGCTAATTGAATTCTATATAATTCTCTCCATATCATGATGGTATATATTTTCCGAATTTTTACCTACCTTTCAATGGATATTTTCCTTGCCTGACAATATTTGAACTAAAGTAATTTCATATTGATACCTTTATCAATTAAAGAGATCTAAAAAAAAGAGTTACTATCCATTAGTAAAGGAAAGCTGTAGGAAAAGAACAAAGAGCTCAATAAAAATTTTTAATATAATAGGTATTCTTAAATTCGAACCACAACTATCGAGATTTTGTTTTGAACTAGCAAGTCCAATTAGATCTATTCGAATTATATATTTTGAGAGAACAATGCAATTCCCGAGTAAATTAAAGAAATTGAGAGGAGATATTATTTATAACTGAATTAGTAGATACCGAAAATGCAGTGAGTGAAACGATGAGACCACAAAGTAAAACATTTGTATTATTAATCTTAGTATTCTTAATTTTGTCATTTTTAGTTACTGTTAAAGCAACAAATAACATTGATAATTTAATATCTAATCTTTTTTTTCAATTGGGAGGAGATCCTAGTTTAGATATGTTTATGATTATTGTTTCTTCAACGGGTGACTTATTTACTATGGTGATTGTAGGAATGATGTTAACCATAATAAGGAGAACAAGAAAAATCGGACTCATTTTCCTAATATCAATTGTAGTCATATCTATATCAATAATGTATATTAAACCACTTGTCAATCGAGCATCTCCGCTTGAACAATATATTCCACAATATCACATTCCTGATAACTATATGATTGAAAACGATAGCATGACACCATTATCAAGAGATTTATCCTTTCCATCTAATCATGTTGCCCGGGATACTGCTTTCATAATAATTATTGGATATTGGTTTAGATTCTTTAAAAACAAAACATGGCTTGGAACTTTATTATGGACTTTTCCTGGATTGATAGGACTGAGTAGACTATATCTTCTTCAAAATTATTTTATTGATATCTTGGGAGGAGCAATATATGGTATAATAATTGCAATATTACTAGTGAAGGTATTAAAATTAAACGAACCATTTCTTGCAAATAAATTTAACAAATAGGTTTAGCCATTTGCTGGTTTGGTCAGTCACGGGTGGTTATAATCCATCCAAAGTGTTTTGTATCATGTATATACCTTATTTCCTTCATCTTAATTTTTAATTTACGTTTTCTTAATTGAGAAGTAAATTCTAATTGAAGACTAAGACCAATTTTTTTGGCTAATTTATTATTTTCTTGCTTTCTTGGTAGAAGAATTCTATAACTAAAATCATTTGTCGGTTCAAGTCTCATATAATCAAGGATCATGCTGTCACATACAGATTTGACTTGTTCTAATTTTTCTACGAACAGAGTTTTATGTACCGGTAAATCTCTCCAAAAAGAAGGACTTGACATATAGGTTTACTATAATTCAAAAAAATATTATTTTATTTACAATAAAATTAAATCAGAAAAGGTGTGAATCTTTTTCCATTTTTTCAGCGGTAGTTGGTTCTTTGTCAGAATAATATTTTACCATACCCATCTTTAATACCTTAAGAGATAATAATGCACATTTTATTCTTGCAGGGCCTAAGTTTGTCAATCCTATATTTTCTAATACTTCATCTTTAGATATATCTTTAGCTGTGGTTAATGGTTTATCCATAACCATTTCTGTTAGCATAGATGCACTAGCTTGGCTAATTGCACAACCTTTTCCATCAAATTTAATATCTTTGATTTGTCCTTCTACGACTTTGAGATAAATATCAATTTGATCACCACATAAAGGATTGCTATCGTGAATAACAACGTCTGGATTATCGATTTTTCCCTTATTTCTAGGATTTCTATAATGATCTAGGATAATTTCTCTGTAAATATCATCACTCAAAGTTGAAACAGTTTAATAGCTTCGCCTAACGCACTAATAAAGATATTGATCTCCTCTTTTGTATTATAGATATAAAAACTAATCCTAGATGTAGCCGAAACCTCAAGCTTTTCCATTAATACTTGAGCACAGTGGTGACCAGAACGAATCGCAATACAATGCTCATTTAAAATAGTTGCCAAATCATGAGGATGAATATCACCCAAATTAAATGATATAATTCCACCCCGATTTTGTAAGTTAATATCTCCATATACTTTTATTTGTTTAAGTTCTGACATTTTTTCCAGTGCATATTTCGTTAATTCAATTTCATGGTTTCTGATATTATCCATCCCTATTTCATTTAGGTAATCCAAAGCAGAACTAAAACCAATAACATCAGCGATATTAGGAGTCCCAGCTTCAAATTTATAAGGTAAATCGTTAAAGAGTGTATTTTCCTTACGTACTTCTTTAATCATATCTCCACCACAGATAAAGGGATCCATTTCCTGTAGGATATTTTTTTTCCCATACAAGATTCCGACTCCTGTTGGTCCTAACATTTTATGAGCCGAAAAAGCAAGAAAGTCACAATCGAGAGCAGTAACATCAGTAGTTAAATGAGGAACAGATTGGGCACCATCAACAAATACAGGTATACCATATCCATGTGCAATATCTATGATTTTGTCTATTGGTATAATATTACCAAGTGCATTAGACATATGACATAAAGAAATTAATTTTATATTATTATTATCATCATCAAGATGATCTTTTAATTCATTTAAATTTAAGTTACTCGTTTCACTAATTTTTAAATATTTTATTTTGGCTTTTTTTTCTTTAGCTAATATTTGCCAAGGAACTATATTGCTATGATGTTCTTGCTCAGATAATATTATTACATCTCCTTTTTTAATATTTTTTCTACCCCAAGAATAAGATACTAAATTAATTGCTTCAGTAGCATTACGAGTAAAAATAATTTCTTGAGGAGAATTTGCATTAATAAACTTACAGACTTTTTGTCTTGTTAGTTCATAAGCATGAGTAGCTTCCTCAGCGATATCATAAACGGCTCTATGAATATTAGAGTTATAAAATGAGTAATAATTTACAATTTTATTTATTACTGATAAAGGTTTTTGGGTAGTTGAGGCATTATCAAGATATACGAATGGTTTACCATTAATTTTACGAGTTAGAATTGGAAAATCATTACGTATTTTATTTGTTTCCAATTCAGATGATTGCATAATATTATTACTAAAGTAGTAAATATAAATGGAGTGAAGAAAATGAAAGTTTTTCAGATTTCATAGTGAATAGAATTTATCATTTATCATTACCTTCTCTTCTTTGTCCAATAAGTTCCTCCTTCTTTTTTCCATGTCAAAAAATCCTGTATAAGAAGTTTATGATCAAAGGCAAGTTCTAGCTCATTGATTTTATGTATTGGGATCCATGAAATTTGCTGTGCATCATCACCGGCAGTAGGATTTCCTTTTACAACTAATACAATAAAGACAACAGTAAGCATGTGTCCGCGCGGATCTCTTTTAGGATCAGAATATACTCCCAAAATGTCTATAGGATGGACCTCTAATGATGTCTCTTCATATACTTCTCTTATAATAGCCTCTTCTATGGTCTCTCCTTCATTTACAAAACCTCCCGGTAATGCAAAACAATTTTTATAGGGATCCTTTAGACGTCTGATTAATAATATCGAAGAATACCTGTGAATAATAGCATCAACAGTGGGAATAGGATTTTTATATATTTTCAAGTGATTCTCTGTGACAATTTTAAAAACGATTGAAAATAATATATATGTTTAATCAATTTATTTATATATGCAGTTGTTATGGAGAGAGCCTTGGTTGAAACCCTTAATAGACTATGATCTTGATTCTGAAAGTTGTGGCTTTTGTAAAGCAAAATTTATTGGTTTATCTTTCGTAACATCATGTGAATTTTGTAGAATAGATATTATGCATGACAAATGTGCGAATTCACATATATTAAAAAGTCATATGTCTGAACTAGAAACAAAAATTGGTAAACATAAAGATAAGCCATTACATGATTTTCAATGAGATCTTCTCTTTATTTTATAATGAGATTAAGCATCTACCATTTTTTGATTTGATGATACTTTTAGAATGTAATTGTATGAACAAATTTAAAAATACAATTACTTTTATGGTAAAAGTTAGAAACAAAAAGAATAGTTATCATCTCCTTTGAATTTTTTTTTCATAAAGTTTGTCCTAGTTGAGGTGTAGATAAGATTAGTTTTTTAGTGTACTCATTTTTTGGAGCAAATATAATTTCTTTAGTTAAATTAAATTCGATAATTTTGCCTGCATACATAATTCCTATTTTGTCTACTAACTCAGAAATTAAAGCAAGGTCATGAGAAATTAAAATTATGCTGATTCCTTTTTCTTTAAGCTTTTTCAATAATTTAATTATTTGTGCTTGAATAAGTACATCTAAAGCTGTAGTCGGTTCATCAGCAATGATGATATCAGGTTCTAGCAATAAAGCTATAGCTATAACAATTCGTTGTTTCATACCTCCACTTAACTCATGGGGATATTTTTTAAGAACAGATTTTTCTAATCCAACATTCTCTAGGAGTGTTATTACTTTTTCCTTATCATAAGATTGACCGTGTGTTTCAAATATATCTTTAATTTGGGTTTTTATTGTATACACAGGATCTAATGAATTCAAAGCTCCTTGGAAAATAAGAGAAATTTTCTTCCATCTAATTCTTGAATCAAAGTCTTTATCTGATAACTTTGTTATTTCTTCTCCATCTAGAAAAATACTTCCTGCTGTAATTTTCCCAGGAGATGTTAGATTTCTCATTACTGCCGAAACCAATGTGCTTTTACCACATCCTGATTCTCCAGCAATGCCAATTGATTCACCTTTTTTTAATTCGATAAATATATTATCAACTGCATTTATACTTTTATTATGTAGATAATAAGAGACACTTAGACCATTTATAAGTAACTTATTTTTTAACAAAGCTAATAATTATCTCACCTGAATAAATATATTTTGAATATTCACTTCTTATAGCGTTGGAGCCCTCTATATATATATGGAGCAAATAGCATTAATGATCGAGAATTATTGAAAACTCCTATTTGTTCATTCGATGCTAAAACAGGTATTTTATGTTCAAAGTGTGAATCTAAATTCAAAAGCGGTCATCTATCAGTTGGAGATATTGAGGCTTCTATGAAATTAACTGAATTAGCAGATAAAAAAAATATAATTGATAAATTTACATTAGTTGGAGCTCACAAAATTGATGAAGAATTGATATTAATACTCCCCACATCAGATATTAGTATATTACGTTCGAATATGGAATTATTAAATTATATAAAAAAAGGATTTAACAATGGTGTGTGGTTCATTGAAAGCGGTGCCACAGAGAGACGATTTATTGAAAATTTAATATTTCCTGTGAAGATTGTTTCAATCAATTTAGTTTGGCTCCCTGATGGAAACAAACTTACAAAAATAATAATATCTAAAAAGAAAAATCAAAATACGAAAATAGATACCAAACTCGTTACGAAAATTGCAAAAGAAATTAGAAATATAGAATTACTTGTAGAATATATAGATTAACCCTATAACAATATGGAAAAAATTGAAATAAACCATATTAGATATAAATTCAATTGAAAGAAACAATTAAGAGAACCCATTTTGCTAAAGAATTAAAAGAAAATTTACTTGGACATAAAGTAAATGTAGGTGGTTGGATTGAAGATATTCGTGACATTGGAAAAATAATATTTTTAGTAATTAAAGATATTACAGGACCAATCCAAGTCATAGTTGATCCAGAGGAGTTTCCACAAATAAGAGATTTACCCAGACAAAGCTCTATCTTACTCTCTGGCAAGTTACAAAAAAGCAAAGCAAAAGAAATGAAAGTAGAGTTAAAATTAGAAGAAATCGGAGACATATATCATTCTAACCATCCTCTACCCATTGATCCCACTGGACGATTAGAATCGGCAATTGATAAGAGGTTGGATGCAAGAGCATTAGATTTAAGAAATGAAAATGTTTCAAAATTATTTATTATAAGATCTACCGCTTTAGAAATTATAAGAAAAACTTTAAGGGAGATGTATTTTATTGAAGTCAATACTCCGAAGATTATAGGAAGTGCCAGTGAAGGAGGTGCAAATTTATTTGAATTTGATTACTTTAAGAATAAAGCATATCTTGCACAAAGTCCTCAGCTTTATAAAGAACAACTTGTATTGGCATTGGATCGTGTCTTTGAAATAGCACCATATTTTAGAGCAGAGAAATCTAATACTGTAAGGCATTTAACAGAATTTTATAGCGTAGATATTGAAGCCGCTTTTTTAGACTATTATGATATAATGGAAATAATGGAACGAGTAATAAAAAACGTTATAATAGGAATAAAAGATTCAGGTTTGATAGATCTTACAAAAAATGAATTTGTAAAAAACGCAATTGAGACAAAATTTGAGAGACTAACATATCAGGCCTGTATTGAAGAACTTAAGGAAAATGGTGATCGTGTAGAATATGGAGATGATTTATCTGATTCATCTTTACGAAAGTTAGGTCAATTACATCCTGGTTTTTATTTTATAACCGGCTGGCCTTTAAAATTAAAACCCTTTTACATTCTTGAAAATGAAAAAGATCATTTTCTTTCTGATTCATTTGACTTACAAATTGGTTATCTAGAATTAATATCTGGAGGGTCACGACAACATGATCCCTCTAAAATCAGAAATAGATTAGCAGAACAGGGTCTGAATCCAGATAAATTCTCAGACCACTTAAAGGTGTTTGATTGGGGAATGCCTCCACATGCTGGCTGTGGTTTAGGTCTTGATAGATTAATGATGTGTTTAACAGGATCAATGAATGTAAGAGAAGTTGTATTATACCCAAGAGATCCTTACAGAATTAGTCCTTAATTAAAAGTATATTAATTTCCTGTATTTGATCGTCATTATTAGATATAAATGCTTTAAAGGTATGCAAAGAAGTAGAATAAATTATCCAAATAACAGGATTAATTAACATAAAGATTCTATCCCTAGCAGAAGGAATGGGTGGAGAAGGATGTGAATGAAAAATCGCAATAATATCTAAATTCATCAATCTAGCTTTATCATATGCATTGTATAAATCGTCGGCATCGATATTAAATTCGATCGATGAGTGCGAAGAATTGTTCATAGGTAAAATGTATTGAACAATTGGTTTGGTATTAGATCTTTTTCCTAACAATATAGCGCAAGATTCATTAGGTAATGTGTTAACTGCTAATTTCTCTAGTGTATGTAAGTCGCTATGATGGATTGATATAGTTTCCATATTTATAAAAAACAAAAAGAAGATATCCTTTATATCCATAAACAAAATAAGAACAAAATAATCTCAATGGTTATCCGATAAATATTGAAATAATTATTTATAATAGAATATAATTTACTATAATTTAGGGAATGATAAAAATTAATTGTATTTAATACTAATGAACAAAATTTTTATTCTAGCTGGAATTTTGCCTTCATGTATGGATGTATTGTACAAAAATAGTCATATTCCTTTTCTTTAAGATCAGCACGCAAAAGAGTATAATTAGCATTTGCCATAATTATAGAAGAATCAAATGATTTACCATCATCCTTCAAACTTGTTACTGTATGGGGGACATTGTCCTGGTTTACCCAAATCATACCCACATTATCTTTCTTGACTATCAATTGAGCAGGATCATAAGCTGGATTTCCTTGGGCTGAGGATCCTGCTAGAATATTAACTTTAGCTAATTTTGTTATATCTGTTACAGGTTTTTGATCGGCTATTATTTCTTCTTTCTTTACTTGTGAGTCGGCTTCTGGATTTTGGAGCTGCATTCCAAGGATAGAAAAAGAAATTATACCTATTATAACTGCACCAACAAATGATGCAAGATAAAGTTTTACTTTTGAACTGTTTCTATATATTCCAAGAATTACTGCAGCTGCTGTAACAGAAATAAGTATTAGTATTCCAATATAAACAAATATTGTGGGTGTTTGTCCACTAGCCAAGATGGCAGCAACTAACCCAATTATAATTAATACTCCTAATGTTATAAATGATCCTAATTTAGCTTTCTTAGAAGAGGGAAATCCGTCTTTAAAAATGCCGGGGGCCAAAAAAACCATCCCTATCAAAAGTGTCAGCAAAGAAACAGCATGCATCCCATCAAGAAATGTTTTTGCAATACCAGATAAGGAGACAAATACACCTACAATCCCTATAGAAGTCAATCCTATGCCTGGCGTTAACAAGTCCCAGTCTGCCATGCTTTATGAGTTGAAGAATTTCGCTATAATTTTAACCTTTTCAACTAATGTTAATAATAAATATTTATTTTAATATTATAAAAATTCAATATCTGGCTAACGAATAAAATAAATCCAAGATATGTAAATAAAATTTGGAGACCCAATGCAGTGGACATAAAATCATATACTGAAGTTTCAAAACCTCGTATTGTAGTAGTTTTAGTAATAACAGCAGTAACCTCTTTGCTAGGTGCAACTCGATTTGATAGTACCCCATCTATTCCTTGGGATGTATCTTTTTGGCAAATCGGTTTTTTAGTTTTAGCAGGAGCACTTGCCTCGATGGGTTCTAGTGCATTAAACCATTACTATGATAGGGATATAGATAAATTCATGATACGAACGGATAAAAGACCAATTCCTGCTGGTAAATTATCTGCAAAGACTGTTTTAATTTACGGTCTCTCTCTAAGTATAATTTCTGTAATAATTGCCTGGTTAACTTTAAATCCTGTTGCTACTTTTATGATTGCTTTGGGAATATTTTTCTATGTTATAATATATACAGTTTGGCTTAAAAGGTCAAACTCCGCTAATATTGTAATTGGAGGATTCGCTGGAAGTGCGGCATCAATGGCAGGATGGGCAACTACAATTGGTACAATTGATTTAACTGGATTCTTAGTAGGTTGGCTTGTCTTTATGTGGACTCCTCCTCACTTTTGGTGTCTAGCAATAAAAAAAAGAGAAGAGTATGCAAGTGTCAATGTTCCCATGTTACCAGTTTTAATAGGTAATGAAAGAACTGCCAAATATATCTTCATTAATACTGCTATATTGCTTCCATTTTCTATTTCCTTATACTTTTTCGGGTTAGGTCTTTTATATACTGCTATAGCCTTAGTTTCAGGTACTCTAATGCTCATTTATCATTATAAATTAACTAAGAATCCCACTCCAGAATTTGCGTGGAAAGCATACAAAGTAACTGCTCCATATCTTGTGATAATATTTATTGGAGTTGCACTTGATGCACTTTTTTACTATAGGATTTAAGAAAGTACACACATATTCTGTCTCTACTGTTCAATTATTTTATCAATTCTATTCTTCTCTTGTCTTTGGAGATCCAAGAAACTTTTAAAAGACCATATATTTCGAGGTCTAGTAATATTTTATTGATGTCAGCAAGATCCAATTCTATTCCTTCTTTGGCAAGGACTGAACTTAATTCTGAATCAGTTAAGGTGTTAGATTGTTTTATTTTTTCATAAACAATATTTCTTATAGGATATCTCATAAACTAATTAAAATATGGGTTCCCGATTATATTAAAATATATTCATGTTAAAAATAATTAGTTATTTGATGTTTACCGATTTTCTACTTATATTCATAACTTGAATTTCGCTAACACCTTGAGTTTTTTTTATATATTCTTCCAGAGAATCCATTTGGCCCTCAACGTCGTTCAAGCTAAAATCACATATCAAAGAATTAAGTCCAAAAGCAATAGGTTCCTTTCCATATCTTTCTAAACCCATTTCATTAGGGATGTTGGACTTTAATTTGGAAATAACTTCATCAAGATCCGTGTCAGCTTCTAATGGAAGAATCTTAATTCGAGCAATGAGGCGTGACATTTTAAGGGCCTTCGAAACTACAGTTAACACATTTATACAGTCGTGCAAATTCTCTACAGCTTTGACATCTCCACAGTAGTACATAACCACAATTTGGACAATAAAATTTCACACATTCATCATTTGGCATAATAGGTCTATTACACGATGAACAAACAGGCAATTGCAATGTTGACATTTTAAATCTATTGGAAAAACACCGAATTTATATTTTGCTCAATTTAACAGATGCCTAAATTCATTTCCTAACAATGTGCTTATTAATTTAATACTTTTTTTTGATCCTAATATCTTTGATAAAGCAAAGCTATGAAAATCAAAATTGGCAGATTTTGAAATATCTAAAATATCTGAATCAGAAACGATAGAAAAAAGGGCATCAATTGACTTGTTGTCTAATCTTTCCATTATCTTTCTAAAAAAAAGCATTCGTTGAAACTCTTTACCAAATATTAAAAACCAATCTCTTTCATAATCATTCAATAACGAATTAAAAATTCTTTTTTTATAGCGTGCAATATGTCTTCCTGCCAAAATTCCCCCCATTCCGCATGAAAAAATACCACCAGCAGTGGTCGGTTTTGTTTGGCCAGCTGCATCACCAATGATTATTGTATTATCATATACAAATTTTTTTAATGGTCCTCCTACCCAAACTGGCGCATAAATTTTCCTGATGATAGAATATTTAGAACCAAAACTTTCAATAAATGATTCCAAGGTTTGTAATGTATTTATTTTCCTACCGGCTACTCCTAACTTGCCTTTGCCATTTCCGCTTGGTATTATCCATGCAAAGAAATCAGGGTATTTTTCTTTATCAAATTTTACTAGTATTTCATCTGGATTTATCCAATCGGCAAAAATTTCATATTGTGCTGATTGCAAAACACCTTGTCGATTTTGATTATTGATAAGAGAAGTGATACCCCTTGCATCAATAAAAAACTGAGAATAATAAACATGATCTTTAGTTTTGATTACGAACTCTTTTTTGGATTTATCATAATTTACTGACACAACTAAGCTTTTCGTTCTTATTTCACTTCCTAATTTTTGAGCCTGAAATGCCACTTGTTTGTCAAGTTCTCGTCTGTCTAATACTATTATTTCACCTCTATTTGTACTGACTTCAAATCCTTTTGTAGAGGAAACGATTTTTGCTTTATTTACTTCATTTAAAATTGCCTTACTTGATGGAATTATTCCTAATTTTTTTAATCCGTCAAGACTAACTAAACCCCCACAATGTTCTGGAGTACCAATTTCATAATCTTCTTCTAAGACGGCAACTGAAAGACCAGACTTTGAAATTTCTCTAGCGCATAATAACCCTGAAATGCTTCCACCTACAACAATGGAATCAAATTTTTTTTCCATGATATTATAAAATTATTTTAATATTAATAATTAAAATGTATTTTTCATGGAACTAAAACAAGTTATAATAGTGAGAAAAGATTTGAAAATGGGAAGCGGCAAATTAGCTGCCCAAGTGGCTCATGCTGCAATATTAGCAAGTGAAAAAGCCAGAAATAAAAATTTTGAATGGTTCAAGGAATGGTTTAATTTCGGTCAACCAAAAATAATTTTAAAGGTTAATTCATTAAAGGAATTAGAGGCAATTCATAAGTTGGGACAATTTAATAACTTAGCAACTGCTATTGTTATAGATGCGGGATTAACTCAACTCGACGCAGGGACCGCTACTTGTGTGGGAATTGGGCCTGCACCTATTTCTTTAATAGACAAAATTACAGGCGGCTTAAAACTACTTTAACAAGCCATTTGAGAGGACTCAAATCATATAGTTGAAGGGATGTAAAATATAATAGATTATGTTATATATCCATACTGGGATAACAAATATTACTGAAATAACAAATCGGAAATTAACGGCTTATTCTTTAGTTAAAAATTATTAACACAAATATTTAATTTCATTCTTTTATTAATATATTTAATACTATTTGCGCAAGAAGAAAAAAAATTCTATTCATAATTCCCAAATTACATTAGATGAAGTTATAATTAAAAAATTTGAAGAAAAGATAGAAAAAGTACTTTTAATTAGCAATAAGAATAATCACCCGATTGTTTTGTATCGAAGAACAATAGAGGAGAATGAAGTAAGTATTGAGGAAGAAATAGCCAGTGTATCAGAAAAATATGTGGTAGTTCAAATTTTTACTCACGGTGGCTATTTACCAGTATTATTTAGAGAACAACATATATTTACTCCTGCTGAATTTCCTTACTGGATTATAAAGAGAAGTAAAAGTATGGTATTACATTGTTTGGAAAATATTGATGAATTTATAAATAATTATAATAATGAATAATTTAAGAATTTAACTACTAATAAGATCGATACTGACAGTACAGAGTAGATAATCGTTCTTGTAATCTCTTACTATGAGTTTTTCAATTTATTATTATTCTAAGATGAACAATCCAGGCATCCTATCCCCGGCTAGATATCTTAAGGTGGCACCTCCACCAGTAGATACATGACTTACTTCTTTTTCAGATACACCTGCTTTTTTCATTCCTTCCATAGTATCCCCACCACCAATCAGAGTTGTAGCTCCTCTCCAATATGCAAGGGCCATACTCTTAGCAATATTTATAGTTCCATTTGAAAAAACATCCTTTTCAAATAATCCCATTGGTCCATTCCAAAAGACTGTGCCTTTTCTAGTAGAACCAAGTTGGGAAGAAAAATTTTGTATAGTATCTTTTCCAATATCGAATCCGCTCATGCCATCTGGTATGTCTTCCTTACAATAAATAAAAGAAGAGTTTTCTGGGTTGGATGATACAAGATGATCCGTAGGTAAAAGAATTTTTTCACCATATCTTTTTAAGGAGAGCTCTACCCATTTCAGGTGGTCATAATCAATAATGGAGTTTCCAATTTTAAATCCTTTTGATTTTAAAAAAGTATAGGCAGCAGCTCCTCCTATCAAGACTTTATCTGCTTTTGGCAATAAATTTTCTAAAGCACCGATTTTGTCTTTAATCTTTACACCTCCAATAACGATTATAAAAGGACGCATAGGATGTTCCTTTATCATGGTCAAATATTCTATTTCCTTTTTTAAATTAAATCCCCCTAATTTAATATTAAAGAGGGTAGCTGCTCCATAAGTTGAAGAATGTTTTCTATGAGAAGTACTAAATGCATCATTAATATATATATCTGCAAGAGAGGCAAGTCTCTTTGAGAATTCAGGATCATTAAGTTCTTCTTCTTTATAAAAACGAAGATTCTCTAATAATAAAACACCATCACATGGAATGGTTTTAATTTTGTTTTCAACTTCATCCCCGATAGAATTATTGACAAAGCTCACTTGCCTTTTAGAAAGAATTGTTGATAATCTATGTGCGACAGGTTTCAACGAATAATTATTTTGATGGTTTTTAGGCCTTCCCAAGTGAGACGCCAAAATAACTTTGCAATTTCTTTTGGTAAGATATTCTATGGTAGGCAGTGACATTCGGATTCTATAATCCTCACCGATATGACCATTTTTTATGCTTACATTGAAATCAACCCTTACAAAGGCTATTTTTCCTTCATATTCTTTATCATCTAAATCCTGAAGAAATCTCATATTATTTACATATGAAAAACAAATCTCATACAATAAAGGTTATGATAGTTAAAGTACTGTTAAATAACAAGTAAAAAAAACTTCAACTATATAATTAAGTTTTTATCAAAAAATTATACTATGAAAATGTATTCATGTTCCATTTCTTCGAACATTATTTAATGATAAATAAAGTTTATCTTTAATCCACAAATTATATATACAATCTCCTTTCTGATTAAAAAAATTAATTTATTAAATTAGATGTAGTAGGAATCTTTAGGTACTCAAAATAAGTACTAAAGAAATTTTTAAATTCTTTACCATGAATAAGTCAATTAGATAAAATTAACTGATAGACATATTCATAAATTTAACTCTAAAAATAGTCGTAGTATGTATGCAAATATAAATAATAAAAAATAATTGAGTTAGTATACAACGTTTATAAAATTTTAATTAAAATTATGGATTTATTTTAACTTCGTTATACGAGTTTCGGTTGGACATCCTATTTTGCTAGATGCTATTTTAAAACCTTCTTTTGCTAATGATAGATTATCTAAATGAACATAGGCTTCAATAATGGATTGGCCGGGTTTAAGACGTGCCGCTAACCCTGTTGCTTTACCAAAGGCTCTTCTCATCCCTTCCTGAAGTCGGTCTGCACCAGCTGTCGCAATCATCTTATTTTCCCGAAGAAGAACATGTGGATATACCTTTAATTTGGAAAAGAAGGTATCTTCTCCTGCTTGAGCCATTCTTTTATTGACTGCCAATCTAGCAGCTTCTAACGCATTATGTCGTATTTGAATATTTTCAGTTACTAATAATTCTAACTTAAAATCATAGTCATTACGTGCATGTCCAGAAGAAAATTTTGCAATTTTAGATTGAGGTTTGCCAGCAATATATTCCCTTCTAACATACGGCATTCCCCGGGGTTCCCTATAATTAGCACCTTTCATTTTTGAATCACGAATCTTTTTATATTTAAAATAAACTTTGATTTATTCGTTTACGTTGAAGGATGGGATAATGTCAAATGATAATAACGATACAGAATTTGCTTTTGTAATAGACGGCATTATTGATCGCAATGGTGTAATAGTGATAGAGTCGGTTAAACAGCAAGACCAATTAAGAAGTAAAGGATATGGAGAAAAAATCAAAGATATGTATATATTGGAAACTTATGAAGCTCTTTTTCTGTTATACTGTAAAAGGTTAGTTCTTAAAAAACAAAAGAATATACTCGATTTCTCAAATTTTCTTCAAACATTATTAAAAATCGATTTATTTATTTTTACAAAATTTTTGATATTTAGGGATCTTCGAACACGTGGGTATATTGCAAAGGAAGGTTTCGGTTTTGGGAATGATTTTCGAGTTTATGAAAGAGGCGAATATTCCAGAAGAGCCGCCAAATATGTGATTTTTGGTATAAATGAAGGTATAAGTATAAAAGCAAATACATTATTTCAAAATATTCATTCAATAGAAAAAATGGGTAAAGAAGCAATTATAGCTGTAATTGAGAGAAGAGGAGAAATTATTTATTATAAGGTGAATCAAAAGAGATTTTCTCAAAATGTCAAATTCCTTCCAGAGCAAAAAATAATCTCATCTCCATAGCTGTTAAGATAAATTTATTTATCCAACATCTTCAAAAAGAATGCTATAAAAATAATGATGTCGTTGATAGTCCCCCTATTATCATGGAAACATGTAAAATGAAGAGAATACCGGACTACTGAATTTTATAGAATGTGCTCCGACCGGGATTTGAACCCGGGATCGTCGCCTTGAGAGGGCGAAATGCTTAACCGGACTACACCATCGGAGCTCATTAAGTTTATAAAATTATTGTTATAAAAGTTCTATTACTCAATATCACATTAAGCAAAAGAAGATCATACTCTCTCCCCAAAAAAATTTTATATTATTAATGCAAAAATTAAATAAATTACATTGAAACGGCTCAGCTATGCAGTAATAACTGGAGCGGTTAATGGTTCTATAATTTTTTTAGTTCTTGCACGTAATTTAGCTTTATATTTTAAATTACGTGGCTTAGTTCTTAATCTATATCCGCAACATGGACACCATAATCCGTCCCATTTTATAAATATCTCACAAATTTGACAACGCTTTTGACCACTAGCATATCTCCCAGATCCTACAGGTTTTTGTGCTTTATGTCTTACGCAAATACCTTTACAAGTCATAGTATTTATATGCCCAAAACTACTATTTAAAGATGAGTAATACTCATTTATGATTGATAAAGAAGATATACAAACTATATTCTAATAAAAAAAAATAAATCTTGTGATGGATATATTATTTGATTGAGATATTTTTTGTTTCAAAAGCCTCATTCATTGAAAGATATTCTTCTATCTTCATTCTAACGTCATCAGGCTCTGTATCTTCCATCCCAGATAATCCAGCTTTGAAAGAAATATTATTTCCAGAAACTTTAACATCCTCAATTTCCATGTCAGCATAAACATTCGCTAATTCAGATACCCAATCCTGGGCTTCTTGTTGATCTATTCCATTCGTATCAATATTTACATTAAGCATTTTTGTCATTCAAAGACACCTAACCTTGATAATAAAAAGACATTAATAAATTTGCCTAAATTTTAACAGCAATAAATATAAATTTTGACGCTATTCAGCTTCTTCAAATCTCCAGTGTTTTTTCAACTCTTTATCGAATTTAGACATTTGTTCTTCATTTAATGGATCTCCACAATTTTTATGAGTCGGTACCACAGTCATTCCTGCTAATTTGAATTCAACTTCATAAAAATGAACTGAAGGGCAATTACACATTATGAAATATGTTACAATATTATATTTATATTATTATCATTAAAATTATAATATAATAAACATTTATCAATCCTTTTTTAGTAATATTAGTTAATGATAAAAGACCAACTCTCAAAATTGCAGATATTTATCATTTCTGTCTTAGTTTCTTCTGCTCTACTTGCCACGACTGACCTTTTATTTTCAAATGCGTTTGCTGTAGATAATAATTGGTATGTAGGCGAAGGTGTAACTAAAGATATGTATGTAAAATACAGAATGAGTCATTTTGATACTAATAATGGAAGAGAATTTACAATGACGATATATTTCAAGGACCAGGATGATAAAGGGAATTGGATAGCACCAGTTTTTGTAGAGGATCAAGGCAAAGTATTAAATGGAACATTTCTACTAAGTCCGTTGGATTTAACTGCTTTAGGAACATCTCAAATTCCTCCTGAAATGAACAAATATAGAAGCGCTTATGCCAGTTCATTACAATGGCTAGCAGCCTTTGTCCCTAAACCTGGACAATCTCTAACTGCTGGATCATGGGGCAAAATAGCATCTATTGGTGGTTCGGAGATTAAACCATCAGGCCATCAAGAATTAAATATTCCAGCCTTTAAGGATCCAGTCGATACCGTCAGAGTTGAATATTATAAAGGTGTAGCCAGCAATACGTATATTTTGAACGAATTTCCTTATCCTGTAATGGCGAAAACTTATGTTGATGTTACTACAGGTTCGGCTCCCATTCAGTTTCAGTACATCTTGGTAGAGACGGGCAAAGGTCAACCTGCAATGCCTGAAACATCCATAGTTGAAGTGACACCTCCACTAAAAGAGAGAACTGCTAGGGGAGACTACTATGTTTCGTTAGATTGGAAACCACCTGTAATAACTACAGGCAACGAAACTACATTTACTGTAGAAATAGCAGACAAAGATCAATTTCCTGTTACTCAAGCTAGCTATGATCTTATAATAATGGGTTCAAACAATACTATATTGCTAGATTTGAAAAATCAGTTGGCACGAGAGGGTATCAAATCTCATAGTATAACATTTGATCAGCCAGGGATAGTAACTGTTAAAATTAAAGTGACTAGTGTAAAGGGGGTAACCACAGGAATCTTTACTGAACAAGTAGAATTTCAAATTCCCGTTAAATAGACATTAATTCCCTCTCTTTTTTTAGGTCAAATATTTAAGAATAATTTGTTTTGTTTGAAGAAAAAATTTGTCTAGTAAGAAACGTGTAATTCTGGTCTTTGGGTCATTAGTGATTCTTTCTATCATCATAAATATTGCTATAATTGCTTCAAATGGCGGATTTGATAATCCTGCAAGATCAATTACAATACCTGAGGAGCAAGATCTATGGTCAGCTGGAAGTAAAATTCATGATGGTGACGAATTCTTGTATAATTTGACTATACAAAATGGAAACAAGAACCTAGATAACTATTTGATAAATATACTCTTCCGAAATAGTCAAAATTATTGGAATACTGAATTTATTATATCCAATGAAAGTACATCAGCAAAAATTTCTTCTCAGTTATCAAAATCCAATCTGATCATAAAAGAGAAGCCGGTAAAAAATCAAAAATATATAGATATTGTGGAATCATCAATATTACAAATAAAAGACATCACAAGAGAGCCAAAATATCTAGTAATAGGTGCAAAATGGGATTCTATTAATACTGGAATAAAAAATATACCCATCAAAATTACTTCAAAAGAATATTTGTTGTCAAAAGTAGGAGAATTGGAAACATTTGTTTTGAGTTACAAAATAAAAGATCTTAGCAGCAATATTTGGATTTCAAAGAATTTGCCATTGCCTGTGAAAGCTGAGATATACAATGAAGAAGATAAATTAAATTATAAATATGATATAATCAGGTTAAATAGACACCCTAAATAAGAATAGAATAATTGAATTTAATGTTTAACTAATACATTCGTTAATATCCAATTAACATAGTTTTCAACATCTTTATCTATCCTACTCCAAATATGTATTGACCCTGGCAATACCTCTAATCGTCCCTTCTCAAGTGATATGCGAACTCCTTCCTTTCCTTCATACATATAAGCATCTGAAACTGATGCACCAGGTATAGTTTCTATCGCTTTTGATTTTACTAGTTCTCGTGGTATGGAAAAGTTTTTTTTAAATCTATCAACAACAATTCCAATATTTTCGCTTCCATAAGAATCTAATAAATAGATTTTGCTAGGATCTGGAAAATGCAACTTTAAATCTATTCCATATCGTGCACCTACAAATTGTGCTATTTCGTTTATTTTTGAATAAATCATATTTGGATTACTATTTGTATATTTCATAAAGAAATTTCTATTTGTATTAAAGTTCATTTTTAAATCTTCAAGAATTTTGCTAAACATCATAAATTATCACATAATGCTATATCTATTTATATTCTTGTATACTTTTTAGATATATAACTAAATTATGTCTATTAAAAATATCAATTCTGAAAAAGAAAATATACACAATTATCAGAATACATGTTCTGAGTTTATCAAAGATCTTTCGTTAGATTATCTGAATTGGGTCGATAGATACAACCTTACTCCTGAAGAAATGCAAATGAGGAAACAAAAAATTAATGATACAGTTATTAAATCAAGTCATATTATTGACAAATTTGGGGACACTATAAAAAAAATAGATATTATTATGAATGATGGGATTTCTAAAATGGCGGAATATACAGCAGGCTATCCATTTCAATTTTCAATTCTTGTAAATAATTTGACAAGATATACATACAATCCGTCTGGAGGGGAAATAAGATTAAACATAAAGGCTATTCCAAATTATGGAAAAGGAGTAAGAATAGGTAGTTATGACAAGTCTAATTTAATTTTATTAAACTCTTCCTCATCTGTTAATTATTCATTTAACAAATCAAGCTTGGAATCTGCAGATATTTTAGATGATTATATAATAATTGATGCTAAAAATTGTCTCAATAATGACATTATTTCGGCTACTGTAATAGTAGAGGAGATCAAAGACAACATTGTTTTTGAAAAGAGAGGATTTTCAACTTTGATTTTAGTTATTCAAAAAAATTGATCTATCTAATAAAGATTCAGACTGATACTTTATTGTAAATCTCTTCCATTGTATTATTGAATTATTACTTTCAAAATTGAGAGAGGTAAATCAATATCAAAAAAGCCTTTCCCGATAAAGAAGGTTGACAAATCATATAAATAATTATGAATAATTATGTTACTATAAAAAAAATAAAATTATACTATGTATACATATTTAAAATAATTTGTATTTCATCAATTTTACTAGATTTAGATATAAATATTATAAGAAGAACATTTTCTAGTTAATTATAATTTGATAATCAGTATCATATATTAAATACTTTCTAAAACAATATTTAATGAAAAGGATTAAATTAATATATTTTCATCTAACTAACCTAAAAAGTAAATATTGATTACTTAGAGAGAAGGAACTATTAATATTAATTTTATATACAAATTGAAACAAATACTCTAAATATACGCAAAAAATAAATTTCACTCAAAGCAATTCCTTTCCAAATAAAAAAGGCTAAATAACCAACGTAACTGAAATCGTATGGGCGACGATCGTCCAGTTTGGTCTAGGACATCAGATTGCCAATCTGGTAACCCGGGTTCAAATCCCGGTCGTCGCATTGTTTATAGTGAAAGTAACAGTTTAACTCCTACCACTCCCACATGCACAGAAGCCAAATTCATCAAAATGAGAATTACAAATTTCGCATTTTTCGAAGAATTGAATGTCCCATACATGTTTTCCATATAATTTATAGTGAGTATCAATTTCTTTGGGAATAGGTGAAGAATTAAAACTATCTTTTGTACCTTCTAAATTAGCATCTTCATAACGTTTTTTTTTGCTTTTAGATTGTTTTTTCATTATTATTCTTAGAATATTTTAAATTTGACTTGATTATATCTACGGCTTTGGAAATGCGTTCTTTATTTGGAAGTTGTATCAGAAAAATATTGGATGTATAGATATGTCCATTACTTTTAGGAATAATTCCTAATAATCCACTATCCTTTAATGCATCAAAAAAGTTAATAGAAGGACTGCCTGGAATTAAGAAATTTTCTTCAATTCCTAGGTCGATAAATTCCATCTGAATATCGACAAAAACATGATTACCATCATAAAAAATATTTAATAAAACATCGACTACATATTTTTTTCCTCTACATTTCTCAATAATAATATCGTGCAAATGTTGTTGAACATAGATACAAGGAATTTTCTTGTCAGCATATTCAATTATTCCGAAACCGTGTTGATGGACATTGCTAATTAAGTCGTTAAGGGTAGTAAACTGCCTAAATTTCACTTTATATACTATAATTTATAGATATTTTAGTCTATTCATATTAGGTTTATAAACAAAAAAATTCAATATAGATTTATTGATTTTGCTAATAAAAATATTTTATTGTTATCAGCCATAGTATGAAGATTACGATTAATCTTATCGTAAACATATAGTAAATCAATTATTTTTGTTCGATCTAAATTAATAGATATCGAATCGTTATTTGTAGTGGTGATCTTAGGATAGTTAAAATCCTTAACTGTTGTTTCGATATTATTAAAGACTGTACTTTTCATGTTTGTTAAAGTTGATTCATTTAAAAGCATTGTGATTTGAGATGTTGAACCACTATGATCTTTGTAGATTATATTGACTGCCTCTTCTAAAGGTAAATAATATTCATATTTACATTTTATATTATGTTGGTGTAGATAATTGATTAATCCTCGCAAGGAGGTTACAATTTCTTTCTTTATATCCCTACTGGCGTCGATACGATTTTTAATTTTAATATAGTCAGAAATTGATATGTCCACGAGGCTTCCTTTTATTTTTAAGCCCGGATAGGTTTTACGTAATGTTTCATCCAAAATTTGTTCACTTATTATGGACATTTTTTTGTGACCGGCTATTTCAAATGCACTATACATAATATTCAAGATAGATCTTATATTTCTAAAGTCAAAATCTTCATATAATATTTTTATTTGCGAGAAAAGTTCATTTCTTTGACCATCAGTAATAGTAGTATTAAGATTATAAAATTTAATATATTCTAATACTATATCAGAGATTTCCTCAAAAGTGTTTGATCCAGCGAGATCAATTTTGTAATTAGCCTTCTCCAACCTATCATAAATTGAACTATTTTCTGAGGCTATTTTAAGATAAGATGAGGGAGTGAGAATTAGCATTAAGATTGTATTAGAAATATGGGCATTAATAAGCGCCTTCATAAATGAAAGTGTTTCTTCATTGTTATCAAATTCGTCGAATTGATACAAAGAAATCTTATTAAATAATTTTAAATTGATTTTTGATAAAGTCGAAAGACGATTTATCATATCCAATAAAGTGATGGATTCATTATTTTCAAATTGATTCTGTATTATAGTTTTGATTGTTGATATGTCATTTTTTGAAAAATCCTCATTTCCAAGAATATTATCAATATATCCTAAATCAGGCTGCAATCTATTTTCTAATATCTGAAGGATTTTATTATCAATACCTCTACCTGATATAGATTCAAAAAATCCTAATTTAAATATTTTTTTCGCAATTTTGTTATCAGATTTAATTAGATCTTTTATATAATAAAGTAATTCTTTTTTTAAATTGTACAAATACTCCGGATCAAAACCGCTAATCATAGATTGATAAATACTTGGAATATTTTTTGGGTATATTTGTGACATATCGAGATAAGAAATAATTGCTTTTTCATTTGTTCCCGATATTTTTATATTAAGGGTGAGATGTGTTTTTCCTGAACCTACATCTTGAATAATAGTAATTATTCTGAATTTTTCCTTACTATCGTTAGTTTCTGTTTGTTTTAAAAGATCTTCTATACATGTCAAAATTGAATTTCTAGATTCTTGATGCCTTTTTCCACCTAAAACCTGAACATCTTTTAAATTAGGTGTAGGACTACTTGGAAAAGGATTTTTGTTGAGGTTATATGGATACAATTACAAACACCTTACATATCCATATACCAATCCACGAATCATAATTCCTTCATTACCCCCTGTAGACAATTCATATTTAGACCTATTTTCGTTAACTAATTGTTCGGCAAGGTCATAGAATTCTTTTTCTGAAATCTCATATTTATTAGAGAGATCATTTCTAAGCGTGGCTAATGGAACCCATCCAATTGAATCAGAGTATTTGCATATAGTTAAATCAAAATCTTCACTAAACCTTTGTAAATTAATAACCTTATGGGGATTAGGAATACTATTTTCAAATGCATGACTATTAGTAGTTGTTGCTAAGATTGAATCCATTAAAACAATCATTTTTCCTTCTAATTTTTCTACATGTTTATCAATAGAAGTCGCTAAGTTTTGAAAAGAAAGCTGAACTTCTTTTATTAGTTCAAGAGTGTATTTGAACTTTGGATCGGAATCCACGAGATATTGAAAATAACTATCTTTGTGCCAACAATAATTTGTACTCCCTTTTTTAGATACAATAATTTTATTTTGTTTTATCCACGTATTCAAGATATTATCCAGATCAACTGATGCAAATTCTTTGGTTAGATCAGTTTTTTTCAGTCCAGATACACCTGAAGAAAAAATTTTGTCAAATATTTTTTCTTCTAAAGACATATAGTACAATTTTGACTTTCTTATAAAAGATACTTTGTAAGTTTATACAATATAACTAGCTAATTTAGTTTAACTTTTAATATAGAATCATCTAAAGATAAATGGAATGATGAAATCCTATTCTGAAACATGATGAAAGCACTAGGGTATCTGACCGAATATAGTTGTATAAATCATATACTAAAGTTTGAGATAATCCATAATTACAATGACCCATCAACATTTAGAGTAGTATCAGTAGTACATTGTGAATTTTGAGTTTTAGAATAATTTATTATAAACTAAAATATTCTTTGCTATTATGAGTGTTCATTGTATTATCATTCTGATTTTTACGTTTTAGCTTTTTCTTTCGAGTCGTAGTTATTGTTGGTGTTGTTTAACCTTTTCCAATTTTTTAACATATTATTGCTCAAGTCTATATTAATTAACTAAAGCCATATTATATATGACCAAAAAAATATGGTCTATCAAGGATGTATTATATAGCAGGAATTTACATGTCTAAACAGTTAAAATGGAAAATTATATTCAAACTGAATCCGAAAATATCACCTTTGAAGATTTTAGTAAAATTGCATTAAGGCTTGGAAAGATAAAAAAAATTGAATCTCTCCCAAAATTAAACAAAGTTTACAAAGCAGAAGTAGATCTTGGCTCTGAAAGGAGAATAGTAGTAGTCGGAGCAGCGATGCATTACAAACCTGAAGAGTTAGAAGAAAAGTTAGTAATTGTATGTACAAATCTTTCACCTCCTCGGACAATAGGAAATGTAGAATCAAGAGGAATGATTTTAGCATTAGATGGAATGGAGGGAAAACCAATTTTTTTAACAATAGATAAAGGGGAGAAAGTCGAATTAGGTTCTAAAGTTCGTTAGATTTAACAATTTTTCATATTAGATAACTCAAGAAGAATTCTATTTTAACAAAGATAATAAGGAAATGAATGACAAAAAAAGCTTCCTTAATATTTCAATTTAGCCTACTTAATCTATTCTAGACTATGAAGTTTTCTTAAAAATTTGTAAATTACCGTATAATCCAGATCTGCGAATCTTGATTTTGTAGCATAATTGTATAATTGAAAAACAAGACCTGTAATAGGTAAAGAAAGTTCTTGTTCTTTGGCTGCTTCCATTACAAGAGCTAAATCCTTACTCATATTTTTCAAATAAAATGAAGGGGAGTAATCATCTTTTATCATTTTAGGCCCCTTATTCTCACTCATACCCGTTTTAAAATTAGTTGAATTTAATATCTTCAAGTAAAGGTTAGGATCAATTTCATATCTTTCAGATAATAATAAACCTTCAGATAAAGCCATTGCTATTATACCAATATTAAGATTAAGCGCCAACTTGATAGCATTTGCTGAACCTGCTTTCTTTCCTATATAAAAAACAGGATTACCTAGTTCTTCTAATATATGCTTTATTTTATTAAATGAGGATTCTTCTCCAGCTACAATTGGGACAAGTGTCCCAGTTAATGCTGCATTAGGTCCCCCCATTACCGGAATACTCATCATTGATATATTTTTTCTTTTAAATTTCTCATAACAATAAACTGATTCTTTTGGAGAAATAGTACTAAAGTCCGAAACTATTACATTTTTATTTGTTGTTTCACTTACACCATTTTTAGAAAAGTATATTCTATTAACTGCTTCAAAATTTGTTACACAAGTTATAATAAAATCAGAAGAATCTGCTACTTCCTTGGGTGTATTCAGAACTTTAGCACCTTTTTTTTCTATTGCTAGGGTTTTTGAAATATTGCGATTATTAATATTCACCTGAAATCCTTTTCTAATTAGACGTAAAGAAAGATTACTACCCATTAATCCTAATCCAATAATTCCAATTTTCAATAGAATGACATTAATAATAAAGGATAAAAAATATTTTTATTTTTGTTAAACACTAATAAAAATTTAGTAGAGAATTAAATATTTAAGTCAATATCTAATATAGTAGTTATTTCTGTCTAAGATAATAATTGTTGTTATGATTATTATAATTACAATTTTGTATTATGTTTTGTTTTGTTTGCTGAAGTATTTTATTCGAGGTATATAATAAAATATTTACTTCATTCATTAAATATACAATTGTAAATCTTAAATTAGACAAGTATAAAAACTGAATTGTTATCTATCTTAGTTTTATAAATCCTTAAGGGTTCTTCGGCAGGTAAGTTGAGGGGTACTCCATCATTAAGATTAAATACCGACATATGAAGTGGACAGGTCACAGTTATTTCTTCTTCATTTAAAAAACCCATAGATAGATCTGCATAAGCATGAGTACAAATTCTATCACTAGCGTATATTGTATTCTTTATCTTAACAAGAAGAATTTTTTTGTCATTAAAATCAAAATCCATCAACTCTCCTGGTTTAAGAGAATCAAGATCGCAAACTTTTACCCAATCTGGCATTATTTATCTAAAAAAAATAAGAGTAATATATGTTACCTATATTTATAATGTTTTTCAAAGATATCTTCAGTTTCCCTATATCTACTTTTTTCAATTTCGAGAATTTGTTCCATTGCTTCATCTATTTTTAACTTTAAGGGTTTGCCTAACCATTTATTTTCAATTAAATAATTAATCCAAGCACGAATAGTTGGACCCATTTTTCTTGAGATAGGCTCTAAAAACCCTCCAACTATCTCTCTTTTAGCTAGCTCTTCTGAGAGACCTCGAGACATAAGATAAAAGATTTGCTTTTCATCTATCTGAGCTACAGAGGCAGAATGTGTTGCTTTAACTTCATTAGACTCTATTTCCAGGCCCGGAATTGCATCAGATTTTGCCCCTTTATCTAATAATATAGCATGTCCTGCTAGATATGATTCAGTAGCTTTCGCATTTGTATGAATCTTTATCATTCCTTTAAAAAGAGACTTGGACGTATCCTTCAGTACGGATTTCACTAAAACCTTACCTCGGGTATTCGGCGCTATATGAATTAAATTGGAAGTGATGTCAAAGGATTGGTTACCTACTCCAAATATAATTTCAACATCTTCAGCTAAAGCTCCTTGCCCTTGCATGATACTATCAACTTTATATCTAGACAATTGTGACCCAAATAGAGCTAAAGACCAGGACATCTTTCCATCTCTTTCTACATAGGCTTTTCTATTGGAAAAACTAATTGCATCATAATCCATAGATTGTAATGTAACTATCTCACATTGAGCATTTGGAAGGATATAGGATTCAAGTAGTTCGAAATGTGTTTGTTGATATTCAGGATTCTTTAACCGCGGTGAATATATCTCTTGAACTAAAGTAGCTTTTGAAAATTCTTCACATACTACTATATTTCTAGATATTGAAGATAAACCATCCTCTGAAAGATAATTCACTATTCTAATAGGATCTTCCAATACAATATTCTTTGGAATCAAAATAAAAAGTCCATTTTGAAATGCTGCAGAAGATAGAGCCAAAAATTTGTCTTCCTGGTAATTTATTTTGTTTTTATTAAGATATTTTTGTATTAGATCAGAGTAATCTTTTAGAGCCTGAGAAATATTTAAAATAACAATACCGTTTTTTTCCAACTCTTCTGTGACAAATGATTTGAGAATTTTTGAATTTTTACATAATACGCTAGTAGTTTTATTAAACTCATCTATTCTATCAGAAAAAATATCCAAATCATTGGAGGATTCACGTTGTAAATTACTATCATTAAAAAAAACCTTCTCAGCAATTAATTTATTTGCATTGGAATATTTACTATAAAGTGAAGACGATTCTAATGGCAGGCTTGTATAACTTTTAAAGGCCTCATGTCGGGATTGGGTCATCCAAGATGGTTCTTCGAAGTTTTTTATAAAATTGCCAAAATTTTTTTCTAGCAAAGATAGTTGGTACATGTTATGATTTTCACTTTAAAAAAAGAAGATTGTTAACCGACAGAGTCTTCCATTTCGAGTTTGACAAGTCGATTTAATTCTACTGCATATTCCATTGGTAATTCCTTTGTAAATGGTTCTATAAATCCACCGACTATAAGTGACAAGGCATCGGACTCTGAGAATCCCCTGCTCATAAGATAGAAAATTTGATCTTCGCCGATTTTTCCAACACTAGCTTCATGAGAAATTGTTGCATCATCTTCATTCACTTCTACATATGGATATGTATCTGTTCTTGATGTTTCATCAAGTAAAAGTGCATCACATCGAACGTTTGACTTGACACCAGTAGCACCCTTTGCAACATGCAATAGACCTCTATATGTAGTTCTACCAGATTGTTTACTAACAGACTTACTTGTAATTCTAGATGTAGTATCTGGAGCTAAATGAACAGCTTTTGCTCCAGCATCTTGATGTTGATCCGAGCCAGCAAAGGCAATCGATACAACTTCTGCATGAGCATTTCTTCCAAGCATATAAACCCCAGGATATTTCATAGTCAATTTACTTCCAATATTTCCGTCAATCCATTCAACTCTAGCATTTTCATAGGCATAGGCTCTTTTTGTTACTAAGTTATAAACATCTTTACTCCAATTCTGAATAGTTGTGTATCTTATTTTTGCATCTTTCTTTGCAATTAATTCAACAACAGCAGAATGCAAGGATTCAGTTGTATAAACTGGAGCGGTACAACCTTCAATATAGTGTACTTCTGATCCTTCATCAGCAATAATTAAAGTACGTTCAAATTGTCCGATATTTTCAGCATTAATTCTAAAATAAGCTTGTAATGGAAGCTCGATTTTTACATTGGGTGGAACATAGATAAAAGAACCGCCTGACCATACAGCACTGTTTAATGCAGCGAATTTGTTGTCTTCTGGTGGTATAACCTTACCAAAATACTTCTTTAAGATATCTGGATGTTCTTTAACTGCTGTATCGGTATCTGAAAATATTACCCCTTGTTTTGATAAATCTTCACGTAAGTTATGATATACAGTTTCTGATTCATATTGAGCACCCACACCAGCTAGGAATTTTTTTTCGGCTTCTGGTATTCCTAGTTTATCAAATGTTTTTCTAACAGAGTCAGGTACATCATCCCAGCTTTTACTTTGTTTTTCTGATGCTTTTGTATAATAAAATATATTTTGAAAATTAATTTTTGATAAATCACCACCCCATATAGGCATAGGTTTTTTCATAAAAATGTCATAAGATCTTAATCTAAAATCGAGCATCCACTGCGGTTCATTTTTAATTCTACTGATTTCTTCAATAGTCCCGCGCGAAAGACCCTTCTTACTTGTATATACATATAAGTCAGTAGAGTCCTTAAAATCATATTTACTATAATCCATATTAAGTTCTTCTGTTGTCATGTATTTCATAACGGCGTTATGTTATATAAATTTTACAATCCATCTTATTAAAAAAATGTATTATTATGAAAGTTTTATATATTTTAATTAAATTTTATTCGTTTATAAAAAGCTTTTCATAAAGCCCTTCTAAGGAATGATTTTTAGATTCGGAAAAGGGGATATTATATTTAATGAGCTCTTTGCTGGTAAGTGGTCCAATTGATAATACCATTTTTATTTTGCACACTAAAGGCAATAGATCGGAGGCTTGTCGCTGTATTATCTCTATAAAATATTTAACATTGGATGGACTCGTGAAAATTAAAGAGTCAATTTTTTCTTTTCTAAGAAGGTCAAAGAATTCGATCCAGACTGAATCAACATCTGCACGTAGTATATTATAAATATAAAATTCATCAACTACGAAACCTAAGCCTACGAGTTTCTCTTTTAGATATTTATCTGCTTTCTTACTACGCGGAATTATTATCTTAGCATCATACTTGTTATATTTCAATTTGGAAAAGAGATCTATAATTCCTTGAGAAGAGTGATCTTGAGGGGTCTGTTTCACGATTATTGTATGTTTTTTGAGAGAAGTCTGAGTAGATGCACCAATAGCAACAACATTAAATTTTGAATTTAAATCATCGACTATTTCCTTAACTATATTTAAACTAGTAGCAATTTCAAAGAATACATCAACTGCATTAGAGCTTAAGAAAATAATATATCCAGAAGACCTATTTGTAATCAGGTTAAAAATTTCAGTAAGAGTCTTGGAATCAGATTTTACTACTTTTGAAGTTTTTACTACAATTAGCCTAGATCTATGTTTCTCAATTTTATCAATAAATTTCTTTGAGATAGAACCTTCTGATTTTGTTATTGCAATAATCTTCAGATCATCATCTACTAGTCGGTGATCACTCAGATCCATCTTATTCTCTCTGATAAGGACACAACTTCGCCTATGATAATCACGGCAGGAGGTTTTATAGAAGCACTTTTCATTTTTTTTCTTATATTCTTGAAATCACTAATGATAATTTTTTGGTCTTCTAGAGTTCCCTTTTCAATTACTGCAATTTTTGTTTCGTCTGAAAGACCATGCTTTTTTAACTTTTTTAGAATAAAGTCCAACTTTTCAACTCCCATAAGAATCACTATAGTATCTACAGCCGTTGCTATTTTATCCCATTTAACACTCTTTTCTTCTTTCATTGGATCCTCATGCCCCGTGACTATTGCAACGGATGATGAAAATTTTCTATGTGTAAGTGGAATACCTGAATAAATAGCTGCACCAATTGCAGAAGATATTCCAGGGATAATTTCAAAATCAATAGCATTTTCATTTAAAAATTCTGCTTCCTCCCCTCCTCGCCCAAAAATAAAGGGATCTCCTCCTTTGAGTCTTAAAACTTGTTTTCCTGTTAATGCATGTTGTAACATAATTTGATTAGTTTTGGATTGATTAATGGTCGGATCACCTGAAGAACGCCCTACATATACTTTTGGTGTATCTTCAGGAATTAATTTAAGAATGCCATTACTAACTAAGCGATCATACAGAATTATATCAGAATTTTTTATTAAATCCCAACATTTTACGGTAATTAGTGATGGGTCACCAGGGCCTGCTCCACAGATGTATACTTTACCATTCTTTTTATTTTTTATTCCATTCATTTAGAGATTTATCCCAACCTTCAGCTAATCTTAAAGCGCCATTTTTTATAAGATAACTGGCAACCATGTTACCCACCATTTCTGGTTTATCATAATCACCAATTTTTTTTATTGCAATATGTTCCAAGCCATCGGAAGAGAATATTTTAGCATAAAAATTAATTTTGTGATTTTTGGAAGACAAATTAGCGTATGCTGCTATTGGAAATCTACAACCACCTTCAATTTTCGAGATAAAAGATCTTTCAGCATTAATTGAGATTCTGGAGGGAGCATGCTCAATTTTGTGAAGAAATTTGACTAGTTTTGTATCAGTTTTTTTACAAACTAATGCTAGGGCTCCCTGTCCAGCAGCTGGTAAAAATTTTTTAGGATCAAACCTTTCACTAATATATTGTTCTTTCCCCAATCTTTTCAATCCTGCTTCAGCTAGAATAATGGCATCATAGTCTCCTTTTAAGGCTTTTTCAATTCTAGTATCGATATTTCCTCTTAATGGTATGACCTTGAAATCATTTCTAAAAGAAATAATTTGTATTGCTCTTCGTAAGCTACTTGTTCCTATAATAGAACCGTTAGGGAGTTCATTTAATCTTTTTCTACTTTTACTTATAAGCACATCATTTACTGATTCTCTTTGAGGAATAGACGCTATGACTAAATCCTTATGAATTGTAGCTGGAACATCTTTAACACTATGAATAGCAAAATCAACATCCCCTTTAACCACTGATTCATTTATTTCTTTTTCAAAGATTCCCTTTTTATCCAAATAAAATAATGGTTTAGAGTTGTCTAAATCCCCCCTGGTCTTGATTGGAGTAATTTCATACTCTAAATGTTCATTTTGTTCACAAAGAGATTTAATTACAATTTGTGTCTGTGCTAAAGCTAATTTACTTCCTCTTGTACCTATACGTAGTTTTGGCGTCATTTCATTTAGTATATTTATTTAAAGAATCAGAATAACATTCAATAGTTTTTTCTATATCTTCATCAGAATGAGAATAAGAGATAAAACATGTTTCATACAGAGAAGGAGGTATAAAAATATTTTTTTTTAGTAAATCCCAAAATAGAGTTTCGAACAAGTTTTTATCCGACTTTAAAATGTCAAGAGGAGTAGATACTGTTTCTTTGGTAAAAAATATTTGAAAGAGAGATCCAATAGAATTTATGGTATAATGATCAGCAAAGTCATTAACACGATCTTTAATTCCCAGAACTAAAGTATCGCATAACCTTGCTATCGTTGGATAAACTTTATTTTTGTTCTTCAACAGGCTTTCGACAGTTGTAATTGCTGCTGTTACAGAAACAGGATTTCCTGCATATGTACTGGCTTGATAGACATTTCCAGATGGTGATAGTTGATCCATTATGTCTTTCTTCCCACATATAGCAGCTATTGGAAATCCATTTCCAAAAGATTTAGAGAAAGTAGCAATATCAGGCGTTATACCAAAAAATTCGCTGCAACCACCTAGAGCTAACCTAAATCCAGTTATAACTTCATCAAAGATTAGCAGAATGCCATATTTTTTTGTAATTTTTCTAATTTCTGTCAAGTAATTTTTTTCTGGTATTAAAAGACCATAGTTAGCCAAGACAGGTTCCATTATTAAACAACTAATATTTTCTGATTCTTTTTCAATGATTTTTTCTAATTCTTCAAAGTCATTATATTGCACTATGAGAGTTTCTTCTGAAATTTCTGGAAGTGATCCCTCAGATGATGGAATAGATGCAGCTCCCGATCCAGCTTTTACTAAGACATAATCATATGCTCCATGGTATCCTCCATTAAACTTAAGTATTTTCTTTCGTCTAGTAAAAGCTCGACTTAATCGTATTGCAGTCATTGTTGCTTCAGCCCCAGTATTAACTAATCGTACTTTTTCTGCACAGGGCACTATTTTTGTCATCAATTCAGCAAGATAAATTTCTTTATCAGATGGAATGCAAAACAAAGTCCCATTATCGAGTTGAATTTTTACAGATTCAATAATGGGTAAATATGAATGTCCAAAGATTAAAGATCCATAACCCATACAGTAATCTAGCAAGGTTTCGTGATCTGCAGTCACTATTTTACTTCCTGAACCAGAAGAGACAAAAAATGGATAAGGCTTAAAGAATCTTACAGGGCTGTTAACTCCTCCAGGAATCACCTTAATTGCTCTTTGAAATAATTTTTCAGAGCGATCGTATGTCAAGTATGTAATTATTACAATCTATTTATAAGAATCTTATTTTTCTAATAACACCTTTGCCATTTTTTTGGCAAAATAGGTTATTATAAGATCAGATCCCGCTCTTTTGATTGATGAAAGAAATTCTATCATGACGTCTGTTTCATTTATCCATCCTTTTTCAGCGCCAGCTTTTATCAAAGCATATTCTCCTGACACACTATAAGCACAGAGTGGAAGTTTAAAAATCTCTCTTGCTTTACAGATTAAATCCAAATAGGGAAGAGCTGGTTTTATCATGATCATATCCGCTCCTTCTTTGATATCTAATTCAATTTCTCTTAAAGATTCGAGCGAATTAGTAAGTGGCATTTGATAGGTTTTCCTATCTCCAAATGTAGGGGTAGAGTCTGCAAGGTCACGGAAGGGAGTGTATAACGGTGAAGCCATTTTTGCTGAATAAGCCATAATGGATGTATCACTTAAACCCGCTTCATTTAGCTGTTCTCTAATTGCCATAACTTGGCCATCCATCATAGCCGATGGAGCAACTATATCTGCACCAGATTTAGCATGACTCTCAGCAATTTTAGAGAGAATTTCTATAGTGGAATCATTATCAACTCTATTTTCTTTAACTATTCCACAATGACCTGAAGTTGTATACTGACACATGCATACATCCGTTATCACAACAACTCTATCCCCAAAATTTTTCTTTATAGTTTCAATAGCTCTTTGAACTACTCCGTTTTCATTATAGGCTGAGTATGCCACGTTATCTTTTTTCCCTGGAATTCCAAAAACTATTACACCTTTAATTCCTAGATCTAAAATTTCGGAAACTACATCTACAATTTTTGAAGGGGGAATTCTTTCTATATCTGGCATAGAAGCTATATTTTTTGAATTCTTTAAGCCTTCTTCAACAAATAAGGGAAAAATCAAATCATCTGATGAGATACGTGTTTCTTGTAGAAGGTCACGAAGTGCTTTACTTTTTCTAAGACGTCTTAGTCTAACGTTAGGAAAATATGATCCATTAGCTAGATAATTATTATTGGATATTTGCTTCATTTTCATAATTAAACAATTTCGCAGCTAGACGCATTAGTTCTTGCTCATCATCTATATCATTTTGGACCTGTCGACGAAGGTTATTCATAGGAGTAGATATTATTCCTTCTAAAAGTGCGTGAGAAAATTGCTCAATGATCTTCCCTTCTTGAGGTCCTATCTTTGGTCCAAGTATAGACAGGGCTTTATTAAGTTCTCTTTTCCTAATTTTATCTACATTACGAAAAACAGAAACAACTACTGGATCCGCTTTTCTTCTTTTTAATAACAAATCCATCTTTTTGATTTCTTCTTCAATTATTTTATTTGCCGAATGAATTTCCTCTTTTCTCCATTGAAGATTTCTTTGAACAATACCTCCAATTTGATCTAGATTAAATAGACGTACATTCTCGATGTGAGAAATACTATCTTCTACTGTTCTAGGATTAGATAGATCAAAAATTAATAATGATGTATTTTTTGTTTCCGTTGTTGTCTTTATTCTATCATGTGTAAGTAAGTAATAGGGAGCTGTAGTGCTTACGAAAATAATATCCATAGAATGTAAAGAGATCAAAGCATCTTCAAACATTATTGGCATACCTGAAAGGGATTCTGCAAATGACTTAGCTCTCTCGAAAGTTCTACTAGTATTCATAAAAGAAACATTTCTTTGTTTTAGTGCTTTAGCTATAAGGCTGGCACCTTCTCCGGAGCCGATAAGCAGTATTTTCTTATCATTCAGTCTTCCAATTGTTTCTTCCGCTAGACTAACTGCTACTGATCCAACTGATACACGTCCTTTATTGATCCCTGTAAGTGTTCGCACTTTACTTCCTACTCTTAAAGATTTTTCAAAAATGATCGAAAGAAAAGATCCAAGGTAATTATTAGACCGAGAAAATTCATATGACCTTTTTACCTGCCCTAAAATTTGATCTTCACCAATTACTAAAGAATCCAAACCAGCAACTAGTTTTAGAAGATGTCGAATTACCTCTTCACCTCTCACAATCTCTACTATTTTGGAAAATTCTTCTGTTGATAACTTAGAATGATCAGCCCAATAACTAATAATTTTTTGTAAATTTAGTTCTTCTTCTATTACAGCAAAAATTTCAACACGATTACAAGTTTGTAAAATTAGACATTCTTTCATTTGCAAATGTTCAAGGAAAGTTTCGTGAGCACTATTAACATCTTTAAAGGCAAATTTTTCAAGCAAATGGATAGGAGCTTCTTTATAAGTTATCCTAAAATTTAGTAAATCAAATGATTTGTTAACCAGGGTCATTTTTTCAAATCACTCCAATGGTTTAACCGTTCAATGGCCACAACCTTTGCTTCATCTATTTTGTTCTCATTTATTAAATTTTGAATCGTTTTATCCTTGATTATTGAGTATAGAAATCTTTTACGTTCTATAACTGTTTTAATTTTGGGTCGTGCAGCCATTCTCGCAAACTCCTGTAGCTTGGTATTTTCTATATCTGATTGCTTTATTGTTCTTCTTAAAATACGTTCTGCTTTTATTCTCAATCTCCTAGCCATTATAGGACTTTTGCCAAAAGTAGAAATCGCTACTTGCATTATTCCTTCAATATTGATTATAGAGGCATATGAAAAGTCACTTACTGGAGGGTCATCTGCAGCATAAACAAATGACATCATGGAACGACCTTTTTCTACAATTTTTCTATTAAGTTCTTTATTATCTGTTGCAGCAAGCACTAAAAAAATGTTCTGATAATTATCTAATACATTAGCATTCTTAATTTTCATTTTAACTATCTCAATTTTCTTTTGTTGTGCTAATTCCTCAAGATAAGAATTCAATCTTTCACTGATAACAGTGATTTTACAATTTTGACCTAATAATCCTTTGACTTTTCGTACTCCTTCTACACCCCCTCCTATTACAATTACATTTTTTCCAGCGAGATTTAGATCAACAATCAATTATAGTTTCACTGCTGATGAAACAATATTGATTACTTTATTTAAGTTATTTCAACTAAAAAAAGAAATTATCGAAAAACAAATTGAAATAAACAAAAAAATATTTAGTTCAAGAGTATTTATATTATTCAAAATGATCTCAATTGATAAATAAAGATAATAATTATAAAAAATTAGAACTTGATATTCTAGATGAGATTGGTCCTGCAACCAAAATTCATCTTATTGAAGCTGGAATTGACTCATTAAAGGAATTGATAATTAGAGGACCTCATGATGTTGCAGAAGTTACAGGAATGACTATGGAAAAATCAAATGATTTGTGTAATAAAGCTCGAATAAAACTAGAAGAAGTAAATATTATTGAAAAAACTTTTGTTTCTGCAACAGAGCTTTATAATAAAAGAAAGAAAATAGACCGAATTTCTACTGGCTCAAAACATTTTGATGAATTGTTAGGAGGAGGATTTGAAGTTAATGCAATAACTGAGATATATGGAGAATTTGGGTCAGGGAAAACTCAAATTTGCCATACTTCTTCAGTAATGGTGCAGCAAAAAAGAACAGAGGGAGGACTGGAAGGAGGAGTAATTTATGTCGACACTGAGAATACCTTTAGGCCAGAAAGGATAGTATCAATTTCTAAAGCGAGAAATATAGATTATGTAAGCATATTAGAAAATATAGTAGTTGCAAAAGCATTTAACAGTGCACATCAAGAGTTAATCATTCATGAAATAGGAAAAATTATTGAAACCAACAATATAAAGTTATTAGTTTTAGATTCAGCAATTTCCCATTATCGTGCAGAATATGTAGGAAGAGGAACGCTATCTGAAAGGCAACAAAAAATAAATAAATTAATGCATATGTTAATTAGAATTTCTGAAACTTACAAAATAGCAGTTATCTTAACAAACCAGATCCAATCGGTTCCTGACACATTATTTGGTGATCCTTTTAGGCCAGCAGGAGGAAATATTATTGCACATTCAAGTACATATAGAATATATTTAAAAAAAGCTGGCAAAAACAGAATTGCTAGAATTGTTGATAGTCCATATCATCCTGAAATTGAAGCATTATTTTCATTAGGAGAAGAAGGAGTAACCGATCCTATCTAGCTTTCAGTTAATGTTAAATTAAGGAGATAATTCAGATACAATATGCCAAGATCACATGGAAGTAAGAGAAAATCGCGATCCATATTAACTAAAAGTAATATACTTAGAGGTATTTCATATTTATTAATAGATTACAAAATAGGCGATAAAGTAATTGTTAATATCGATCCTAGTGAACATAATACAATGCCTCATAGAAGATATCAAGGGAAAATAGGAATAATTAAGGAAATTGGAAAAAGAATTATTAAAGTATCGGTTCCTATAGGCAATAAAGAGAAAATTTTACAGACTAAAAGAAACCATTTAAAACCTTTAACTAATTAGGAAGGATTTGTATGGAAACATTAAAAAAAGAAGTCATATCTCTCTCAGAGGTAAAAGATGTATTAGAAAAAGTAGAGATAGAAGATATGGATCAAATTCAGAGATGGACCTATGATTATGTCTCGAAATTCGCTAAATTGCCTTCACACGTTTCCAGGAAGATTATAAATGAACTTGTTTCATCCTGCGATTTAAAAGAAGATGAAGCAGTCGAAATAGCAAATGCTATCCCTAATTCTATTGAAGAATTACGGGCTTTTACATTTGGATGGAAAAAATTGATCTTAACAGATACATTGAATAAAATTTTGGATATTATAAATAAAGATAAAGAGATTATAAATAAAGATAATTAGAGCGTACTAAAGGAAGAATATTAATGTCAATGCCGGATCATTATCAGGATAATAAAGGAAATGCATTCGGTAGCTTTCACGTTCCGCGAAGATATGAAGAGTATGCTCACATTATAGAATTTACAATAAGAGGAAAATCCTCAACAGTAAAAAAGCGAGAAGGTATAATAATCCAAGCAATTGGAGAAGAACGTTTAACTTTACTAGAATTACTTGGAGACCCATCTCAAAATTTTGAGATTGGAGAACGTGCCTATATTGGAAGGGAAGGAAGAAATAAAATAATTAGTGTTTTAGGTAGGTTAAATTATAATGACCTGTCAGTGTCTGCAAAAAATGAAATTCCAATCGCAATAGAGAAAATAGTTACTATTAAAGAAAAAAGGTTTGTAGACTATTTTAATAATGCTCAACCTATTACTCCTCGTGTCCATGGATTAGAATTAATTCCTGGAATAGGTAAAATATATATGAAAAGTATTATAACTGAACGAGAGAAAAAAAAATTTGAAAGTTTTAATGAAATACAGAATCGTGTTGGTGTAAAAGATTTACAGAAATTAATTACAAAAAGAATAGTAGAGGAAATTTCTGGAGAAACAAGAATGAACCTCTTTGTGAGAAAATGAATTGGAGGAAGTATTACGGACAAAATTTTCTTACTGATTTAAGAGTAGCAAGAAAAATAATAGATATATCAGATATAAAACCTTTTGAAGACGTTTGTGAAATGGGTACAGGAAAAGGGATACTTATACCATATTTATGTAAGAATGCCAGATTTGTAAAATCCTTTGAAGTAGATGACAAGTTATACAATGAAATTAAAATCCTACAATCAAAATTTAAGAATCTAAAAATTATAAATGCAGATCTTTTAAAATATAGAAAGCCTTTGAACTTTGACGTTTTTATTTCTAATATCCCATATTCTAAAAGTAAAGACATATTTTTATGGTTAGCCACAAAAACGGTTCCTCGTGCAACCATAATGGTTCAAGATGAATTTAGCCAAAAAATCCAGTCCAAAACCGGCGATAAAAATTATAGAGCAGTATCCGCTATAATACAATATTGTTTTGATATTCAACCTTTCTTCAAAGTCGATAGAAAATCCTTTTACCCTCCACCAACAGTTGATTCCGAGGTAATAAAATTGACATCAAAAAATAAAATACTATCTAAGGACACAATTTCTAAAATCTTTTTTATTTTTTCTTTTAAGAATAAAAAAATTAGTAAATTGAATAATAAACTCAAGACTAATTTTAATGAAACAGATTTAAGAGTAAAAGAAATGGAACCAGAAAAAATAATAGATCTTACTAAACTCATGTGAGCAAGAATTGAAATAATTGAAATGTACATTCCTGATGTGGATAGTTTTTTATTAATAGATTCAATTAAAGACTATTCTGGACAATCAGCACTTGAAATTGGAACAGGAACAGGAATCGTTTCTAAATTTCTCTTAAAAAATTTTAAATATGTAGTAAGTACTGATATAGACTATAATTCACTGTTATACTGTAAAAAACACAATAATTCGGAAATAAATTTTATATGTTGTGATGCTACAACAGCAATATCGAGCAACTTTGATTTAATTGTAAGCAATCCACCCTATTTACCAAATGATCAATTCTATGATAAAACTATTCATGGAGGAAAAACTGGAATAGAAAAAACTATTCATTTTATTCATTGTTCAATATCTAATCTTGGAAAATATGGACACATTATTTTAATTGTTTCATCTTTATCTGATATTTCAAAGTTAGATAGATTTATTTGTAAAAAAAAAATGAATAGGAAAATAATCAACGAGAAGAAGCTATTTTATGAAACTCTTTATGTATATGAATTAAGCATCATAAATCTTCGCTAGGTTTTTAGTGGGATATTATCACTTTTTTAAAAATCTCGATGCTCTTTGAGAAATTTGTTTTGCCATTTGAGATAGTGATGCATTCCCCCCTAAATCATAAGTAACATATTTATTTTCATTTATCACATCCTCCGTCGCCTTAAAAATAGCGTTGGATATATCTCTTTCACCTAAATATTCCTCCATCCAAGCAGCTGAGCAAATAGTAGCTACAGGATTTACTTTATTCTGACCAGCGTATTTTGGAGCACTGCCATGAGCAGGTTCGAACATTGCATATTTATCTCCATAATTTCCAGAATAAACATTCCCGATTGATCCGACATGTCCTGAAGCACACTCAGATATTATGTCCATAAATAAATTAGTACTTAATAATATACTATTATTGAATCTTTCAGGATTTTTGACTAATTGTTGGGTAACATTATCTATATAATATTCTTCTATTTCTATACCATTAAAATCTTGTTTAATTTTCTCTACTGCTGATACAAATATTCCATCCGTTTCTTTTAAAATATTTCTTTTAGTAATAACAAATATTTTCTTAAAATCTAATTCAGTACATAATTCAAATGCTTTTTTAACCACCCGTTCACATCCTTTTCTCGTTATTTTTCTAATGGCCACAGCGGAATCATCACTGGTTTTAAATTCTATTCCAGCATACAAACCTTCGGTTGCCTCTCTAACACAAACGAAATTTAGATTTAACTGTGAAGTTTTGTATGTTTTTATTGGTCGAATATTAGCATACAGTTCAAATTTCTGTCTAATGCTAACAGCTACACTCCTAGGGGCATGAGGATCTGGAACGGTAGTGGTAGGCCCTTTAAAACAAGCATCGCTTTCAGATAATAATTTCCAAACTTCATCAGTGATGTAAGAATTTGTTTTATTTTTTTCCCAAAATTCAGATCCCGCTTCTACAGGTATAAGTTCTATAGTACTGTTACACGATTGCAGAACATCTATCATACACTTTACCAGCTCGGGGCCGGTACCATCCCCCTTTATAACAACGGCTTTTTTTTGTCCCAAAAATAATCAAAATCTGACTTAAACGTTTCTATTTATATATTATGTGGATCGTAACCCTTTCTTACTTTCACCTTTTGGATGTTAATTCAATTTTTACCACCATATCCTTAGTAAAAGGTGGCATTAATGTAGAATTAGAGATTTTTGTAAATTCATTTTTTTCAGAGAAATAGGAATATTGGATATCGTAATTATCTAACGTGAGTATTTCTTTATTTAATGATCCTGTTTGGTTATTAATTACAGTTATTGTTTTATTATCAATTGAATATAGCTGCATAAAATCTTCTATCGTAAGCCTAATAGGTCTAATATACTCAATATGTATTCTGTCTCCTACTTCATCCGTATGAATGAGATGAATGCATTCTTTTCCATCTTTTATTTCCTTCCCCACATCCTTAGGAAGAAATTTTTGCATACCATCTTCAAAAATTTGCACTACTGGATAAATGCTAAAAGTTTCAATATTGTGAGCTTTTAAGCAAATGCCCAAAACTTGAGGAGGAGGCGATAATTGCATTATTATTATGCCTGCAAAAGTTGCAACACCTATCATAACTGGTGGTAATAATAACTGTTTTTTTCCTATTTTTTTTGCAGGTTTTGTCGGCTTGAACCGGCGTTTGGGCATTGTAAATTACATTCGTAGAAATTCAATATTAGAGTCTTTCTACCTACTATTAGGCTATATACTAAAAATCGTTAAACGTTCTAAACAACTGGATAGTTGCTTTCTTTTGTGCCTTCAGACTTAGATGTACCCTTTCTTGCTCAATAGACCTTAAATGTAGTATTACACATCTTCAGCTATCTCTGATTATCCCATCATTCTTTCATTAAGATTTCAGGTTTATTCCATTTCATATCATTTATAGTTCCTGATGAAATCTTAATGAAAGTTCATATGAAAATTGTTTTCAGAATAAATCCCTTCAATGAAATAATTGGACCTTGTAAATATATTGTTCAAGTAACAGTAGTAAGACATTCAAAATATAATATGAAAAATAATAAATTAGTTGATATGGTATAAATTCTATCTTGCTTACTGTCCATATTGACGGATCATCCAAAGGCAATCCTGGACCTTCTGGTATAGGAATAGTAATTTTTCGAAATAATTTATTAATGTTAAATTATGGTGAATTTATAGGATTTCATACAAATCTTTTATCTGAATATCTCGCACTAAAAAGAGCATTACAATTCGCATTGCTAATTGATAAGGAAATTAAGATCCATACAGACAGTATGACAATAGTTCAACAAAGAAAATACAAAGAAAGAATTAGAAAAAAAGAATTGAAAATTCTTTTCAGAGAAATTAATAATTTAGAGAAAAAATTTAAAGAAATTTCTTACAATTATATACCTAGAGAAGAAAATACAGCTGCGGACTTTGTTGCAAAAAAGGCAATAGACTATCATATTAATTAAGCAGAATAAGATTATTACTTAGGCAGCTATGAAGAATCAGAGTTAATATTGAAACCGCATGTAATAAAGGCATTTGACTGAGCTGCCATATATAACATTTAATCTAAAAGTTTATGTAACAAATAAATTGAAATTTAATTAGAATTGCTTGAAAATAAGGACAAAAAGTATAGCATAATAAAAGATATTGCAATAATAGTTATTGGTGTAGTTTTAATATGGTTTGCTGTCAAAGTAGTATTCAATGTAGATAATCCTTTTTATGTGGTCTCCAGTGGAAGTATGATTCCTGTTCTAAACGTAGGTGATATATTAATAGTAAAAGATGGAAATACCTTTAATAGCTTAAAGGTTGGCGATATTATTGTTTTTAATAGGCCTCAAGGTGTTGACAGAGTTATTGTTCATAGAATTATCGAGGTAAATGATAGATTTGGGGAAAAAGTCATAGTAACAAAGGGGGATGCAAATGATGGGATCATACCAGGAACTGATTTTCCTATTCGCGAAAAAGATTACATTGGTTCAGTAGCATATACCGTTCCCAAGGTTGGATTAGTTTTGAAATATCTCAATCCACCTGTGAATTATATAATAATAGCAGGAATAATCGGAATTCTAATCTATACGAATATGAAAAAGAAGAATGAAGAGAAAGGTAAAATAGATGGAAAGGATCCACTCTAAAGGATCTTCATATAGCATTTATCTTTTTGATTATTGTTAAAACATCTTGATCTAACAATTCATGGTCCAATCCTACTTTTTGTCCTTCAAATTTGGCACTTTTTCCTGAAACTAATGCAAATCTAAAATCACGGAGCATATTTCTATGTAATTTCGCACAAATATCTTTAACCTTGGTTCCTTTTCTTACAATTAAAGGCTCTACATAATCAGTTTCTTTTCCTTTCGGTCTCATGTATATTCTCATGAATTCCAATTTATTGAAGATCGATTCCTTAAGCATTTCGATATTCAGATTAGAATTTGCAGAAACTGGTTCAACGTCTTCGCCGAGGAAGGGTATCATACCATTTAATGTATTAGTATCTATTAGATCTATTTTATTTAAAACTATTATACAATGAGGATATACTCTATTTCCAGCTAGCGCATCGATTAGATCATCAATAGTCAATTTAGGATCTCTGATTGTAATTCTACCATTATGTATTCCATAAATTCTACTCATCTCTCTAACCATTGATTCTGAAATTGGTGAATCTTGGTCTATATTCAAGGAAATTCCTCCTTTTTCGGTTTTATGTATATGAACATTAGGTGGTTTTTTATTAACTTTTATGCCTATTTCTGCTAATTCTTTTACTAATATCGAAAAATGATTTGGTTGGAATACATCAACAACTATTAGAATCAAATCTGCATTTCTAGCGACAGAGAGAACTTTTTTACCCATTCCTTTTCCAGAAGCTGCACCTTTAATGATTCCTGGTAAGTCAATTACTTGTATTTTTGCCCCTCTGTACTCCATCATACCGGGAATAGCTGTTAGGGTAGTAAACTGATAAGAGGCAATCTTTGAATTAGCATTAGTTAAACTGTTTAAAAGTGTAGATTTTCCAACACTTGGAAATCCAATCAGAACTACAGTAGCATCTCCTTCTTTTCTAACGTCATATCCAGAACTACCTTTTCCGCTTGAGACAGTCTTTCCATGCCTATTTTCTTCAAGTTCCCGTTTAAGTTTAGCAATCTTTGCTTTTAAAATTCCAATGTGGAATTCTGTCGCTTTGTTGATTTGAGTTTTGTGAATTTCATCCTCTATTTCTTTGATTTTCTCTGGAATTCCCATTGTTTGATTATAAATATGATCAAATTAAGACCATAAAAGAATTTCTTTATTTAAAAAATACCAAAGAGTTTTAGTCCATGTAATGAACCAATCATGGAACCAAAGATTATCATTAATAACCAAGGCATCGCCGGTAATTTCGGGGAATTTAGAATTATTTGGTGATTTTCTATAATATTAATAATATAATCACGTACTTTGTCATTCCAGATTTTATATTCGATCCTGTGTTTTTTTAGAATAGATTCAATTTCATATATTACTGGGGCGCGGACTGATCGAATATGCTGAATATATCTTCGTGAGATTTCTACTTCTCCTTGAATTGCAATTAAGCCCTGTTGCATCTCTAATAGGCGAACATGTATTTCCCAAGGTTTCTTTAGCTTTTTAGAAAATCCATTACCTATTTGTCTCGGTTTTTTATTTTCAAATTTTACTTTAGAAAATCCCTCCAAGATAAGAGTTCGAATAATTTCATCTTTCCTTATTTTAACTAGTAGACTCAGATGATCAAATTGTATATCTTCAGACTTGATAATTTCCTGTAATCCTTTTAAAAAGTTCATTTTTTTTGGATATCTTATAAGGAATTCCGACATTTGGTTATTGAAAATTTGAGGTGGGGGCTATATTAAAATGCTATGAAATTAAAATTATTTAATTGGACTAAAGTTTTGAATACCACGAAAATAAAGATCTGTTTGGTAATCAATAGCAAAGTCTTTCCAAGATAGTTTTCTATCCGTAAAGGATAGATTTGAACCTCGTATCACAACGAGAGGAACTGACTCATTACTTTCACCCATTACAAACGTCCCCATCGTTGCTAAAGAATCTGCAGTTGCTTTAAGTGTATATTTCATGATATGCCCAAAAAGATCTTTTTTTCCTCTTTGATCTTCAACTGGTTCTATTCCAGAACATCCTATTGCTACTCCAGTAGTGCCAATCCGTGTAGGCATCAATCTACTATCTGAAATAATTATTCCAACCTTTAGTCCTGAGCGTACTAGAAACTCCATTCGTAGATTTTCAGCAGAGAGAAATGGATCTAAAGGAAGACATATAATTTTGTGTAAAGGTATATTGGATTTATCAATACCTGCATTTGGCGCTAAAATTCCATTCTTTATTGTTAATAAGAATCCAGGCAACCCTCCAAAAATAACATCAGATTCTCTAATTACAACTTCAACAAATGTTGGTTCCATTTGATAAGTTTTTGCAAGCTTTTTGGCTTTAGAGCTAGGTCTAATTTTTCGAAGATCTAATACAGATCCCTCGCTCATTGAAACGAATTTACTTGATAATACCAGAATATCTTGATCTTTAAACTTATATTTTGATGAGAGAAGGGTATCAAACAGATTAAATATTTTTTTTTTAGTTTTAATTTTAATAGGTTTTACAAAGATCAATATGATTCTATATTACACTAGAGCGTTATTAGTTTTGTAGAACGTTTTTATTCGCGAATTGATCACTTTATTTAGTAATAAAGAAATGGGAATGACTATTACTGAAAAAATTTTAGCTAAAGCATCCAATAAAAATACTGTTACCCCAGATGATGTTGTCATAGCAAATATCGATAAAGTTATGGTTCATGATGTATCTGGCCCTGGTGTAATTAAAGTTCTTTCAGAATGGGAAAAAAAGGGTATAAATCTTGATCACATTTGGAATCCTGATCGAGTATGGGTAAGCGAAGACCATTTTGTTCCAGCTTCTGATAGGATTTCAGCAAATAATATTACCTTATTGACTAACTGGACCAAGAAATACAATATAAAAAAACATTTTAAATATGGTTTAGGTCAGTATGGAATTTGTCATACTTTATCGCATGAAGAAGGATTAGTTTTACCTGGGGAGATTTATGTAGGTGGCGACTCGCATACAAATACTACAGGTGCAATGGGCTCTCTTGCTGTAGGATTGGGTCATACAGATATCGCTTATGTATTAATGAATGGAAAAATATGGTTTAAGGTGCCTGAAACAATTCTTTTCCAAATAAATGGACATAAACCTGACTACATAATGGCTAAAGATATAATATTGAAGATAATAGGTGATATCGGTACCGATGGCGCAAATTATAAAGCAATGCAATTTGCTGGTGACACTGTGGATAAATTGTCTATGGAAGAAAGATTAACACTTACTAATATGAGTACTGAAGCAGGAGCTAAAAACGGAATTATTGAACCTGATGAAGTAACATTTGAATATCTTAAGACACGTACTTACGAGGAATTTATTCCTGTAAAAGGAGACTTGAATGCCTCATATAGTGATACATTTACATATGATATCGAAAATCTAGACCCTGTTATAGCTAAACCATTTTCACCGGAAAATATTTGTTCTGTAGGGGATCTCGAAGGGAGAGCAATTGATAAGGCCTATATCGGGTCATGTACAGGTGCTAAATTAGAAGATTTAAGAATGGTAGCCAAGATCCTTAAAGGAAAACACGTTAAAATTAGAACAGAAGTCTTACCTGCTGCTCAGTCCATCTATTTCAAAGCAATTAAGGAAGGATTGGTAAGTATATTTTTGGAGGCAGGAGCAGTAGTTGGTCCGCCAACATGTGGGGCTTGTTGTGGTGCACATATGGGCGTACTTGCAAAAGATGAGATTTGTATTAGTACTACTAACAGAAATTTCCCTGGACGAATGGGAGACGTTGAATCACAAACATATTTGGCATCGCCTTTAGTAGTTGCTGCAGCAGCTATAACTGGAAAAATTACTGATCCAAGGAATGAAATGCTGTGAATATCCTTCGCGGAAAAGTTCACAAATACAATAAAGACAATATTGATACAGACGTAATAATCCCAGGACCTTATTTAAAAATACACGATCACAAAGAATTAGGAAAACATGCAATGGAAGGACTAGATCCTAATTTTTCCCAAAAGATAGATGAAGGAGATTTTTTACTGACTGGAAAGAATTTTGGTTGTGGATCAAGCCGAGAACATGCTCCGATCGCATTACATGAAGTCGGTATTCGGGCAATACTATCTCCTTCTTTTGCAAGGATTTTTTATAGAAACGCAGTGGATGGAGGATATCTTTTACCTATAGAAATAGATTCTGCTGTAATTAACAAAATATCAGATAACGATGAGTTAGAAATTGATCTTGATAATAATAGGATCGTCAATTTAACATCGAGTGAAGGATTTAAAATTAAACCATTTCCTGAAATAATCTCAAAGATAGTCAAGGCAGGAGGGTTACTTTATTTTAAGGAATAGACTAGAATGATAAAAGATGATCAGAGGGTTTTAAACAAACCTTTTCTATTATGCTTTTTGACATTTGAATATAAAATCTAATAGATTTAAGTGATAAATTGTAAATTTTTAAACCTAATAAAAGCGGATCTATGGTTTTTTTTAATAAAGAGAAACTATTAAAAAAAACAAAATATTAAAAAATAAACTGTGTTGATAACTATTTTTAAATTTTGTAAAATTGGTGTTAATTGGTTGTTCCTGGAAAAATTTTATCAATAAAAGTTGGAATAAAAATTAAAGAAATAGGTATATTTAATTAATTTTAGGGTTCCTCTTGATCTTCATCAGCATCTCCATCTTTACCGTCATCTCCATCTTTACCGTCATCTCCATCTTTACCGTCATCTCCATCTTTACCGTCATCTCCATCTTTACCGTCATCTCCGTTACCATCTTCTTCATCTGCCTGAGTTGCTTCGGCTAATGGAGGTGGAGTAATAGCGTTAAAGGATTGAGCTTGTTCGACACCACCTGTAACTGTATAAGTAGCTGCAAATGGGTCGCCATTTAATGTATGTAATGCAAGAGCATTTCCTGCAAATGGAAGTGAAGCAG